>Ga0187848_10001110_pt1 | contig 23344 bp, 18 predicted proteins | sample June2016WEW_4_40_FD_132424 | JGI IMG/M metagenome (GOLD analysis project Ga0187848, IMG submission 132424) | Peatland microbial communities from SPRUCE experiment site at the Marcell Experimental Forest, Minnesota, USA - June2016WEW_4_40 | ecosystem: Environmental > Terrestrial > Soil >... | reverse complement strand
CCTTTGTTTAAAAGGGTCCTAACGGGTTAACGGGTCCAGACCCCTGGAGACCCCGCCCCCCTGGCCGCGATGCTCCTGTCCCACGCCGTTTTCTGCGCGCGCCGAAAAGCCTTCAGAGAAAGACATTTGCCCGCAGATAAAGGGGCAGATGCGCGCAGATAGGAAGAGAAAGAACTCCGATTCCTTCATCTGCGTGAATCTGCGTCATCTGCGTCATCTGCGGGCAATTCCTGTTCTTTTCTTAATTTTGCATTCTGCATTCTGCCGGGCCTGCGGCTGCCTTGTTCCCAGTGGTGCAACGTGCCCAAGGAATTTTTTGAACCGCGATATACGCGAAATAGGCGAAATATCCAGACCTTTCCCCTGGAAGCTTTCGGCGTCCGCGTGTTTTGCTTATTTCGCGGTTTACCTTTGCCCACGGATTTCAGGATCACGGATTCGAAATTCTGCATTCTCCATTTTGCATTCTGCATTTCCTGCGCCCCACCACTCCATCACTCCACTCAGACTTGTCCCAGCCTCCAGCCTTCATCCTTCATCCTTCATCCTTCAGCCCATCTTCCACGGTGGCCGGTAGGGGCGCGTCATGAGTTTGCTCGCTTCGGGGTCGCCGATGATTTTTTCGTGTTTGGCGTCCCAATGGATTTTGCGGCCCACCAGCATCGAGATCAATCCCAGGTGGCCGGGGATGGTGGAATGATGAGCGGTTTCGACCGGCGTAATGGTCGGCTGGCGCGATTTCACGCAATCCAGAAAGTTTTGCTGGTGATTTCTGGAATGATACAGTTTGACCTTGCGCAGCGTCTCGGGCAAATCCCGCACGTCCTCCCATTCCGTATTGGAGGCTTTGAAGTGTTCCCGATCCACCCACACCCAGCCCTCCGTGCCGATCCATTTTGCGCCGTCCTTGATGTCGTCGTGTCCGCCGGAAATTGTCATGGCGATGTCCTTCGGATATTTCAGCTCGATGCGATATTTGGTGCAAGTATTCCAAATCGCGTCCGCGGCGGGAAATTCGCCGTGTCCTTCGACTTCCAACGGTCCGGAATTGTCGCAATCCATTCCCCAATGCGCGATGTCGCAATGGTGCCCGATCCAGTCCATCAACTGCCCGCCGCCGCAGTTGTAGTTCCAGCGCCAATTCTTGTGGATGCGGGCCTGGATGTAAGGCTCTTTGCGCGACGGACCAAGCCAGGTGTCGAAATCAAAGCCGTCCGGCGGCTGGGTCACGGCGGCGTCCCAGGCGGCGGTGCCGGGGACGATCGTCTCCAAGGTCACTTTCTGCGGCAGATCGAGCAGCGCCAGCTTGTCCAACAACGCTTTGCCCTGCTTGTCGTTGTCGCTATGGCCGCTGGGCAAACCCACTTCCACGCGGGTGATTTTGCCGATAAGCCCGTTGCGGACGATCTCCGCCGCCTTTTGAAAGCTGTCTCTGGACCGCTGCCAGGAACCGGTCTGCCAGATGCAGTGATGCTTTTGCACCGCTTGGACGATGTTCTGCTGCTCGGCGATGGTGCGGGCCAGCGGCTTTTCTCCGTAAATGTCCTTGCCGCGCCGGGCGGCCTCGGTGGCGACCAGTTCATGCCAGTGATCCGGCACCGCCAGCATCACCGCGTCAATGTCCTCGCGCGCCATCATTGCACGGTAATCGTGATACGCCTTGCAGTCCTCGTTTTTATAGTGGTCGTTGATGGTCCTGACCGCGCTTTGCAAATGGCCTTTGTCCAGGTCGCAGGCGGCGACCACCTGGCAATCCTTGGAGGCCATAAATGCTTCGGTGTTGTCAGGCCCCTGCCAGCCCCAGCCCACCACGCCGAGCGTGATGCGGTTGGAAGGCCGGGGGCGGCTGCCCAGGCCCACGGCGCAGCCGGGAACAAAAATGGGCAACGCCAGCGCCGCCCCGGCGGTGGCAATAAAACGACGGCGATTAACGCGGCGCGGGGAGGGGGCATTGGCGTCTTGTCCTTGTGGACGCGATGGAGAGTCAGATGACATAAGAGCAGTGTGAATCTGCGGCCGTTTGGCGGCAAGCAGAAAAAGCCGCGACAGCGGGAAAAGTCCGAACGGTCCCCGGAGGTGACGAAGAGCAAGAGTCGTGCTGGCGCGAACACTAACCATTTCCTGGCGGCAGCGAGAGCAATTTTAGACGAGCTTTTATTCCATATTTCTCTGGTTGCGGTCACCAACCGCATTAAGTTGGACGCTTGTCCATGGAGGACATCAGCCGCTTGCATGAAGATTTTTTGCGCGGGTGCGTGCGGACCAGGGGGGCCAAAACACGGGGACGCGACAGCGGCCCGGCCTGGCTTATTTTAGAGCAATTGCCTCAAACTGTAATGAGGTGAACACCCTATAGCCCAAAGCGGGGCCGGTGTTATGGTACCGTGTTGGAAAAGAATAATCGGAGAAAAATGAAAGAACAAACATGATGACCAGGAACCATGCAATCATGGCCATCTTCCAATCCCGCGCCGCGGCCGAAGCTGCCGTCAAGGAACGGCACGACCTCAATCGGCGCTGTCCACGATGACCTGAGTCGTTGCCATGAAAATCCTGCTCACCAGTGTGTGCCGTCCCATGGGGCCAAAATACGGCGATGCGTCGTCGGTCGGTTATGAATTGCTTTACCGGCAGGTGACGCGCGCCCAGGGCCTGTTCAGCCCGCGCACCGTCAACATCCATTTTTCCCTCGAATACATCGCGGAGAACCTCGACGCGCCCACGGTGGTGTTGCAATACCCCTCCAAGCGCGAACTCATCAAGGAGTTGAAGAAGGGCTACGATTATGTGGGCGTGTCCTTCCTCATGGCGGTGATGCACAAGATGAAGGAGACGGTCGCTTTGATCCGGCGCTACGCCCCGCGGAGCAAAATCGTGCTCGGCGGCTACGGCACCGTCCTGAAGGATGAAGTGCTCAAACCGTACGCCGATTATATCTGCCGCGAGGAGGGAGTGGCCTTCTTCCGCCGGCTGCTGGAGGAACCGCCGATCGCCATGCCCTACAAGCATCCGCTGATCGTGAGCTGGTTGAAGGTATTTGGCTGGAAGGTGTCGGGCACGGGGAAAATTTTTGCCGGACTGGGCTGCGCCAACGGCTGCGATTTCTGCTGCACCTCGCACTTTTTTTCACGCAAACACATCAAGCTGCTGCCGGAAGGCAGGGATATTTACGCGGTGGTGGAACGCTATCTGGCCGCGGACCCCAGCCTGGTGTTCCTGATCCTGGACGAAGATTTTCTGCTGAATAAAAAGCGGGCGATGCAGTTCCGCGATTGCGTGATGGCCGGGGGCAAGAGAATTTCCATTTTCGCCTTCTCCAGCGTCAAGGCCATCAGCCAGTACACGGTGGAAGAAATCCTGGAAATGGGGATTGACGGTTTCTGGATCGGTTACGAGGGCACGCGCTCCAATTATGCCAAACAACAAGGCCGTCCGGTCGCGGATATTTTCACCGAATTTCGCGAGCACGGCATCACGGTGCTGACCTCGATGATTGTGGGATTTGATTACCAGACCCCGGAAGTGGTGGCCCAGGAGCTGGATGGTCTCATGCGGCTCAAACCCGCCCTGGCCCAGTTCCTCATCTACGGCCCGGTGCCCGGCACGCCCTTTCACGAGCGCATCATCAAGGAGAACCTGCTGCAGGACGTTTATACCGACGACAAGGACCTGTTCTACCGGCGGGCGGACGGTTTCCGCACCATGATCAAACATCCCACCCTCTCGGCGGAAGAGATCGAAGCGATCCAGACCTGGTGTTTTGAGCAGGACTTTCAGCGGCTGGGTCCGAGCATCTACCGGGTGCTGGAGGCGCGCCTGCTCGGTTTGCAGAAAATGAAGAACTCGCCCAACCCGGTGCTGCGCGCCAAGGCCGAGTATTACGCGGGCGAGTTGCGCTATGCCTACCCGGTTTTCCTGGCGGGGCGCGTGCTCGGCCCCAACGCGGCGGTGCGGCGGTGGATTGGCGATTTGGAGCGGCGCATTCATGCGGAGCTGGGCGCCCCTCCCCTCGGACAACGGCTCAAGTCGGTCCTGGGCGTGGCGGCGGCGTTGTGGACGGGACTGACCTTGAAGCTGGACCTCTTTCAGCATCCGAAATTAATCCGCACCACTTATCGCGTGCCGGGCCGGCGCTGGGGTGCGTTTGAAATGTGGGAGAAATTCCATGCCGCCTCGGCCTCGCCGGCTTTTTCCACCCAGGTGGAACTGCGGCACTCGACCAAGGAAGTGTGGATCCGCCTGGAAGGCGCGCTCTCGGCTTCCGATGCCGAAAAGCTGGGACAACGCATCCAGGACTCGCTGGCGCGGTGCAAGAGCAAACTGGTGCTGGATTTCAAGAAGCTGCACTGGGACAAGGTGGAAAATCTGGAGCCGCTGCGCGAAAAGCTGGCGGCCTACCGTTCGCGCATCCGGGTGGTGCTGCCTAAATTGTCCCTGGCCCATCCGGAGCTGATACTTTTGGCCGCCATGTTTCAGGCCGCCGCCACCTATTGACGCGGCCGGAGGAGACAAGCGCGCCTCTAACAAATCCTGGGCAACTGCTCGCCGCTGGGCATGTCGAGAATCCGGCTGGCGCCGATGGCGTTTTTTAACACCACCAGCGGCGGGTGGCCGTCTTCGACCGCGCCGATCCTTCCGGCGCCCGCTCCGCCTTCGTGCTGCCGCAGGACGCGCAGAGCCATGTCCGCCTCTTTGGCCGGAACGAACGCCACGAACCGGCCCTCGCACGCCACCTGCAACGGGTCCAGCCCGAGCAGTTCGCACGCGGCATGAACGTCCTCCCGCACCGGCACGGCCTTCTCGTCAATTATAATTCTCCGCCGCGCCGCCTCCGCGATTTCGTGCAGCGCGCTGGCCAGGCCGCCCCGCGTCAAGTCCCGCAGGCAATGGATTTCCACCCCGGCGGCCAGCAGTTGCCGCACCAGATCGGACACCGGCGCGGAATCGCTTTCGATCCTGCCCTGAAACTCCAAACCTTCGCGCACGCTCATGATGGCCATGCCATGGCGTCCCAAATCTCCGCTGAGCAGCACCGCGTCGCCCGTCCGCACGCTTCCCGGCGCGATGACGAGAGCATGTTCGATCACACCAATGCCCGCGGTGTTGATGAACAGGCCGTCGCCCTTGCCCGCGTCCACCACCTTGGTGTCGCCGGTGACGATGCGCACCCCGCTGCGCTCCGCCGCCTCGCGCATCGAATTCACCACGCGCCACAGCGTTTCCATGGGCAGCCCTTCTTCCAGGATGAAAGCGGCGCTGAGCCAGAGCGGCCGCGCCCCGCTCATGGCCAGGTCGTTGACGGTGCCGTGGACCGCCATCGCGCCAATGTCGCCGCCCGGAAAGAACAGCGGCCGGACCACGTAGGAATCGGTGGTGAAGGCCAGCCGCCCGGCCGGGAAGGGCAGCACGGCGGCGTCGTGGCGGCCTTCCGCGGGCGCCTCGCCGAAAGCGGAAAAGAACATCTTCTCCAGCAGCTCATGCATTAATGTGCCGCCGCCGCCGTGGGCCAGCAGCACGCGCGGATACTGGCGGATGGGGATCGGGCAGGCAGGGGCGAATTCCGTTCCAGGCTTCATCGTTCACTTTGCCGGTTCGGCGGCCAGGGCGTGGTTGCGATAACGGTAATAAGCCGCACAGGCGCCCTCGGAGGAAACCATCGGCGCGCCCAGGGGATGCTCGGGCGCGCAAGCCTGGCCGAAGGCCGGACACTCGGCCGGTTTGATCCGCCCCTGCAAGACCAGACCGCTCAGGCATTCGGCAGGCTCCGCCGTGTTGCGGTTCGCCAGCCCAAACCTTTTCTCCGCGTCCAATGCTTCATATTGACTCCTCAGGCGCAGGCCGCTGGCGGGGATTTCGCCCAGCCCGCGCCATTGCCGCGGCACGACTTCAAACACCCGCCGGATCAGCGCGCGGGCGTGTTCGTTCCCCTGCGGACGCACCACGCGGACGTACTGGTTCTCCACCTCCGCCCGCCCTTCCTCCAGTTGCCGCACACACATCAACAACCCCTGCAAAATATCCAGCGGCTCAAAACCCGTCACCACAATCGGCACCCGGTATTTCGCCGCGATCGGCTCGTATTCCGCGCAGCCCATCACGGCGCAGACGTGGCCCGCCGCCAGGAAGCCTTGAACCCGGCACTCGGGCGAGGCCAGCAGGGCTTCCATCGCCGGCGGCGCCAGCACGTGCGCGACCAGCAGTGAAAAATTCTTGACACCCTGCTCCGCCGCCTGATGCGCCGCCATCGCGGTCGCCGGCGCCGTCGTCTCAAAGCCCACCGCGAAAAAGACCACTTCCCTGGACGGATTCTGCGCGGCCAGCTTCACCGCGTCCAACGGCGAGTAAACCATGCGCACGTCGCCGCCGCCCGCCTTGACCGAGAGCAAATCCGACGCGCTGCCCGGCACGCGCAGCATGTCCCCAAAGGAGCAGAAAATCACGGCCGGCCGCGCGGCGATCTCGATGGCTTTGTCAATCAATTCGAGCGGCGTGACGCAGACCGGGCAGCCGGGGCCGTGGATCAGGGTGATGAATCGGGGCAGCAGCTCATCAATCCCGAACTTGACGATGGCATGAGTTTGTCCGCCGCAAACTTCCATGATGGCCCACGGCCGCGTGGTGACGCGCACAATCTGCCGCGCGTATTCGCGGGCCTTGGCCCCGTCGCGGTATTCGTCCAGGTATTTCACGGCCCGCCTTCCTTCAATTCCAGCAAGTCATCCATCTGGCGCAGATACTCGAAGACGGCGTTGGCCTCGCTCTCGTCCACGGTGCTGAGGGCGAAGCCGACATGAACGATGACATAATCGCCGACCTTGGCCTCGGGCACATAAGCCAGGTTGACGTCTTTCTGGATGCCGCCGAAATCCACCTGGCCCATGCGCGACAGAGATCCCTCGCCGGTCACGGTAATGATTTTTCCTGGAATGGCCAGACACATTGGGGAAGATTTTACGATCTGGGCGCGCGCAGGGCAAGGCTTTGTGGCGACGCCAGCCTCAGCCGCCCCGCCTGATTTTTCCACCTGATGGCAAATGCATCGAACATCATTCAAACTTCAATACATGAGTTGCATTTTCCGGCGAGCCCCAGTCTTCCAAGTTAAGATCCAGGGGAAATATCGGCAAATCTCCCGGCGATGCAGGCAACGCACGAACGTGACCGCCCCCTGCTCGAAAACAAAACCGACGCGATAATCGCCGAGTCGAATGCGGAAATATTTCCCCGTTGCCGCAAGACGCTTCAAGTTGGGAATCTCATGGAGAGTTCGGCGGCTTCGACTTGTTCGATCATCTTCTGGATTCGTCGCAGCAGCCGGACATCGGTGACCGCAGACAAATCCTTGTCGGAGGATTCGCGAAAGATGGTGTTCACGCCGCGCGTTCGAGTCGCCGGAAGACTTTCTTGCGACGGATAATCGGAGATTTTTCGCCGAGTTGAATGGCGCGAAGGAGGGCCATGTCCTCCAGGCTCTCGCGCAGGGCATCGCGCAGCAAATCCTGGCGTTCTGCCAAAACTTCGGCCACAGCGGTTTTAAGGAGTCCTTTCAAGCGGCGTTCTTCGAGGGCGGTCATGACGGCAATCTACGGAGAAAAAGCCTCCAAGTCAACAGGGAGACCCATGAGCGTGGCAACGATTTGTCCCAGGGCGATCCCGCCGTCATTCGGCGGGATGCGCTGAGGCCAGTAAGGCCGGAATCCTTCCCCGGCCAGCCGGGCGTCGGTCCTTTCGGTCAGATAGCGGTTCTGGAAGCAGCCGCCGGAAAGCGCCACCTGGGGGTGTCCCACCCGCCTGGCCACGGCCACGATGACCTCGGCCAGGGTGTTGTGAAATTTCGCTGAAATCAATCCCACGGGAAGCCCGCCCTTGATGTCAAGCAAAATGTCCTTCAGCATGGGACCCCAGTCCGCCACCAGCACAGGCTCGCCACGTATTGCGTCAGTAAGCGGTGGGCCGGGAAAGGCAGGGCGGGCACTCCGCTGCCCGCCGTCAGGCATTGGCAGAGGAATGAACGTCGGACTGCCGTCGTGCGGCGGGCAGGGGACTGCCCGCCCTACCAGCCATGACTGACGCGTTTCCGCGCCACCCGTCTGGTCCTGGCAGGCGATGGCAAACGAATAGGCTTCATCCGTCTGAAGGCCGGCGATGGCAAACTCCAGTTCCATCGCCGCCTGCCCCTCAAACCGGACGATCTGCCGCATCCCCAGCAACGCGGCCACACCGTCAAACAACCGCCCCGCGCTGGAGGTGAGCGGGGAGTTGAGGCCGCTTTTCAACATGGTGGCCAATGCGGCCGGCGAGGGCGCCGACCGCGACACGCGAGGGGGCGTGTGCTCCCCGGACGAGTGGTCCGGCGAGGAATTGGGATCGGCCGCGGCAAAGGATTGCATGGGCGGCAGATTGCTCACGGTGAGCGCATTTTCTCCAAAAAGCTCGTAAAGCATCCCCAGCGCCGCCCGGCGCGGTTCCTTGACGGCCTGTTCGCCGCCGGCCAGGCGGAACTGCCGGAAATGCGCCACGCGCCGGCACGCGGTTTCTGTCAACAAGAAAAATTCCCCGCCCCAGACCGTCCCGTCCAAGCCATGCCCCGTCCCGTCCCAGGAAACCCCCAGCACCGGCGGCGCCAGTTCGTTTTCGGCGGCGCACGCCAGCACATGGGCGATGTGATGTTGCACGGCAATGCCCCGCGCCCCCGCCTTCCCGGCCACGAGGGTCCGGGCGAATTGGGTCGAAAGGTAGCCGGGATGGCAGTCATGCGCTATCCGCCCCGGCTCGGCTTCATAGAGCCGCTCAAAATCGTGGATGACGCGAACAAAAGCCTCGTAAGACTCCAGTGTTTCCAAGTCGCCGATGTGCTGGCTGACAAACACCTGCGGCCCGATGGCCAGCGCCACCGTGTTTTTCAAATGTCCACCCACCGCCAAAACCGGCGGGGCGCCGTCCAGCGCGGTCGCCGGCCTTCCCGCCGTCAACCGCAGGGGCAGCGGCGCATAACCGCGCGCCCGCCGCAAGACCTGCTCGCGTCCCAGCACCACGCGCACGACCGAATCGTCCATGTGCCGGACAATCGGCCGGTCATGCACCAGGAACACGTCGGCGATATGGCGGAGCCTGTGCAGCGCCTCCTGTTCCTCAATGCAAATGGGTTCGTCGCTCAGGTTGCCGCTGGTCGCCACCACGGGAAACTTCAGTTCGGCCATCAACAAATGGTGCAGCGGGGAATAGGGCAGCATCACCCCCAGGTTCGGATTGCCCGGCGCGACGGAGGGCGCCAGCGCCGCCGCGCGCCTTGCCAGCAGGACGATGGGAGATTCGGGCGACACCAGCAGGCGCGCTTCCATGTTCGACACGCCGCAGCCGGCGCGGACCGCCTCCAGCGCTGGATACATCACGGCGAGAGGTTTCTCCTCGCGCTGCTTGCGTTCCCGCAGACGCCGCACCGCCTCTTCGTCGCGCGCATCCACCAGCAACTGGAATCCGCCGACGCCCTTGAGCGCCAGAATTTTTCCCTCGCGGATGGTTTTCGCCGCGTGCAACAAGGCCGGGTGATGCGCGGCCAGCACGGCGCCGCGGGCGTCCCACAATTCCAGGTGCGGCCCGCACTTCGGACAGGCATTGGGCTGGGCGTGGAAGCGGCGGTTCTCCGGGTCGCGGTATTCCTGCGCGCAATCCGGGCAGAGGGCGAACCGTTTCATGGAGGTGTTGGCGCGATCGTAAGGGAGCGACTCGACAATGGAGAAGCGCGGCCCGCAATGGGTGCAATTGGTGAAGGGATAGAGATGCCGCCGGTTGCGCGGATCAAAAATCTCACGCCGGCATTCGGGACAGGTGGCCAGGTCCGGCATGATGATGGCCGTCTTGCCGCCGCCGGTGGCGCTGGGCCGGATTTCAAAACCGGCGCAGCCCGTCGCATCCAGCCACCAGCATTCCAGGCTCTGGATGAAACTGCGCGGCGGCTTCTCCGTTTGCAGGCGCGCGAGAAATTGCTCCAGGCTGGGGCGCGGACCTTCCGCTTCGATGAAAACTCCCTGGCTGGAGTTATTGACCCATCCGGCCAGGCGGAGTTCCGCCGCCAGGCGATGCACAAAGGGGCGGAAGCCGACCCCTTGGACGGCGCCACGCACGGCAATTTTCAAGCGCGTTGTTTGGACACTCCCGCTCATGAGAACTGAAGTTGATTGAGAATTGGGGGCCGCTTTGGCCCGCGGAATACTAAAACTCTATTAAAATGGTAGAGTAGCTGAGTTTTTGGAGGATCGGCACGGTGGCGAAAAAAAACACCTTGATTTGGCTTGACCAAGCTTGACCGGGCTTGACCGTGAAAACTCATTTTTTCGTGTAAATTGTTCATGGAAAGGCACTTGAGATGTTTTTCGGCAAAAAGCCTCAAAACGCGCCGAGAAAGGCATTGTTGCAGCGCAGGGATCATAAAGTCTAGTGATTGGGTAGAGTATTGGATGATTTCAGATGGACGCCCACGGACACGGGCTCGATCTCCGCCACCTGACTCTGGCTTCTCGACTCTACGTTCCTTACACTCACAGCTAAAGTTTATCAATTAAGTGCGGGTTGTCAAAGGAAAAGTGCGGAAAAGAGCGGTTTTTTGCAAGGCGTTAATCATTAGACACTTGCGCAGCTTGATCGCCCCAAAGCGGGGTGCAAGACGGGCAGAACGGCCGGCGGCGAAACAGGAAAATGAACTACGGACCTGGCGCGACGGGCGCGAGGCCAGCGGGCGGCTATTTGTTTTTCGGCTTGAAATCAAGCCAGGCAAAATTCATGTTGCCTTCGGTGAGGACGTGAAGGGTCAAAACGCCCACTCCTTTGGGGAGCTTCACTTCGGCCATGTTGGTCAGGACATTCCAGTGGTGCCATTGCCGCCAGTCCAGGGGGTCCCGGGTATTTTTGGTTGAAACAATGTTGATCGAAGAAACCAAGGGCCTGCCGTTTCCATCCAGAGAAATCGTCCCGCCTTTGTTGGAGGTGTATAACAGATCAACGGTGTAAAGACCGGCACGCTCAACCGCAACGGTCATGTTGAACCATTCGCCCGGCTCCGTCCAGCCAACGTAGAGCTGGTTCTCGGGCGGCGGCACCAGGTTGTATGGATTATTGTCAATCTCATCGTGGAATTTGGTGTAGGACGTGTCAACGCCTTCTTTCATTCGAAACTCGTTGAGGTAGGTCCCGTTGGCGGGATTGAGTTCCCCGCTGCCGTGGTTCACCGCATCCGCATCGTGATAGGCGACACCTTCCCCGCCGAAATCATAACAGGCGCATTGCACGCGACCGGGAATTTTCTGCGGACCTCCCGGATACTTGCTGTCTTGGAAGGGCCTTCCCTTATAAGCCTGCAAAAACCCGTCTTCTTTCAGATCGGCGGACGCACATCCGCCCAGATAAAAGCCGCCGGTGAGAATCAAGGACGCTGGCAGAAGCCATGGAAGTTTTGTTTTCATGATGTCACCTCAGGATGATTCAAAGCCGGGGCGTCACCGGCACCAGTTCGATGCCGCCGGCATTGGCATCCAGGTTTTTGGCGTACTTTTTATCCATGGAATTGTTCCAATGGCCGGCCGCGCCCCCGCCGGCCCTGGCGGAGGTGCTGGCGTAGTTTATCCCGCCGGACCGGCCGGAAACCGCGCTCCAGAAGTCGTAGGAGACGCATTCCTCGGCACAGCCGTCCAGCGACATGATGAAGCTGGACATCTGCCTGCCGTTAAAGGGCGACAGGGCCACGCCGTTGAAAGGGGCGCCATCCAGCTCGGGGCTGGGATACATCGCGTCCATGGCCCACAAAACGACTTTGCCGCCGAAATTCGCGTTGGTCATATAGGCGGTCAGCGCGCTGTCGCCGGGATGGCCTTTGTTGTCCTGCCAATTGGGCAGGATGCCGTTGATGCCGTAAAAATTCTTGGATCCGAAGGTGATGATCTGGCCGACGTGGCCTTTGAGGAGGGGCTGGCAAACCAGGTAGCGCGCCTTGTAAAAACAGGCCGCTTCCGCGTTTTTGACATCGCTGTTGGGGAAAACGCCGTTGATGTTGGTGGTGGTGACGCGGCCGTTGTTGCCGAAATAGTCAACCACTTTTACGTTGGGGAAGGCGTTGTGGATCGCGTTGAAAATATTGTCCGTCACGGCGCGGCTCGGGTCGCCTATCCAGATGTCCGCCTGGGGAACGCCGGCGTTGACCAGGCTTGAGACCACCGCGAGGCAGGTCTGTGGGTTGGCGTTCATGGCATTGCCGTGGTCGGCGGCCGGAGCGGGCGAATTGTTCTGGTTGATTTTGATGGCGATCATGTCCCCGGCCTGGTAGGCCGTGCCAGGGCGGCCGTGGCCGTCGTTAAACCAGCGGAATATTCTGTCCCAGCAATCGCGGTCATCCTTTCCGCCGGAAAGCGCCGCGAGGCCCGCCGCAAAGGACTTGTTGTATTCGGCCTGCGGATTGACGGCCGGGTCCCAGTAGTTTCCCGCGCCAGTCCATTTTGCCGCATTGGGGTTATAGACCCACGCCACGCGGCCGGGGAAGATCCCCTTGCCGGCGCCGACAGGAGCCGCCGCCAAGGCGGGACGGGAGTCATTGGCAATAAAAACACCCAGCGATGCGATGGATGCCACAAAAAAGAGGCCGGCCCGGAAAAGCCTTTTGTTCCGGAAAAGCGACCTGGCCTTTGCGGAGGAGAAGGCATAGCCCGCCAGCGCGGCGCAATACGCCAGGAATCCGATCCGGATGGGCGCGGCGGCGCGCAGGCAGGGATAAGCCGCGCGGGAAGGCTTTGGAATGACACGCAAAAGATACCAGAGGCAGGCGGCTGATCCGGCCAAAAGCAGGGCCCATTTTGGCCACGCGCTCCTGTTAATGCCCAGTAACTTTCCGGTCCTGGGGCATCGCTTAAATAAATTTGAAGAAAACATGCCGGCGCCTTTTTGAACAGGGTTGACAGCGTGACCTTGAACGTCATTTTATATGACAGGCAATAATGGTAGGGAACGGGAGGCCGGAAGGCAAGAAGAAAAAGCCGGAACTTGAATCAAGCGGGAATAGGCGGAACGCGCAGCTCCGATTGTTGCCGCCAGCCAAAAGGGGCCGCAGTCAAGACGCCGGTCTTATTCTGCCTGGCGCGCTTTGGGCTTGACCTTGCTCCATCCGTAAAGTTTCACCGGCAGCACCAGGTTGGTGCTCCCATCGGCCCGGAACTTTTTGTCGGTGAGCAACTGCCCGTCCGCGGAGAAAAAGGTGTAGCTCACATCGCCCAGCGTGGTGAACTCGAAATGGCCGTCGGCATCGGTTCGCGCCGTGAGCATGGGCAGTTGAAAGTGTTCTGAATCAACCGCGCGCACCTCGGCGTCGGGGATGGCGCAGCCGGTGCCGGCCTCCACCACGCGCCCGGCCAGAGTCCGCCCGCGTTTGAGCCGGATTGTCTGCGGCTGGGAACCGAAGTCCAGCTTTACCCTCTCCGCCATCAGGCCCGGCGCATCCACTTCCACCGAATACTTGCCAAGTTCGGGCGTCGTGTTTTCAATCTGAAACTGTCCCTTCTCATCGGTGAAAAGGGATTTCAATTGGAAACCCCCGCCCGCCGGCAATTCAAACGACGTTTTCAGTCCGGCATCCCGCAGAGGCTTTTCATCCGCATCCAGCACCACGCCATCGAAGGTTTGGCCGGCCGAAAATTGCAGTTCGATTTCCGCGTCCGGGTTTGCTTCCGTGAGTTTGACGGGCTTGCTCACACAAAACAAATTGCCGCGCCAGGCGTGAACCTGATAGGTCCCGCCGAGCGGCAGCGGGCCGGAAACCCACCGTCGCGGGGAATCGTCAGAAAAACCATCGCTGCCACCACCGAGCAAAGCGGCCTGGTCAAGTCCCGGCGCGCGTTTCAATTCGCTCACCCCAAAAAGCAAGCCGCCCGCCGGTGTGCCGTCGGCATTGCGCGCCTTGGCATAAATCGCCCCGGCCGGGACGAGCGGAATCTCGATGACCTGCGGGCCGGGGCCGTTCGTCACTGCAATGGACAACAGGCTGCCGTTGCCGTTTTGGGCAAAGCGGTTGAACCAGTAGCCCACCATGCGTGTGGCTTCGATGGAGGTCTGCCCGCCGATGGCGATTTCCGCGCGCACCTCGCCGTTGGTAATCTCCATCTCCACGGTGTGCGCGGTGAGGTGGTTTTTGTCCAAATTGTCCGGGATGGTCACCGACACCGTCCCGCGCGGCGGCACGCCGGACGGATGTTTGAAGCGGAAAACCACCTCGCGTTTGGGCACATTTTTCTCCTCTTTTTTGGGTGACTCAGTCAAATCCACAACCCAATCTGCAATGGGCGCGGTCACCTCGCGTTGTTCCCGATAACCTGCGCCGCTCAACGTCACCGGCCCCGCGACGACATTGGTGAATTGAAAGGTCGCAGCGCCGTCGGTGACGCGCACCGGCACCCATTCGCCGTTTCCCCAACTGCTGCCGTCAATCACGTCGGAATAAGCCCTGTAAAACACAGGGTAGCCGTCGTTCCATTGCAGGCCGTGGAGACTGCCGATGACGCGTCCGCGCACAATGAGTTCCGGACCGAGCTTGACCACAACGTCCTTCGCGCCTGCCACCGCCTCCAGCAGCACCGATTCGTGCCCCGGCGCGCTCACCCCGAGCCAGAATTTTGTGTCGCGCCGGAGCTGGTTGACCGTGAAGCGGCCGTCCGCATCGGTCCGCGCCAGCAGACGCAGCGCATCGGTCCATTGGTAATGCGCGTTCGCCGGTCCCCCCTCGTGTATGACCCTCAAAGTCGCGCCGGGAAGGCCTTCGCCCGTGGCTTTGTCCACCACCCGGCCGGCAATGGTTCTGCCCGGTTTCAATTTCACTGCCAGCGCCTGCCCCGCGCTCAACCGCTCGAAACGCTGGTCAATGAATTCGTAGCCCGGCGCATTCACCGTCACAATCAACGGCTGGTCAATGCACAGCGGCAACGTCGCGCGCCCGGCGGCGTCAGGTCTGACATCGCGCGAACCCTGCATGTGTTGGCCGCCGGTGCGCATGACAAATTGCGCGTGCAAGGCTGCGTTGGTCACGGCCGCGCCGGAATCCGCGTCGCTGACTTGGAGCGAAACTTCAAACCCGCGACCCAAGGTCAATTCGCCGGCGTCAACAAAATAGGTCGTCCTGCCGTCGAACGGCCCGGCCAGCGCGGGCGCGCAGCCTTCAGCATCCGCCTCGATCAGGATTTGGCCGGATCCGATATTATCATTGACTGCCGAGCCATCTTCCGCCACCCGGGCCGAGTACATTGCCATGGCGTGGGAATTGAGGGAGAGGATAAGAACATTTCTAATTTTCGGCAGCGGAGAGCCGTCCGTCGTCCGCAAATGAACTGAAACAGAAACGCTTTGCTGATTCATCTGCGCTTTGCTTTCCGCCGCCGGTTGTTCGCCAAATTCAGCCATTTTCTTTTCGATGCGCGCGATGCGTTGCTGCGGCGAGAGGATCGCCGCGACCGCGACGCGCGTGCCCAGCGCCGAGAGAAAGAGCAGCCCGCCCCCAACGAACAGCGCCGCCAGCAGCGCGCACCAAGTCAGCCGCAAGGCCGGACGATACCCCGGCACGAGCAGCCGTTGGATGCGATCCTTCAACCCGGATGGATTGCGCCGGTCCCCGAAGGCCGGCGCCGCCGCCAGCGCCTCCCCTGCCACTTGCGCCAGGGTCCGCGCGTATTGCAACGGTTCTCCCGCCAGCGCAATCGCCATCGCGTCGCAACACGCCTCGCGTTCCTGGCGGATCTGCCGGCTGATCCACCAGACGGCGGGATTGAAAAACAAGAGCGACTCCGCCAGAAGCTGGCACAAATTGACCAGATAATCGCCGCGCCGGATATGCGCCAGTTCGTGCAGCAAAATCAGTTGAAGCTGCCCCGGCGGCAGCGTCGTCACCACGGCCAGCGGCAAAATGAGGACCGGCGCCACAAATCCCATGACCGCCGGCGAAGTCAATTGCTCCGTCACCACCACCTGAATGCGCCGCGCCAGCCCCAGCTTGCGCCGCGCTTCCTCGACCAGGTTCAACACCGTCCCGGTCGCCAGAGGGCGGCTGCTCCGGCGCAGCTTTTCCGCTTCCACCACCAGAGAACCGGCCCGCGCCAGCATGACCGCCGCTCCGCCCAGCCAGACCAGGGCCAGCCACGGTGTCCACCGTCCGGGATGCGCCCCCGCCAGCGGCTCCGGCCTCACCGCCTCTGCAACATCCGGGGCGGTTACGGCCACGCCCGCTGTCGGCGGCGCGGCCACAGTTGTCGTTGTGGCGTTGGCAGGATGGCCGGCGGTTGGATGAGGCTGCAACACGGCCCACGCGACTATTCCCCCCAGCACCACGGCGGCCAAAGCCCCCACGCACCACCGGTAGCGCGTCCCCGGCTCGGTCTTGCCCCGCAAAATCAAATACAATCCCCCGGCGGCCAATCCCCCCAGCCACAGCGTGTGGAGCAGGGCTTGCACCACAGAAGCCCATTGTTCCGACGCCAGCCATTGCAGAAGCAGGTTCATACTTTTCCTTTCTTGGGAGCGCCCGCCCCGCCTGCGCTCCCCTGTTCATGCCGGGCGATAATCTCCTTGATCTCATCCAGTTCCTGGCGGCTGACCCCCTTTTCCGCCAGGAGATGTTGCAACGCCGTCGCGGCGCTCCCGCCGAAAACCTGCCGCACCAAGCCGCGCAACAGCGGCCCCGCCACCTTCTGGCGCGAGACCCGCGCCTGGTAAACGTGGACATTGCCCTCGGCCACATGCGACACCAACCCTTTCTTCTCCATCACCTGCATGACCGAGAGGATGGTGGTGTAGGCGCGCGCCTTGCCGTCCGGCATCACCTCCAGCACCTCCCGCACCGTGGAAGGTCCCCGCCCCCACAAGACCGACAGCACCTGCATTTCCAGCCTGGAAGGCTCGCGATTTTTCATAAATTATTCAGGCCCTTTCTCTACTGTAAGGCTAGTATCTACTACATCTCTAGTAGATGTCAACGGAAATCTTTAAAAATCTTTCCAGAAGGCAAAAGCTCATTTTTGGGCGGGCCCGGAAAGGCAGGGCGGGCACTCCGCTGCCCGCCGTCGGGCATTGGCAGAATGCACGTCGCAGTGCTGTCGTGCGGCGGGCAGGGGACTGCCCGCCCTACCACCCAGGATTGGCGGATTACAAAGGGCGGCAAAAAACTCCATTCCGGGCGGGTTGGCCCCGGCAGGGCGGGACTCCCTGCCCGCCATAGCCTCGGCGACAGGGAGAGTCGCGCCCTGACTCGATTCCGCGGAACAGGGCCGCGTCATGTCATTCCTCCCATCCCTCCAATGCGTCCCACTCTTGGCAAATCGAACCCAGTGCTGCTTTTTGTCCAGTGCCCCGCGCCTCCCATCGCCCAAATCCCTGCCGGCCGACAAAGCCGGCGCAGATTTGCTCTTCCAGGTCATCAGCAAGCGTTACGAGCGGGCTTCCATCCTGTTGACCACCAACCAACCGTATAAACGCTGGCCCAAAATCTTCAACAACGACAGCACCCTGACCAGCGCCGTGCTCGACCGACTCCTGCACCACGCTGAAACCGTGATCGTCGAAGGGAAGAGCTACCGCATGAAGGATCAGATCGAAAAACCCTGATTTTTTCGTTAGGCGGACAATCCATGCTTTTGTATCCACTCCCGAGTCCAACCATAGATTTTAACATGATGAATTAAGTGAACACCGTCTGCCATGCTCCGCTCTGAAAGCTCTGAGCCAGCCCAAGCGTCCGTCATCAAATGGTCATGGTCGCAGATGTCCTCGTCAATCTTCTGGCGAATGTGCGTGAGCGAGCGAATCAGATGATCCAAACCTCTCGCGTCAGCATGAATGAACAATTGATCGCCATCTTTATCCGTGGCGAAGCTCAGGACATGGTTTGGGTTGGGCATAACGTGCGAAGGTGCTCTAACTTTTATGTGACAAACGGATTGGTATATCGAAACCGGTCTTCTGAGCGAATCCGAAAGTCGCAAGTGTTTATATCCAATTACGAGCGCCTCCTTTCATTGGAGTGGTCTTAATATCAGGTTCCTCGACATCATCCATTACATGCCGCTGCCGCGTTTGGTTTTGGTCTGTTCGTTTTGGTCCATTCCTGCCTCCATCCGGCGTCAGGGAGCGAATAGTTCACCTAACGAATCCAATACGGCGGTCGCCGTGCTGCGCTCCAATTTGCCAAGACGTTTGACCAGGCGCGTTTTGTCCACCGCGCGAATCTGGTCAATGGCGATTTCGCCCGCCTTGCCTTGAAACACAACCTGAAGGCGCGTCGGCCAGCCACGATGCACCGTCGTCATCGGGGCGATGATGACCGTCGCCAGAGCGCGGTTGAGTTCATCCGGGGAAACAATGACACACGGCCGGGTCTTCGCAGTTTCGGCTCCGGTCGCCGGGTCCAACGCAACCAGAAAGATGGCAAAGCGTTCGATCACCATTGCCAGTCCTTCAAATCAAACTGGTTAGTCAACTCGCGGAAGGAAGTGAGGTTGTCGGACGGCGGAGGAGAACGGCGGAAGGCCCTGGCCCAACCCGCCCGCGCCTTGCGCCGGGGACGGAGGAGCAGGCCATTCTTGGAAGGTTGAACCTCCAAGGCATACGGCCAACAGTTGACGGCCACTTCCAACGTCGCAGTTTTCATGTATTTATTGTCACACCGCCTAACGACAGAGTCAATCCCCGTCATCACTCCACCACTTCGTTCTTTTTTCCCATTTATACTTCATCCTTCATCCTTTATCCTTTCCTCGGATGAACCCGGATGAAAGTGCATTGCTCGCGCCGCTGAAAAAGTTTTTCGGCTTCACTTCCTTTCGCCCGCTCCAGCGCGAAATCATTGGCGACACCCTCGCCGGACGCGATGTTTTCGCCCTCCTCCCCACCGGCGGCGGCAAATCGCTCTGCTTCCAATTGGCCGCCCTCCTCCGGCCCGGCCTGACCGTCGTCGTTTCGCCCTTGATCGCCCTGATGAAAGACCAGGTGGACGCCCTCCAGGCCGCCGGCATCGCCGCCACCTTCCTCAATTCCTCCCTCGCCGCCGGCGAGTCCCGCCCCCGGCTGCGCGGCCTGCATCAAGGCCAATACCGCCTCCTCTACGCCGCCCCCGAACGGCTTATGCTCCCCGGCTTCCTGGACGACCTCCAGCGTTGGAACGTCAATTTGATCGCGGTGGACGAGGCCCATTGCATCAGCGAATGGGGCCATGATTTCCGGCCCGAATACCGGCAGCTCTCCCAATTGCGCCCGCTCTTTCCCGGCGTGCCGATGATGGCGCTGACCGCCACCGCCACCGCCCGCGTGCGCGAGGATATTGTCGAGCAACTGCACTTGCGCGAGCCAAGCCGCTTCGTCGCCAGCTTCAACCGGCCCAATCTGACCTATCGCGTCGTCATCAAGGCCAAACCTTCCCGCCAGGTCCTTGACTTCCTCCGTTCCCGCCCGCGCGACAGCGGAATTATTTATTGCCAGAGCCGCAATCGGGCCGACGCCCTCGCCGCCCAGCTCAATGAAAACAACATTCCCGCCCGCCCCTACCACGCCGGATTGACCCGGGGCGAGCGCACGGAGCACCAGGAACTTTTCCTGCGCGACGAAGCGCGCGTCATCTGCGCCACCATTGCTTTCGGCATGGGCATCAACAAACCCAACGTCCGCTTCGTCATCCATTACGATCTGCCCAAAAACATCGAGGGCTACTACCAGGAAACCGGCCGCGCCGGGCGCGACGGCCTTCCCGCCGAGTGCCTCCTGCTTTTCAGCGCCGGCGACGCCATCAAGCAGCAACGGTTCATCGAGGAAAAACCGCCGGACGAACAGCGGGTGGCCCGCGAGCAATTGCAGCAAATCATCCATTACGCGGATTCCTCCGCCTGCCGCCGCGGCGAACTGTTGCGCTACTTCGGCGAAACTTTTCCGGGCGACAACTGCGGCGGCTGCGACAACTGCCTGCTGCCGCGCGCCACCTTCGACGGCACCCAGGCCGCCCTCAAATTTCTCTCCTGCGTTTATCGCGTCGCGCAAAAAAGCGGCTTCGGCGTCGGCTTGAACCATATCGTCGAGGTCCTGACCGGCGCGGACACCGACAAAATCCGCCGCTGGCGGCACGAGACCCTTTCGACTTACGGCATTGGCGGGGAGCACAGCCGCGCCGAATGGCTGGCCATCGGGCGGGAATTGATCCGGCTGGGCTACGTGCGCCAGGCGGCGGAGAAATTCAGCATTCTGGAACTGACCGCCGAGGGCCGCGCCGCCCTGCGCGACCGCCGACCGATAGTATTGACAAAGCCCGTGACCGCCCCCGCCGCGCCCGAAAAGCGCGCCCGCGCCGGGGAGATCGCCTGCGACGAGGCCCTGTTCGAGCAACTGCGCCGCCTGCGCAAGCGCCTGGCCGACGAGCGCAACCTCCCCGCCTACATCGTGTTTTCCGACGTGGCCCTGCGGCAGATGGCGCGCTACTACCCCGCGAGCGACGGCGAATTCATGCGCATCAGCGGCGTGGGCGAGAAAAAGCTGGCCGAATACGGCGCCGCCTTCCTCGGGGAAATCGCCGCCTACCTGCAAACCTACCCCCGCCAAATCTTCGCCGACGATTCCTTCACCGCTCCGCCTTACGTTAGCACCGTTTCGAAAATGCGGTGAACTCCCCGATAAGAAAATGAAGCTGAATCGCACAGGTGCCGCCCGGTGGGACTGGATTTTTTATGTTTCAAGAAACCAGCCGGCCGTTGTATATTGAGGGCGAGTTTTATGAAGGTTTTTCGTCCATTGATGCACGCCACAGTGCTTCTTCTCGTTTCGGCCGGCATCGTCGGCGCACGCCCTGTTCGGTTGTTTTCTTATCAAGAACTCCTCGACAAGTCTGACCTCATCGTCATCGCCAAGCCCGTCTCGACCCAGGAAAAGGCAGATCAAGCGGTTTCTCCGCCTATGTGGCCCGAATCTTTCGTTGGGTTGTCCACAGAGTTTGACGTGAGCCTTGTCGTTAAGGGCGACAATAGCTTGAAGAAGATTGTCCTGCATCACTATAGGTTCGCGAAGCCCGAGGACGATGATCCGGTTGACGGCCTCCATCTTGTCTCGTTCGACCCGGCGAAAAAGAAATCCTATCTCTTGTTTTTGAAGAAGGAAGCGGATGGTCGCTTTGCACCGATCAACGGCCAGCAAGACCCCGGGCTGTGCGCCGTTATGCCTGCGGACAACATTGATCTGATTGTCATCGCCAAGCCGGTTTCGGCTAAGAAACCAGTGGACAAGACGACATTGTTTAACACGCCGCCGCGCATACCTCTGGTGGGATACCAGACTGAGTTCACGGTGCAAGAGGTGCTGAAAGGCGACAAATCGGTGAAGAAATTTGTGTTGCATCATTACGAGCGCAGCGGTGAAAACATGGCCTCAATGGGAATAGATTTCAAGCCGGACCCTGCTCAGTCGTATCTGTTGTTCTTAAAGAAAGAAGCGGATGGACGTTTCGCCCCGATCACCAGCGGCGGTGGGGAGACGACAGCGTTGGATTTTCCTGTTGCCAGGCTTGGAACCGCGCGGCAATGAAGCAGTCGGATCGCTGCAGAGAATAGAGGCGCAAACTGCGCGATCAGGCCACGCAACAAAGTTGTTGGTTGACTTGTCGATAGCTTTTTCATTGAGGTTTCCCCCCCCCGTTTCTGAACCCCGTTCAGTGCCGCCATGCTTTCATTTTGCATTCTGCATTCTGCATTTTCACAGAAACGAATCCGCCAGCCGGGCGACACCCTGCACCGTGCGCGCCGCCAGCGGACGCCCGCGCCACGCCCCGGCGTCGAGCTGCGCGCTGTGCGCCAGGTAATCGTCCTGAATGCGGTGCAGCGCCGCCACCGTTCCCGCGTCGTAAAACAACAGGCTGATCTCCTCATTGAGCGCGAAGGAGCGGATGTCAATGTTGGCCGAGCCGACCAGGGCCACGTCGTTGTCAATAGTAAGATTCTTGGCGTGGAGAAAACGCGGCGCAAAAAGATGAATCTTCACCCCGGCCTCCAGCAGTTCATCGTAAAAGGAGCGCTGCGCCAGTTGCGTCAGGCGCTGGTTGGCGTGTTCGGACACCACCAAATGGACGGCCACGCCGCGCCGCGCCGCCGCCCGCATCCCCTCCAGGAACGGCTCGTCCGGCACGAAGTAGGGCGTCGTCAAAACCACCCGCTCCCGCGCCTCGTAGAGCAGCGCGATTAACAATTCCTGCGCATTTTCCCGGCCGTATCCCGGTCCGCTCGGCAGCGCCTGCGCGATGGATTCACCCGTCTGCGCCGGCTCGGGAAAAATCTCCATGCCATCGAGCACCGTGGTGGTTTCCTGATAGTAATCCGCCAAAAAAACCGCCTGCAACTGCCAGACCACCGGCCCCGCCAGCCGCGCCACCAGTTCCTCGTTGGGGAACCCCTTCACAAATTTTCCGTCGCAAATATTCTGCGATCCGCTGTAGCCGATGCCGCCGTCAATGACCGCTATTTTCCTGTGGTTGCGCAAATCAAAGCGCGCCGCGTTGCGCCGGAAAAGACCCGCCGGCAAAAGCGCCGTCACTTCCACCCCGTCGCGCCGCATCTTCGGCGCCAGCCTGCGCAACGCCCGCTTCGACCCCACCGCGTCCAGCAACACCCGGCACTTCACGCCGCGCGCCGCCGCGCGGGCCAGCGCCTCCGCCATCCGCCGCCCCGTCTCATCGTCCTCGTAAATATAACACAACAAGTGGACATGATGGCGCGCCGCCTCAATGTCCGCGATCAGCCGCTGGATCGAGCCTTGGTAATCGTTGAGCAACTCCACCTTGTTGCCTTGGAGCGGTTCAAAATCGCCCAGCCGCGCCGCCAGCGCCGCCAGCGGCGAGATATTGGGCGGCAGGCTGGGCAAGGAGTGGCCCCGGGCCAGAAACTGCTCCTGCACGAGGCGGATTTTTTTCGAGGCGCCCTCCTGCCGGGCCAGGCGGTCCTTGGGCAAATAAATGCGCCCCACCAGCGCGTAGAAAATGACGCCGGGCCACGGCAGCAAAAAAATGAACAACAACCAGGCGCGCGCCGCCGCGGCCGTGCGCTGCCGGGGGACATAGACCAGCATCGTGAGCCGGATGGCCCACTCGCTGATCAGGTAGATAACGCTCCAATGCATCAAGGGATTAACTTAACCGGATTTGCTGACCCTTTCAATAACAGTGATGTCAACCGCGAATGCGGGGGCGCATCTTGACACTGCTACCGGGGTCAGGCGCAAGAAGGCTACAGGAGTGCGCCCGTCCTCGGGCGCAGCAGCGTGGCAAACACGGCGTGGCGGTGATTTTCCTGCGCACTCAAAAAAT
>Ga0187848_10001109_pt1 | contig 23358 bp, 12 predicted proteins | sample June2016WEW_4_40_FD_132424 | JGI IMG/M metagenome (GOLD analysis project Ga0187848, IMG submission 132424) | Peatland microbial communities from SPRUCE experiment site at the Marcell Experimental Forest, Minnesota, USA - June2016WEW_4_40 | ecosystem: Environmental > Terrestrial > Soil >... | reverse complement strand
TGAATGAGGTCGCTGTCGAGAATGGCGCGGTGGGCCTTGTAAAAATCCACCCATTTTTTCACCAGAGCCTTGGTTTCGTCCGTGTCGAAAAGGCGCGGGCCGCGATAGCAAGCCTGCACACCCGCGCCGAACAGATTGGCCAGGCGCGTATCGTAGTGTGGAAGATGATCTTGGAGCGGCTCGATGGTGGCGGCCGCGCCGCCACCGTGATATTCGGTCAGCGGCACAAACATCCAGCCCATGCTGGGCGCTTTTTCCCAGGTGCCATCGAAAATGTTCTGGCGCTCGATGATTTCCTGCTGCTCGCGGGGCAGGGACCAGTCGGATTCACGGTAGCCCATGCCGGTCTTGCTCGAACCGGCGAGGAAGTACCAGTCGGGCACGTTGAGATAAATGCCGCGCGCGCGGCACCACTGGTAAAAATCGCGGATGATGTTCCACTGCCGCCATTGCGAATCCTCCAGGCCGGCGTGCCCGGGATGATTGGTCGAGGCGCAAACATCGCCCGGATACGACCCGTCGTTTTCCAGCACGCCGCAGCCGGTCTGCTCGAAGAATTGGCGGAGCTTGCGGAAATAATTTTCACCCCAGACACTGCCGAGGCAGGGCGAATTGCCGAAACGCGCGCCGCCCGGCTGGCCGGTCTGCGGATTGATGACGTCGTCCGCCGCGTCAATGGAACGGCTGGCCAGCAGGGAATAACCACCCAGGGCAACCCCTTTGCCGCGGGCGTAGCTGGCCAGGGATTTGATCTGGGCCAGGTATTGCGGATTCTCATTTTCGATGTTGAAACCGCTGCCGAAGGTCATGATGACCATCTCAAAACCCACTTCGGCGCACTGGTCAATGGCCGTTTTCACCGCCTCCGGCGCGCCGCTGCGGACGTGCATGAGGATGGGGTTTTCCTGCGCCCAGGGCGCGAGGGCGCGCCAGGCGCGGCGCGCCGCCAGCCCGCGCCGCTCCCGGTCCGTGCTGTCGTGGACCAGTTCGAAAACGCGGAAGGATTCAAAATTCTCACCCCCTTTGATTTCCACCTGCGGCCCGATGGGCGGCGCACATTCCAACAGGCACGGCGTGGCCAGCCCGTAGTGAACCTGGGTTTTGTAAAGCGGATCGCTCCGCCAATGAATGGCGGGCGCGTCCGCGGTGGCGCTCATGTCGCCGCCGAAGGAATAATCGCTGAACGCATCCAGCACCCGATAGCTGCCGCGAAAATTGGCCGGGGAACCGTCCACGATGGATTCGGCCTCGACGAAGGCCAGTTGCTCGACGATCAGGGAATTGAGCGTGACCGGTTTGGGCGAGGCGTTCCGCACCGTCAGCCATTTCGCCATGAGCGGCAGGCCGTCGTACAGTTCGTAATGCACCTCAATCTGGAGCGCGCCCAGGTTGGCGGGCGCGTTGAACGTCAAGGTCGTCGCGACGCCCGGCGGCGGCCAGGGCGCGGCTTGCGAGAGCCATTCCATGCGCGGGCGCCAGGGAAAGCGCGGCTCGGTGCGGCCGGTTGTCAACCCCGCAAAATGAAACGCCGCCGGGTTGGCCTTCATCTGCGCCAGCCACGCCGGATTCAAATAATTGTGAACCGGCTGGCCGGCCAGTCCGCCCACGTCAAATTTCTTTCCGTCCAATTCAACCTGCGCTTCCGGGCGCACCGAACGCAGAATGGATTGGCCCGTCATCAAATTATCCAACGCCACCGTCGCCGCGTCCGGCGCCAGTTTGACAACGCGGCGGACCAGTCCGTTTTCCAACACGATTTCGTTGGCGGCCGCGTTGGTCGCAATCGCAGCTCGAAACGGCGACGGATCCACCAGCCAGTCCGCGGCGCGGCCTGGCCGCGCCTGGAAAAAAGCCAGCGCCAGAATGCCGAGGGCTGGAAAGATGCCGCGGGCGGTTTTCATCGCAGTGGAATTTTGCGGAGGCTCAAAATATTTCATGCGCCGAAATCCAGGCGCGGCAGCACGCTGTCATCCCGCGATAAGAATGTCAATATTGGCCTGGATTTAGGTTGCTTATGAGGCCGATGGGCTGATAAACTCCCCGGCAGCATCAGATGAATTCTGCATATTAAGGAGATGACCTCACCCGCCCGCATTCCGATTCCGTGGCGCGAACGCTGGCGCCAGGTGCGGCTGCGTTTTGCCCCGGCCCTCATTTTCCTCGCCATCGTGTTTGCCCTGGCGCTGTTGTGGAAGGAATATGCCGCGGCGCCGAGTCTGGTGGGCCAGGCTGAGGTCGTCCCGGCCAATGTCAGTTGTTACAAGGCCGGCATGTTGGCGCAATTGTTCGTCAATCGTTTCCAGAAGGTCAAAGCAGGTGACGCGGTTGGGCAGGTGCTGGTGACGGACCCGAAAATCCTGGCCGCCTCGCTGGCGGTGATTGAGGCGGACATTGACATGCTGCGCGTGACGATGCAGCCCATCGCGGCCAAACAGCGCATCGCGATGGACTACAGCCAGTTGCGCCTGGATTGGATGCGCCAACGCGCGCAGTTGGCGATGGCCAGGGCCAACCTGCAATTCGCCGAAGTGGATTTTCATCGCACGGAGGAATTGTTCAAAGACAAAATTGTTTCGGAACGCGCCTTCGATCAGGCCAAAACCTCCCAAGGCCGATTGCAGAATGAAGTGGATGAGCTGGCCCGGCTGGTGGAGGAGCAGGGGCGCAATCTGGAACAACTGCAGCTCACCAATACGGTCGAAATTTCCAAGGTGACCGATGAACCCTTGCGCGCCGCGATTGCGGCCCAGGACTCCAAACTGCGGTTGACGGAGGCCGAACTCAGCCCGATCACCTTGCGCGCCTCCGCCGATGGCATGGTGGATGTGATTTATCATCGCGTCGGGGAGGCGGTGACAGTGGGAGAGCCAATCGTGGGCATTGCTCCTTTCAACGCCCTTCGCATCATCGGCTATCTTCGTCCGCCTCTTCTCCAAGAGCCCAAACTGGGCGCCCGCGTTGAGGTCCGCACCCGTGGCCCGCGCGGGCAGGTCGGGGCCGCTGAAATCATCGAGATTGGGGCGCAGTTCGAGCCTCTCCCGCCCGCGTTGCAGATCCCAGTCCGACTGACCACGACCGAATTGGGTCTGCCCCTGTATATCAGTATGCCGTCCAGCCTGAAGATCCGGCCCGGTGAATTAGTTGATTTGAGACTCGTGCCCAAGGCAGCGGAGACTCGCTAGGACTTATACCGTTTCCAGTTTGCTTTTGCACTGTAGCGGCGGTCTGCGACCGCCGCCAATCGCCTTGGCAATAGTGCAGTTACGAGCTGGAAACGGTATTATATGGGATTTACGGCCCGCGCAGGACCTGCAGCAGGGCCAACCTATTTCACTTCCAGGCTGAGGCGATGCCTTTCCAGGATCGTTCCTTCGGCAAAGGCCAGTTGCGCGAGCATCTCGTTGTAATCCACCTCGGCCCGAACTTCGGCGGTCCGGGCCGAGGTGAGGATTTCCTGAAATTGCAGCACCACAAAACTGGTGGTGAAACCGTTCTGGAGTTTCTTGGTCTCGGCGTCCAGCGCCGCCTCGGCATAGGTCCGCGCCTGGCGCGTCGAAGCCACCTGGCTGAAGCGGTACTCGACGCGATTAACGAAATCCGACACTTGCAAGAGCATGTCTTGCTCGGCTTTCTGGAGTTGCAGCTCGGCTATCTTTTTGGCCGCCTGGCTGGCCCGGTAGTTGGCCCGCCCGCTGACGTTGTCGAGCGGGAAACTGACCACCACACCGTAAGAGTATTCCGGATTGCGGAAGCTGAAGGCGTCATGGAGGGCTGACCCGGAGTCGGTTTCGACCCCCAGGCCGCCGTAGCCGCCCACCAGGTCCAGGCTGGGGAAGAGTTGGTTGAGCCGGAACTTTACCATCACGCCGGTTTTCTGCGCGGCCAGCCGGGCTTCGATAAGATCGGGCCGGTTGGTGAGCGCGCATTGGAAGCTGCGCTCGCGGTTGACCTCTGCTGGAAGGGCCAGGAGGGCGTCGGTGGGTTGCACCTCAACGTCGGCCCATTCTTTGTAATCATCCGTCAGAAGGCCGATCAGGCTGTTCTGGCGGGTGGCGAGAGTCTCGCGCGCCGCGGCCAGCGCAGTCAGGGTATTTTGTAGTTGGGTTTCGGCCTGCGCGCTGTCCAGGGGGGGCGCATCTCCGACCTGGACGCGGCGCTGGGTCTGGGCGACCATCTGCCGGCGAAGTTCCAGGGCCTTTTCCTGCACCCGGATTTCCTCGCGGGCGGCGATCAGGTCGTCATAGGCCAGCTCGACTGCCAGCAAGGTCTTCATGATTTGAAAACGCAAGGCTTGCTGGGAAATCTTCAGCTCCGTGCGGCGGGCCAGGAGCACTTCCCGGTCGGCATCAATCCAGAAGTCCTTCAAGAGGTGCTGCCGCATGGTCAGGCCGGCGGAGGCGGAATAGTTGTTGGTCGCACGAATGCCGCCGGGAAAGTGGGCCGCATCGGCGGGGTCGGCGCGGAAGTCCGTGATGGCCTCATTCTTGCGGACGAAGCTGCTGAGGTCGTAACTGAATCCGAAGGGCGCCTTGCCGCCCAACTCCGGGCCGAGCTTCCCGGTGGTAATGTCCGACGGGAAGTAAGGGTTGAACTTGCGCGGATCAAAATCGCCCAAGTCCGACTCATAACGGCGGGTGGCATCAAAGGTCAAGGTGGGGACGTAAACGCCGTAGGCGCTGCTGAGGGCATCGCCGGCAATATCGGCCGTGAGATGCTCGATCCGCAGGTCCAGGTTTCGACTCAGCGCCAGATCAATGCAGTCCCGCAAGGAAAGAAACCGCGTGTTGGCCGGCGGGTTTGCCATCTGGGCGGTGGCGGTGGCGGTGGCGCAAAGGGCCAGTCCCAACAGAAATCGAATACGCATTAGATTGAATTATGGACCGGGCAAAGCGGCTGGTCAATCCTGTTTGGGGCGCCGGACAGCGCCCGGCGTTTGGAGCCGGCGTGAAAAAGCTTATTGACAGTTTGCCGGCTGCTACAAAAGGGGACGCGGGGATCAGCCTGGCTTCGCTGAATAAGATCACTTGACATCCGGCGCAATCAGTATCGGAATGAGGCATAGATCCGGACCAAAGCCGGAATAGCCCCATGAAAACGACGATTCTCTTCATTTTGGCAGGCCTGTTGGGCATCCCCCTTTCTCTCCAGGCGCAGCCGACCAACGACCTGTTCGCGAGCCGGACGAGCGTCACGGGCACCAACGTCACCATCCAGGACGACGACACTCTCGCGACGACGGAACCGGGTGAACCGAATGTGGGGCCTTCCTGGGGCGCATCGCTTTGGTACGAATGGACCGCGCCGAGCAACGGCGTGTTTTACGTCGCTAACGGAACCGAGGTTGAGAATTTGAACCTGGACGCCAATGTCTATCAAGGCACTACACTTGCGTCGCTGGTTTCGCCAGGGAGAACGGTTGATGGGGGTATTGAAGTCAACGAGGGAGACACGCTGGAAATCCAGGTCGTCGCCGAACAACCGGGACCCTTGGGAGTGTTTACTGTGACCATGTCGGAAATGGTGCCGCCTCCGGCGTCCACCAATGCCTTGTTCGCCGATCGGGTGGACATGACGATACCCTACTATCATTTTGATGGTGATGCGTACGGCGCCTCCGATGAGGTTGGCGAGCCGCTGCCAGACCCGGCGCTGACCAATACTCTTTGGTGGCGCTTCGTCGCGCCGAGTGATGGCCTGCTTTCTGTCCAGGCCACCTCGACTCTGTTTTCGCCGGTTTTGACGCTCTACCAGGGCGCGAATTTTTCCAGTATGGTGGTAGTCCCCACCTTGGGACCGCCCTATTCGCCGCAGAACACCGGCAATTTTCCGGTCGCAGCCGGCGTGGAATACTCGCTGCAGCTCGCCGCCGGTTACACCTACTCCGGCGGGTTTTCACTGGACTCGCAATTCAGCGCTCAGAGCATCGCCTCGACGAACGACGCCTTTGCCGATGCCGCTCCGGTGACCGGCACCAACCTGACTTACTACGGCGATTTTTCCGCCGCCACTTCGGAAGCCGGCGAACCTGCGTCGCCCGCGGGGAACACGGTCTGGGTGGCTTGGGCTTCGCCTTACACCGGGCACGCTTCCTATGCTATTTACTCCGGCGCAAACAACGGACGGCCTTATGTTCAAGGATTTACCGGCCCGTCTCTCACACAATTGCAGCCTCTGGCCACCAACCATACGGGCTTTCTGGCGTTCGCCGGAGATGTCTGTTACTTCCAGTTTTCTGGCAGCGGCAACACCTTCTTCTTCGCCCTGACGGAAACGCCATTTACCACGCCGCCGAACGACAATTTCACCAATGCCATGCTGGTTCTTGGCCCGGGGGCCGGCTTCGGACCGTCATCCGTGGTGGGCGCAACGATGGAACCCGGCGAACCGGCCCACATGGGGGCCACACCCGAGAAAAGCGTTTGGTGGACCTGGCAAGCGCCCGAATACGGCCAGTTTTCAATTACTTCGTATGGAAGTCTGGCGACAAATGTCCTGATTGCTGTTTATACAGGTGATTCGGTGGCGGCGCTCACTCTCGTGACCAAGGCAACGAACTTCGTTCGGTTTCCCGTGACTTCCAGCCAGATGTATCGCGTCGCCGCCGCGGTGCCAACCAACACCATCGGAGACGTTCTGCTCTCGGGCAGCTTGCAGGCGGACGCTTCCGTCCATCTCATCCCGGGCAACCTGCTCCAGGAACCGAGCTGGGAGGGAACTGGCATTGTCGACGCCGTTCACTGGCAGATGAGCGGCTCCATCGGCGGCTATGTCAATCAAAGCAATCCCAACTTTGATTGCGACGGCGATACCTTTCCCATCTTGAACGGCGGCGCCAGCGTCTGGCAGACCATTCCTACTGTGCCGGGCCATACCTACAAAATCCAATTCGGCTACAGTGACGGGGCCAATGGTTTGGTGGATGTGCTGTGGAACAGCAACCATGTGGGCTACGCCGCCATCCCGCCCTCGGGCGCGGGTTTTTGGCTGTGGACCAATTTTCTGGCCACGGCAAGCAATACGACGACGACAGTGACATTTTCCTGCCTGGCTTCGTCGGTGTGGGTGGACGATTTCAGCGTGGTGGACGAAACGGCGGCTGCGGCGGTCATGACGCAACCGGCCTCGCAAAGTGTGGAAACAGGCGGAGCCGCCCTATTTTCGGCGCAGGTGACCGGAACCGAACCATTGACCTACCAATGGTTCTTTCAAAACTCGCCGTTGGCCGGTCAAACCAACGTCTCCCTGCTCGTATCCGACGCTGTCACCAATAATGCGGGCGGCTATTATCTGATCGTGAGCAACTACCTCGGAGCGGCGACAACCGCAGTGGCCACTTTGTCGGTGGATGCGCCATCCTATCCGACTATTCTTCTGCAACCTTTCGGGGAGTCCGTCGTCGAAGGCGGCTTTTTCTCCGTGATCGTCGCGGCTCTCGGCACACAACCGTTGTGCTACCAATGGACCTTCAACGGTGTCCCCGTCACCGGCGCCACCAACTCAAGCCTGACCTTTGCCGCAGTGGACGCCACCAACGCCGGCGCCTATCAAGTCGTTATCACCAACATCGCCGGATCGGTCTGGAGTCTTCCAGCGACCCTGACCGTGACTCAATCCCCGCAAGGCGGTGGGACAGTCTTCTTCGCCAATCTGGATGCCGCCGCCAATTTGAATGCGCCGGTTTATGACCTTGATGGCGTGACCAAATTGAATGGCGTGTGCGAGGCTCAACTTTACGCTGGCCCTTCCTTGCCTTTGCTTCGTGCCGTCGGCTCGCCGGTGACATTTGGAACCGGCTTCAGCGCCGGTTACTTCTCCAATGCGGTGGTTGCTCTTCCGAACGTGCCACCAGGTTCTAATGCGCTGGTTCAGGTTCGCGCCTGGGACCCAACGGCCGGTGGAACCTACGAGATCGCCCGCGCTCTCGGGGGAAGATTTGGGAAATCCGGGATCTTTAATATCACCGCCGGGGGAGGTTCGTCGGCGCCGGCTCCACTCACGGGTCTGCAAAGCTTCAGCCTGACGGCGGGACTGCCGGAATTTAACGTGGGTGTGATCCAGTTTGTAAACTGGCAGTCGGACGGCAGCGTGGTCTGGTCGCTCACCGGAGAAGCCGGTTACACCTATCTGGTGGAGGAGGCGGCGCTCGACTGGGTATGGATCCCTTACCTCATCTTGACAAATACCACGGGGACGATTCAGTTTACGAATTCAGTCAATACCAATTCGCGCGGCGCCCTTTATCGCGCCCGGATACTTGACTGAGGCGGTAGTGGCGGAGAGGGGGGCATTCGAACCCCCGGTGCTTTTTGGGCACTCACGCTTTCCAGGCGTGCGCGTTAAACCACTCTGCCACCTCTCCACCGGCTCTTCTTATTCGCACGGGAAGGGCGCGAGGGCAACGCAGAAACTGGGCGGATGAATTAAACCAGTCTGGTTTCGGATGCCGGCCGCGATCCTCGTCTGATACCGTTTCCAGTTTGCTTTTGCACTGTAGCGGCGGTCTGCGACCGCCGCCAATCGCCTTGGCAATAGTGCAGTTACGAGCTGGAAACGGTATGAATTCCAAGAGAATTCCGGGCCTCGCCGATCATAGGGGATCCCGCGATGGACCGGAACCCTTGACTTTTCCGCCGGCTCGCGCAAACTGGTTACCATGAGTTCTCCATTTGAGCCAAGGCCAAGCGCCGGCTGGGGCGGCTGTCTTTGTGGGTTTCGCCCGCTCGCTCGCAGCAACGTTTACCGGCATGAATGACCTGAGGTTCGGAAGTTTGGGAGAAACCTGGATTAATCTGGTCAACAGCACCGTCCAGAGCGGGGTGTCCGTGGACGGCGAGAGCCTTGAGTTGCTGGAGGTGCAGGTCGCTTTTCCCGCCGGGGCCAAGGGCGATGAGTTGATCGGGCTGTTTGGTGACAGCCGGATGATTGCCGAGATGGAGAGAGTTTTTTTCGCGGACGAGGCCAATGCCGAGGGGCACAGTTACGCGCACCTGATGCGAGGCCCGGGTGGCCGCCACGATCTCAAAGACGTCATCTCGCTCCTGCGCGCCGAACCTGCCAGCAAACAGGCGGTGGTAACATTGTGTGAGCCTGGCGGCGGCAAGGTGCCCTGCGTCAACGTCCTTCAATTCCTGGTCCGCGCGGGCTCGCTCCGCACCATTTACTTCGCGCGCGGCCAGGATGCCTTCAAAAAATTTTATGCCGATGCGCTTTGCCTGGGGAAAATGGCGCGTCGCGTGGCGGAGGGGTTGGGCCTGCCGGAGGGCACCGTGTCGGGTTTCATCGGCTCCAGCCACGTCTATGAGAAGGATCTGCCGGCCATCGCTGATTTTCTGGCGCGAGGGAAGCGGTTCTTGCGGAACGGCAAACCGGAAGGAGCCTGCTGATGCGCGTTTTGTTTGTCGCGCCACGGTCGTACAATCCCAAGCAGATGTACCGCGAATACCCGTTGGGGGTCGGTTTCCTCGGCACGCTCCTGCAGCAGCACGGGCATGAGGTGCGTGTCTGGGACCAAAACGTCGAAGGCCTGAAGGACGAATGCCTCTGGCGTCTCGTCGCCGAGTTCCAGCCCGACATCGCCGGATTCTCGGTCATCACGCCGAATTACCCCGTCGCCCGGCGGCAAATTCGCCGGCTGAAGCGACTCCACCCGGAGGTGCGGATCCTGGCCGGGGGCGTCCACGCGACGCTGTTTCCCGACGATCTGATGGCCGACGGGGCCGACGCGGTTGTTCTGGGCGAAGCCGAGCCGGTCATTGTCGAGTTGGTGGCCGGCCTGGCCGAAGGACGGAATCTGAGCGGCCTGCCGGGCCTGCTGTTCCGCGCCCGCACGGGCGAGGTTATCAGGACGGCAGGACGGTGCCAGACCACTTCCCTGAATAATCTGCCGTTGGTGGACCGGCGCCTTTACAATCTTCCCAAGTACACCCATCACTCGATGCTCGCGTCACGCGGATGCCCCCACCATTGCGCCTTCTGCTGCAATTATACCGGCACGGTCCGCAGCGACGGCGTGGCCGTGCGCCGGCACCAGAACGTCATTGCGGAAATGGAGCACTTGCGCGACACCCATGGCGCACGGGAGATCTTTTTTGCCGACGACATCTTCCTGCTGCGCAAACAGGACATCCTGGAATTTTGCAAGGCTTGCACCGCCCGGCAACTCGGCGTCAAATGGATTTGCCAAATGCGCGCGGACCGGGTGGACTCCACGGTTGCGCAAGCGATGCGGGCGGCGCAATGTCAGCGAATTTATTTCGGCGTCGAATCGGGTTCCGACCGCATCCTGCGCGAGGCCAAAAAAGGGATGACGACGGCGCAAATTCGGCGCGGCATCCGTGCGGCGCTCGATGCCGGACTGCGAGTAAAGACCGGTTGGATTTACGGTTTGCCCGGCTCGCTGGAGGAGCAATACCAGTCTATTGCTTTCATGCTGGAACTGCGGCCACACGAGATTTCCATCCACCAGCTCATTCCTTTTCCCGGGACCATCTATTACAGCGACCCATCACGCTTTGGCATTCGTATCGCGGATCCCCGGGCCTTCGAGAGCTTTTGTTATGGCGGACTGGATGGCGGCATCCGCTTTGATTATCTGAGTCATGACCAATTGCGGCAATTGCTTGAAGACACCGCCAGCGCGCTCGAGGCGGCCGGTTACGTCAGCAGCGACAAGGCAGCCCCGGGCGCGGAATACATTTATACCACGCCGCTTTCCCGCAACTCCATGAACGTCTTCCGGGCCGCCGCGCCGGTGCTTGCCGCATGAAGCCTGCCGACGATCAGGAGCCTCATCGCCTCGCTCTGGAGCCGATGCGCCTGCCCCGGTTCGCCGGCCGGGATGCCTCCCGCCCGTTTGTGGTCGCTCTCGAAGGGGCCAATGGTGCTGGCAAAACGACCCTTTGCCGATTGCTCTCGCGCCGCCTCGCCGCGCCCGCCTGCCTGGGCACCGATGAGGCCTGGTTCTCAGATCCTTTCAAAACCCGCATGATCCGCGATGCCGAATGGTTTGCCTCGGCCATGTTCTTTCTCAGCGGCTGCTTCGAGCAGATGCGCGTCCTGCGGGGCCGTCCCAACCCGCTGGTCATTATGGACCGGTCACTTTGGTCCACCCTCGCCGTTCACGGCGCTGAGAGTCCCGCCAGGCTGGAGGCGTTGCTCGCCATGTTGCGGCCCATTGCCGCCCAGATTCACGTCCCCGACCTCACCCTCGTGCTGGAAGCGGGTTTTGCGACTTGCCAGTCGCGCATTGCCCGCAAGAGCGGCACGGCCCGCCTCTTGGATGATTTGACGGCCACTCCGGCTTTTCACGCGCGCGAACAACAGTTTTATCGCTGGCTGGCGCGTCAACGTTCCGAGGTGCGGTTTCTCGACGCAAACCAGGCTGGGCCTGAGAACGTCGCGGAGCGGGCGTCGGCCCTGATTGGCGAACGAGCCGGAGTGCAGGGCCTTGCTCTGCCTCGGGGCGGGAAGAGCGAAACGCGCGCCGGCGCTGCTTCCTGAAATCAACTCATGCTCACACTGGTTACGTCCAATCCCGCCAAGTACGCCCCGTTCACTCGCGACCTTGAGCGGCTGCGCCTCACCATCGAACCGCCCCCCCAGCCCCTTCCAGAACTCCAGAGCCTGATTTTCACCGAAACCCTCACCGCAAAGGCGCGTGCCGCCGCCGCCTTGTTCGGCCGGCCCGTGCTCGTGGATGACACCGGTTTGGTATTAGACGCCTGCGCGCCCTTCCCGGGACCGTTGACCGCGACCGTCCTGCGCAGCCTCGGTGCCACGGGGCTGCGGCGACTCCTGGCCGGCACTTCCAACCGGGCGGTGATGGAATGCCACCTCGGTTGCTGGCTCAAGGGCGCTTTGCGAAACTGGACCGGCGCTGTTCAAGGCCAAATTGACCTTTCCCGTCCGCACTGCGACGAACGGATGCCCCTCTCCGACTTGTTCATCCCCGATCAATCCGGGACCCGACATTCGCCACTGCCGCACCGGGCGCTCGCTCTGGCCGCCCTGGAAAACGATATATTCGAACTGCACCTCGAAACTGCTCCCCCGGAAACAGGCGGTGCGACAGCCTGCACCCCCTCGGCCGGCTATAATTGCCCGTTTTGCGCCGAGTTCGAGGACGACGGCCTGAGCCTTTTCGCCGGCATGATGGGGGACCGTCTTCCTTGCCGGGTGGTGTATGAAGACGAACATTTCGTGGTCATGCCTCCGTTGGGGGAGTTCATGGAAGGCGGTCTGCTGTTGTTGAGCCGCGAACATCTCCTTTCATTGGCGCACCTCCCGGCGGCACAGTTCGCCCACCTCGAACGCTTGTTGCAGGCCATCCAGAGGGCCGTGGTCAAACACTGGGGCGGCGCAACGGTGGTTTTCGAGCACGGCCCCGCCCCCGACTGGAGCAAAGGCGTCTGCTGTGTGGATCACGCGCATCTGAACATCTTCCCAGCCCCGGTTTATGTCCACCCGCACCTGGCTGGGCGGATGAGTCTCTCCCTCGGCTCGCTTTCCGGGCTGGCCAAACTCCGGTGCGCCGAATTTGGCTATCTCTTCGTCCAGGAAAACAACGGCACCCGCCGCGCCTACGACGGCCGGGATGTCCCCACCCAGTTGGTGCGGCGCATCATCACCGCCCAACTTGGTTTTCCCGAACGGTGGCACTGGCGCGATTACGTCGGCCGCGACGAGCTGCTCGCCACCTGCAACGCTCTGAAGGAACAGATCCGCTTATGAGCGGCGACCAGTCAGGAATTGGGACCCTCCGGGAGATTTATGCGCGCCGCCATCTGAAGGCCATCGCCGCCCGCTGGGACGCCCGGGCCGACACCTGGGAGCACGCCCTGGCGGACCCGGCCTGTCACCTGAACGACGACGACGCCTACGGCCGGTTCACCCGCGTCGTCCGGCGTCTCATCGCCCGACGCCGGCGATTCTGTTCCATTCACGGCGTCATAGACGCCGGTTGCGGCACCGGTTTGGTTCTGGCCGAAGTGTTGTCCGCCTTTGCCTGGGGGATGGGTATTGACATCAGCCCGCGGATGATTCGGGTCGCCCGCGCCAAGCGTCTTGCCCACGCCAGGTTCCTTGTTGGCGATTGCTTCAATCTCCCGTCTCTTTGTCCCAGGGCCGGCGCGGTCCTCTCGCGGGGGGTGCTGCTTTCGCATTACGGTCGCGAGCAAGGTCAGGCCATCCTGCACGCCGCCCGGGCCGCCCTCGTGCCGCGCGGCTTTTTGGTGTTGGATTTCTTGAATGAAGCCGCGCGCGCCAAACATCGCCACGCGCCGGAAAACAAAACCTGGTTCACCGGCCGGGAAATCAAGGCGATGGCTCGCCGTGCCGGCTTCTCCACCGTCACAACCCTGGGCAAGCCAAATCGTCGCGCCCTCCTGTTGCTGGCCGAGGCCTGATCCTCGCCGGGCGGAAGCGCCAGGCATCCATGCGTTGCAAGACCAGGATCACAGGCGTCCGCCGCCAGCACTCGCCTCCTCGACCGCCCGTTGCACCGCCGGTTGGAATCCATGCGTCTGTTCAGGGCGTTTTTCAATTGGCTTGACCTCGTCTGGCACGATTGTTACCATTCCGTAACATTAAGGATGAACTAGGACTGCAACTTGTATGACGGACTCCTCTTCTGCGCGGCGACCCGAAACCGTTGAATCTCGTTCAGCGCGGCGCAGCCCTTTAACCTGGAAAGTGCCTGAGATTATGGCCACGCTTGGGCCGACGCTGGAAAAGCAGGAAGATCTGCGCCAAGCCATTGAGGCCGGCGTCCGCTGGGTCCGGCTGCCTTGCGGGTATCGCGAACGACCGCATTTGGAAAACGCCCGGGCCGCGCGCGCCGCTGCGACCCAGGCTGGCCTGCCCATCCAGTTAATGCTGGATCTTCCCTCTTCCCGGCCGCGCACAGGGACGATGCAGGACCTGTGCCTGGCGGCAGGCGACCGGGTGCTCTTCTGGGATCCGGAAGCCGCCACTCAGCCGCCCGTAAAAAACGGCGTGTCGCCGGTGCCTCTGCCGGGTCTGCGGGAGTTGGCCGGGAAACTGGCTCCAAACCAACACATGTGGTTTTGCGACGGGCGGCTCAACTTCGTCGTGGATGAACTCCAAGACGGGCTTGCCGCAGCCCATTTAGTTGACGGAACCATCCCACTCAAGTCTTCCAACTCACTGTTTTTGCCCGACGGTTCGGGCGGTTTTGCGCCCGTGACGGCTCCGGATCGCGAGCTGATGAACGCGTTCGCTCTGGCCGGGCTTATGCCCGACTGGGTGGCCTTGTCCCTGATTGCATCGCCCCAGGACGTGTGCGAAGGCCGCGAGGAGGCCCGAAAGCACCTTGGTCAACAAGTCCGCGTGATGGCCAAATTCGAGACGGCCGCGGCCGTGGAATGCGCGGAGGCGATCATCGCCGTGGCCGATGGGGTCATGGTGGCCCGGGGAGACCTCGGTCTGGCCGTCGGCTGCACCCGTCTGCCGGAGATTCAAGAGCAGTTGGTCGGCGCCGCGCGGCGGGCCGGCAAACCGGTGGTCGTCGCGACTCAAATTCTGGAGACCTTCGCGGCGACCGGCATCCCCCAACGGGCCGAACTCTCAGACTTGTCGCTCATCGCCCGCCAGCGGGCCGATGCCATCATGCTGGGCAAGGAGACCGTCTTCAGCCCGCGGCCCTTGGAGTGCATTCGCCTTGCCTGCGAGGTTCTGACGCACGAGACCCGTCGTTTTGAGGAAGCTTATGGCACACAGCGCCCGGTTTGAGTTGAAATACCTCATCGAGGAACCCCGGGCCGTGGCAGTGGCCGATTTTCTCTCGAGCTATCTTCGTCCTTCCGAGCACAACGGCTCCGGTCCCATCCGCGGACACCCCGTCATCAGCCTTTACCTGGATTCACCCGATTTCTTTTTCTTCAGGCAGGCCTACAATGGCCATAAAAACCGCATGAAACTGCGCATCCGTTTCTATGACGACGAATGGCAACGGCCGGCTTTTCTCGAGGTCAAGCGCCGCGTCAGCGAGGTCATCCTGAAAGACCGGGCGATGATGACACGCGAAGGCGTGCGCCAGATCCTCACCCAGGGCTGGCCCAGCCATCCCTTTTGGGCCGACTGCACCCATCTCATCAAAGGCAAACGGCGGCAGGACGTGAACGAGGATTTCTGGAGGTTCGCCAACACCATGCGCGCCTTCGGCTCCATTTATGTCTCCTATTACCGGGAAATCTACGAGGCGCCGGATGACGAAGAACTGCGCGTGACCCTGGACCGCCAAATCCGCGGCAGCCGCTGGGACGGCAGCGGCCGGTTGCAGGTCCCCAAGCGCGGCTGGCATCCCTTTCTGCCTCCTTACGCGGCGCCGTTCCCCAGGGACGGTGTTATCCTTGAGTTGAAATTCGACAATCAGGCGCCGCGCTGGATGTTCGATTTGGTCAAGATCTTCAATCTCCAGCGGATTCCCTTCTGCAAGTATGTGGCGTGCCTGTATGCGCAGGATCTCCAGTGGCGGCGGCGCGTCCTGCCGGAACAGGAGCAGGATTTGGTATTAGTCGGAAACTGATTTGTCATTATGAACGATTTCATCAACATGATCGAACACTCGGACCTGACCCGCTCGGTCTGGCCCGGCAACCCGGACCCCCTCATCGTCCTGTTCATCATCGTCCTGGCGTTTGCCGTGGGCCTGTTTATTGGCTTTGTCTATATGTGGACCCACGAGGCGCTCTCCTACTCGCGCACCTTCGTCGGCGCGCTGGGCGTGATGCCCTTGATCGTCGCCATGCTCATGCTCGCCATGGCCGGCAACCTCTTCGTCGCCTTTGGCCTGCTGGGGGTCTTCGGGGTCGTCCGCTTTCGCAACGTGCTCAAAGATACCCGCGATACCGTCTTTATTCTTTGGGCGATCATGGAGGGTGTCGCTATCGGCACCACCCGGTTTTCCACGGGCGCGCTGGGCGCCTTGGGCATCGCCGCCGCTTTTTTCTGCCTCCGGTTCATGTCTTTTGGCACGCGGCTGCGCTATGACGCCGTGCTGAGCCTGCGCGTGACCGGGGATGTGGCGGCCCGGCTCCCGGCCTTGAAGCAGATCCTCCAGCGCCACGCGACCCGGCTGGACCTGGCCAGCGAGCGCCGGACCACCAACGAAGGCACGGACATGACTTACCGGCTGCTGTTGCGCGACACTTCCCGCTCCAATGAACTGCAATCCGAACTCACCCGCGCCGAGGGCCTGGCCAATGTCTCCGTTTATATGCACGAGGACGAGGCGGAAATTTGACCTTAAACGCGGCTAGGGATTCAGGATCACGCGATAGAAGCGATTTGTTGGGGATGGGGCCGAGGGATCGCAGATGCTAACGACCGCAGAGACGGCGGTCAGGTTGGTCAGGAACTGCCAGTTGGTCGTGGAGATGTCGCCGCTGTATTCTACGGTGTAATTTCGGTCGAGGAGAGCGGTCCAGCTTAACCGGAAGCCTTGGGCCGAGGACGCGGCCCCGTAGAATTGGGGTGCAACCCCCGCCGAGGGAGCAAAGGCGATGCCGCGATAGAGCTGGTTGATGCCCGCGGTGGCCAGGGTGGCCGCGATGGATGCGGCCCCGGTGTCGGTCAGGGTGACAATGCGGTTGGCGGAGGATTCCGCTGTGGTGGCGTAGAGGATCGGATGAGCGCCGGTGAAATCTACGGTCAGGCCGCGCGCGCCGACGTTGGTCAGGGCGAGGAACGTGTAGGTGAGGCTCCAGGCACTGCCGTTCAAGTCCCACCGCTGGATTCCGCCTTTCCCGGCAAGCGTGTCGTCGCTGACGTAGGCGGTGGTGAAATTGGAGTTGAAGGCGAAGGCAAAGGGGCTGCTGTCCGGGCCGGTGGCGAGGAAGAGGGACGCGCTCGCAGAGCAGACGGGTGTGCCGGGGATTTTCCAGATGCCAGGCGTGGACTTGCTGGTGCTGAAATAGAGGCTTCCGCCGAGGTCCTGGATAATCACGCTGTTGGCGACGGTGGATTGAACGGTGGCAGGGAGGTTGCCGCCAAAGTAAAATGTCCCGCTGTTGGCGCCCGCGCCCCAATAGTTGCCCAGGCCGTCGGTGGTGGCAGACCGAAAGTTGTTGGAGCTGTATTGGTTTGTGGTCAGGCCGAGGATGGCAAAGTTACCGCTGGCATCCAGGGCGCCGATGACGCGGGGAACCGTTGCCGCGCCAGCGCTTGGCAGCGAGGAAGTGCTGTTGCTGTAGGCCATATTGTAGCCCGCCAGCAGGAGCAGGCGCTGGTCGGGGGAAAGGGTCAGGCCGCCCTCGGAGGTGGCGCTGCCGCTGGCCAGGAAGGCGTTGGACGATTCATCGGGAATGGCAACGCTGCCGGCGAGCGCGCCATTGGTGGTGAATTGGTCCACGAAAAGGGAGTTGCCGTGGCTGCTGAGGGATTCCGCGCCGTCGCCCACCCGCACCACCGCCAGATTGCCGGCGGTGAATGGGAGGGGGGAGAAGTTTCCGGCGAAGCTGTTCTGGTTGACAACTGCGCCCCGGTCGTTTTCAAGGATCAGCGCCGAGTTTCCCTGCGCACTGAGGAAGCCCGCGAACGGCCCCTGCACAAAAAGGTTCTGGCCGGCGTGCGGACTGGCGGCGCGGGCGCGGAAAGCGTTGACGCTGGCCGCCAGATAAAGAGATTTGCCGGCGGGGATGACCGTGCCGGGGCGCATGAGGATTTCGATCGCCCCGGTGAGGCGCCAGTTGGATACGTCCACGGCGTAGGAGTTGGTGTTGCGCAGTTGCACGTATTGTTCGGCGGGATTTCCGCTGACAGGAGCGTAGTCGGAGGAGGCAATGAGGACGGCGGCGTTCGTCGGCTGCGCGGCCGGAATGGAATTGCTGATGCTGATGGCAGTGCTGCCGTTGAGCGTCGCGTACGGACTGGTATAAAGAAAGGCGCGCCGTCCGGCCAGGAATACGGAGATCAGGCGCTCGGCGTCATTCGGGAAATAGCTGAGGTTGGTGTCGCCCCAGGTCGGCCCCCAGGCCGCGTAATCGAGCGCGGTGTCCGACGGGGACATGCCCGGCGGGTTGAGTGTGTTTTCGTATTGACGGATGAGCGGTTCCAGGACCTGCGAGGACGCGGGCGTCCCGGCGGGCATGAGAATGGTGTCCATCAACGTCCGCAGCCGCCGCAGATACATCTGGCTGAAATCGCCCGAGGCAAAAAACAGATCGAAGAGGCGGTTGGCGGGTTTGGACTGGATGGGCGCGCCGGGATAGAAATTAAGGACGTTCGTTGTAAACATGACGTCGTTGAAATAGTTTGACCCTGAGAATTCGTCCACCCAGTTGCGACCCCACGAAAGGTCAACGTCCCACGGGAAAATCGTCCATTCGCCGGTGTTGTCGCTGTCGCGATAGAGATAAAAATTCTTGTGGCCGACATCCTGATCGCTGGTCAGCGCCATGTCGGCAAAATAGCTTGCCGTTTGCGGGAGATCGAGGTTGTCGTAGGCGTAGGCAACGCGGGTGGCGAGCGCAATGGACTCGTCCAGGTTGGTGATCAGAGCGGTCAAGTCCGCCGTGCCCGCGGGGTCCGATTGGCGCGTTTCCTTAACGTTGCCCGAAGCGGTGCTCATCTCGTTATACATTTTGTAGAGCGCGCCGTTGTCATCGCGCCCGATGCGGTCCAAGAATAATGCGTCCCCATATTCGACCATGTCTTCCAGCCCCCAATAGGAGCCGTTGAGATGGATGCGGATGGGAAAGGAGAAGAAGCCGACGCCGCCCGACTGGGCGATGGCGGCGTAGGTGAGGGTGGTGCGGATGCGCGCCTTGTCGCTATAGTCGCTCATGAAAACGACTTTCTTCTCGCGCGTGGCGTTGGACGAGTAAAGAAAGTCGTGGTCTTTGGGGAAAACCAGGTCGTGGCTTTTCTTGGGCCAGCCGGTGGAGGTTTGCCCATGCACATAAATGGAGAGGTTGTCGTACAGCTCGTTCAGATAAAACAGCGAGGCTTGCGTGCCGGTTCGATTATCGGCGGCGGAGGGATTTTGAATGAACAAATAAGCCACGGGCAATTGCGATTGAATGGAAGGATCGGCCACAACCGTTCCATAATACTGCTCGGATTCGGCCGGGTCCGGGAAAAGCGGCCAGCGCGAAGCGTTGCCGGCCGTGTCTGAAGCCGTGACATAATAACGAATCAGTTGACCCGCCGCCGCCACACCGGCCGGAATTTTGCCCGTCCAGGTTCCGTCGCCGCCGACGGCATCACCATTGGTGCCGGAATCGTTCATCGGCGCGGCGATTTCGCCGTTAAACATGACGCAGTAATGCAACGTGACGTTGGAAATGGCGTTGAACTCGGGCGCCACCGGCGCGGTGACGAGGAGGGAATCAGTGACTTGCGGCGGGTTGGGAGTGTGGCTGGCGCCGGACAGGATTGGGCCCAGATCATTCGTGCTGGTGCCGTTGGGGCCGCCGGGAGTCGGCCCGGAGAAATAGCGGTAAGCAGCCAGGGAATTGGTCACGGTTTGGCCCAGCAATTGCGCCTGCAGCAGGAAATCGGCGTTGGTCGCGGCGACGTTCAGGCCCTGAATGGCCAGAACATTGTTGCCCGCCTGCAAATACGGCTCGGCCGCGCTCAAATCGAATTCCTGCCATTGCACCGCCCGCGGGTTCAGATTCAGTTGCGTGGCCGTGGAATTCCAGGCCAGCGCGGCGGGGGCGTTGGCAGAGGTGATTTGCTGGCCGTTGAGGAAGGCGGCGAAGCCGGCATTGTAGCGCACCAGCAGGCTCAACGTGTTGAAGGCCGACGGGTCGGCCACGCTGAAGGGGATGCGCACGCAGGCGGTGGCGTTGGAACCATACATCAGGGCGCGGACATCGGTATTGATATAATTGCTGTAGTTGCCCTCTGCGACGTTGGTGGCCAGGAAGCCGGTGATCTCGTTGGTGGCCAGCGCGCGGTACCAGACCGCAACCTCGTCAATGCCACCCTTGAAATAGTTCCCCGTGGGATCAAAAACCCCGTCCCCGCCGATGTTGAAATTGAACAGCGATTCGCCGAAATTCGCCGCCGAAATCGAAGTGCTCCCGACGTTCGTGGCGTCGAAAAAAAGCGAGAGCCGCCCGTTGCCGCCCACCGCCGTAATGTAGTGCCACTGATTGGTTGCGAATGGATAGGTCGCCGACACCGAGCCGACCGGTGTCCAGATTTGGATGGTCGGATAGGAACTGAATCCAAATTCCATCGTGTCGTTTTGGCCGAACAAACCGGCGCGGCTGTTTTGCTTGGTTGTCGCCGGATTGATCCAGCCGGCGATGGTGAAGGCGGGCAAATCATTGACCAGTTCGTACGGTCCATTGACCGCGGCGCTGACCCCGTCAAAAACGGGCGCGCAGTTGGTCGCTTCCAAGGTCGGACATTTCGGCGGGCGCGGTCCCGCGCCGCCCAGCACGATATTCCCCAGGTAACCCGCCGCGTCCGCCACGCCGTCTGTGCCGGAATTGACCGCCTGGACGCCACTGGTTTCGTTGAGCCGCCAGTAGGCGACGGGTTGGGAGGCGAGCACCTTGGCGGCGAACGATTCTTCTCCCGGGTTATACAGGCCCGTTTCGTATCCAATGCCATTGGTTCCCACCCGCCAGGTCGAATCATTGAAGCCGGTTTGCTGCCAGGCTCCATCAGCGGAGGAGTTGGTGGGAATGAGGTAATGAATCGTGGCATTGGCGGCCACCAGCGGGGTGGTGATAAAGGCCATGACCAGGCCGTAGGAGACATCTGGAAATTGCTGGGGATAGGAGGGCGAGAACTCGGTGGCGATGGAGAGGTCGGGACGCGACAGGGCCAGGTACTCGCCGGCGGCGCTGAGTTTGAAGTTGGTGTGGAGCGGCGCGCCGGGGACGCGGCGGTTCTTGCCGGAGGCAAAAACGACCATAAATGCGCCGGGAGGGAGGTTGGTGGAGGGAAAGAGCCATTTTCCCGGGTTGGCGGAGCTGTCGCTCAACGCCCAATTGACCAGGTTGACATTTGTCATGGACGCGTTTTGCAGTTCGATCCAGTCCGAGTAATCGCCATCCTCGTCGGCCAGGGTGTGGGTGTTGCTCGCCATGAATTCGGTGATGCGCACCTGCGCCATTCCCGTGGCACATCCCAGGAACAAAAGCGCCCCAAGAACTGGCCGGAGAAAAGCAAGCTTCGTCATACCTCGTCCTTCTTACGTCGTTATCAGAATATCAGAAAAGTTAATGGGTTGCAACGGGGGATTTTGAAGGGCGGCGGTTCGGGCGTTTAGATTCGGAGGTTCAACTTGCAAAACTCCGCAAACCGGTTAGCTTTACTTATTGCCATGAGGGCTTTCCAAAGTTCACTGCGTTTCCCAGCGCAACTTCCCGCCAGCAGCGGCTTTTGGCGGAGGGCTGCCCTGCCCCTGGGCGCTCCGCTCCTCCTGGCATGGATGTTCTTGCTCGCCGGTCTTCCTCCGGCCCGGGCCGGTCTGCCGCCCGGTTGGAGCGACACGGACATCGGGACGCCCGCCGACGCCGGTTCCGCCTCTGACAACAATGGCGGGTGGACTGTCTCTGGCGGGGGTGCGGACATCTGGGGAACAAACGACCAATGCAACTTCGCCAGCCAGAGCTTCAATTGCGACGGCGCCGTCCTTGCCCTGGTCACCAGCGTGCCGAACACCGATCCCAGCTCCGGCTGGTCCAAAGCCGGGGTGATGTTGCGCAACGACACCTCGGCCGGGGCGGTCAATGCTTTTATGACCGCCACGGCGGGCCAGGGGGTCACTTTTCAATTCCGCGCCACGGCGGGCGGCGCGTCTTCCAGCACGCAGTTGGCCGGAATCAACACGCCCGTCTGGGTCAAAGTGGTTCGTTCGAGCGACCAATTCAGCGGTTTTTACAGCGTGGACGGGAGCAATTGGATCCAAGTGGGGAGCGCGGCCACCATCGAGATGGCCGGTCCCGCCTTGGCCGGGTTGGCCGTGACGGCCCACAACAACGCCGCGCTCAACACCTCGACCTTTACCAACGTCAGCCTGACCCCGGCCGCCTTCGGCATCTACCGGGAGCTTTGGACCAACCTCAACTCCAGTGTGGGCAATACTCTGGCGGCGCTGACGAACACCACCGACAACCCCAACTGGCCCAATATTCCTGCCGCATCCTACACGCATATTTTTACCAATTTTGAAACCGAGATTAATACAGGGATGAATTATTTCGGCCAGCGGCTGCGGACTTTTGTCGTGCCGCCGGCCAGCGGTCTTTACACGTTTTGGATCGCTAGTGATGACTCTTCACAGCTTTTTCTAAGCACCAACGAAAATCCCGCCGGCATGGTTCCGATTGCGTCCGTCGCGTCCTGGACGCCTTCGGAGGACTGGACCGAGTACCCCAGCCAGCAATCGGCGCTGATCAGCCTGCAAGGCGGCTGCCGTTATTACCTGGAAGCGCAGATGCAGCAAGGCACCGGCGGCGAGAACCTCTCCGTCCGCTGGCAATTGCCCAATTCTGTATTTGAACAGCCGATGGCGGCCGTCAGCGGGGCCGGCACGCTGCTCATCCCCTGCAACGGGGTGAACACGACCCCGGGCATCTTTGCCCAAACCAGCAACGCCATGGTGGTCGAGAATCTCAATGCGGTCTTTTCAGTGCTGGTCACAAACCAGGCGCCGGTGACTTACCAATGGTTCAGCGGCGTAACCAAGCTGGCCGGCGCCACCCTGCCGGTGTACACGCTCACCAACGCCAGTCTGGCGTTCAACAACGGCCAGGTTTACACCTGTGTCGTCACCAACAGCGCGGGTTCGATCACCAGCGCCCCCATTACCCTCACCGTGCTGCGCGACACCGTGCCCCCGACCGTGGCTGAGGTCTTTAATCTTGGGCCGGCCAACGTCGAGATCGTTTTCTCCAAACCGGTCGCCATCACCAACGCCACCAATGCGGCCAATTATGCGTTCACCAACGGGACCGCCATTAGCGGCGCGGCGCTGGCCGCGAATAATCTCACGGTGACGCTCACGACCGCGCCCCTGGTCTATGGCGGCAATTATGCCATTGTCATTAATAATATCCACGACCTGGCCAGCACGCCGAATGTCATCGCCGCCAACACCCTGGTCCGTTTCACGGCCATGCCTTTTGCGCCGCAGGACATTGGCAGTCCGGCCATCCCTTCCACCGACATCTACACGGGCAACGGGATGAACATTAGCGGCGCCGGCAACTACATTGGCGCCAACAGCGATCAATTCGACTTTGAATATCAACTGCAAACCGGCAATTTTGACGTCTCGGTCTGTCTGGCCGCGTTGGGTTTGTCCGACCTTTGGGCCCAGGCAGGACTGATGGGGCGGGCCAGTCTGGACGGGGGCAGCCCGTTCGCCGCCGCGCT
>Ga0187848_10001106_pt1 | contig 23393 bp, 22 predicted proteins | sample June2016WEW_4_40_FD_132424 | JGI IMG/M metagenome (GOLD analysis project Ga0187848, IMG submission 132424) | Peatland microbial communities from SPRUCE experiment site at the Marcell Experimental Forest, Minnesota, USA - June2016WEW_4_40 | ecosystem: Environmental > Terrestrial > Soil >... | reverse complement strand
CACCGTCCAGCCGGCCTCGGGGGTTAAGCGGAACCTCCACATGCCGCGGTACTGCTCCACCTCATACGTCTTGTCGGCCACGGTGACCGTCAGCGTGTCGCTGGTGGTCGTGATGGCCTTGTCGGTGACGGTCTTCGTGAAAGCCACCGACGCCACCGACGGATCAGCAGGACCAGGACCTAGATCAGGACCAGGACCGAGATCAGGGGCCGGAGCCGAGGCCGCCGGAGCCGAGGGGGCGGTTGGGGCTTCTCTCTGGACCGGCCATTCCAACTGCCGGGCCAGTCTGCGGAGTTCTTTTGCCAGCAGTTCCCGGGCCTTCTGTGTTCGCGGGATTCGGGCTTGCCAGTCGTCAACGGCGGCGGCCACCTCGGTAAGGATCACGTCCAGCTCGTCCGGCTCGCACTGCCGATCCTCCCCCAGCCACTCGGCCACCACCTGCTTGACCAGGCCGGCGGTGATAAGCGGCGTGCCGTCCTGCGCCTTCTTGGCCCGCTGAATAACGAGGTGCCACACTTCTACCACGTCTTCCGGGTTGACTCTGGCGAGCGGCCGCGCCTGCGATTCTGTCTTGGGCAGTGGCGAACAATTGTTCGCGTCCAGCGTGTCCATCGCATCGGCCGCGCGAATGTGATACTGCGCGTAGCGGAGAGAGAAGCCCCATCGAAAGCGCAAGTACGTCTCGTATGTCGTACACTTGGCGCGATACAACTCCTGATCACGGATTTCGCGGAGCGCGCGACCCTTCGACCAGAAAGCATGTTCCGCACCGGAAATAATCGCCTCTCGGCGCGCCAGTTCAGCGTTGGCTTGCTCGGCCTCCGCGGTGGCGAGCGCCGGGACTTGCTCCCGCGGCGGGTAGATGGTAGACCTGATCACTGATCTCTCCTTTCCTTCGGCCGGGTGTCGTGGTGGTGCCCGGCGGAAAAAATGCGCCTCAGAAGTATTCGATCATCCCGGCCGGCTGCCTCCGTCGGCGCCGCGGAATTGGAACCTGGGGCTGGGCCTGCCGCCGCTGCTCGAAAACGAGAATGTCCGCCTCGTCGATGGCCCACCGTGGCCTGCCGCTGGTGGTGGTGGCCAGATTCACGGCGCGTAGCTCGCCCGTCTCGATCCATCGGATGATCTTGTGAACGTCGACCCCGTAGCGACGGGCCAGTTCTGGCGGGCTGATCTTGCGGCGGGTGGCGGTCGCCGTGCTCACTGGGCAACCTCTTGTCCGCCCTGCCTCGCGCGCTCGACTAGTGCCGCTTCGACGGCAGAGCGCGAGAAAAGGAATCGGCCACGACCGGCGGGGAGGGCTGGTATCCGGCCCGCCTCGGCCTCCTGCCGCAGCCAAGTCTGCGAGACGCGCAGATTCCGTGCAAGAATCGGCAGGCTGAGTAGGTCGGGGCTCGGGATCGTCGTGTTCATGCCGACGATCCTACCACACCACAAAAAAACGGCCGGTGTTCTACCGGTGTGTTTTCCGTGGTGTTTTGCGTGATTTGTTCCGGCGGGACTCGGGGGTGGGCCTGGTAACGGCAACGGCTGCGGGTTCGCTCAGGCGATAAGCCCCCTTGGTCTTGCCTTTCACGATCATCGTTCCCCACGCCGGCTGCGGCTTGCCCTTAGATCGGAACACGTCGATAAGACGAGCCTGGGAAACCTCTGCCCGAACCACCACGGTTAGACCATCCAACTCGGGCGTGCCCGCCTCCCATGCCGCCCAAAGAACCTTCACGCAAGCCGCCTGATTCTTGGTAAAGCTGTAGGACGTGCCGAACCAGCGCACGGAGCGGAAGTCACCGGAATGGACGTTCGGATCATCGGGGTGACGCAATGGGACCGCCGGGGCTTTAGCCATCTTCCGCTTGACATAGTCCAAGAGCAGCTTGAGGACCTTGTGAGGATCGTCGGGCTTTTGGGATACGTCAATCAGAACGGGCCGATCGGGGAAGCACTCCCAATGGACGGTAGCAAACCCCGTCGCATGGTCCACATCTCGGGCGTCTTCTCCTTCTGGCGGGATCGTCCGTAAATGGGCCACAACACGCTCGTCAACGGTCATTCGCGCCGTCGGCGGTTCAGGGTGGTCGTCGGCGTCTAGCTCGGCCCGTGTCGGCCGCTTGGCCCCCCATTGGACAGTGCCAGTCGGTCTCTGCCTGAGCTCAAAATGGTTGCGTAGCTCCCGGATAAGAATGAGGAGCCTGGCCGGCGTCGTGACCGGCTCGAGGTCGGAGCCTCGGAAAAAAGGGTCGGATGCCCCTTGAATCAGCGCTTTGGGCTTGGCTTGATCGCTGCCGGCTTGTTTGCGGGCCGCCGCCTTGCGTTTCTTCGTCGCCATGATTCCATTCCTCTTTATCGGGCCGGCGGCCCGGGGCGGCTGGGGAATGGAGAATCCAGTCAGCCCCGGGCCGTCCGCTTGGCCGCCAGTTTCGAACCTGGAGGGCCGTCCCGATACCATCAGTTTATCATTTAGTTTTCCGTCGGCCAAGTTGCGCTCGACAGGCCCAACGACTGGCGGCGATCAGAGCCATGGTCTCAAAGCAGTACACCTCCAACGCCGGTGGCAACCCCGGACTCAACCGCTCCGCTGCAACCCGGCAGACATTCCGGATCAGGTGCCGGGACTTTTCCGCGACGCCAAGGCTGGCAGCCGTCTGTTCGCTCGGTTCGCTGGTGTCGGAGCCAAGGGCGGCCAACAGTTGTTGGACACCCGCCCGGCCGCTCGCCGCCGTCCCGGTGTGTCTGTGCTCTACTTGCCTTCCTTGGTTCCGGCAACGGGCCACAACCACCCATGTACGTGATCGACCACGGCCCGCAGGCGGTCGTCGCTGATGCGTTCCCTGTAGACTGCCGACATATCGCCTACCGCTGGGGCGTGCCCCATGATGGCGTTGACCGCTACCTGATCCTTGGAATCGCCTGCCACCGTCTCGAAGGTGTGGCGAAGGGCGTAGAACCCCAGCCCGGGCCGATAGAGCTTCAGTTGCTCCAACAGTCTGCGAAACTCTCGGGTAAGGGCGTCGTTGTGCCAAACCGTCGTATCGGTGACCACCGCCGTCGTCCAGCGACGCCCTAGGGGCGTGAGGAAGGCCAGGCCAGCGTCCTCCTTGTCGAAGGGCTTGGGCCTGCTGCCGATGGCCTGGGCGACGGCTGCGACCGTCTCAGGCCATAGTGGGCAGCGTCGGGGGATGCCCGTCTTGGGCCTGGGGTACGTGACCCAGCCGGCCTTGAGGTCCAGGGCGGACAGAGGTAGGTGGGTAAGGTCTCCGTTGCCGAATCCGCAGTTGACGCCCAACAGGATCATCGCCTTTAGCTGGACCGGCGACGCCTTCAACAGGGCCCTGATCTGCTCTGCCTCGAACATCTTGGGCCCCTGCTTCGCCCGGTTCAACCGCATGGCCTGCTGGCTGGGCTTGGTGAAGCCCGGCCCGAAGCGGACAGGCTTGTCTATCAGGTTGGCGTCGTAGGCGTATCGGAAAACACCGCGGACCTTCTGGATTTCGTCGGCCAGCCGTACCGGCCCCCATGCCTTCGCCATCGTCGCCCGAAGCTCCTGGAAGTCGTCGGCCACCAGGTCCTCGACCAGCCGAGTCAAGCCAAGCTGCTTGGCGAGTCGTTGGCACGTCTGGTACAGGTCCCCGAAGCTCCTGGGGCTCAACTCGCCGCTGTCCAGCCGGTGACGCTTGGCGGTGAGGTAGGCGTTTAGTAGGTCCCTCATTATCAAACCGCCCTGCGTCTTGCGTGGCGTGCGGCCAGCGAGTAGATCGTCTTTCTGATCGAGCCATAAGGCGAGGGCCTTCTCACCCTTGGGGTCGTCGGCCACCTTGCCGAAGTAGCGGAGCTTTTGCCGTACCTTCTTCGCCCACCTGCCGGTGGCGTGGGGAAAGAGCGGAAAATCAGGACGGGGTTTGCGGGGCCCGTCCGACTTGCGTTTTTTGGTCATGAGCAGCTTTCCGGGGGGTAGGTGTCTTAACGGGAGTCAAACCGCCGCTATCAATGCTAGCGGGGTTACCTGGAAACGTCAAGAACTCCCGGGAAATATCGGGTATTCTAGCGGGGTAGGCCAGCGGTGACAACAGCGTCACCTACAAGCGCCGCAAGGTCGGGCCGGAGATCAATACGGAGCAGAAACGCGAGCCGCTGTAGGGCATCTCGATTGGCCTTGGTCTGGCTCCCTCTTCCCGACCAACCCGCGGCGGGCCGCGCCGGTCCTGTTCTTTCCCTAGCCCGGCGCATCTCCCGCACACTCCAGCCCTGCTACCGCTTCCTGGAGTTGCAGTCTTTCCGCTTTCATGGTAGTTTCGCAGGCAGGAAACGCCGGGGGGAAAGCCGATGTCGCTCATGGAGCTGCCGGAGCATCTCAACGTGGCCACGGTTCTCGTGGACGACCACCTGGCCCAAGGGCGTGGCCCGAAGCCGGCGATTCTCAGCGGGACGCGGACGATCAGCTATGAGCACCTGCACGAGGCCGTAAATCGCTTCGGCAACGTGCTGGAGCAGTGCGGCGTGCGGCGCGAGGAACGCGTGGCAATCCTGCTGCCCGACTGCCCGGAGTGGGCCTTCGCCTTTTTCGGCGCGATCAAGATCGGGGCCGTCGCCGTCCCGATGAACACCCTGCTGTCGGGCAAGGATTACGAGTACGTCCTGAACGACAGCCGGGCCCGGGTGTTGGTGGTACACGCCGGTCTCGAGCAGCGGATTGGCCAGGTCCGCGATCGCCTGCGGTACCTGGTCGAGACGATTGTCGTCGGGGGGGCTGCGGCCGATCCCCGGGACTTCGACGCCCGGATGGGGCGGGCGTCTTCCGCGCTGGCGGCGGCCGACACCAGCAAGGACGACGTCGCCTTCTGGCTCTACAGCTCCGGGACCACGGGGTTCCCGAAGGGCACGATCCACCTGCAGCACGACATGCTCGTGGCGGCCGACCTGTACGCGGCCGCGACGATCGGCCTGGGCGAGTCGGACGTGTCCTTCTCGGTGGCCAAGCTGTTCTTCGCCTACGGGCTGGGCAACGGCCTGTATTTTCCCTTGCGGACCGGCAGCACCACGGTCCTCCTGCCGGATCGGCCGACGGCGGAAAACGTCTTCAACGCTGTGGATCGCTGCCAGCCGACGGTGTTCTACGGCGTGCCGACCAGCTATGCGGCCCTGCTGCAAGAGGCGGAGAAGAGCGGTCGGACCAGTTTGGGCCGGGTGCGGATGTGCATTTCGGCGGGCGAGCCGCTGCCGCGGCACCTCTTCCTGCGGTGGCGCGAGCGGTTCGGCGTCGAGATCCTCGATGGCATCGGCTCGACCGAGATCCTGCACATTTTCATCTCCAACCGGCCGGGCAGCGCCCGGCCGGGCAGCACGGGGCAGATCGTGCCCGGCTACGAGGCGCGGATCGTCGACGACCAGGGGCGCGACCTGCCGCCGGGCGACGTGGGCACGCTGCTGATCAAGGGCGACAGCATCGCCACCGGCTACTGGAACCGGCACGAAACGACCAAGCACACCTTCCAGGGCGAGTGGATCAACACGCACGACAAGTTCATGGTCGACCAGGACGGCTTCTTCTGGTATGCCGGCCGCACCGACGACATGATGAAGGTCAGCGGCCAGGCCGTCTGGCCCACCGACGTCGAGGGCGTGCTGCAGGGGCATCCGGCCGTCCTGGAAAGCGGCGTCACGGGGGCCGCCACCGACGACGGGCTGCTGAAGCCCGTGGCCTTCGTCGTCCTGAAGGACGGCCGCTGCCCTTCCCCGGAGCTGGCCCGCGAGCTGCAAGAGTTCGTCAAGAAGAACTCGGCGCCGCACAAGTACCCGCGGGCGGTGGTGTTCGTCGAGCAGTTGCCCAAGACGGCCGCCGGCAAGATCAAGCGGTTCGAGCTCCGCGCGCGGGCGGCGGAGGAGGGCCTGCTACGCTCGCAGCAGGACGGAGCCCCAGACAAAACCTGACCCGAAGGCGACCAAGAGCGCCAGCCCCCCCGCCGGGAGCATCCCGCGCCGCCGGCTCTCGTCCAGCGCGATCGGCAGCGAGGCGGACGCGATGTTGCCGTACTCCTCGACGTTCACGTACACCCGCTGGCGAGGAATGCCGACCCGCTCGACAATGGCCTCCAGCATCCGCAGGTTGGCCTGGTGGGGCACGAGGAGGTCGATGTCCTCCAGCGTCAGCCCGGCCGTGCGGAGCGATTCCAAGACCGCGGCGGACATCTTCTCCACGCCGTTTTCGAACACCGCCTTGCCGTCCATGCGGAAGTGGACCCGGCCAGCGTCGATGTCCTCCTTTGTGATGTGCTCCTTGCGTCCCAGCCCGCTGCCGGGGGCGGCAGTGTAGAGCGCCTTGGCGTTGCGCCCGTCGGCATGGAGGATCGTCGAGAGGATGCCCCGCCGCCCGTCGGGTGAAGGGCCGACGACGACAGCCCCGGCCCCATCCCCCAACAGGACGGCGATGTTACGGCCCTCGTACGAGCCGTCGATCCGCGTGGAGAGCACCTCGCTACAGGCCACCAGCACGTGGCGGCACGTGCCCGCTCGAATAAAATGGTCCGCCAGCGACAAACCGTAGAGCAACCCCGCGCACTGCTGCTTGATGTCGTAGACCGGGATGCCGGGCAGACCCAGCTTGGCTTGCAGGAAGCAGGCGCAGCCCGGGTCGGCATGATCGGGGGTGATCGTGTTCATGACCAGCATGTCGATCTGGGAGAGTTCCAGGCCGGCGTCGGCCACGGCGGCGCGGCAGGCCAGGGCCGCCAGGTCGGAGGCGGCCATCTCCGGCGGCGCGTAACGCCGCCGGCGGACGCCGGTCCGCTGGACGATGAACTCGTCGCTCGTCTCCATCATCTGCATGACGTCGAAGTTCGTCACCACGCGCGGCGGAAGGTAGCAACCGGTGCCGAGGATGCAGGAGAAAGGCATGGCAAGATGGGGTTGGAAAAGGGCTTGATCTGCGAAACCGCGGCGGAGCCACCGAGCGGACGCCGCCACCTCCCACTGTACCGTGGCCGGGCGCCGCCGGCAAGGCACGCCGCGCCTCCTTCGCCGGACAGCCTGCGGCCCGGATTGCAGAAGGCGTTGCGGCGCAGTAGGCTGATTGCGACCCGCAAAGAGGTAGTTTTTTCTGTTTCGAGACAAGCGAAATGTAGGGTGGGTCGAGCGAAGCGAGCCCCACCCTACCTGTTCCAGAAACGTCCAGGAGTTGCCGTATGCGGATTCCTCAACTCTCTCTGGTGATTGACAACCGGCCCGGCAGCCTCGACGTGCCTTGCAAGCTGCTGGCCGAGGCCGGCATCAACATCATCACCCTGATGCTGGCCGAAGCGGGGCAGCACGGCAGCCTGCGGCTGATCGTGGAAGACTGGCAGCAGACGATGCGGCTGCTGCAGGCCGCCGGTTACGCGGTGACCGCGACCGATGTCGTGGCCATCGAGGTCCGCGACGAGCCGGGCGGCCTGGTCGAGCTCCTGGACGTCTTCAAGGCGGGAGGGGTCAACGTGGCCTACATGTACGCCTTCGCCTCCCGGATGGGACAGAGCGCCGTGATGGTCTTCAGTTTCAACGACCTCGACGCCGCGATCGCCGCCCTGACCCGCTCCGGCATCAACCCGGTGGCCCCCATCAACCTCTACCGGCGGCTCGATGAGAGGTGAGCGGGCTCCAGCCCCTCGTGCCGGAGCGACTGCTTCACCAGGAGATCGCAGTTCTTCTGGAAGAAATCGACCGGCAGGACCGGGGCCCGGCGGTGGGCCTCCACGGCCAGCTCGGCCGCAATCTCACTTGTCGGCCGGCCGGCCTTCGCCGCCGCAACGATCTGGTCGTGGTACTGCCGCACGGCCGCGATCGCGCCGGCGAAGTACGCGCGGACCTCCTGCCGCCCGCGGATGGCGCAGTTGTGGCTCAGGCACACGATCTCGGCATCCAGGGCGGCCAGGCGATCCAGCGAGCGGACATAGGCGGCGTAGTCGGAGAAATACATCGGCCACCAGGCGCCAGCCGCCGGCACGTAGAAGCCCGTGGCGTCGGCGACCGCCAGCACGCCGTGGCCGGCGTCGTGGAGGCTGATGCTGCAATCGCTGTGTCCCGGCGTTTCCAGCACGGTCCAGGAGCGGCCGTCGACCGCCATCACGTCCCCTTCGCGCACGATCCGGTCCACGGCGATGCGGTTCTCCGCCAGGGCGGGCGGCACGGGCGAGTCGGCGATGGCGCCCGACTGGTGCAGGGCGTCGGCCAGCGCGGCGTCGATCTTGCGGAAGAAGGCCACCGCCTTCTCTTTGGTCAGCGTGGCGGCGGCCGCGGGCGAGGCCAGCACCGTTATCCCCGGAAACCGCTCGCGCAAGAACGGGACGGCCATGACGTGGTCGGGATGGGCGTGGGTAATCACGGCCTGCCGCACGTAGGTCGGGCCCACACCGAGGCCGCGGAATTGCCGGTCCAGCAGGGGCCCCAGCGCGCTGATGCCCCCTTCGATGATCGCCCCTTCGCGATCGCCGCGGAGCAAGTACATCGGATAGGCCGTGGTGCCGAGCATCCACACGCCGCCGCCGACTTCGGCGGGAGTCTCCTGGATCAACATCGCGTTACACGCCTCCTTCTGCCGTTTCTAGGGCGTACAGGGCTGCGCCCAGCGCGCCGGTGAACTGCGGATCGGGCGGCAACAGGACCGGCCGCCCGAACGCCTCGCCGATCAGCCCCACCAGCAGCGGGTTGTAGGCGGCCACCCCGCCGGTCACGACGAGGGTGCCGGGCACGATATCCATCTCCACCACCCGCTTGACCACCGAGCGGAAAGCCCCCTTGACGATATCCTCCACCTTGACGCCCGCGCGGATCTTCTCCAGGATCTCCGTGGCTGCGAACACGGTGCAGAAGCTGCCCAGTGGGGCCTCGTGGGTGGAACGCTCGGCCAGGGCGTTCAGCTCGCCCGGCGGGAGGTTCAGCCGATAGGCGATTTCCTCGAGGAAGGCCCCGGTGCCGGCGGCGCACTTGCGGTTCATCTTGAAACCGGTGCGGCAGCCGCCCGCGTCGAGATGGATGATCTTGCAGTCCTGGGCGCCGATGTCGATGACCGTCATCGCCTGGCGGAAGTGGTGATAGGCCCCCTTGCCGTGGCAGGCGATTTCGGTCATGCGACCGGTCGCCCAGGGCACGTTGTCGCGGCCGTAACCGGTTGCGACGATTCCGCGGACCTGCGACTGGGCCAGACCGGCGGCGGCCAGGGCGTCGTCCAGGCAGAGCCGCGCCGTCTCGGCGTAGTCCACGCCGGAGTGCCGCCGGGCCTTGGCCGCCATCCGCCCCTGGCCGTCGATCATGGCCAACTTGGCCGCCGAGGCGCCGATGTCGATGCCGCAGTAGTATTCCACCGGCGATCACCTCTGCAGCAACTGCTCGACGAACGCCTCGATGCTCGTCCGCGTCTGTTCTTCGGAGTACATCCGCAGATCGTTCAAGTCGCCGTTCACGACCAAGAACGGGAGCCCCGTGCTCTGCCGGAGCCGCTGCGGCAGCCCGTAGCGGTTGTTCGAGTTGTTCGGGCAGGTCTTCGAGTCGTGGTACAGGATGCCGTCCAGCCGGTAGGTTTGGGCCATCCGCTGGATGTAGGCCGCTTTTTCGTCGTCGCTGCGGCAGATGAAGATGCTGGAGTAGGCCCGCGCCATGCTGCGGAACGGGTCGGCCGCGTCCAGGTCCGCGAAGATCCAGCTATTGCAGTAGGTCGAGGCCACGACGCTCGTGCGCAACTCCAGGAACAGGTTGCCCAGGGCGCTGAGCTTGCCCCAGATGGGCATCCCCTCCCAGTACACGCGGAGCCGCTCGCCCTCGACGGCCGCCACGCCGCCGGCCACGCGCTCCTGCAATTCCGCCACCAGCAGCCGGTAGTAGTCCGGGGCCGCCGGCAGGCCGCGCATCACCACGGCCGGGCCCATCTGCACGGTGCCGTCGAAGAAGGTGATCGGCGAAGGAACGGCCGCGGCGGCCTCCAGCACGGACTTCCACAACACCGTGGTTTGCCGGGAGATTTCCACGACCTGCCGCAAGCGGTCGATGTCCAGCTTGTGTCCGGCGACCTGCTCCAGCGGCTCGACCAGGGCCTCGATCTGCCCGGCGACGAAATCCACCAGCGCGTCGTCCGCCGCATCGACCGACCGTGGCGAGTGGACGCCCAGGCACGGCACGTTCCACTCCCGGGCGTAGAACTGGAACCAGTCCTTGATGTCGCGGCACTGGTTGGTGTTGTACACCAGCACGTCGGCCTTGGGCGGCCCGGTGAGCTTCATCTTCTGCAAGGGGCTTTCGCCCTTCAGATACGAGCCGATGTCGCTGGTGAGGTACGAGCAGATGTCGGGCGAGAAGCCGCGGGCGTTGGCCAGGGGGATCAGGTCGGTGGCCATCCGCGAGGCCCCGAGCATGGCCCCGTGATTCTCGGGGAAGTAGACGTTGAAGCCCAAGGCCCACAACAATTCGGCCGGGCCCACGCTGCTCGACCAGGCGGTTTTCTTGCCTTCGGCGGGACCTCGCCCCAACTCGGCGAAGTACTGGCCCAGCACGTCACGGAGATTCCTGCCGCAGGCGAAGTCCTTGCGTTGCACGGTGGTCGTCGACATCGCGGTTATCCTTCTTTTTCCTTTCTCTAGCCCAGGCATTCATGGACGTAGGGTGGGTCGCGCGCAGCGAGCCCCACCAGAGGCAAGCCGGATTATCGCTGGTGGGGCTCGCTGCCCTCGACCCACCCTACTTCTCGACCCACTCTACTTCTCGGCTGCCCCCGTGGCCGCTCGCCGCTTCTTGGCCCGCACCTTGTAGTTTCCGCGGCTGTCGTCGTACTCCAGCTCGATCAGCCCCTTGGCCTTGATGTCCTCCAGCAAGTCCGAGAAGCTCCCGTAGCCGTAGTAGCCTTCATTGAAGCCGGGATAGATCCGGCGGATGGCCTGCTTCAGGGTCGAGCCCCACAACGGATCGTAGTCTTGCTCCACCGAGTGGACGACCTCGATCACCCGATCCACGGCTTCCTGCTTCTTGTCCTGGTCCGTCTTGTCCTTCTGTTTGCTCGGGGCCCTGGTGGGCTGCTTCGCCTTGCGCACCAGGTCGTCGTAGTACAGGAACTCGTCGCAGTTGGCGATGAGCAAGTCCGAGGTGGAGCTTTTCACGCCGCAGCCGATGACCCGCCGGTCGTTCTCCTTCAACTTGGACACCAGCGGCGAGAAGTCGCTGTCGCCGGAGAGCAGGGCGAACGTGTCGATGTGCGTTTTCGAGTAGCACAGATCGAGGGCATCGACGACCATGCGGATGTCGGCGCTGTTCTTGCCGCTCATCTTGCTCTGGGGGATGTCGATCAGCTCGATGCCCTGGCTGTGAAACTCGCGGATGGAGTCCTCGTAGTTCCGCCAATCGCAATAGGCCCGCTTGTAGACCAGGCGGCCCTTCTCCAAAAGGCGCTTCAGCACGAGTTGGATCTGGAACTTGCCGGCCTTCATATCGCGGACGCCGATCGCAAGGTTCTCGAAGTCGATGAATACGGCGATAAGCGGTTCTTCGGCCATGGGTTGCTCGATCCTTTCGAAGCCGTGTTACGCGGTGCCGCGGATGGAACTCCGGCGCCCAAACTAGAATAGCAGGTCGCGACAAAACTACAACGGGGGCTCCGGCACCCTGGACGCTCTCGGCAGAAGTAGAGTGGGTCGGCGGGCACCATCGACCCACCCTACACCCTCCCCGCAGCCCCTCGTCCGGGGAGGCTGCCGCGCGGAAGACTCGGCATCTTGACCGGCCCCTGCGGCGGGAGCATACTGGCCCGAGACCACGAGGCCACCGCATGAGAATAGCAGTCCCCGTCCTCTGCCTCGCGTTGGCCACGGCAGCCGCCGCCCGCGCCGCCGTGGGCGATCCACAGGTCAAGACCGATCACGCCTGGTACCCCGGCGAGCTGTCCTGCTCCACCTTCGAACGGCTCTTCCAGAACCAGGCGGAAGTCTACCAGCGGGTCACCGGCAGGAAGCCCGAGAGCGATGAAGGCCGTGCCCTGGCCTCCTGGTTCTGGCGGAATTGGCACGTGTACCACGGCTTTGCCGGGCCGCGGGATTTCTCGGGCACTGGGCTGGACGACCCCGAGGACCACGTCGAGTATCCCCGTGAATACTGGAGCGGCCTGTTCGCCGACGGCTTCGCCATCTGCTACGCCACGCACTCCCAGTGGTGCGGCGAGATGGAAAAGCTCCTGGGCCGCGGCCGCTGCCGGGCAATGGAGATCCACGGGCACACGACTTTCGAGGCCTACCTGACCGGCGGGGCCTACGGCGTGGGCCGGTGGGCCCTGCTGGACCACGACATTTCCACGGTGATCTTCACTCCCGACGGCCGGCGGCTCATGTCGCTGGAGGAGATCCGCCGCGACCCGACCGCGGCCGCGGTGCGGACCATTGCCCGCGGGCGGCAGCACGGCTGGCTGCCGGCCGGGCTGTACGCGGACGACATCCCCTACTCCGCCTGGCGCTGGGCGAGCTACGCCTTCGGTTACGCCGGCCCGCCGCCGATGCTGCACCTCCGCTCGGGCGAGTCGGTCCGCCGCTACCTCGCGCCCGGACTGGAAGACGGCAAGACGTTCGTCTACTGGGGCGTGAACTATTTCATCGAGGGCATTCCCGGCCCGTGCCGCGACCGCACCTGGGTAAACCAGCCGGAAAAAATGTACCAGGCCCGGGACGTGACGCCGCATCCGCCGGGCCAGGCCCGCTTTGGCAACGCCGTCTATACCTACCGGCCCGACTTCGCGGGCGGCAAGTACCGCGAGGGCGTCGTCCGGGAGGACGAGGGGCAGGTGACGTTCGAGTTTTCGACGCCGTACATCCTCGCTGCGGCCCCGCCCGCCGCGGCCGCCAGGGAGCACTGGGGCATCTGCAAACCGGGCTGCACCGGCGGCCTGGTGCTCCGCGGCAAGATGATCTGCCCGGTGGCGATCTCCACCGACCACGGCCGGACCTGGAAGCCGGCCGGGACCGCCCGCGACGGCCTCGACCTGACCGACCTCGTGAAGGGCCGGCAACAGTATTGGATCCGTCTGGCCGTCGGGGCCAAGGCCCTGGCCGGCGCCGGCCTGGTGATCCGCACCGTCTGCCAGACCTCGCCCTGCATGGTGCCGCACCTCAAGACGGGCGAGAATCGCATCACGTTCCTGGCCTCCGGCAAGGCGGTGCTCCCGGTCGGGCCCGAGCGGGACCTGGCTGCGGCCCACGTCGTGGCCGGTGCGATGCCGAGTCCCGCCGTGACCCTGGAACTGGCCGCGCCCCGCGGCGAGAAAGCGGTCGGGCTGTATGTGGCGGCCCAGCAGATGTCCGGGGTCCCGCCCGTCGAGTGCCGCTACAACGTCGATTATTCCTGCGACGGCGGCCGGCAGTTCCTGCCGGTCCTGAAGGATTGGGAACTCATCCGCCACGAGCCGGAGCCGAACGACTGGGCCCCGCGGAGCTACCTCCAGGGCGACGTGGCGCTGCCCGGTGCGTCCGGGCCGGTGCAGGTGCGATTCAGCAACACGGGCCGGCGGGATTTTCCGCGGGTCGAGGCCCACCTGGTCTATGAGGTCCGGAACCCCTCGCCGTTGCGAGTTACCTTCGCGTGGAACGACGGCGGCCGGCTGCGGACCGCCGCGCACACCTACCCGCCCGCCCCGGGCAAGACCGACCAGAGTTGGACGATCGCCGCAGGCAATGACCCGCAGACCGTCTGGGTCGAGTACGCGGCGGAGTGAAGCACTCACCTCGTGGTCATTCCGGCTGCTCCGACAGCAGCTCGATGTAGCAGGCTTTGCACAGCAGCCGCTGCCAATCGCCCGACACCACGGCCAAGAGCGCCGCCTTCTTCGCGGCATCGCAGCGGGAGCAATGGAATTCGGCCGGCATCCGCAGCCGCACCAGTTGCATCCCGGCGTGTTCCGGAAAGGTTTTGATCACCAACTTGGCTAGCTCGGACATGGCAAGGGCGCTCGGATTCGACATCATCTAATTCTAGGAACTGTAGCCACATTATTGCGGCGGAAACTCACGCAAAGGCGCGAAGGCGCAAAGAATCCCACTCTTGATGTTACACCGTCTCATTCTACCAAAATCGGGGAGCGTGCTGCATGGAGGTCCAGTCACGCGTACCAGGCCGGGCACCCTTGCGCGGCAAAGCCGGCAGGATGCGGGCCCTGGGAGAATTCCCCGCGGAATAGCCGTCCCTTGGGGCGCCGGCGGTGGGGCCGCTTGGGCGATGATGTGCCGTGCCGAGCGGCCGAATTTCGAGGAGAATCGCCACAGATTTATCCGAAGCGAGTCGGTATGCCGATTTAGTTGGCGATCGAATAGAAACCAGTCCCCCCCCACGAACAAAGGAGCCTTGCACCATGTCGGGAATTTCTGGCATCAGCAGTAGTCAGGTGGTCCAGCAGGCCGCAGCCGGCTCGAGCCTGCTCGCCCAGCAACAGGCGGGCACCCAGGCTGCCCACAAGGGCCATCACCACCACCACCACGGGAAGGGTGGCGTCGGCCAGAGCGGCAGCACCAGCGGCACCAGCGGCACCAGCAGCACCAGCAGCACCAACAGCACCAACGGCGCGGGCAGCACTGCCAACCCCGATCAAGCACCCGCTTCCCAGAACAGCAACCCGCTCTTGGCCCTGTTGAATCCCTCGTCGGCCAACAGCCAGGGAGCGACTGGCCCTCAGCTCGACATCACGGCTTAAAGCCCCCTCGATGGTGGCTCCGTGCGCCCCATACTGGGCTTTTTCACGGCCGACGGTCGTGGTACCATCCCTGCCGCTACCGATTGCACGGGGGCATCCCTGCCGATACAGATTACACGGGGGGCAAGTGCCGCGGGCAGCAGCCCTGGGAGGAGATGCGATGAAGACGAAGATGAAAATTGTGTTGTTGGTAGGTGCGGTCCTGGCCGTGTTGGCCCTTTCGTGGTCGCCGGCCCAGGCGGGTGGAGTGAGGATCGGCATCGGAATCGGTATTCCGCTGGGCGGCCCGGCGTACTATCCGGGCCCGTATTATTACCCCTACCGCTACGGCTACCCCTACCCGTACTACTATCCGTATCCCTACGCCTATCCGTATCCGTATTACGCGGCCCCGCAGCCCGTGTACGCAGCACCGCCGGCGGGCTACGCCCAGCCGACGCCGACGGCGGCGCAATACTACTATCCGCCGTCGTCGGCGGCACCGGGCGCGGCACCGCCGCCGACCTATTCGGCGCCGACTTCGCCGCCCCCTACGTATTCGCCGCCGGCACCGCCGCCGCCGCTGCCTCCGCCGCCGTCTTTGTCGACGCCGGCCGGGACGGGGTTGTAATCGGAAGCTGGCTTATCAGGCGGTATCCATGCGGCAATCCATCTCCCGCAGCCAGGCTTGGATAGTCGTCGCTCTGGCCCTGGGTGCATGGATTCTTTCCGCGTCCCCGGCGCCGGGGCAGTTTCCGGGGCGCGGCGGCGGGGGCGGCAAGCACGGCGACGGGGGCCGCCACAGCCAGGACGACGCGCAGGAGCAGGCCCTGAAGCCGCCGCCCGCGCTGGTGGTGCTCACGCCCCACGGAGGCGAGTACATCGCCACCAAGGCGAATCGCTATGAAATCGTCTACATGCCGCTACAGACCCGCATTTACCTGTACGACGCCAAGCTCAAGCCCCTGAGCGCCCGGGACGTACACGCACAGATGGTCGTGCAACTGCCGGGGGACGCCGCCCCGCGGCGGATCGGGCTGGGGTACGTCGCCATGCCGCCGGGGGTGGCCCAGCAGGACTATGTGGCCGCAGCGTTCGACATCCGGCCGTTGCAAGGGAAGGAGGCGACGATCACCTTCGAGTTCTCCGGCCTGCCGGACCCGCGGCATGCGACTGCTTCCTTCACCCCGTGCTATGCCAGCTTCAGCACGCGTCCTTACGTGGCGACGGTCCTCCTGACCCAGGCCGACCGCGACGGTCTTGCGCGGCAGCCGATCTGTCCGGTGAGCGGCGTTCCGTTGGGGAGCCGCGGGCCGATCGTCAAGCTGTATGTTGGCGACTGCCCGTTGTACGTCTCCGGCGAGGACTGCATTCGTGCGGTCAAGGAAGCCCCTGACCGGTACCTGGCGCAACGGCCCCCACCGATTGTCAACCGCTGAACGCGGCCGGAAAGCCCCCCTCTCCCTCCGGGAGATGGGCAGGCGGTGAGGGCTTCGCGCATCGCGAATTACCTGCGGGGTTCTTCGCAAGAAGGAGGGTAGGTCGACGGGCGCCATGCGCCGCATGGTCAGCGAGCCCTGCCATAAGAAACTCGCCCGAAAATGGTGGGGCTCGCTGCGCTCGACCCACCCTACACCTTCGTTCCTCGGGGCGTACCACCCAACGCCGCCGGGGGACCGTGGCTTACTGCCCCTGCGCGGTGGCCTTGGTCGAAGATCGGGCTTTACGCTGAGTACCGACCAGTTGGTGGAGCTTCTTCTTCTGGTCGGCGGTCAGGATGAGTCCGGCGTGTTTCGAGCCGGACCTGGCCATCTTTTGGAGCCGCTGCACCTGGTCGCTGGTGAGATCCAGATTGTCCGTATTCGCCAGTGCAGTCGCCGGGTCGTTCAGATTGGGCCTCGCGCTGCCCGTCATGCCCTGCTGGGGGCCACCGAAGGACTGCGACCCCATTCCGCCGCCCATTGCACCGCCGCCCATTGCACCGCCGCCCATTGCACCGCCGCCCATCGGGCCGCCGCCCATCGGACTACCGGACATCGGGCCGCCGCCCATTGCACCACCACCCATCGGCCCGCCACCCATCGGCCCGCCCGACATCGGGCCGCCGTAACCTCCACCGCCGCCGTACCCGCCGCCGCCACCGCCATAGCCGCCGCCACCGCGTCCACACCCCTGGGCGTCCATCGACCAGAGCGCAAACGTCACGACGCACCCGCCGACACACGCCGTCCAGCGCAAGCGTTTTGCAAGCAGCGACATTGGAACATCTCCTCCTCTTAACGGTCGTGGCATCCGGGAGTAGTCCTGCCAACCGGCTATGTCCGACCTTGCGACGACCTGTGCCCTTCCTCGAAAAGCCCGCTCGTGGCATGCTCTCCCGACCGTGCCACCCTCGCCTGACCCACCGTAGTCCTTTATACGCCCGAGTGCCGGCGCTGGCAAGGATCGCCTCAGGGGGCACCTGCCCACCCATGAAGTCATCCGGCAGGGGAGAAATCGCGGCAACTTCCTGCTAAAATGGGTAGGGGAAGGAACAAGGTCTCGCTATGTTGCGCCGCAGTCGCTTTTGGCCCGTCGCCCTGGTCTGTGGCCTGTTCGGGCTCGCCGCCGTCCTGGCGGGCCAGCGCGACGGTGGCTGGCCCTCCGCCCGGGGTCCGCGGCGGATGTCCCGCCTTCCCCGCGATCCGATGACGCCCTGGGACCTGACGGGCCAACCGCGGCCGTTCGACGAGGTGTGCTTCCAGGACCGCGCGCGTGTGAACTCCTTGACCGAGAAGGAGGCGCGGCGCTGGTTGGAGCCCGTGCCGAACCAGCCGCTGACGCTGGCGGCATACGTCGAGACAGGGCTGCGGATGCTCCGCTTCCAGGGACTGGCGAAGCTCCGTGCGTGGGAGCCCAGCGCAGTGCTGCGGTGGTCGCATAAGAACGGCCGGCTGCGGGTCCACTTCTGGAACGGTCAGCAGGGCATCGCGCTCTACTCCTACGAGGGAGTCTACCCCGGCGGGCAGAATTCCATTCGCTACTGGGCGGCGTACCGGACGAGGCGGCCGCCCAGCGACCGCCCGCCGCAGGGCGCCCCGCAGCCGGGCGCCCCGCCGGAAATGACCCTGCTGGCCACCGACGACGGCCGGGCGTGCCACCTGCTGGACGACACGTACGAGGTCCGCTGCCAGGAAGGATCCGTCGTGCTGACGAAGGGGGACGTGCGGCTGTTGACCGCCCCGCTGGGCGGCGAGCCGGTGGCCGTGTACCTCGAAGCCCCCGAGCAGGCGATCTTTCGCGACCTGGCGATGTGCCGCAGCGGGCCCGCGCCCGACGACCCGATCCGCCCGCACCGGACGCTGGGGGGTGCCCGGCCGCCCGCCGCGCTGCCGTGGAAGGAGCGGCTTTCGGGCGACGCCCGCTTCCAACGGCTGCCCGACGGCGGCGTGGAACTCTCGGCGGGCAAGATCGCCTCGCCCGCGTCGGTCTCGCTGTCGCGGACTTCCCTGGACCTGCAGGAGGTCATCGTGGAGCTGGAAGACGCGTCGCTGGGCAGCGGCATCTTCCTGGCCGACGGCGAGGACCACCCGCTGGAAAAAATCGAGTTCATCCGCGAGACGTGTACGTCGTCGACCGCGCTGGGCTACGGGGAGTCGCCCACCACGTATGTCCAGGTGTTCTACACGCTGGCGCCGTATGCCGGGCATCGGCAATGGCTGCGGCTGATCTCGGCGGCCGGGGTGTTGAAGTGCTGGATCAGCGGCGACGGGAAACATTGGTCCAACGTGCTGCCGCAGAAGGTCCAGGGCGCATGCTGGCAGCGGATCGGCCTGTACGTCACTGCCCCCGGCGGCGATGCGCCCGCCCGCCGCATCCGCATCCGCTCGCTGGAGATCCGGCGGCTGGACGGCATCACGGACCTGGTTTCCGAGCCGTTGCGGCAGCAAGCCGTCGCCGGGATGGCCAAGGCCGATGCGAAAGCGGCGGAGGCTGATGCGGCGACGTGGCGGCAGTGGGTCGAAAAGGGCCGGCCCGCGGGCGCCGATGCCGCCGCCTGGCGGCTGGCCTGCGGCGTGGCGAGGCTTCCCGGCGGTCCGAATCCCGCCGTCTCCCAAGCCGCCTTGGCGGACCTGGTGCGCGACGGCCTCGCGCTGGCGCCGTCGCTGGAGGCCAAGTACTGCCTGCTCGAAGATGCCGCCCTGCTCTGGGACGCCCGCGACTTCGCCGCAGCGCAGCGGTATCTGGCCTTCTGGGAGCAGGTCGCCCGGGAGCACCTGGCCGACGCCACTCCCGCGGAGTTCGACCTCTTGCGACGCTCCTTCATGGCGTCCTCGCTCTGGTCCTTCGACCCGCGGATCGAGTCGCTGGCGTGGGAGCTGGCCCGCGATCGGCTCTTGGTCCTCCTGGCCCGGCAGGACTGGGACGAGCTGCACCACTGGTGCCGCCGGCTGATCTTCTGGCACGAGACGGTGGACCGGCGGAACTTTTGGCCGCAGGAGCAGACCCCGCTGGCACAACTGGTCGCCTGGGTTTACCGCGAGCTGGGCACGGCGCAAATCGTCCAGGACGGCCAGAAGCTGCTCTCCGCGGAGATCAACTGGCAGCGGGTCTTCAGCGTGCCGATGAACCGCGAAGCGGGCAACATCCTCACCGATCTGCAGTCGGCCGCGGAGGAACGGCTGTACGGCGACGCCGCCCGCGGGATCATCGCCGCCACGAGCACGCTGGGCACCGGCCTGGTGCCCGATCCCGTGGATTCCCAGCTCTTCACCTCGTACCCCACCGCCGTGGAACTGCTTCTGCGGCGCTTTCCCCAGGTGCAAGAGGCCGTGGGCCAGCAGTCGCAGAAGACGGGCCGGTTGCGGGTGGCCCACGCGATGGCCCAGGGCGACGTGGTGGGTGTCGAGGGACTGGCCGTGGCCTATTTCGGCACTCCCGCCGCCACCGCCGCCCACCAGTGGCTCGGCGATCGCCTGTTGGCCGTGGGGGCGTTTGCCCGGGCGCTGGCGGACTACGAGCAGGCCCTGCGGACGGCCGCCCCCGCCGAGCAACCCGCCCTGGGGGCCCGCGTCCGACTGGCGGCGGCGATGTTTGGCCAGGAAAAGGGCGAGCCGGTCCGCGAGCCCGTCCTGCTGGGTGACCAGCGGATCAGCCCCGAGCAGTTCGAGCGTTGGGTCCGCGAAAGGCTCGATCGGCGCCCGCCGGGCGGCGCGGCCCCCTCACCCCCTGCCCCTCTCCCGCGAGGGGAGAGGGGAGAAGGAATGCCGGGCGCGGCCTGGGCCGGCCTGAAATTGTCGCCCACCGGGCTGGAGCCGAAACGCCGCTTGCCCTTCGACGGCGACGCCGGGGTCAATCCGCTTGCCGTCCAGTGGCCCGCCAACTCCCTGGATTGGCCCGCCCGGCAGTTGGCCCTCGTCCCGCTGGGCGACGTGCTGCTGGCGTCCAACCGCTTCCAGGTGACCGCCCTCGATCTGGTCCAGGGCAAACGCCGCTGGACCTACTCCCTGGGCGGCGAGCAGGGGCAAACCCACCAGTGGTCGCTGCTGGCGATGCGGCCCGCCGTGTCGGGCGGCCGGGCCTACGCCCGCATGTTGCCGAAATCGGGACAGCCGCAGATCGTCGGCCTCGACCTGGCCGACGGCAAGCTGATCTTTCAGACCAACTGGCCCGGCGATCTCGTGTCCGACCCGCTGGTCATCGGCGACCAGCTCTTTGCCCTGGGCATCGAGGGCCCGGCCAGCCCGGCGGCGACGCCGCTGGTATGGGTCGAGTTGGACCGGCAGTCGGGCGCCATCCTGGCCCGCAAGCCGCTGCTGGAGCTGCGGTGCGAGCCGGCCGTGCAACAGACCTGCCAGGCGACGGTCGTGGGGACGCGCGTGCTGGCGGCCGTGGGCGGAGTGCTGTTCTCGGTCGATCCCGAGGGCCAGATCGCCTGGCTGCGGGCGAGCCTGTGCGTTCCGCCGGCCCTTTACCCGCTGCCCGGCCAGCAACGCGCCGAGCCGCCGCTGGTGGCCGGCGACCGGCTCTACGCGACCGAGATGGGGCTGCCGGCCGTGGAGTGCATCGACCTGGCGACCGGCCGGCTGTACTGGCGGCGGCCGGTGCTCGGCCTGGCGCGGATCGTCGACCTGGCCGGCGACCGGTTGCTGGTGCAAACCGCCGGCGGACTCTCCGCGATCCGCGCCGCCAGCGGCCGCGTCCTCTGGCAAGACAAGATCCCCGGGGCGTGCGACGGCGTCCTGCGGGTCGGGCCCGACCTGCTGGCCTGCGCCCACCCCGTATGGCGCCGCGAAGGAAACTGCCCCTCGATCCTGTGGATCGACCTGGCAACCGGCCGGGTGAAGGCCCAGAGCCTGCTGGCGGACCTCCACAGCCGTCAGCCGGCGCTGGGGCCGATGCTGGCGATGCAGAACCGCCTGTGGTGTTTCGCCGGCGTGGGCGACGGCCAACAGACGCAGCAGCCGCAGCGCGACGTCATGGAGCTTATCCCCGGCGGTCCCAGCCAGCCCCCCGACCCGCCGCAGCCGGAGTGAAGCCAGGCGTTCCGCTGCGGTCCGCGGCTGGTTTGCTACGACCTGCCGGAATGATAGCCCCGCACCCCCTGGGGTTGGCAGGCCGATTCGACCTCGTCCCGCCACCGTGCTAGAATGTGGCTGGAGGAGGCTTTGCCGTGACTACGCTTCTTCAAGAGGCATTCGCGAAGGCTTCGGGGCTGACACCTGCCGAACAAGACCTTTTGGCTTCTCGCTTGCTTGCGGAGTTGGCCGACGAGGACGAGTTTGATCGCGCCATCGCCGCCTCTTCCGACAAGCTGGCGAGCCTTGCTCGCGAGGCTGTCGCGGAGCATCGCGACGGGCGCACCGACGAGCTCGATCCGGACGCCCTATGAATTCTCGCACGACGCGGCGTTTCCGTGAGCTTTTCGCCGCGATGCCGGTCCACGCGCAACGTCAAGCTCGGGAAGCCTATAGGCTTTTTCGAGAGAATCCGCGTCACCCAGGGCTGCACTTCAAGCGGGTCCACGGGGATCCGCCAACCTATTCGGCCCGCGTCGGGATCGGCTACCGCGCGACGGCCGTGCTCGACGGCGGAGCGGCCATCTGGTTTTGGATTGGCACGCACGCCGACTACAGCAAGCTTCTGGAACACCTGTAAACGTTGAAGGAGTTTTGTTGTGGCACGGCCTCCCGACCGTGCCGCCGCCGGCGCTTTTCCGCCACCCCTTTCTATCCGCCCGATGGGCGGCAGTCGTGCGATGCGGCGATCAGTCCGCTCGGCTGGTGAATTTGGAGCGACGCTATCTCCCGAAAAGTGCTGATGCCGCGCCGGTCAACACCAGGGGCTTCTTAGGCGGCGCCTCCGCTACCCGGAAAGCTCTCAGCGAGGTGCCGCAGTGCTTCACCGGGGTCAGGGTAACCCAGCCGCTCGGGGCGCAGCCGGTCAATGAGCGCCAAGTCATCTCGCTGAAGGGAGGTGAGTTGGAACTCGCCAAGCAGATTGCTTTCCCAGGATAGGCCCTTCAGCCGGTCGAAGAGGATATATGTGTCGCCATTCGTCACGATGACATATCGAACGCCTTGCTCATGTGCATAGTTGTACGCCTGCTTGATTGCATTGACGCCGTTGTGGAAACTGAGATCCCAGACCGTCTTGACCTCAGCAATTAGGAGCGTATGTCCATCCCTCTCAATCGTTACGTCAACGCGGCCCTGGCGGTACTTGATGTCCTTGTGCTTTCGGTATCCGAGTGCGACGAAGAAATCCTCCACCAGCGACTCGTGGGCACGCTCCATGTGCTCGCGCTCTGCGCGCAAGATTTCGACTGCTTCAATGGCGGATTTCAGCTTCGCAGGGCGCACGATCGTAATTTCCTTGGCTTCGACAGGAGGCGACATCCCGACGATGCGCGCGATATAGGGCGGCAGCTCCGGGTAGACCTTCCCCACCGTGCCGTAGGGCTGCCACGGAGTCTCGCCCTCGGAAACAAGAGAAGTGCGGGGCATGTATGCGGTCTTTACCCATTTAACATCCCTGTGGTGAGGGTAAAAGGGCTCCTGCCCATCGATCGCCCCGCAATCGTGCTTCCGCAATTGGAACTTGTACCCGGACTCGACGGTGCCTACCCCAAAAAGACCGTGATTTGTGTTATTGACCGCCACATAGTCGCCGCGCTCGAGGGAAAGGAATCTCTCGAACGACTGAATCGCGGCTGCCTCGTTGTCATAGGCAGGCTCCTGCCGCCGAATCAGATCGGTGATTTCGTCGATAGATTTCTCGGTAAGATCGACTTCATTGAGCCACCCAATTGCAACGTAGCGCCCATCGCGGAAGCGTTCCCACGCATGCGGCTTCTGTCCCGGGACGTGGGTGGGTGAACTCGTAGTGAACTTTGGCATGCGACTCTCCATCCCATCGGGTACGCGATGGTTCCAGGTAGCGCGATGGCGTCAGTTTACCGCTGACCGCGGGCAACTGCAAGCGGCTCGCTCTCGGACACATGACCCGGCGCGTGGCAGGCGCGCATGACCCAGCCACGAGATGTAAGGGCTTGCGACCGGCCGTAGCCGGGTGTACCAAGCCACATGTCGCTGCGGCAGTTGCAGTGGGCTGGGTGCCGCAGGCACAATGCGCGGACGCAATTCTACCGCCGATGGTCAGGCCAAGTCTGCGAACCGGCGCAGGTCCGCAGCGGTCTGGGCGAGCCCTTGTCGTTCCAGTGCCGCCAGGAAGCCTTCAACGCGCATGGGCGGGTTCT
>Ga0187848_10001105_pt1 | contig 23411 bp, 22 predicted proteins | sample June2016WEW_4_40_FD_132424 | JGI IMG/M metagenome (GOLD analysis project Ga0187848, IMG submission 132424) | Peatland microbial communities from SPRUCE experiment site at the Marcell Experimental Forest, Minnesota, USA - June2016WEW_4_40 | ecosystem: Environmental > Terrestrial > Soil >... | reverse complement strand
GGCGGATTCGCCGCCGCCACCCATTTCACCCAGGCCGATCAGCCCGTTATCGGTCTCCACCTCGACGATGGTCCGCACGAAGCGGCCCCAGTGGCAGCCATTGGCATGCCGGAGCGGCGCTTCCAGCGGAACCGTCACCGTGGTGGCCCGAATGTCGCGAATTTGCATGGGCGCCACGTCTACAACTTTACTGTACCTATATAGTTTGATGCTGCAACGGAATCCGATCCGGTGCTGGGGTACCATTTTCGGAACCGCCTCTCGGACCTGCTAGAGTTGGCTAATGGCTTCGTTTCTCGCCAAAACCGATCCGGAAACCTATTCGCTCGACCACCTGGAGCGCGACAGGCGCACCGTGTGGGACGGCGTCACCAATCCACAGGCAGTGCGCGCCATCCGCGAGATGCGGCCGGGCGACCGGGTCTTCATCTATCACAGCGGCGGCCATTCCGCGGTCGTGGGTCTGGCCACGGTGTGCGGCCAGCCGCGACCCGATCCGAAGAATCCAAAATCCGCGGTGGTGGAACTGGAGTTCACGGCGCGCCTGGAGCCGCCCACCACGCTCCAGGAAATCAAACAATCCGGTAAGTTCGACGATTGGGCGCTGGTGCGGCAAGGCCGGCTTTCCACCATGGCCGCGCCGGAAAAGTTCGTGCACTGGATGGCGGCCCGCTACCCGGGCGTCAAAATCTGACCTAGGCACCGCCTAAGGCGCGTGGGCCGGCTGAGTGCATAGCCACAGGAAAGCCTCGAGAATCCGCGCGCGCTGCGCATCGTTGACCGAGAGTATGTGGTGTTGGCCGCCGTCCTCTGGCGTGAAGGCGGTCTTGCCTTGCGCATCCACCGTGACGCGGCCCGGCGCGGAGACGGTGAAGTAGCCATCGGCGGGCCGCACGGCGTAGAGAGCGGCAGTCAGGTCCCAGGTCTCGCGATCGTAGGGCATGGCGAGGTAGTTGCGATAGGCGTCGGCCACCGGGTTCGCGCCCGGCGGCCCGAAGTCGCGCTCGATGCTGCGCGCCGGGTATTTGATGGTGCGGCCCACCTCAAACCCGCTCCAATAGACCGGGCCGGGCCACTCGCCAGCAAGTTTCTGGGCGGAGGGGATATCGGTCTTGACGTTGTATTCGGGTCCATTACCGGCGAAGTCCCCGGCCATCACAACCAGGCGGCTCACTTTTCGGGCAGCCAGCGCGCGGCCTCCGGGAAAATCGAGCAGCCGCGCCAGGTTGGTCGAGAAGCCCACCTGGACGATCACCACGCTCGAATCCAATTCCGACTCGAGCACGCGGCGCAGCACGGTGACCGCGTCTTCCGGGTGATCGCGATACCGGTAGTGGCCGGCCTCGAGCGCCTTCCTGAGGTAGCCGTCGTCCTTGGTCTGGCCGTCGCGGACCACGCCGATGGGCACGTTGGGGCGGCCATAAAAGATGTCGATGGCCGAGGCCAGCCGGGCTGCCCACGGATTGTCCTTGGTGATGGTGACGGCGGCCAGGCGGATCTCGCCGCGGGAGGCGAAGGCGTGGAGTATGGCCAGCGCCAGGCAGTCATCCACATCGTTGCCAATGTCGGTGTCGAAGATAACGGGCGTGGCGGGCTGAGGCGGCGCCGCGAAGGCAAGCGCGCCTGAGAGCAACGGCACAACGAGGAGCGGCAGCTTCATCGTTCGGAATTCTAACCGGATTCGCGCATTGGCGGCAAGGGGGGCGCGGTTCAGCCTAAAACCAAAGAGAGCGCCGACTGCCCGTGGTGAAACGACACGAAACCCTGGCCGAGTGCGGCTAACGCCGCCGCTATATGCGATCAGGTGGAAACCTTGGATGTGTGCTATTGCAGATTGCAATCACACAGAATTAGCGCATTACCCAACCTATGGAAAATGGCCTGCGCTTTGCAGACTGGTCCGCACGCCACATTTGGCCTGGGATACTGCCACAGCGGATCGCCTTCGAGCGTTTGCTACAATCCAGGTCTATGCGCGTACTGCGCCGGCCGCCAAAGTGGATCATGTTGCTGATGCTGGCCGCGGTTGCCGCCAGTGCCGCCGCACAGTCCGCGGAAGACAAGCGCGAGAAAAAAGAAGAGCGGACGCAGGTGCTGCAACTGCCTGCCGAGTTGCCGGCCGCCACCACCGGCAATCCGCGCCGCCTGACATTCTATGTCACGGCGCTCACCGGCAAGGGCCTGCTCACGCACCAGATACGCGAGGCGCTGAAGAACCTCTGGCATCAATCGACGGGCGAAACCGTGCTCAAAATCCGGGCGTTCGTGGCGGGATCGGGCGATGTACGCCGCGTGCGCGACCTGGTGAGCGAAGAGTTCGCCGAACACAAACGGCCGCTTCCCGCGCTGAGCCTGCTGCGCGCCGGCGGCCTGCCGATGGAAGGCGCGCAAGTGGTGCTGGAGTCCATCGCGGAAGCGCGCAAGGACGTGAACCCGCACGGGTTGGCGTTCTTCTCCGCGCAGGCCGCGACTTCCTCCAGCCCGCTCGATCCGGCCGCGCCGCTGGTCCGGAAGGCGCTGGCGCAACTCGGCCAGGCCATCAATGCCGCCGGCGCGACCCCGCAGAATGTGTTGCAGGTCACCTGCTTCGTGAGTTCGCTGGCCGACATCGCCGCGACGCGGAACCTGGTGGATGCCGCATACCCGCGCGCGGCGCTGAATTACGTGCAGACCCAACGATCGCCGGGTAGCGCGCTGGCCGCCTGCGAAGCCGTGGCGCGTTTGGGTTCCGACCCGGCGGCGCCGCTCCAATTCCTGGATCCCGATGGCCTGCCGCGGGAATCCGGACAAGCGTCGGTCGCGCTGGTGAACTCTGCCGAAGTGGTGCTGACCGGCGCGCAAGTTTCCTTCGGCTACCAGCCGGGCGATACGAAGTTGGCTTTCGACCGCCTGCAGAACGAGCTGACGCAGGCGGGAACTTTACCAGGGAAAGTGGCGTTTGCCGATTATTATCCACTCTCGCTCGATATCGCAGCGCAAGTGCGCCAGATCCGCGCGGAGATCTTCGATGCCGCGCGTCCACCCGCTGGAACACTGTTGCAGTTCGAAGGGCTGCCCTCGATGGATGCCGGTTTCGCGGTGGATGCAGTGGCTGTGAAGTGACGTCTGGCCCCCTTGGCTATCGCATCCGCAGCGTCGCGATGCGTCCCTCGCGACTTACGGCCAGCACTGTTCCATATCACAGCCAGCTTTATTAACTGGAATGCTCCGCTGGTATTCCTGCTAGCAGCGGCCCTGCCGGCGAGACAGAGAGACGATTTTCACCGGGCCACGAACACCAGATTGATATCCATTACGTGATCGCCAGAGCCTCTTTGTACCACGGCGTTGAACTTGCTGAAATTGCGAAAATCGACAATCCGGGAGAAAGCCTGGAAGAACTCCTGCGGATACACATAATCGTAGGGATCGCCGGTCTTCTGCCGCCAGATTCGTCGTGCCCGCTCCGCGAAGTCGGGACTGAGACCCGTGATCCGGAGTTCGCCGAAGTGGTAGAGCGGCCCCTTGAAGACTCGGACGCGGAGGTTCAGCACGCGCGCCGCATCGTCATAGGAACGATCCGGCGAGGCAGCCGCGCGGAAAAACCCTGTGCGTTTGACAACCCTCTCCATATCCCAGAGACCTTGCTGGATCTGCTTCCAGTTAGCCAGCTTTCCGGTTGGGAGCTTGGCCGCGGAGAGCATCGCGTCGACAGGCAGGTCTTCGCCGATGAGTTCCACCTTGCCTAACTGGTAGGGTTCGCCTTCCACGATGGCGACAGCTACGGAAACCCCGCCGCTCGTGTACTGCGGATCGCCGGGTGCGAACTGGACGCGATAGAATCCATGCTCTTCGTAAACCGGGCGCAGGTTCAGTTCTATGGCTGATGCGAATCTCTTCCCCATGTATTCCCCATTCGCCACCGTGCCCTTCAGCGCGGAAGCGAGTTCGGCGGAAGCGACCCCCTGATTGCCCGTGAACGAGACCGACTTAATTTGAGGCAGCACCTCGGGCTGGAACGAGAAGCTGAAAACTCCCGTCTCCAAATCAGTCTCCATGCGCACGGCGATGTGCTGGCCCCGCAACTGGCTCGCCAGATGGCGCTCGATTTCGCCAGCCAGATATTTCTGCGCTCCTTCCAGCCTTGGCACCTGGCGATCGAAGCGGTGGAACTTCGCCGACAGCCATTGCCAGGCTTCGGCCTCGTCCGCGCCCGGAACGTCGATGGTGGCGGAGGACAGCGGAGCCTGGTCGGCCAGAGCGAGAGTCAGGGCGTAACCCTTTTTCGGGCCCACGGCGCAGCGGTACGTGACGGAGGAGAACAGGCCGCTGTCCTGAAGCTTCGTGCAGGCCTGATCGATGCCCGGCTTGTCGATGGGAGACGCGATCCGCAGGCCGCCGATTTCGAGGACCACCGGTTGCGGAATCGAGGACCCCTGGATCACGACGGATTCCAGGGGAAGCGCGGCCGTCTGCGACGAGGCCAGACCGTCGCAAAGAGCAAGCAGGAGCGGGAGCGTTTGCAGTCGCATGGGAATCAATAATTGTAGCCACTGGAGGAGGCGGCTGCCGCACGCCGCGCGCGGAGACCTACCCCTGTAAAAAGAAGTTGAACTGCTTTTCGCGGCCGATTGTGGTAAGGTCGCCGTGGCCGGGGATGACAGTGGTCTCCTCGGGCAGCGGCAGCAGCTTCTGGTGAATCGAGCGCAAGATCTGGCGCCCGTCGCCGCCCGGCAGATCGGTGCGGCCGATGCTGCCGGCGAACAGCGTATCGCCCGCCACTAGTTTCCGCTCCGACGGAATCCACAGACTGATGCTGCCTTGCGTGTGGCCGGGCGTGTGCAGCACGTGAAACTCGAGGCTGCCGAGTTGCAGAGTCGCGCCATCGTTCAGGGGCGCGTCGATTTCCACGCTCTCCGGCGTGGGCACACCCAGCCACGCCGCCTGGGTGGCCAGCATCGCCTGCAGGCCGGCGTCGTTGAGATTCATATAAACCGGCGCTTGGGTGATGCGCTTGAGCTCCTGGGCGCCCCCGATGTGGTCGATATGCGCGTGGGTGATTACGATGGCTTTCACTTTCAGTCCACGCTTAACCAGCAGCTCGAGGATCTGGCTGACGTCGTCGCCCGGATCGATCACCATGGCTTCGCGGGTTTGTTCGTCGCCGAAAATCGAGCAGTTGCATTGCAACATCCCCACCGGAAGGATCTCGTGAATCATACAAGCCGATTGTATACTCATGCTATGGGCGAAGGACTGAACGTGCTGATGCGCTGGCTGCATATCGCTTCGGTGGCATGCCTGAGCGGCGGAATGATTTGCGGCTGGATCGCGGCCGGCGCGGCTGCGGCGCTAGACCCGGACGCCCGCGCGGAGCTTGCGCGACGGACGGCGGCGGCTTTCCGGCCGGTGGTGATACTGTCAATCGCGTGCCTGGTGGTCTCTGGGCTGTATAACCTGCTGAGCAATCCGGGACATAACCTGAAATACCAGGTGCTGCTCGGGGTGAAGCTGCTACTGGTGGCGCACATCTTCACGGTGGCGGTTTTGATTACGCAGCCGAGCCACCCGCGACGCGTGCGCTTGATGACGGGCGGAGCGATTTCTTCGCTGATCGTGATCGGCATCGCAGCCTATCTGCGCCGCATCTACTAGGGCATGAGCCAGGGTTACGAAGCTCTGCGGCGTGGCGCCGGGTGGATGAATTTGCGCGCGCGCGGGCGGATTGCGGTGCGCGGGCGCGACCGCGCACGGCTGCTGCACAACCTGGCCTCGAACGAAGTCAAGAAACTCGCCGCCGGCTTCGGATGCTACGCGTTTCTGCTCAGCCCGCAGGGGCGCATCCAGGCGGACCTGACCCTGCTGGTCTTCGACGATCATATCCTGCTCGACACCGAACCCGAGCTGCGGGAGAAAATGGTGCAGCACATCCGGCGGTACATCGTCGCCGACCAGGTGGAGTTGGAGGACGTGACTGCGGCCACTTGCGCCGTCGCGCTCGAAGGTCCCGAATCGGCGCTGGTTCTGGAGAAGGCCGGCGGCGCAGCGCCCGGCGGCGATTACCGGCATCTGCCTTGGAGAGAAGCTGGCGATGCCATCGTCGCGCGTATCAGCCTGACCGGCCAACCCGGCTTTCGCATCTACTCCGGCGCTGGTGGCGCGGATGAAATCATCCGCCGGCTGGCGGAGGCCGGCGCCCAACCGGGCACTGACGAAGATGCCCGCCTGGTGCGCCTGGAGAACGGCCGGCCGCGCTATGGCGAAGATATCCGCGATACGTCGCTGCCGCAGGAAACCGGGCAGATGCACGCGGTGAGTTTCAGCAAGGGATGTTACCTGGGCCAGGAGATCGTCGAGCGCATCCGCGCACAGGGCCACGTCAATCGCAAGCTGGTCCGTCTGCGCCTAGATTCCGCTGCACCCGCTGGCGCCAAGCTCACTGCGGACGGCGCGGAGGCCGGCGAGATCACCTCTTCGATCTACTCGCCGGCGCAGGGCAGTGCGGTCGCCCTGGCGTACGTGCGCGCCAACTACGCCGCGCCCGGACACGCGCTGGCAGCCGGCGATATCCCGGCTGTGGTGACCGGGATTGCAGCGGCATAAATCCGTTGCCGGCTCTCCCGTGTGAGCGCTCGCCGCTCGATCCGCTCATCAGCCTCTTTCCTCCGGGCGAGCCGCACGTTATACTCGCCATTCAGGAGGCAACCGTGTCACGTTGGATGTGGTTCCTGGCAGCGGCAGCGCTGGCATCTTTGGCGGGCTGTGGCGGCTCGCCGCACAGCGCCGATGAGAAGTATTACCTGGTGAGCGCCACCATCAAGATGGAGTACTGGCAGGAGGCGGCTTCGGGGGTCGCCCAGGCAGCCAGACAGTTGGGGGTCATCGCCGAACAGGCCGGACCCGACAATTACGACCCTAAGGGCGAGCACGAGCAGTTCCGCGCCCTATTGGCCAAGAAGCCGACGGGGATTGCGGTTTCCGCAGGCGACCCGGCGTCGCTCAAAGACGACATAGACACCGCCATCGCGCAGGGGATTCCGGTCATCACCGTGGATTCGGATGCTCCCGACAGCAAGCGCCTGTTCTTCGTCGGCACCGACAATTACAAGGCCGGGCTGATGGGAGGGCGGCTGGTCGCCAACCGTCTCAACGGCAAAGGCAACGTGGTGATCTTCACTTTCCCCGAACAGCCCAACCTGAAGGAGCGGCTGCAAGGTTACCGCGACATTTTCGCGGAGCACCCGGGCATTCACATCACGGAAATCGTCGATGCCAAGGGCGATCCGGGCGTGGTCTTCGACCGCACCATGCAGATTGCAGAGAAGAAGGAACCGGTGGATGCGTTTGTCTCCCTGATCTCGATCGCCGCGCCGGAAGTGGCCGACGTACTCACTCGCAAGAACGTGACCGGCAAGCTGGTGATGGGCATGGATACCGACCAGCGCACCATTGAGGGCATCCAGAACGGCGTGATCACCGCAACGCTGGGCCAGAAGCCCTTCACCATGGCCTTCCTGAGCATCAAGATGCTGGATGAATTGCACCATCACCCGCCGGCCTCGCTGATGCTCGACTTCTCGCGCGATTCGTTCTCGCCCCTGCCGACGTTCGTCGACACAGGCGTGACTTTGATCGACAAGAGCAACGTGGCGGCATTCATCGAGACCCAGAAGGCCGCCCAATCGAATAAGTGAGTGGCGCGTGGCGCCGCCGCCGCTGGTACAATATCCACCTGGAGAGACTCCGCTATGAAACGCGTGTGCACCGTGGCCGCTCTGTTCCTTTTCCTGGCTGCGCTGGCCTGGCCCGCCAGCCTCACTGGCGACTGGAAAGGCGCGTTCGATTTTGACGGCAACAGCGTGCCGATGGTGCTGCACCTGACCGCCAAGGACGCCGGCGTGACCGGAACGATCGATGGCCTGCCCACTTCCCCCACCGATATCAAGGAGGGCAAGATCGATGGCGACACCATCACGTTCTGGGCCGCCACCGATTACCAGGGCACGACCTACAAGCTGGTTTTCAAGGGTAAGGTGACGGGCGACGAGATCCATTTCCAGTTCGGAACCGAAGACGGCAGTTGGGGCGCCGAACTGGTGGTGAAACGCGCGTCCTAACGCCGTAAGCCATTCTCTTTCATACGGCTACACCAGGCTTCCAGAGTGGGGCGGACGCGCTCCGTTCAACCCCGTTCTGCGCCGTACAACCAATAATTTCAACGTTTTGATGCCAACCCGTAGTCGCGCGCCCCGGCTTTGCCTATACTGGGCACAAGCACAAGTCGGATCCGGCGCAGGGCCTGCCGAGCAGAGAAGCGCCAGAACCGCCAGAGGAGTGAACGCAAGATGCACAAGCCGGTAAAGTATGCCGAGAAAGTTCTGACGGTAGCCGCCAATGCGGCCTGGGTGATCTTCGACAGGCTGAATCAGATCCATCCGAATCCCGGTTTTACGCCGAAGTGGTCGGACAAGCCGCTCCTCAAAAGCTGGGAAAAGGCCAAGCCGCCGTTGGGCTGGCCGCGCGAAACCGATTCGCTGTGCCCGCGCTGCGTGCCGGAAATCCGCCAGCGGATTCTGGACGGCGAAACGCCACTCGAGGTGCTCTACGACCAGCGCCCCGGCGAAATCAAGGCGAAAATCGTCGAGCGCGATGGCAAGATCCTGATGGTGAAGGACTGCCCCATCCACGGCCATTTCGAAGACGTGATGTCGATCGACACCGACTTCTACCGGCATATCGAGCAGGTCTTTCCCGGCCGCGACATCCGCGCCCACAACGATGCCACGCTGCACAAACACGGCACCAGCACCATCACTCACGGGCGCGGCTCGGTGTTGACCATCGATCTGACCAACCGCTGCAACATGATGTGCGATCCGTGTTTCATGGACGCCAACCAGGTGGGGTTCGTGCACGAGCTGAGCTGGGAAGACATCAAGACCCTGCTCGACAACGCCGTCACCATCAAGCCGAAGCGCCAGATGTCGGTGCAGTTTTCGGGTGGCGAGCCGACCATCTCGCCCTACTTTCTGGACGCTGTGCGCTACGCGCGCGAGGTGGGCTACACCTCCGTGCAGGCTGCCACCAACGGCATCGAGTTCGCCAAGAGCCCGGAATTCTGCCGCCAGGCGGCGGAAGCCGGCCTGCGCTACGCCTACCTCCAGTTTGACGGCATCGGCAACGCCGCCAATCAACACCGCAAGGTGGGCAACCTGTTCGACGTGAAGCTGCGCGCGATCGAGAACCTGCACTCGAACGGTGTCGACATCATTCCGGTCATCACCATCATCAACGGCATCAACAATGAACAGGTGGGACGGATCGTCCAGTTTGCGCTCGACAATCCGAAAAAGATCCCGTTCCTTTCCTTCCAGCCGGTCTCCTTCACCGGCCGCGACGAGGCGGTGACCGACGAGCGCCGCGCCGCGCAGCGTTACACGCTCTCCCACCTGGCGCACGACGTGAAGAATCAGATGGGCCTGGGCGAGCCGGCACGCGACTGGTTCCCGATTTCTTTCATTTCGACATTCTCCGATTGGAGCGACCTGGTGCACGGTCCGCAATCCGACTGGGGCCAGTTGAGCTGCGGCTGCCATCCCAATTGCGGCACCGGCATGGCCGTGATGGTGGACAAGGAGACCAAGGAGCGCGTCCCGGTGACCGCCTTCTGGAAGGCCGACCAACTGGCGAAGGACGTGGCGCGCATCAACGATGCGGCCCGCGGCAAGTGGCTTTCGATCATCGGCATGACGCTGGCGGCCACGCGCAACTACGATCCGTTCCAGTCGCCGACACATTTCAAGCTGAGCGATCTATTCAAGAAGCTGGACAAGACTTTCGGCGCTACCGGCAAGAACTATGGCAAGGTGGGCAAGGACCGCACGATGAGCGATATCGAACGCCGCCGCCGCGACCGTTGGAACTTCCTGTTCATCGCCGGCATGTGGTTCCAGGATCTGTTCAATTACGATTTTCGCCGCACCGAGCAGTGCATCATCCCCTACGCCACGCAGGAAGGCGAGATTTCCTTCTGCGCGTACAACACCGGCGTCGGCTGGCGCAACATCATCGAGAAGATGCACATGACGGCGACGCTCACCAAGTGGTACGAAGAGCACGGCAAGCACGAGATTTTCGCCGGCGGCAAGCGCGTGCCGCTGAAGAACGTGGGCCATTCGCTGGTGCTGCGCGAAGACATCATCACCAACGAAGTGCAACACGACCTGGACCGGCTGGGCATCGCCAAAACCGCCGGCGAGGAGAAGATGCGGGCGCGCGATGCCAAGCTGCGCGAGCAGCAGGAAAACGCCCGCATGGCCAAGCTGTACCGTGAGCACGTACTGAAAGAGGCTCCCGCTCCTAATTTGGTACGGCTCGACGATATCCAACCCGCCGCCCCGCCGGCAGTCGAAGAGCGGGAAGAAGTGGGCAGCTTCGGCGATTGAGCAGGGTCCAGCCGTGGCGCGGGCAGTCCTGCCTGCAGAGCCGAGACACATCTCGGCTTTTCTTGACGCGCGTGTCACTCGGAACGTCGCTCGCGCCGAGCAAATGTCGAGAAGAATCTCGACACCGCGGGCAGGACCGCCCGTGCCACGTAGCTATCGTATACTGTATAGTATATGTCCCAGATTACGATCTATCTGCCGGATGATATCGAGAAGCTGGCAAGGAAGGCAGCCAAGGGCAAGCGAAGCTCCCTCAGCCGCTGGATTGCGGAGCAGGTGGTCACCCATCTGGAGGATGCCTGGCCGGAAGGTGTGCTGAATGCCGCAGGCGCAATTCCAGACTTCCCGAGCCTGAAGGAAATCCGCAAAGGCTATGGCCGCGACGCCCGCCGGGAGTCCCTGCGGTGACCCTGCTCGACACCAATACGTTGATTCATTACCTCAAAGGCAGGGAACCGGTCGTGACGCGCCTCAAGGCCGCCTCGCCGCGCGAGTTGGCCATATCGAGCGTGGTCGCTTACGAGGTTGAATATGGCAGCCTGAAGTTTGGCTCTTCCCGCCGCCGGACGGTGGTTTCGGCGCTTCTCGCCGGACTTGCCCAGATCCCTTTCGATCGCGAAGCCGCGCGGGAGGCGGCTCGCATTCGCTTCGATCTGGAGACTCGCGGACTGGTCATCGGGCCTTTGGATTTGCTTATCGCCGGAACGGCCGTCAGCCGTGGCGCGGTCCTGGTTACCAACAATACGCAGGAGTTCTCCCGGGTGAAGGACCTTCGCCTGGCGGACTGGACCAAGCAGAAGATTCCGCAAATACAATAACCCTCGCGCTCGTAGGGGCCGGGCATGCCCGGCCCGGCTCCAGACGCCGCGTACCCTACAGCACCGGCGAATCGTCGCCTAACATCGCTTTGCGCACGATCTTGATCGGCGGCGTGCCTTGCTTGATGAAAGAGTCGTGGAATTCCTGTAACGAGAATTGCGCGCCCTTCCGCTTCTTGTAATCCTCGCGCAGTTTCAGTATCTGCAATTTTCCCAGAGTGTAAACCAGGTAAGTGGGGTCGGAGGTGCCACGCTTGGCTTCCTTCTCGGCCACCGGCCGGACCTGATAGCCTTCCTTGACGAAGAACTCAACCGCTTCGTCGAAGCTCATCTGGCCGGTATGCATCTTGATCCCCACGATGAATCGCGCGTTGCGCAGCAGTGCGTCCTGCAACTGGCCCAGGCGCAGCTTGCGATCCCCATTCCCGTAGCCCTCGTCTAGCATCATCTGCTCGGTGTAATGCGCCCAGCCCTCGGCGTTGGAGCTGCAACCGGACAGCTTGCGCACCTTGGTCGGCACCTGCTTCAGCCAGAGGAATTGCATGTAGTGGCCGGGGAAAACCTCGTGGACCGCGGTGCTGATAATGGTGCCCCGGTTGAAGCCTTGCATGTACTCCTCGACATCCTTGGCGGGCCAACCGGCGTCCGGCAGCGTTACGTTGAAAAAAGCTTCCTTGGCCACGTTCTCGTAAGGCCCGGGCGTGTCCATCGATGCCGTGGTGAGAGCGCGCATGAACGGAGGCGTTTCTTCGACGATTGGCGGCACGGGCGATGGAATGGTGATGATGTGGTGCTGCTCGATGAAGTCGCGCAGACCTCCCAGCACGCCACGGAAAGTTTCCAACAGTTTGCCAGGCGCCGGGTGGTCGTTTTCGAGCTCTTCGAGAATCTGCTGCGGCGTTCGCTTCGGGTCGATCTCGGCGGCCACTCGCCGAAACCATTCCTGGTTGTGGCGCAGGTTCTCATAGCCGATGGCGAGCAGCCGGTCGAGCGGCGTATCCACCATTTCGTCATACAGCAGCTTCTTGCGATAGTTCTCGGCGCCGATGTGGAAATCGCCCGTGGACCGCGGCAGAAGGTCGTTCTTCAACCAGGCTTGGTAAGCGTTGAGCGCGTCGATCACCGCCTGGTTGGATTGATCGAACTGAGCCACCAGCGCCTGGTCGGCAACCTGTTTGAAGGCCGCCGGCACGTCGCTTTGGAAGAAGCCGACGATGCCCGGCACCTGCTCCAGCGCAACTTCGGTGTAAACGCGCGGCGGGTTGCCGAGGTTCTCGCGCGCCGATTGGAGCAGCCGCGGAATCAGCCGCTCGCGTGCGACGACTGACTTCAAGCGCTCGGCCGCCGGAGCGTAGTTGCGGCTCATGATGACGAAAATCGCGTTGGCCGCGCCGGAAGAGTAGATGTCCGGATTCTTCTCCCAAGCGCGAATCGCTTCGAGCTCCAGAAGCTGGCCGCGGATCTGGGAGAGCAGCAATTCGCGGTCGGCCGCCGCGAAGGTGGACAGGCCGCGCGCGTCGAGCCCGGCGACTTCGGCCTCGAAACCGCGCAGGGCGGCGATCTCGGCTTGGATTTCGCTGCGCGCGCCGGATGCAAGCAGCGGATCGTACTGATGGAAGCCCGCCTGCGTGCCCGATGCCGGGTCGTAGCGGAAAACCACCTCGCTGTAATAGCGGTCGGCCAGCTTATCAAACATCGCATCGCGGCTTTGCGCCAGGCAGGCGACCGCCGACCCCAGAAGAAGAGCAATACGCGAGATTCTCATGATGAAAGATTACCATTGCGGGAGGTTTCCCCCCATTGTGCCACAGCGCGGCGAATCGGCGTGGCGCCAGGAAACTCACCTGCGCGCGCGCCGCCTCTTGAAACCGTGCACCGTCCGCCGGCCCGTTGTTCCGTGTCATGCTGAACAAGTAGAGCGATGTTACCGAACGGCTCACTGTTTTGCGTCGCGGCATGGATGCTGGCCGGTCTGCCGGACGCAACCAGGGTGCAACTGGAGCCGGCCACGGTGGAAGCCTTCGACAAGTACATGCAGGCAGCCCAGGCGCGCTTCGACAACAGCCTGCACGGCGGCGCGTTCCTTTGGGTGGACGCTTCATCCGATCGCAAGCGCGCCGTAAGGGAAGGGCAGATCCTCGCCGAGCCTTCCAACCAATCGGGCGATATTGAAGTCCCCGGCGGTCTGATCCACGATTGGACCGGTGCCGTCTTCGTCCCCGGCGCCACCCTCGCGCAGACCCTGCGCATGGTCGAAGACTACGGCAACCACAAGAACATCTATCCCGACGTCATCGATTCGCGCCTGCTCAGCCGCCACGGCGACGACTTTCATGTTTTCCTGCGCGTCCTCAAGAAGCAGATACTGACCGTGGCCCTCGATACCGAGCACGACGTGCACTACGTACGGCTCGGCCGCACGCGATGGTACAGCAAGTCGTTCACCACGCGCATCGCCGAGGTCGAGAACCCAGGTCCCAACGAGCGTGAGATGCCTCCGGGCAACGATCACGGTTTCCTCTGGCGTCTGAATACGTTCTGGAAGTTCGAGGAGCGCGACGGCGGCGTGTACCTGGAGTGTCAGGCCATCTCCCTTACCCGCGATGTCCCGGCCGGCCTGGGCTGGCTGATCAACCCCATCATCCGCAGCCTGCCGCGCGAATCGCTCACCAATACGCTCAAAGCTACCCGGCAGGCGCTCACAGCCGAGAAGCAGTGACCGGCGGCAGCTATTGCGCCCGCATCCATTCCAGTGTGCCCCGGATGCCATCGTCGTACGATGTCTTCGCCAGGACTCCCAGCGTCGCCGCCAGTTTTCGGTCGTCGAGAATCACCGGCGTCTCCTGCAGGTACAGTAACTCCACCAGTTCCTTGACCGTCGGGCTCACCGCGCCCTCTATCCTCATCATGGTGCGGCCCATCGAGCGGTAATTCGGATCGCGCCCAGCCGCGCGATAAACGCGCGTCACGAAGTCGATCCCGGCGATCGTTTCCACTCCGCCCAGGTTCCACGCTTCTCCGTAACAATCCTGGCGCCCCGCCAGGTCCGCCAGCACCGGCGCGGCGTCGGGAACGAAAATGAATTCGTGTGGCGTGCTCGCCGGACCCAGCCACGTGGCCGTCTTGCCTTCGAGCGCGCTGTGGAAGATCCGGGCCGCCAAGCTGCGGCCGGTGTGGGGCCCGTAGAAATCCGGCAGGCGCACCACCATCGTGCGCAGCCCGCCGTGCTGGTGCGCTTCGGTTACCAGGTCCTCCTGCTGTTTGCGGCACTTGCCTTTGTGCGACTCCGGCTCGCGCGGGTGCGTTTCCGCCACCCGCGGCGTGCGCGGCACGCCGTAGGAATAAATGCCGGTGACCAGCATCAAGCGCGCCACGCCCGCCCGCGCCGCGGCTTCAAGCGTGATGCGCATCAGCACCGGGTGCTTGTCGAACTCGGTGAACGGCACGCCCACTGCGTACACGATCGTATCCACGCCCTGCGCGGCGCGGTCGGCCTGCTCGGGATCGGAAAGATCGGCGTCCAGAATCTCCGCGCCCGCCATGCCGCCAAACGCATCGGCGAGCGTCTGCCGCCTACGCCCCACCGCGCGAAACGGGATGCCGCGGCGCACCAGTTCCGGCGCCAGCGCGCAGCCAATCGCGCCCGCTGCGCCGAAGATCGCCAGGTTCTGAATGCCGGCCGGCATGTTCGTGCCCAGTATAGCGCGCTACAATTAATTTCCATGTCGATGGAATCGGGCGCCCGCCTGGGTCAATATGAGATCGCTGCCAAGCTGGGCGAAGGCGCCATGGGCGAGGTCTATCGCGCTCACGACACCCGCCTCGGCCGCGATGTCGCGATTAAGATCCTGCCGGCCGAGTTCGCCCAAAGCCCCGACCGGCGCCGCCGCTTTGAACAGGAATGGCGCTCCGCCGCGGCTCTGGCTCATGCCAACATCGTCGCTCTTTACGATGCCGGCGACCAGGACGGCGTTTCCTACATCGTCTCCGAACTGGTCGAAGGCGAACTGCTGCGCGACCTCATTCGCCGCGGTCCGGTCCCGGTTCGCAAGACGCTCGACCTGGCCGCGCAGATCGCCGACGGCCTTTCCGCCGCCCATGCCGCCGGCGTCGTCCATCGCGATCTCAAGCCCGAAAACATCATGGTGACGCGCGATGGCCACGCCAAAATCCTCGACTTCGGTCTGGCCCGCTATCAACCGCGCTCCAGCTCCGCGCCGGAAAACACCATGACCGTCACCCAGCCGGGACTGGTGATGGGCACCGTCGGCTACATGTCGCCCGAGCAGGTCACCGGTTCTCCCGCCGGCGCGCAATCGGACATCTTTTCGCTGGGCATCATCCTCTATGAAATGCTCACCGCCAAGCTGGCGTTTGAGCGCACCACGTCGGTCGAGACCATGAGCGCCATCTTGCGCGACGAGCCGGCTGACCTTCCCACCAACGTCCCGCCGGCGGTCGCGCAGATTGTGACGCGCTGCTTGGAAAAGGAGCCCTCGCGCCGCTTTCAATCCGCCGCCGACCTGGCGTTTGCCCTGCGCGGCGCGGCCGCTCCCAGTTCCTCCTCCGGCGCCATGCTCCGGTTGAAAGCCCCGCCGCGCCGCCGTTTCTTGCTTCCGGCCGTCGTCACCGTACTCGCGATCTTGCTGGCAGTCGCTCTCTTCGTCCTCGTCGCCGCCCCGCGCGGCGTGGACCTCGAATCGTATCGTTACACGCCTCTGGCCAGCGAATCCCGCGTCCAGGATATGCCGGTCTGGTCGCCCGATGGCAAGAGTCTCGCCTACGTTCGCGAGGTCATCAACGCTCCCAACGAAATCATGGTGCGCAACCTCGATTCACTGGTTCCCGTCCTGGTCGCCCGCGCCGACGCACGGTCCATCTTCTGGTCCGCCGATGGTGCCCGCCTCGATTACGTCATCGACACCGGTGTCTGGTCGATGAGCCGCGCCGGTGGCGAGGCTGCCCTCGTTCTGAAGGGCGATTATGGCGATGCCGCGCCATCCCCGGATGGCAAGGCGCTCGTCCTCTGGCTGAGCAAGGGCGAGAAGGGCGCCAAGGAGCCCAAGCTTTGGATCTCCTCTCCTCCGGGAGCGCCTCCGCGAAAATACGAGCCCGTCCTCTTCGAAGAACAAGGCTCCTTCAACCCGGTCTACCTGCGTTTCGCGCCGGACGGCCGCGAGGTCCTGCTTGCCAAACCCACCGCCATGGGAACCGAACTCTGGCTGCTCCCGTTTCCCGATGGCGCTGCCGCGAAGTTCAAGCCCCGCCGCGTGTTCGCTTCCATGCTGGGCGGCGCCCAGTGGCCGCCCTCCTTCAGTTGGATGCCCGATAGCAAGCACCTGGTGATGTCCTTCCCCACTGCCAGCCATCCCCAGCCACAGCTTTGGATGGCGCATGTGGAAGACCAGGATCTGGACACTCTCACCGCCGACGAAGGCATCAAGCTCCGCCCCTCCGTTTCGCCCGACGGCAAGAGGATCGCCTACGCCTCCATGACGGAGAATTTCGACGTCGTCTCGATCCCCGTCTCCGGTGGCCCCGTCGGCCCGATCCTGGCCACCAGCCGGAACGAGATGTCCCCCGCCTGGTCGCCGGTGGCTCCCCTGCTCGCCTACGTCACCGATCGTAGCGGACCGCAGGAAATCTGGCTGCGCAACGCCCAGGACGGCTCCGATCGTCCGCTGGTGACGCAGCGCGATTTCGCCGACGATACGCTGGCGCTTGGGACGCTGGCCGTTTCGCCGGACGGCACCCGCGTGGCGTACTCACGCAACAGCACCAAACACCTGGGCCGCCTCTGGATCTCTCCCCTCGCCGGCGGAACGCCGATCGCCGTCACCAAATCGGACGAGTTTGAACTCGCCCCCGCTTGGTCGCCGGATGGCAACTGGCTGGTTTATTTCTCCACCGCCGGAGGCTTGATGAAAATCCGCGTGGGAGGCTCCGATCCGCCGGTGACGCTTCGGCAGGAATTCTGCCGCCATCCTGCGCAGTGGTCGCCGGATGGCCAATTGATCGCCTGCCCCGTCGACGATGGCGTCTTGTTGCTCTCGCCCGACGGCAAACGGACGCGCAAGGTGGGAACCCGGAGTTCCGCGGTTGCCTGGTCTCCCGACAGCCGTCAACTCTACGGCCTGGCGCTTGGCGAGGGCGCGAAATGGCTGCTCGATTCCATCGACGTCGCGACCGGAACCGAACGCACCATTGCGGACTTGGGGTCGCAGTACCTGTTCCAAGGCAATCCACTTTCGCTCAGCCTTTCGAGCGATCGCGCTTCGCTGGCGGTTTCCGTCGTCAACTTCCAATCCGACATCTGGATGCTCGAAGGCTTCGCCCAGCCCCGCGGCTGGCTCGGCCACTTGTGGCCCTTCGGCCATTGAAGTGCACCTCGAACCCCTGCTCATTCGGAGCCGCGACCGTAAGGGAGCGGTTGCCGACTCCTACGACTAAGCCTCTTCGGATTCGAAAACGGACATGGCATCGCCTTGCTCGGCCACGACATATCGAATCGCCGTCGCGACCTGCTGTGGTTTCCAGAACCACCCTGTGCTGCCATGGCGCGCCCATCGCTTCCGGTTAGATTCATCCAAGTTCAGCCGATTCAAACCGCGGCTGGCGTAGACCTTGAAGTCGCTCATCACGCGCTCCGGCGCAACCTCGGCTTCCACGACCGTGTGCACGTGATCGCTCCGTACATGGGCCGCCAGCAGACGCCATCCGCGATGCGAACATACCGCCTGGATCGCCTCCAACACTGCGTCGCGACGGACCTCGTCGAGGCGGTAAGGAGGCTGGTCCATCCTCCGCCTGTCGGCTTCAGCGCGCGCAGGATCGGCTTCCAGCAGAGGCGTTCCAGGTTTATTGTGTTTCCGATCGACAGATCCGGCTTCGCTGCCATGGAGCCTTCGTCCGTAGCAGGCGAACGTGATCAGATAAATCATGGGCCGTAATCGCAATGAGGCCGCTCCCTTACGGTCGCGGCTCCGAAAGAAGGCACTTCAACTGCGTTCGACAACTCTCAGTTAGACGCGCGCCAGTTCCTCCCTCTCGAGGCCGCGATTACTAGCTGTGGCACGAGCAAAGCCACCACTGCATTGGCCAGCATGGCCGGCAAAGGTCAATGGTCCGGCGAAGTCCTCCCACGATTCCCCGTGGCGCTCAAGCACCACCTCGGGGAACGGAGTTCCCAGCACCCGGTGCGTGGGGTCGAGCGCGTATGCATAGCTGAACGACAAGATCGCGACCGCAATTCCGACGCCCAGAGATAAGGCAGCCACCGGGACCGACAGTAGCCTCGGCCGACGGCGGAAGGCTCGCACGTTGAAGATCGCTGCCGCGATTCCCGCAGGCAGTAGGGCGAGGCCCAGAATCGTCAGAATAATGACCACGGCAGCTAGTGATACCACCTTTCACCGCTCCCTTACGGTCGCGGCTCCGAATGGCGCTTTCGCGCAAGGCGCCGTGCAGCGTTGCCGGTGCACGTTTCGGAGCCGCGACCGTAAGGGAGCGGTCGTTACGCGCCTTCCCCGACCTCCCCGCTTGCCTGATAATGGAAGTGCACATGACGGTTGAAATCGAAGGCGTCACTCTCCATCTCGCCCATCCCGACGAGCTGGCTGCCGAGTGGGTGGGGCAAAGCGAGCTGATGCGCCACCTGCTGGCGGCGTGGATGGTGATCCACGAGCAGGATCTGCCGATGAGCCCGCGCCTGCTCGGCAAGCCCGGCGTTGGCAAGACCACCCTCGCCTACGCCGCCGGCAAGCGGATGGGGCGCGAGGTATACATCCTCCAGGCCACCCTCGATACGCGTCCCGAAGACCTGCTGGTCACGCCCGTCATCGAAGGCACCGGCAGCTTGCGCTATGTCGCCTCGCCGCTGGTCACCGCCATGATTCGCGGCGGCATCGCCATCGTCGATGAAGGCAACCGCATGAGCGAGAAGAGCTGGGCCAGCCTGGCGCCACTGCTCGACAACCGCCGCTATGCGGAATCCATCGTGGCCGGCATCAAGATCAAGGCGCACCCGCAGTTCCGCCTGGTGGCCACCATGAACGACGACGCCTCCACGTTCGAGCTGCCCGAGTACATCCATTCCCGGCTCCAGCCGCAGATCTTCATCGATTTCCCGGAGCGCGACGAGGAAAAACAGATTCTGCGCGAGAACCTGCCCTTCGCCGAAGAGCGCATCCTCGAATACGTCACCGACTTCCTGCAAATGGCGCACGCCGCCGATGAGCGCTACACCGTGCGCGATGGTATCAACGTCGCCCGTTTCGCCATCAAGCTGAAGAGCCTCGCCACCCAGAAAACTCACGAGCACGAGGCTCTGGAAATCTCCATCACCCGCGTCCTCGGAGAGGAAGCGCTGCGCTATGCCCGACGACGGCCCGCCGATTCCTGAAGCCGGCAGCCTGCGGCGCGGCCGGTTCACCTATTTCCCGGTGGCGCCCGGACGCCTCGAGTTTGCGATCGAGGTGCGCCGGGCCATTCTCCGCGAACGCCCGCAAGTGGTCGCGCTCGAGCTCCCGGTCAGCCTGCAACAGGATTGGATCCGCGCCGTCGAACGCCTGCCGGAGATGTCGCTGATCTTCTATCCGGAGGACGATGAGGCGACTTACGTGCTCGTCGAGCCGGCCGATCCCTTCACCGAAGCCATCCGCACCGGCCTCGAAATCGGCGCCGAGATCGTCTTCGCCGATCCCGAAGCCGGCGAGCGCCCGCACCTGCCCGACGCTTATCCCGATCCTTACGCCATTCGCGCCATCGGCCTGGAGCGCTACGTCGAAGCTTATCGCGTGTATCCGCAGCCGCGCTCGGACGAGATCGCGCGCCATGCCGCCGGTATCGCCTGGAAGCTGGAAGGCGTCGACCCCACGGCCAGCGTGTTCGTGGTGGTGTCGCTGAATCTGCTCGACCCGCTGCTCGACGCCATGGAGGAACCGCAGGCGCAGCCCCTTTCGCGCACACGCCGCGAGGACATCGAGCTTCTCAACCCGCACCCGGAGTCGCTGGCCGAAATTGCCGTCGAGTATCCTCTGCTTCAGTGGCGCTACGAGAATTACCGCGCCGCCATGGCGGACCACAACCTGATCGACCGGCGCCACGCCCAACTGGCCGTGCTGCTCGCCGGCGAAAAAGAGTACGAGGCCTCCACCGGCGAACGCATGGCCCACTGGCAGTGCCGTCTGCTGGCCCGCTACACACGCAACCTGGCGCTGGCCGCGAGCGAATTGTGCGCCGGCATATTCGATATGGCCGTGGCCGCGCGGGGCGTGGCCGACGACAACTACGCCTGGGACGTTTGGGAAGCCGCCAACAAGTATCCGCCGCAGAAGCTGGAAGCGCCGCCGCTGCTCACCGTCCGCATCTCTGGTGACCAGATGTGGCGCGACACCCGCCGCATACGCCTCCGCCGCCGCCTTCCCAGCACCAAGCGCCGCTTGCGCCCGTTTGGACTGCGCCCGCGCAAGAAGGAGAAATTCCCCGGCGAGTGGGCCAGCCAGGTCAACGGCACCGGCATCTGCTCCTATCCGCCCGAAGACCTGGTGGTCGAAGACTACGGCCGCTTCCTCAAAAAGAAGGGCAAGAACCTACTCTCGGAAGACCGCGTCCGCGTCGAGCCATTCACTACTTCGATCCTCGACGGCATCGATATGCGCGAAACCATTCGCAAATGGTACGAAGGCCGCATCTACGTGCGCCAGTTCCAGAAGATGCGCGGCGAGGTCGGCTCGGTGGTGGTCATCTTCGATGAAGACCGCGATAATCGCTATCCCTACATGACCACCTGGACCGGTGAGAGCCAAAACGAGTCGGACATGGCGTTCTATTCCACCTTCCCCTTCGACAACCTGGTCGGTCCCGGCATCGGCCGCGCCGAATACGGCGGCTTCCTGATGAGCCTGCCGCCACACCGTATGTACGACGTCTGGCGCGACGCCGATTACGAATACGCCGAATCCAAGTCCGAACGCCTGTTACTGGCAGCCCTGGATTACTCCATCCATCACTATGTCGTCTATGTAGCCGCTAAGCCGCCGCGCACCATCTTCAAAACCATCGCCAACCGCGTCGGCCGCACTATCGTCTACATCCCCATCGGGCAACTCTCGCCCGTTTCGCTGAAAAGGATTCGCGTGGTCCACGTCCTGGACGGCCACGAAAAGCGCGAAATCGCCAAAGAGTATCTCTGGTGACGGCTCTGTAGGGGCCGGGCATCGCCCGGCCCGGTGGGGCAGGATGATATCCTGCGCATCGATTGTCAATCGGTGCAGCCGGGCGCAGCCCGGCCGCCCGCTCCTCCTGTTCATAATTGAGATAGTGCGCGGCAACACCTTTCGGGGAGCGGATGAGCGTTTGATCTGTCATATAATATGTGCTAGAGCCTTCTATGAGCCTAAAAGCCGGCCGCAGTGTTCGCAGCGCTCATGGCAATCGAAACCTGCCTGACGGCTCAAAGAGATGGTAGCTATTATTTGCCTCTCGTGCTGCTTCACGGGCGGGTCGTACTTAAAGATGGCAGCCCGCCGCCGAAAGGCTTTACGGTAATGTGCACCTGCCTCGATAGCGATCTCTCCACCTGGCACGACGGAACGTTCACCTTCAGCATGGCTTACAACAAGACGCACGAGCCGAAATGGAAAAAGTAGCCTAACGTATAAGAAATAAACCTGGTTTAAATATTGGATTATTCCCTGGGGCAGGATGAACCTATTTACTGACAAGCACCTTCGGAAGGTCTCATGAGCGCCGACCTGTTTCTGACTCATCTGAGGGCGCTCGAAGCCGAGAGCATTCACATCATTCGCGAGGTAGCGGCGGAGTTTCAGAAGCCGGTGATGCTATATTCCATCGGCAAGGACTCCTCGGTGATGGTGCGCCTGGCGCAAAAGGCTTTTCATCCCGGCAAGATTCCGTTCCCGCTGCTGCACATCGACACCACTTACAAGTTCGGCGAGATGATCGAGTTTCGCGATCGCTTCTGCGCTTCCATCGGCGCGCAGTTGATCGTGCACACCAACCGCCAGGCGATAGCGGACGGCGCCAGCCCCTTCAAGCTGGGGACGCAGAAGTGCTGCGGGCAATTGAAGACGCGAGCCCTGCTGGACGCGCTCGCCGCCGGCGGCTATGACGCGGCTTTTGGCGGCGCGCGCCGCGACGAGGAAAAGTCCCGCGCCAAGGAACGCGTTTATTCCTTCCGCGACGCATTCGGGCAGTGGGATCCCAAGAACCAGCGCCCCGAGCTGTGGAACCTGTTCAACAGCCACGTCGACAAGGGCGAGAGCATCCGTGTGTTTCCGCTTTCCAACTGGACCGAGCTCGACGTGTGGGAATACATCGACCTCGAGAAGATTCCCATCGTGCCCCTGTATTTCGCCAAGAAACGGCCCATGGTGGTGCGCGGCGAAACCTTGATTCCCATCGAGCACGACATGCCGCTGCTGCCCGGCGAACAGCCGCAACTGGTGATGTGCCGCATGCGCTCGCTCGGCTGCACGTATTGCACCGGCGCCATCCGCTCGCAAGCCGATACGGTGCCCAAGATCGTACAGGAGATGATGCTGTTCCGGCGGTCGGAGCGGGAAAACCGCGTCATCGACCACGACCAGGAAGGCTCCATGGAAATCAAGAAGCGGGAAGGTTACTTTTGATGGGCGGAGTCGGCCAGCCGGACGCAGCGGGCGCGGCGCGTACGCCGGCTCCCGCCGCGGGCAAGAGCGATCCTTCCCCGGCTGGCGGGAAGCTGCGGAAAGTCGCCCGCGCGGAGGATTTTGAGACTTTCCTGCGCCGCGACGAAGAAAAAGAGCTGTTGCGCTTTTCCACCGCCGGGAGCGTGGACGACGGCAAGAGCACGCTCATCGGCAGGCTGCTGTTCGATTCCAAGGGCGTCTACGAAGATCAACTGGCTTCGGTGCGGCTGGCGCGCTCCAGCCAGGTCGCCGGCACGATGGACTTCGCGCTGCTCACCGACGGGCTGCGCGCCGAACGCGAGCAGGGCATCACCATCGACGTGGCCTACCGCTATTTCGCCACACCCAAGCGCAAGTTCATCATCGCCGACACACCCGGCCACGAGCAGTACACGCGCAACATGGCCACCGGCGCTTCCACCGCCAATCTGGCCATCGTGCTGGTGGACGCGCGCCACGGCGTGCTGCCGCAAACCCGC
>Ga0187848_10001104_pt1 | contig 23417 bp, 16 predicted proteins | sample June2016WEW_4_40_FD_132424 | JGI IMG/M metagenome (GOLD analysis project Ga0187848, IMG submission 132424) | Peatland microbial communities from SPRUCE experiment site at the Marcell Experimental Forest, Minnesota, USA - June2016WEW_4_40 | ecosystem: Environmental > Terrestrial > Soil >... | reverse complement strand
GCGCAGGCGCGCCATATCACCATCGTCCCGGAAATAGAAATGCCGGGGCATTCCACCGCCGCGCTCTCCGCCTACCCGCAGTTCACTTGCAAGGGCGGCCCGTTGAACATTGAAACGGCGGGCGGTGTTTTTCATGGCGTCTATTGCGCGGGCAACGACGAGACTTTTGCCTTTCTCCAGGACGTGCTCACGGAGGTCTTCGCCTTGTTTCCAGGCAAATATATTCACATCGGCGGCGACGAGGTGCCAAAGCAGGATTGGAAGAATTGTGCGAAATGCCAGGCGCGCATCAAGGCGGAAGGATTAAAGGACGAAAACGAATTGCAAAGCTATTTCATCCGCCGCATCGAGAAATTCATCAATGCCAACGGGCGCACCCTGATCGGCTGGAGCGAAATCCGCGAAGGCGGCCTGGCCAAAAACGCCGCCTTGATGGACTGGATCGGCGGCGCGGTCGAGGGGGCCGAGGAGGGCCACGATGTCGTCATGTCCCCCAACAACGATTGTTACCTGGACCATTACCAATCCAGCGTCCAAGGCCGCGGCGTCCCGCTTTCCGAACCGCGCGCCATTGGCGGCTTTCTGCCGCTCAAGAACGTTTACGCCTATGAGCCAATTCCGGCGAAGTTGCCCGCCGAGTTTCAAAATCACATCCTCGGCTTGCAGGGCAATCTTTGGACCGAATACATCCCGACCATGCGGCAGATGCAGTACATGATCTTCCCGCGCGAGTGCGCCATTGCCGAAGTGGGATGGTCGCCCAAGGCGTCCCGCGATTGGGAGGGTTTCACGCGGCGCTTGCAAGCTGACGAGCGCCGCCTCGCCCTCCTCCAGGTGACTTGCCGCCCCGAACCGCCCGCGCCGCCGGCCAATTCGCCTCCCGCCTACGGGCCGGCGCCCAGCCCGCGGCAACTGGCCTGGGAAGACCTGGAAGTTTGCGGGTTCCTTCATTTCGGCATGAACACTTTCACCGGCAATGAATGGGGTTACGGCGACGAAAAGGAATCCACTTTCAACCCCGCCGATTTCGACGCCGGCCAGATCGTGCGCACCGCCGTCGCCGGCGGTTTGAAGGAACTTGTTCTGGTCTGCAAACACCACGACGGCTTTTGCCTGTGGCCGTCGCAATACACGGAACACTCTGTCAAGAATAGTCCGTGGAAAAATGGGCATGGCGACGTGGTCAAGGAAGTTTCCGACGCCTGCCGCCAATACGGCCTTCGCTTTGGCGTCTATCTTTCGCCCTGGGACCGCAACCACAAGGACTACGGCCAGCCGGAGTACATCGTTTACTATCGCAACCAACTGCGCGAATTGCTGGGCAATTACGGCCCGATCTCCGAAATCTGGTTTGACGGCGCCAATGGCGGCGACGGCTATTACGGCGGGGCGAGAGAGAGGCGCACCATTAACGCCAACCGCTATTACGACTGGACCAACACCTGGCAGATCGTCCGCGAACTCCAGCCCAACGCCTGCATGTTCAGCGACGGCGGCCCGGACATCCGATGGGTGGGCAACGAAAACGGCACGGCCGGCGCGACGTGCTGGGCCACGCTCAATCGCCGCGACTTCGCCCCCGGCCAGTCCGACACGGGCCGGTTGAACCGCGGGGACCGTCCCGGCGCCGACTGGCTCCCGGCCGAGTGCGATGTCTCCATCCGTCCGGGCTGGTTCTATCATGCCTCCGAGGACCGCAGTGTGAAAACGCCGCAGCAACTGGTCAACCTCTACTTTGCCTCGGTCGGCCGCGGCGCCTCCCTGCTCCTGAACCTGCCGCCGGACCGGCGCGGCCAAATTGCCGGGGCGGACGCGCGCTCGCTCCAGGAGTTTCATCGTATAATTGACAACATCTTCTCCAACAACCTGGCCCGCGACGCGAAGATCACCGCCTCCAGCACCCGCGGCAACGACGCCGGCTTCGCTGCGGAAAACGTGCTGCGCGGCCTGCCGGGCCGATATTGGGCCGCCGGGGACGGCGTCACCAACGCGGAATTGGTCCTGCAATGGCCCAAGGCGGTCACCTTCAGCGTGGTGCGGCTGCGGGAATACATTCCGCTGGGCCAGCGCGTCGAGGCCTATGCGCTGGACCAATGGCAGGGCGGGGCCTGGGTTGAATTTGCCACCGGCACCAGCATCGGCCATTGCCGCCTGGTGCGCCACGAGCCGGTCACGACCGACAAGGTCCGGCTGCGCATCCTCAACTCCCCCGTCTGTCCCACCCTCGCCGAATTCGGAGTGTTTTCCGAGGGTCAATAAGGTATTGCGGTTTTCATGATCCTTTTGCGTGCCAGCGGCGGGCGGCCAGCGCCAGCCCGCCCATGACGACAAGAGCCAGCGTGCTGGGTTCCGGCACGGCGTTGGGGGAAAAGGTGATGTCGTCAAGAAGAAGACTAGAATCGCGGCCATTTGCAATCGAGGTGAATTCCAATTGGCCCGTCTGCCCGGCATAGGGTGATATATCCACACCGTACACGTTGTAGCTCTGGCCGGATGGAGATGTGGCCGTGGAAAGCACCGCCGGTGAAAGGCTATTTCCAGCGAAGGAGACAGAAAAGCCGTTCCCGCCAAGAACCTCCGCAAGGCTGAATTCCATCGATTGTGCGAACGCAGGAACCATCCCTGTTTGAGCGATGGAAGCATTGATCAGCCCACCGGCCCCAGCCCCGGCTTGGAGCATCACAGTATAGTCTCCATCAATGATCCCAGGATAACCAATATTCCAGGATGGCCCTAAAATATTTATCGTGGCCGAGCCTAAATCGTAGTTGTTCTGTAGCACTTGTGTTTGCTGCACAGTACCTAAATAGCCCGTCCAATCCGGCAAGGCAGAAACAATTGAAACGCTTCCGCCGTATTGTCCTGCAGGAATTGGCGTCAAATTTGCGGACTCGAAGTTTAAGTTTTGAAATGTTCCTTGGGCGTTTGCCAACATGGCGCCACTGAGGCTAATTATTGCTGATATTTTCGACGGGGATGGGTTCATAGGCTTTTCATTTTCGTGTTAACGGATCAGCGACTGCGTGCAACACGCGTGCGATTTGAACACCTTTTTCCATCGGGCGGTAAAAGATGACGTAGTTGCCGACGGAAAACTGCGCAAGCGGGGCGCCAGTTCTTCGCGTTGCCGCCCCATTTCCGGCATGGCGGCAAGGAGAGGAAACCGGGAGACGAGGGCGCGCATGAATTTATCCGCCGCGTCCGGGTTGTCTTGTGCAATGTAAAACCAGATTTCAGCCAAGTCCGTTCTCGCGGTGTCTGAAAGCAGGTATTGGCTCATGGCTTCGGGGTTTTGCGAGTCTTCGTCAATCGTTCTCTTCCCGACCGGTTAACCTCTTCGGCCAACTGCATCACGTTGGCGTCGTTGTAGGTTTGATACCGCCCCCGGTCAAAATCCTCAATGCCTGCGACGATCTCGCGCTGCAACGCCGCCAGATGCCGCTGCTTGAATGTGTCCGACTCGACCCACCACCGGAAGAATTCAACTTGCTCGTCCGGATTCAACTTTGCTGCCGCCGCTTTGATTTTTTGTATGGCGTTCATCCTTGGAGAGTAGCACAGCCAACCGGCTTCTGTCCAATGCCGCTGGTGCGCCGCCAGCCGGTCGTGGCCGACAAAATCAGGCTCCGCATCCTCAACTCCCCGGTATGCCCGGCCCTTCCCGAATTCGGAGTCTTTTCCGAAGCGCAATGAAGTCGAAGCTCTGTAGCGGCGGTCTATGACCGCCGCAAATCAAAAACCCTGAAAATTGGCGGCCATTGCAAACAATTCTGCCGTTTTCAAGAGCCCTTGGCCCGCCAGCGGCGCGCGGCCAGCGCCATCCCGCCCATGACGAGGAGCGCCAGCGTGCTGGGTTCCGGCACGGCGTTTGGGGAAAAGGTGATGTCGTCTAAAACCCAATTATTTACGCCGCCATCATTTAGTGCCGAAAAACTCAACTCTTCTGATCGCCCGGCCCAAGCGGAGATATTCGCCGCGTAGAGAGTATAATTAGGCCCAGATCCTATAGCCGAAAACGGAATGGCTTGACTTCCAATAAGAATGTCGAACGGGCCTGCGCCAGGCTGCGCCTTAAACATTAAGGATTGCATCTCTACTGGTATCAGGCTCGTCTGGCCGATCGTGGCCGCAGATGCCGAAAGCCCACCTTGCAAAAGTACGCTATAGGATCCATCAATTACAGGCTCACCACCAAGGCCATCGAGGCTGACAGCTGTGGCTCCCAGGGATGGATCATTGTAATTTATTTGTGATTGCTGGACGCCTCCGTAATATACTGACCAGCCTGGCAGCGCGTTCGCTATAGGCACATTGTCAGCATGAGAGGGAAGAGGACTGCCTAGTACGGGTGTCAAATTTGCTTCCTCAAAATTCAGATTGCCGAACGTTCCCTGCGCCTCCGCGCGGAACGGAAGTGTAATTAACACCGCGGCGGCACGGAGAACATTCACTGTTAAATAGTTTGTGTTGCATTTCATGGTCGTGGCTTGGTATTATTTTCTTGTGAATGGATCGCCTATTGCCTGGAATTTATCGGTTTGACGGGAGTTCCATGCGCACACGGCAAAATTCTTTTCAGCAGCCCAAAGCCCAAAGTACACATAGCTGTTCTCGGCGTTATAGGCCCCTGGTTCATCGACATGGGATACGGCACCAACGGGAGTGTTGCTGTAGTTGGTTATAGTGGAGTTGGTTGCGCTGAATGCTCCCGCCGAGAACCACTGCAAAAAGTGTCCGGCTGGTTACTCGCTCGCCATTGTATGACTCGATGGTTTCAATGAGATACCATTCACTAGAACCGCCAAAAACAATTGTCCCATCTACAGGGTAGGTTCCTGGCAATACGCCGTTGACCCCCCACGTGAGATATCCGGCTAAATTAGTGCCAGTTGTAATGTGAAAGCTGTTTGTATATGACGTATAAGTTACAGCAGATGTGGGTACGCCGTTTGATTCAACGCCTTCTAACCCATAGAGGGCATATTGTAGATTCGTGTCATTATAGCCTGGCCCATCAAAATACCAATTTGTGTTGGGGTAACCGCCGGCGGTTGCGCTTAGTATGAGTTGAGCAGGGGAATAATTGGAGCCAATGAATGCAAGTTTGTTGATGTAGGCAATGCAGTCATTTGTCCCCCCTGTGCCGTTCATATTAATGCTGGTGACGAAGGGATGCCAGTTGGTCGCGCACGCAGTGTTGAGTTCGTACTGCACACTTGGGGTGGGAGTGGTAATATGGACTCGCGAAGGGATGTCCTGAAAAAGAATGACGTAGGCGGGTCGCTTGGTTGGATTTGCAGCAAGCCAATTTTGGACCGGTCCGGCAAGGTTGGTGGCATAGTCGCCCGGCTCAATGATTTCGCTGTTCGTGCATCCGATGGCAAGCCTATTGGCGGTGGCGACCATTGGCCGGTTCTCCAAATAGTACGCGCAGACATTGGAACTTCCATTTCCGGGAGAATTGCTGTTGTAAATCAACAACAAGTCTTTTGACACATCCACTGGATATTGCACAAGTGGAGACCAAATCGCAGCCAGCGTGTGGTCACCGCCAGCCGCAATCAGCCTGACCATGCTGGCCGGGTAGATGTTCGTGAGGACATAGGGCGCCCCAGTGATGTTGGTCGTCGCATTGTTTACCGGGACAGTTGTTTGCCCGCTGCTGTTGTCGCCCCATTCCACGATGGTGTTGGTGTTAAGTAAGGCCACACTGTAGTTTGAACCGGCTGCGATCGCCATGAGATTGCTCAAGCCTGTAGGCACAGTGCATTGGCCGGAAGTATTGGATCCCCAGGCCACCACCATCCCGTTGGAAGTCAGGGCCAGGCTGTGGTAATCCCCGGCGGCGATGGCCACCACGTTCGCCAGTCCGGAAGGCACATTGGTTGCAAGGCCAGCACCCCATGGCACGACGGTTCCGTTGGATAAAGCAAGTGTGTGCGCTCGACCAGCCGCAATGGCGGTGACGTTCGACAGATTCGAGGGAACGTTGGTTATGGCAGTGTTCAAGGCGGGGTTGTTTGAGCTCCAAGACAGCACCGTGCCGTTGTTCAACAACGCAACATCGAATTGCCCGCCGCAAGCAATGGCTTTGACCCCTGTGAGATTCGCAGGAACCGAATTGCCCATCGCGCCGATCAGACCCCAATTGGTCACTGTTCCATCGGATTTTAAAGCTAGGGCCTGCCCAAGGCCCGCCGCCACGGCCACCAAGTTGGAGGATGTCGGCGGCAGGGTGGTCACGTTTGTGTTCGCCACGGAATAGAGATTGGTTCCATCGGAGTATTTACCCCATTGCAGCACTGTCCCGCTGTCGGTGACAGCGAGAGACTGGTACTCCCCCGCTGCGATACCCGCCGCATTGGTCAACCCTGCCGGACGGTCGATTTCGCCGGAGCCGTCCGCTCCCCACGCCTCCACCATTCCGGGCAAGGCCAAGCGCATATCCCAGGTGACGGTGTTGCTTCCTGCCACATTGGTGACAACGACGGTGTAAATGCCTTCGTTGGTGGCAACCGCGTTGAAAACGATGTAGCTGGCCGGCGAGGTGGAGATGTTCGTGCCGTTTAATTTCCACTGATACCCCACAGGGTATTTCGATTGGCCCGCCGCATAGACCCCGACGCTCAGGGTCAAATTGGTGTTGAACCAGTTGGTGGCCGGCACCGCCGGGCTTGTCGAAACGATTTCTGGCGCGACGACCAGCGTGAATGTCGCCGTGGAAGTGGTGATCGAACCGCCGGTGGTGGAGATGACCACATCGTAACTGCCGTTGTTGGTGGCCCCGGTGTTGGTCAGCGTCAAACTCGCATTGGTTGCGCCCGTTATGTTCACGCCATTAAACTGCCACTGATATTGCACGCCCGCAAGGGCTTCGCCTTGGGCCGAGAAGGTCACGCTCCCGCCCGCCAGTGCATATTGGTTGGCCGGTTGCTGAAAAATGACCGGCGCGAGCAGGCCGGATTGAATGGCCAGACTGTGGTCATATCCCGCGCCAATCGCTTTGACCGCGTTCAATCCCGCCGGAATGTCGGTATAATTCGTGTCGCCCCACTCCACCACGGTTCCGCAGGCTTGGAGCGCCAGCCAAGTGCTTCCGCCCGCCGCCACCGCCACGACATTCGACAACCCAGCCGGCACATTGGTTGCGCCGTGATCGGCATCTCCCCAGACCTCCACCGTGCCGTTGGCTCGCAAAGCCATGCTGTCGTAATAGAAGGCCGAAATAGCGACAACATTGGTCAGGTCGGCGGGGACATTGGTGGTATTGTAACCCGAATCGGTGTAGTTCGCGCCCCAGGCAGTCACCATGCCGTTGGTCAACAAGACCACATTGAAGCCGTTCCCGCAGGCAATGGCTTTGACGCCGGCGATGTTTGTCGGTACCAGCGTTCCGTGAGCGCCAATGGCTCCCCAGGCGACGACCGTGCCATTGGAAAGCAAGGCGAGGGCATGCTGATAACCCGCGGCTATGGCCACGACGTTGGAAGTCGGCGGTGGATACGACACGGAATAATTGGTCACGGAGTAGAAATTTTCTCCGTCCGTGTAATAACCCCAATTGGTGACTGCGCCATTCGCCAAAAGCGCGACGCCTTGATATTGTCCCGCCGCGATGGCGATGACATTGGTCAAGCCCGGCGGAGGGTTCGTTTGTCCATAAGTATTGTCTCCCCATCCGATCACCGTCCCGTCACTCCGCAGGGCCAGGCTGAAATCCTGGCCCCCGGCGACGGCCATGGCGTTGCTCAACCCGGGCGGCACGGTGCATTTGCCGTCGGCATGATCGCCCCAAGCCACCGTCAGCGTCTCCACCGGGACCTTCAGTTGATAAAAGGACTGGTCAGCGGGTTGGTTGGTAAAAGTATAGGTGTTGCAGGTCAGTCCCTGTCCGATCCACGGCCACTGCGCAGCAGCCACATGGTTCGTCACCATTTCCGTGCCGAAAATATCGTAAAGAATGCCGTTGGTTCCTCCCTGAATGTCGAAGGTGACCGTTGTGGTTCCATTGGCGGCCAGAGTGGCCAGAACATTGGTGAGATAAACCGGCCCCCCTGTTGAGCAGTTGGTGTCGTGGTCCGGGTCGTACACTTTGGCCAACCCCATTTGCGACATCCCGGAGCGACCCCGGTGCCACAGCCCCAGCGCCTGTTCCTCGGCCGCGGAAACCGGCCCCAGCGCCGCCTGGCCGCTGGTGCAGGCATAATAGAAAGCGACTTCGCGGCTGGTCGCCGGGCCGTCAAAGGAAAAGAATTCATCCAACGCGCCATCGGCGGTTTCCGTTCCCGAAATGGAGCTTCCCAACACGAGCGCCCCCACCGCCGGCGGTATCGCCACCGTACCCGCGCCCTGGGCGGCGAGTTGGCCGTCCACAAAAAGCGTCGTGCCTTGCGGCGTGTAATTGAGCTCGATCAAATGGGACTGGTTGGCCTGCCAGGCAATGAGGGTGGAAAGCAGTTGGACTGGGCCGGAATCACTGTTGCCAATGAGTTGCAGCGTCGTGCCATCAGCGCTGATTTGCAGCGACCAGCACTCCACCGTCCCGCCCCCGCTGGTGGCGTCCAAATCGGCCAGCCGCGCGGTCGTTCCCGGCCCGGCGCCGCCAGCGACGGATGAACTGGAAAACCAAGGCTCGAACCACATTCGAATCGCGCCGGAAACGCAGGACACATTGGTATGACTGCTCGCATCCACCCCCGGCAAAATCCAAGGGATGACATTCGGGCCGGAACGATCCAGCGCGTAACCCGACCAGCTTTCCACCAGCGTGCCCATCCCCGCAACGGAAATATGGGCACTGAAGGAAGTGGGCGAATAGAATTGGTCAAAACCTTGATAATAAAGCGCCGCGCGTTCCGGCAGCGGCGGGAGCGGCGGGCGCGGCCCGGCCATCGCCGCGCCCGGGCAAAAAACAAGCCCGGCCAAAATGCAGGCGCCGGCCAATTGTTGGAAGAAAAGTTGCCGCCAGCCGTTCCCGGATGTGTCTCTCATAGTTTTGGTTTTTAGACCGCAATACCGAGCAGAACGTTGTTTCGCCCGCATTTATATGCCGTTCCCAATGTCAAACGCAAGAAAGAACCGAATAAAACTAAAGCTGCCAGCTTATGGCGCTTTTGCAGCCGCCGCCGCTTTTGTAGTGGTTTGTGCTCAACAAGCCAAAACACCGGAAATTGATAGGCGACAGCATTCGTGAATGCCGCAAGAAGTCGGGCCTGAGCCAGGAAGAACTGGCGGAAAAGGCTGACTTGCACCCGGTTTATATCAGCCAAGTTGAGCGCGCTGAACGGGCGATTACAATTGATTCGCTTTTGAAAATCACCAAGGCATTGCATATCCGGTTACGCGACTTGGTGGACAAGCTTTGAGCAGCAGATGCCCCTTGAATGTGTCGCGGATGCGCCGTTTCGCTTCGGCCACTCCTCCCTTGCCACGGCGGGGGTCTCTTTATATGGTGTGGCGGTGAACACGGTCCTGGAAATCAAAGATTTGCGGGTGGAATTTCCCAGCCGGGAACTGGGCGAGCGCACCAAGCTGGCGGTGGATGGCTTGAATCTGACGGTGCAGTCGGGGGAGGTTTTTGGATTTCTGGGACCCAACGGCGCGGGGAAAACGACGACAATGAATGTGCTGCTGGGGTTCGTCAATGCCACCAGCGGGTCGGCCTCGATTTTTGGCGTGGATGTGCGGCAGCCCATCGCCCGGCAGCGCATCGGGTATCTGCCGGAACTGACTTATTATTACAAGTTTCTCAGCACGGAGGAGTTGCTCCGGTTTTATGCGCGGATTTTTCGCATCGCCCCGGCGGAGCGGGAGAGGCGGATTGACGCGGTGCTGAAATTGGTGGATTTGGAGGCGGCGCGCAAACGGCTCATTAAAACGCATTCCAAGGGGATGCAGCAGCGCGTCGGACTGGCCCAGGCGCTGATCAATGATCCCGACCTGCTGATTTTGGACGAGCCGACGAGCGGATTGGATCCTTTGGGCCGCATGAAAGTCCGCCAGATCATCCAGCGCTTGAAGGACCAGGGCAAAACGGTTTTTTTCTCGTCGCACGAACTGGGGGAAGTGGAAACGGTCTGCGACCGGGTGGCCATTTTGCACGAGGGGCGCCTGCGGGTGGAAGGGAAGGTGGATGACCTGGTGCGGCAATACCAATGTCATTTGGAACAAATTTTTCTCAAAATCATCGGCTTTCAGCCGGAGGCTTGATATGAACAACGTATTTGCACTGGCCGGGGTGGTGATCAAGGAGCTGTACCGGCGCAAGGATTTTTACGTGCTCTTCGTCATGACGGCGCTCATTACGCTGGTGCTGGGCTCGATGCGCTTTTTTGACAATGCGGGTATTGTCCGCTTTCTCAAGGAAATCTGCCTGTTGCTCATCTGGATTTCCACGCTGGTCATCGCCATTACCACGGCGGCGCGGCAAATTCCGGCGGAACGGGAGAGCCGCACCATTTTTCCCTTGCTGGCCAAACCGGTCAGCCGCTGGGAGTTGATCGCGGGGAAATTTACGGGGTGTTGGCTGGCCTGTGTCGTTGCCCTGTTGGTGTTTTACTTTTTTTTCGGATTGATCATCGGTTCGCACGAGCACGCCTGGCCGGGCATGATCTTTTTTCAGGGCTTCTGGCTTCACGCTGTTTTTCTGGCCATGGTAGTGGCGCTGGTGCTGTTGGGTTCGGTGGTGTTCACCGCCCAGTCGTCCAATATTACGATCTGCTTCATTGCTGTCGTGGGCATCCTGTTCGTGGGCGGCCATCTCAATCGCGTGGCCGGCGGCATGAGAGGCGTCGGCGGCGACATTGTTTATGCCGTTTATTACGCCATTCCCCACCTGGAATGGAACTTCAACGTCCACGATCTGGTGGTGCAGGATTGGGGGAAGATTGACTGGATGGACCTGGCGGACGCGACGCTCTACGGCGCGCTTTACACCGGATTGCTGCTGGGGCTGACGTGGACGGTCTTCCGGCGCAAGACCCTCACTTTATGATCCGGCTTGTCCTGACACTCCTTTTCGCCGGTTGTTTCACCCTGGCCACCGTGTTGGAACCCCGCATGGACAAGCTGCGGCCTCAAACGGACGAGGACACCGGATTCATGGCGACGCTGATGGGAGAGAGCCGGCGACTTTTCGCCAATCAGTTCTTTGTCGAGGCGGATGTGTATTTTCACAGCGGCTATTACCCGACCATCTTCGACAAGCCGGAAGATGAGGCCAACCTGGACGTGAATTCGAAGGAGGAGGCGGAGACCCATCCCCCCGCGCCGGCGAGCGGGCGGCGGCATGAAGCAGACGAAGGCGGGGGCTTTCTCGGTCCGCCACGGGATTGGATCGAGCGTTTTGGCCGGCATTTTTTCCCGACGGAGCACACCCATCTGGCCGGCGACAAAGTGCGCGAGATACTTCCTTGGCTCCGTCTTTCTGCCGACATGGATCCGCATCGCATTCAAACTTATTTGACAGCGTCTTATTGGTTGCGCGGCACCTTGGGCCAACCCGACGAAGCGGAAAAGTTTCTCCGGGAAGGGTTGCACGCCAACCCCGACAGTTTCGAGATCTACCTTGAGCTGGGCTATGTCTATTTGTTCAATAAGAAGAATCCGCACCTCGCCCGCAGCGAGTTTGATCTGGCTCTGCAAGTGTGGGAAAAACAAGATGCCGCCGGCCTGAAACCGCCGCCCAAGGCCCGCGTGGAAATCCTGGATGGCATGGTCCGCGCGGATGAGGACCAGAATGATCTCAAACAATTGCTGGTTGATTTGGAGGCCCTGAAGGCCGTTTCCCCCAATCAGGAGGCCATCGAGAAGACCATCCTGGAAACGCGGGCCAAACTCGCCACCCCGGCGCCGGGCCGCCCGGAATGAACTTTGCCCCTTGAAATGCGGGTGGTTTGCCCTAAGCTGGCTGGCGGATGCCATGAAAATATACATTGACGGAAAATACTACGACGAGAAAAACGCCCGCATTTCGGTGCTGGATCATGGATTGCTTTATGGCGACGGCGTTTTCGAGGGCATCCGCGCCTACAACGGGAGGGTCTTCAAATTGGCCGAACACATTGACCGGCTCTATTATTCCGCCAAGGCCATCCTGCTGACCATCCCGATGACGCACCGCGAAATGATCCAGGCCGTGCTGGCCGCCTGCCGCCGCAACAAGCTGCGCGACGGCTACATCCGCCTGGTGGTGACGCGCGGCGCCGGGTCGCTGGGGTTGAATCCCTTCCACTGCAAACGCCCTGCGGTCATCATCATTGCGGACAAAATCCAGCTTTATCCACCCGAGTACTACCAGCGGGGACTGGAGATCATCACCGTTCCCACGGTGCGGAATTTGCACAGCGCGGTCAATCCGGCCATCAAATCGCTCAATTATCTCAACAATATCCTGGCGAAAATCGAGGCCCTCAACGGCGGGTGCGAGGAAGCCGTCCTGCTCAACGCCCAAGGATATGTGGCGGAATGCACCGGAGACAATATCTTCATGGTCAAAGGCGACGCTCTTTATACGCCGCCGCTGTCGGCGGGGGCGCTGCACGGCATCACCCGCGGGGTGGTGATGGAATTGGCGCGTGAAAACGGCATGGCCGTGAGCGAGCCTAATTTGACCCGTTACGATTTGTTCAACGCCGACGAATGTTTTCTGAGCGGCACCGGGGCGGAGATTATCGCGGTGGTCAAGATAGACGGCCGGGTGATCGGCCGCGGCAAGCCCGGCCCGGTGACGGGCCGGCTGATCGGACAATACCGGGCCTTAACGAAAAGTTCCGGGGAGCCGATATATCCGTAGGAATGGCGCCAACTCCGGGGTCAGTCCGGGCGGGCATCCGCGGTGACGAAATTTGATATTGGTTCCGGGGCGAATTATGATATATATGTGTGATTGGTGTATGGTTCCAATCTCGAAGGCGATTGTATGCTCTGCATGATTTGTAAACAGAACGCTGCCCAGGTCCACCTGACCCAGATTGTTGATGACAAAATCAAGAAGGTGGACTTGTGCGAGGATTGCGCCAAGCACAAGGGCATCAATGACACCGCCGGCTTTGCCATCGCGGACTTGTTGCTCGGTTTGGGAGCCTCGCAGGAGATGGCCCAGGCCGGCGGCGGGGAGGACACCAAATGTCCCGGCTGCGGTTTCACGGCGGCGGACTTCAAGAAGGCGGGGCGGCTGGGGTGCTCGCAGTGCTATGTCACCTTTGCGGAGAGCTTGGAAAACCTGCTGAAAACGATGCACAAAGGCACCCAGCATGTCGGCAAAGCCCCTTACGGCCTCAGACAAAGCCGCGATCTGGCCGACCGCCTCAAGCAATTGCAAAAGAAACTCGACCGCGCGGTCACCGACGAGGATGTCGAGCAGGCGGCCAGTCTGCGCGATGAAATTCGGAGCACCCGCGACCAAATCGAGCACCTGGCGCCGGGGGTCAAGCCATGACGATTCAAGAATTCCTGACCTCTCCGGTTGAAACCGCCCGCCGCACCGGGCCGCATGACCGCATTGTTCTTTCCAGCCGCGTGCGCCTGGCGCGCAATTTGCGCGGCGTCCCCTTCCCCGGCTGGGCGAAAAAGGCCGAACGCATCAAGACTTTGGAAGCGATCCGGCCGGCCGTGGAAAGCCTGCCGCAATTGGCCGGCGCCTTTTCCGAAACGATGGACAACCTGGGGCCGCTGGACAAAATGATCCTGGTCGAGCGCCATCTCATCAGCCGGGAGCATCAAGCCAAGGGGGCGGGCAGCGGGCTGGTTCTCAACAAGGAGGAATCGCTCTGCGTCATGATCAACGAAGAAGATCATTTGCGCATGCAGGCCCTGCGCCCCGGTTTGCAACTCAAACAGGCCTGGCTGGCCATTGACCAGGTGGATAGCGATCTGGAAACAAAGCTGGATTACGCCTTCAGCCCGGCGTTGGGCTACTTGACCGCCTGCCCCACCAACCTCGGCACCGGCATCCGCGTCAGCGCCATGTTGCATCTGCCGGGCCTGGTTTTGGCCGAGCAGATCAACCAGATTATTGCCTCGGTCAACAAACTGGGGCTGGCCGTGCGCGGACTTTACGGGGAAGGCACGGAGGCCCTGGGCAATGTTTTCCAGGTTTCCAACCAAATGACCCTGGGCGAGGTGGAAACGGACATCGTGGACCGCCTGAACAAGGCCCTCCAGCAAATCATCGAGCACGAAGAAAACGCCCGGGCCAAGTTGCTCGAACAAAAGCCCAAGATGGTTTTCAATCATATCGGACGCGCCTACGGCATTTTGGCCAACACCCATATTATCTCCTCCAAGGAGACGATGAACCTCCTTTCCCTGATGCGGCTGGGAGTGGACCTGGAAATGTTTCCGGGGGCGGACCGCACCCTGACGGACGAACTTTTCGTCGTGACTCAGCCGGCCCACTTGCAAAGACAATTCACCGAGAAACTGGCCGCGGAGGAACGGGACGTGCTGCGGGCCGATATGTTGCGGGAACGATTGCGCCAGGTTGGACGGCCCAGCCCGAAAACCCCCGGCGCCGGCGCCAGCCCGCTGGACAAGAGAAATTAACAAAGGTAAGCTGAAATATGAGTGACGAGGCCACCAACAATTTTACGCCGCGCGCCCAACAGGTGCTCGCGCTGGCGCGCAAAGAAGCCGACCGCTTCAACCACAACTTCGTCGGCACCGAACATCTTCTGCTCGGGCTGATCAAACTGGGACAGGGCGTCGCCGTCAATGTCCTGCAAAAGCTCGGCCTGGACCTGGAAACCGTCCGCATGGCGGTGGAAAAGGCGGTCGGCACCGGGCCGGACCAGAAAATGATCGGCAATATTCCTTACACGCCGCGGGTCAAAAAAGTCCTGGCCCTGGCGGCCAAGGAGGCCAAAAACCTCAATCATACCTACGTGGGCACCGAACATATTCTTTTGGGATTATTGCGCGAAGGGGATGGCGTGGCCGCGCGGGTTCTGAAAGACCTGGATGTGGACATCGAACAGACCCGCCAGGAGATTCTGAAGGAATTGGACCCTAATTTTGCCTCGGGTGAGGATTCCCAGGCCGGCGGGGGAACCCCCGAGCCGCCGCCGGAAAAAGCGCCGGAGAAAAAAGGCGAGGTCAAAACGCCCGCCTTGAAGGCCTTTGGCCGCGACCTGACCGAGATCGCGCGCAAGGGCGAAATGGACCCGGTCATTGGACGCCACAATGAAATCGAGCGCGTCATCCAGATTCTTTGCCGGCGCACCAAAAACAACCCGGTGCTGCTGGGCGAGGCCGGGGTGGGCAAGACCGCGATTGTGGAAGGTCTGGCCCAGGAAATCGCCCGCGGCAACGTTCCTGAAATCCTCCGCGAGAAACGGGTCATCACTTTGGACCTGGCCCTCATGGTGGCCGGGACCAAATACCGCGGCCAGTTTGAGGAGCGGATCAAGGCGGTGATGGATGAAATCCGCCGCGCCAAGAACATTGTTCTTTTCATAGATGAGTTGCACACCATTGTCGGCGCAGGCTCGGCCGAAGGCACCATGGACGCCTCCAACATCATCAAACCCGCCCTCAGTCGCGGGGAAATGCAGTGCATCGGCGCGACCACCTTGAACGAATACCGCAAATACATCGAAAAGGACGCCGCCTTGGAACGCCGTTTCCAGGTGGTCAAGGTGGAAGCGCCTTCGGTGGACGAAGCCTTGCTCATTTTGAAGGGACTCCGGCCCAAATACGAAGAGCATCACAAGGCCGAGATCACCGACCAGGCCATCGAAGCCGCCGTCAAAATGGCCGACCGCTACATCACCGACCGCTATTTGCCCGACAAGGCCATTGATGTCATGGACGAAGCCGGTTCGCGCGCCCGCATCGGCACCATGACCCGGCCGCCGGAAGTCAAGGATTTGGAAGCGGAGATTGAAAGCATCAAGACGCAAAAGGAGCGGGCCATCAAGGACCAGGATTTTGAAGGCGCCGCCGCCATGCGCGACCGGGAGAAGCACGCCAAGGAAAAACTCGACGCCGTTCTGGCCGCCTGGCGCGCCAGCCGCGAAGACAAACGCGTGGTGGTGGGCGAGGAGGATATTTTGCAGGTGGTTTCCAAATGGACCGGCATCCCCTTGAAGCGGATGGAGGAAGGGGAAGCGCAGCGGTTGCTCGCCCTGGAACAGGAAATGTCCCGCATCATCATCGGCCAGAAAGAGGCGGTCACCGCCTTGTGCCAGGCGCTGCGGCGTTCGCGGGCGGACCTGAAAGACCCGCGCCGGCCCATCGGCACCTTCGCCCTGCTCGGCCCCACCGGCGTGGGCAAAACCCTCCTGGCCAAAACCCTGGCCGAAGTTTTGTTTGGCGACCCCAAGGCCCTCATTCAACTGGACATGAGCGAATACATGGAACGCCACAATGCCTCCCGCATGGTCGGTTCCCCGCCCGGTTACGTCGGCTTCGAGGAAGGCGGCCAGCTCACCGAGCAGGTCCGCCGCCGTCCCTACTCCGTGGTGCTGTTTGACGAAATTGAAAAGGCCCACCCCGATGTCATGAACATGCTCCTGCAGATTCTGGAGGAGGGCAAACTGACCGACAACATCGGCCGGGTCGTCAGCTTCCGCAACACCATCATCCTCCTCACCTCCAACGTCGGAGCGGACCTCATCCGGCGGCAGACGACCATGGGCTTTTCCCCCATCACCGACGAGCACAGCTACGACAAGATGAAGGAGAAAATCATGGACGAAGCCAAACGCATCTTCCGCCCGGAATTTCTCAACCGTCTGGACGACGCCATCGTTTTCCGTTCGCTGACCCGGCCGGAACTGGTGGAAATTCTCCAACTGGAAATCTCCAAAGTGATGCAGCGTCTCAAGGGCCGGCAACTGCAATTGAGCCTGGACGACGCCGCCAGGGATTTTCTGCTGGAAAAGGGTTATGATCCGACCAACGGCGCCCGTCCCATGCGCCGGGCGGTGGAACGCAACCTGGAGGACCCGCTGGCCGAGGAGATCTTGAAAGGCAGCCTCCACCCCAACGAGCCGATTGTCGTCACCGTGCAAGACGGCAGGATCGTCTTCCGGCAGAAGACTTCGGCTGCGGCGGCGACCGCCGCCCCAGCCGAATAGGCTGCAAAAAATGAGCGCGCGCCAAACCAATTCTCCCTGGCCGTGCCGGCGCCGGCAAGCCAAGGCTTGTCCCGGGGCGTCATGAACTCCTTCGCTGCCCAAAAATGAAAGTCCTCGAATTGATGAATCCCCAAGTGATCACCGTCGGCCCCAAAACGCCGTTGCGGGAGGTTCTGCAACTCATGCTCCGCTACCATCTCAATGATATGCTGGTCGTGGACAGCGAGCAGAAGCTGGCCGGCATTGTCACCTACACGGATCTGAGCCGCAAACTGCTTCCCACGCAGAAAGAACTGATGGAACACGAAGAGTACCTTACCACTCCTCAGTTGATGGAAGATCGCTTTAAAGACATCGCCCAACTTCCCGTGGAGGAGGTCATGACCAAAAACGTCATCACCGTCCCCCCCGAGATGGAGGCGCTCAAGGCCGGGGCGACCATGATGGCCCGCCGTGTCAAGCAATTGCCGGTGGTCCGAAACCATAAGATCCTGGGAATCATCAGCCATACCGACATTGGTTGGGGCCTGATGCGGCAATATCCTGAATGTATGAAGGGTTGAGAGGGCCTTTCCATTCCGTGGGGTTTGGGCGGATTCTCCATTGGCATTCTTCCTGCTTTCAACGGAGTCGGTGAGCCATTGAGACACCGCATTATGAGACACATGGCACAATGGATTGTGGACAGCCTGGCGATTCCGCCGGAGTACCTGCGCACCGGCCTGCTCGTTTCCCTGTTGAGCGTCTGGGTGCTGGTCATCCTTTTCTTCTATCTCAATCACTACACCCGGCGCCGCTATTTCGCCATTTGGAACGCCGCCTGGTTGTTTTACGCCCTCTGGCTTTCCCTGGGCCTCAATTTTTACAACGCCGACACCATCCCGCTGCTGGCGATGCTCCGGCAATGGTGCCTGAATTGCAGCGCTGTCTTTCTCCTGTGGGGCAGTGCCTCATTTCTGGGCATTGCCGCCAACCAGCGCCTCATCGCTCTTTTTGCCGGCTTTCTTTTCACCTGGAGCTATGTGGAATTCTTTCATGTGCGGGGCCAGTTGTGGGGCAGCGTGCCGGTCTTCGGTCTCATGGGATTGGCCAGCCTGGTCTCCGCCGGGGCGTTTTTCAAGCTGCGGCGCACCACCCGCTTTGTCGGGGCGGGCCTGCTCGCCTTCGGGTTCCTCCTGTGGGGATTCTACTTGACGGCGTGCCCGTTTGTCGCGGGCAATCCGCAACTGCTGGTGGCCGCCTTCTTCATCTCCGCCGTCCTGCAACTGCTCATCGCCGTGAGCATGATTATCCTGGTGCTGGAGGAGGCCCGCCGCTTCACCCGGCAAACCGAGGAACAACTGCACACCGCCACCGCCGAAAAAAGCCGTCTGGCCACCAAAGTCAGCCTGGCGGAAGAGCGTTACCGGACGTTGTTCCAGCAGGCCCATGAGGGGATTGTGCTGGTGGATGCGGCCGATCTGAGGATTGTGGATTGGAATCCGGCGGCGCAACGCCTCCTCGGCATCGCCACCAGAAGCACCGACCCCCATTTGCTCAGTGACTTTCTGGTCTTGCCCCACGGCGGGGAAAAGATCCGCTGGTTTGATTGGCTCAGCCAAAGTCCCCAGGTCACCCTGCGGTGCCTGGACGGGAGAACGGTCATGGTGGATCTCACCTCCTCGGCCTTGGAACTGGAGGGAAGACCGGCCTATCACCTGGTGCTGCGCGAACTCAACGAACGCGCCCGCCTGGAGCAGAAACTGCGCGAGGCGGAGAAGCTCTCCGCCCTGGGCCAACTGGCCTCCGGCATCGCCCACGAGGTCAACAATCCGCTGGCCATCATGAACGCGCATTTGGAGTTGATTCTGGCCCGTCCAGGCTGCGACGGGCGCACGCGCAACGACATTCAGAAGGTCATCAATGAAAGCAACCGGGCCGCCGCGCTGATCCGGAACTTCCTGGCCGTGGCCCGCAACAAGCATGAGGATATGCAGCCCATTGATTTGAACCGGATGATCTCCGCCATCGCCGACAATCAACGCCTGGCCCGCGCCGGCCAGGCCGTCCGCTGCACCTTGCAACTCGACCCCCATTGCCCGCCTGTTACCGGCAATCCCAGCCAGTTGCAGCGGGTCTTCATCAACCTCTTCCGCAACGCCGAACAAGCCACCGAACACGACAGCGACAGTCCCCACATCAAAGTCTCCACCAGGCGCAAGGGCGAGTTGGTGCAAGTGTGGGTCGAGGACAATGGCGCCGGCGTGCCGGCCCATCTGGTCTCAAAAATATTCGAGCCTTTCTTTACCACCAAAGAAGTGGGCGTCGGCACCGGTCTCGGCCTGTCCATCTCCCATCAAATCGTGGCCGATCATCACGGCCGGATCTTTTACGAACCGTCCCGGCTGGGCGGGGCCGCCTTCGTGGTGGAACTTCCCCTCGTCAGCATGCTTGACCCCGAGGCGGCGGCTCCGGCGGGGCCTGAGCCTGGGCAGGACGCCCCGCCCGCGCCACCCGGCCCCGCGCCTTCCGCCTGGCAGGGCGCGCGCATCCTCATGATTGATGATGAGGCGGCCTTGGCGGAAATGATCTGTGAATACCTCAACATGACGGGGCATCGCGCCCAATTCTGCAGCAGCACCGAAGAAGCGCTGGCCCTGATGGAACGCGCCCCGTTCGATCTCATCCTTTCCGACTTTCGCATGCCGGGCCTGACCGGCGAGCAACTTTATGAAAAAACCCTCCACCGCGACCCGGACCTGGCCAGGCGGATGGTGTTTATGACCGGCGACATCATCGGGGTGGATGCCAAACGCTTTTTTTCGACTCATGATGTTCCCTGCCTGACCAAGCCGTGCGCCCTGCCCACCATCGAGCGATTCATCAACTCCCGCCTGGAACTCCTCGCCCGCGCCCCGAAACCGCCGTCCTCAAGCATCAAATAGATTGCCTGCCCGCTGGTAATTCAGGCAGGATTTCAACATAAAAACATCCGTTCAACTCAAGAAACCTCATGGCGAAGCCACATTCTCGCGTGTTCGTCATGCCCGCTATTTGGGATGGGAGGATGCCTTCGGGGTGGAATTTGAAGACGGCCTTTGTTTTCTGGAACCTCATGCGGCTATCCGCAAGGCCAACAGGATTTCCGCGAAAGCCGTTCCCGTGAGCGCGGAGGTGGACGACGAATTGGGCAGTCATTTCAAAATTACTTACGACAACGACCAAATGGCCGAAGTCTCCTGGTCATTCATTCGGGAGCTGCCGCCCAGGAAATAAACCTCAACGCGCAAAGCCGGGCTGAGAAATGGGGGACAGCAAGCCTCCGCCTTCACGCCAGGTTGCCCGCTCCAGGCTGGCCCCATTTCCAATTCCGGATTTCCGGCAGGTCTTCGCCGTTTTTATCAATGTATTGCTTGTGCTCGATCAGTTTGTCCTGGAGCCGCTGTTTCAGGCATGGGTTGTGGTTTTGCCTTCAGAGCCGTTTGCGGATGGATTGTAATTCCCGCCGACGTTTTGCAGTGGTCTTGGGGTACGTCATCTTGAGATCATTGAGCACATCGAGGACAATTTGGGAAACAATCAAGCGGGCATTCTCCTTGTCGTCGGCGGGAACGACGTACCAGGGCGCGTGCCGGGTGCTGGTCGCGTTCAGGCAAGCCTCATAAGCCTTCAGGTATTGCTTCCAGTAGTTCCTCTCGTGAAGGTCCGAGAGGCTGAATTTCCAGTTATGGTCCGGCTCATCAATGCGCTCGAGGAAGCGCCTTCGTTGTTCGTCCTTCGACAGGTGCAGGAAGACCTTGATGATCCGGGTCCCGTTGTTGTGGAGATGCTCCTCCAAGTCCACGATGGAACGATACCGCTCCTTCCAGATGGTTTTCTCGTCGAGCAACTCATGCGGAAGCCCTTGGCTGCGGAGTAGTTCCCGATGCACCCGAACGATCAGCACTTCCTCGTAATAGGAACGATTGAAGATGCCGATCCGCCCGCGTTCGGGAAGCCGGCATGTCGTGCGCCAGAGAAAATCATGTGCCAGTTCCTCAGCACTCGGCTGTTTGAAACTGAAAACCTGGCAGCCTTGCGGATTGACCCCGGACATGACGTGCCGGATGGCTCCGTCCTTGCCGGCGGCGTCCATCCCCTGAAAAATCAGCAGCAACGCATAGCGGCTGGAGGCGTAGTGAAGACGTTGCAACGAGCTCAACCCCTCGACGTGGGCTTCCAGGAGTTTTTGATACCTCTTCTTGGACTTGCAAAAGGGCTTCACCATCGTCGGCCACTCTCTGAGCTTTACCTTTTCTCCGGGCTCCACACGGAAATCCTTTGCATTGATTTTCATCTTCGTTCTTTCTGTAATGCCCGCTGCGCGGTTCGCGTCGGTTTATTTATGGGGTTCATCTTTCCGATTCTCCCGCTCCGCCTGCTCCCAGTCCTGAACGGCTCGACCGTCCTGACGGCCTCGCTGCTCGTACAGTTCATAAGCACGCTTGGCGATTTCCGGGGTCACATCAACCGGTTTCCTGGCCACCGCGTTAGGAACGCGCCATCTGATCATCGCGACCTTCAAGGCGTCGTTGACGACCAGGCACGAAATCATTGCATAGCCGAGAATCGCAAGCGGCTGCCACCACGGCAATGGCCTGAGTCCCGGCAGACCCACGAACGTCAGGACGGTGCCGGTGATCGCATCCGCCGCGATGGCTGACAGGAAGGTCTTGCTGGGCAGGGTCGCCCAAAACCAGTGGCGCTCCCGCGCGGACACGACAGAGAAGACGGCAAAATAGAGCAGCATCAGGAAGCTGAAGGTGCAGAGGGCATTGTTGTTGGCCGCCAAACCGAAATGCGACCAACCGATCCACAATAGGACAAGCGTTTCAGCAAGCATCGCGACACCCAGCACCACGGACACGGTGATAAAGCCACCGATGTTCCAGGTCTCCGGTTGTTTGGATGGCCGGACGTTGTCGGTAGCCAGGGAGATCTTCGCAAAGTCCGTCATGAAAACCAGCAGCAGCATGGCAAAGGCGGAGACGACAAACTTGCCGGTCACCACGAACGCGATGGCCACAAAGGCCGCCTTCAGGATGGTCCGGCTGATCTTGTTGATGATCCAAGTCAGAATGCGTTGGTAAATCGTCCGCCCCTGCTCGACCAGTGCCACGATGTTCGTCAGTCCCGCTTCGGTCAGGACAACGCTGGCGGCGCCCTTGGCCACATCGGTCGCAGTGCTGACAGCGATGCCCACTTCGGCCTGGCGCAATGCGGGCGCATCGTTGACGCCGTCGCCCGTCATGCCGGTCACATGCCCCGCAGCCTGCAGGTGCTTCACCACGGTATATTTGTCCTCTGGAAATACTTCCGCGAAACCATCGGCCCCCGCGAAAAGATCAACCGTCTGGTTGCCAGCCTTCAGGTCCGCCATGTGCCGGATGTTGGGCAGCCCGACTCCGCGCCCGATTTCACATGCCACCGGCAGTGCGTCGCCGGTGAGCATCTTCACTGGAACGCCGAGGTTGTGGAGTGTGGCGATGAGTTGCTTGGCGTCCGGTCGTGGCGGATCATACAATGACACTAATCCGACCAAGGTTGGCGTACCCGTCTCGGGGCCGCGTGCCACGGCCAGCGTCCGATAGCCCTGCGCGGCCGCCGCGCTCACCCGCGCCTCCAAAGCCTCGATGGCTTGGGGCTGGAATCCACAGGTCTCAGCGATGGTGCGCAAGGCGCCTTTCATCACGCGGAGCCGCTGCCCGTTCTGCTCGACCACGGCTTCGGTCCGCCGATTCTTTGCATCAAACGGCGCGAACGAGACGGGCGTGACCTTGGGAAGGTTGTCGAAGACGTGCCGATCTTTCGCGGCGGTGAGGAACGCGTGGTCAATTGGATCCTGATTAGCTTCCTGCGACGCGAGTGCGCCGGCAAACAGCACGTCGGATTCCGACGCCTGCTCCAGCGGGATCACGCCGGTGACAGCAAGTTGGTTCATCGTGATCGTGCCCGTCTTGTCCACGCAGAGCACGTCCATCGTCGCGGCATCCTCGGCGGCACTGAGACGTGTGACAAGAACCCCGCGCTTGGCCAGTTGCTTGGACCCGACGGCCATGCTGACCGTGAACATGACGGGGAGGGCGACCGGCACTGCGCTCATCAACAGAACCAGCATGAGTGAAACCATCTCCAGGAGCGGTGAGCGGCGGATCAGTGACAGCACAATCACCATGCAAAGCAGCGCGCCGACGATGACGAAGAGCCAGCGGACGACCTTGGCCACTACCGCTTCAATGTGAAGCTTCGGACGCGCCTCCTGCACGAGTTGCGTGGTGCGGCCAAAGTAGGTCTTCGCCCCGGTCAGGATAGCCACCCCGT
>Ga0187848_10001100_pt1 | contig 23446 bp, 19 predicted proteins | sample June2016WEW_4_40_FD_132424 | JGI IMG/M metagenome (GOLD analysis project Ga0187848, IMG submission 132424) | Peatland microbial communities from SPRUCE experiment site at the Marcell Experimental Forest, Minnesota, USA - June2016WEW_4_40 | ecosystem: Environmental > Terrestrial > Soil >... | reverse complement strand
GACCACCCTGCTCAAGATGCTCAACGGCCTGATCAAGCCGGACGCGGGACGGATTGAAATGCGCGGGCGCGTGGGCGCGCTGATTGCGCTGGGCGCGGGGTTCAATCCCATCCTGACCGGACGCGAAAACATTTATGTCAACGGCTCCGTGCTGGGCCTGACCCGGCGCGAGATTGACGCGAAAATGGAGGGCGTCATTGATTTTGCCGACATTGACGAATTCATTGACTCGCCCGTGCAAAGCTACAGTTCCGGGATGCAGGTGCGTTTGGGATTTGCCGTGGCTGCGGCAATGGAACCGGATGTGCTTCTTGTGGATGAAGTGCTGGCCGTGGGCGACCTCAACTTCAGGATGAAATGCCTGTCCCGGATTACCGGCCTCCTGCGGTCGGGCGCTGCGATTGTCCTCGTATCTCATTCAATGACGGACATCCAGCGGATATGCAGCGAGGCAATTGTCATGGATCACGGGGTCATTTCCTATGCTGGAAATCTCTCGTCCGCCATCTCCAAATATGAAAGCCTGGGACTTGCCCGGAGGCATTCGAGCACGGATTCCAACTCCCGCAATGCCCCGGTCGTCCTGACCCGGTTCAGTCTTAATGAAAATTCGCCGGAAGAAGGCGCTTCGCGTTCTGTCTTTATTCAAACGGGTGACACCGTCGTGATCCGGGGCGAGTTGCGCGTGGCGACGGACATTAACGATGCCCGGCTGCGAATATTTTTGGAGTCGGCAAAGGCCGGAATCCTTTGTTCGATTTCTTCTGCCCAGGAGCACCCGCTGGAAGTCCTTGAAGAGGGGCTTCATGAATTCACAATCACATTTCCCAAGTTTCCGTTCCTCGTGGGAGCCTACGGTGTCGGGATCAGCGTGCATGGCGAGGACACTTCTGTTCATCTTTCCATGAACAATGTGGCGGTCATTGAAGTCGTCGGTCCTGACTTGCTTGCCTACGGCCGGAGCAATGCGGGCATTGTCGCCGTTGCCACGGAATGGACCGTCCAAAGGGTATGCAAGACTGATTCAAATATAAAATCGCATTGCTAGGGAAGATTTTGTTGTGAAGGCAATTTTGGCCAATGACACGAGCGGCACAAGCAATCCCGGATGCAAGGGAACCGTTCACTGCCTGGTTGAAGGCGCGCAGCGTCACGGAATTTCCATCGTGTCGCGCGTGCCGGTCGGATATGGATACGACGTATTCTCAAGTTGTTTCAAATCCCCTCCGCTTTCAATCGGACAAAGGATGGAAAACCGGCTGCGCCGGATTTGTGGAGCCGGTCGCACCGCCGCAGTTTCCCCGTCGCCGGAAAGGATTGACCGTTCACGTTGGCGGGAGGCGATCTCGGTAATGTATGAACGGTTGTCGCCCCTGTGGACTGACGCCGACCTCCTTCTGGTCAACGGGGAGGGAACGATCCACCACGACAGCATCGGCGCGCTTGCCTTGATCGGGATTTGCGCCGCGGCCAGACGGATGCGGAAAAAAGTTGCGCTCGTCAATTGCTCGATTTTCTCGCTTGACGAAATCCTTGTGGATTCGTTGCGCGAGTCGGTGGATTATTTCAGCGTCCGCGAGCCGATGACGTTCCGCTACCTGAAGTCAAATAACATTGCCGCCACACAATCCGCCGACTGTCTGTTTCTCGCCAGCCGACTTTCAGAACGCCCGGACACTCCACGCCCGGTGTTGTCCGCCAAGACACCTTATGTTGTTTATACTCCGGGCGTGTTGTCGGCCTTCGGCCGGATCAATGAATCAACCGTCGCCGATGACATCAAAACGATACGGAATATGGGCCGTGAAGTTGTTTATTACGTCGTTGAAGCCGAAGATGAGAAATTTGCATCAGTGGCGGCGCGGGCTGGCGCTTCAATTCTGCCCCTCGGAGCCACCCGATGGGAACAGGTGCAGCCATTTCTGGCAGGCGCGGAATGGGTCGTATCAGGGCGCTATCATATCAATATTTTCGCTTCCATGTCCGGCACTCCTTTTATTCCGCTGGAAACAAACACCGCGAAAATGCAGGGCTTGCTCGAACTGCTTGGCCGCCACAATTCGCAGTCCATTCGGAAATGGAGCCAAACCAGCGCGGTTGGCGGTGCTGCCGCTCCAAGAATCAGCCCGGATGCGGCAATCAACATTTCGAGCGTAACAATTGCGAAGTGCGCGGACTTGGCGGAGTTTTCAGTTGATTTCACATCGCGCCTGGATTTGTCCAAAAAAACCTCATTTCCAGCGGATAACTTGCCCGAAATGGCGGAAGCTAATCTGAAGACGCCCCGGTGAAGAACGCATCCGCAAAACATCCGCCCATTGCAGCATCGAAGCTGACAGCCTGACCCAATTGCCAAAATCGCATGAAAGTCACGCTCGCAACGCCTGAAACAGGACGCATCCACCATTATGCGGCGGTGGTGGAGTCTCCTGAAATTGAGTGGCTGGGAACCATCCTCGCCCCATTTTCCACCGCCTCTCTTGAGCGGGTTCAAGGCATCATCATCAGCGATGAATGGTATGCGCCAACACGTCTGGCCATCGCGGAATGTAAAAAAAGGGGCATCCCGGTTTTTCATGTCATTGACGGCATTCTTGAATGGAGAAACCTGTTTGAGAATCCACGCTCAACCGAGGCAAAAAATGGAAGCCCGCTTTACCAGCCGGTTCTTGCAGACCACACGTTCTGCATGGGGCCAATTCAGAAGTGGCAGCTTGAGTGGCTGGGCAATGCTTCGATTCATGCGACTGGTTTGCCGCGGCTGGACACGATTCCGGTATCACATTGCCGGCCGAGGACGGTTTCAAATCCTCCACGACTGCTCGTCGCCACGGCCAACACTCCCTGGTTCAACGCGGAACAGCGGCAACGGTTCATGGCGGAATTTTCGCGCCTGGTCGGACTGTGTCTTGCCGGGACATCGCGTCCCAATCCTGACTTCCAATGCACCTGGCGCGTAGCCCAAGTTGCCGCCACATCGCTGGGACTGGTGGCGGACTCATCGGGTTCGGCTGCCGACGCCCTTGCTTCATGCGACGCGCTCCTTACCACGCCGTCCTCGCTCGCCGTGGAAGCCATGCTCATGGGTGTGTCGACAATGCTTTTCGATCCGTTTGCCTGTCCCGCCTTCATCCCCGCCGCCTGGAACGCGACTTCGGCGGAGACCGCTTTTGCGCAAATCCCGTCGCTCTTGCGTCCTGCCGAGACCCGCTGCCGGCTTCAGGATTCCATCCGCGGCTTGATTGCCCCCACGGACCGGGGCGCAACGAACCGGGTGCGCGAATGTATTTTGCAGGTTGTCAGAAGCGGGCGCGTCCAGCCCGGTGAGGGCGCTCCGGCCTTTTCTCCGGCCAGCCCTCTGCACGATTTCAAGTCCAAAGAATTTCCACCGCAGTTTTCTCCGGCGGATGTTCATGGCCTGCTGGCAACGCTCCCTTCTTTGGACATAAAAATTGCCGGCCAGAATGAACGCATCGAACAGCTCCAAAGGCAGCTTTACACTCCGAATCTGAAGGAAGGTCTTCGCGCCCTAGCGCGCGCGCTTTGGAACACTTTCCGGAAGCCCGGGAAATAGGTTCGCAATTGTTCAGGAGCGTTCAGGCACGACTGCAAACTGCATGAAAGTATATCATATTTCATCCGCTCCAATCAACGGCGGGGCCGCCCGTGCAGGTTTGAGTGAGGGGGTCCCCAAAAACTAGACCACTGCTGAAGAAGATAGACTTTTGTTGGTCTGCTGGAAATGAGAGAAAGCAGATTGATGAAAGCAAAACGAAAACGGCATAGTGGGGCCTTCAAGGCCAAAGTGGGATTCGAAGCCCTGGTGGGGCTTAAGACGGTCGCGCAACTGGCGCGAGAGTACGTGGTGCATCCGACGCAGGTCACGCAATGGAAAGCGACCATTCGCGACCGGTTGCCCGATCTATTTGAGGCGGGGCACCCGGGCACGGCGGACCAGGAGGAGTTGATTGCGCAATTGCACCAGAAGATTGGGCAGTTGACGGTGGACCTGGACTGGCTGAAAAAAAATCCAAACAGCTGGGTCTTTAAAGAGCCTGGCGGAGTTGGTCGGCCTGGATGCGAAGGTGAGCGTGCGGCATCAGTGCGATCTGCTGGATTTATGCCGGAGCAGTTACTATTACCAACCGTGCCCGGAGACGCCGGAGAACCTGGCGCTGATGCGGCGTTTGGACGAGTTGCACCTGGACCATCCGGTCTATGGCAGCCGCAAATTGCGGGTGCTGTTGGGCCGGGAGGGCTGGGAGGTCAATCGCAAGCGGGTGGTGCGGCTGTTGCGGGTCATGGGCATCGAGGCCATCTACCGCAAACCCCGGACCAGCCTGCCAGCGCCAGGCCATCAGATATATCCGTATCTGCTGGGCGACGTGGAGATCACCGGGCCCGATCAGGCTTGGTGCGCGGACATCACCTATGTGCCGATGGCGCAGGGGTTTCTGTATTTGGTGGCGGTGATGGATTGGTGGAGCCGGTATGTGCTGGCCTGGCGCTTGAGCAACACGTTGGAGAGCGCCTTCTGCGTGGACGCCTGGGAAGCGGCGCTGCAAAGCGGGCGGCAGGCGCCGCTGATCGCCAACACCGACCAGGGGTCGCAGTTCACCTCGCCGCTGTATATCGACGCGGTGGAATCGGCTGGGGTGGACGTGAGCATGGATGGGCGGGGCCGGTGGATGGACAACCGGTTTATCGAGCGGTTGTGGCGGAGCGTCAAGCATGAGGACATTTATCTGCAAGATTACCTGGACGGGATCGAGGCCGGACGAGGGTTGGCGCGCTGGTTTGAGGATTACAACCGGCTGCGTCCGCACGCGGCTTTGCACTATGCGACGCCCGCAGCCGTGTATTCTGATCCCGGCGCCTACGGAGCCCAGCCGGCCCGTTGGGAAGCGATACAGCGGCGCGGAGCAAGGCCGGCCGGAAAGACTTGAAAACAGACCGCCTGCGGCGGTAAGATTGGGAACCCTAAGAAAACGGAGAGGGAGGACGGGCGGTGCCGGGCACGGCTCGTTCTCTCTTTTCGCAAGGGTTTTGAAGCGCGGAATGAGTAACAGACAAACAAACATACAAATGACAGCAGGCCTCCGAAATCTATCTTATCCTCCGCGCTCCGTGGTCTAAAGGATGGGGTCCACCTCAAAGACTGCACAATGGGTTGTGTCAAACGGACACAAGTTTGCGTCTCCGCAATTAAATTTTCACTGCTAAACCGCTGATATGCCAATATACAATCCAAAATCGTATTTTCGTTTCATCCGGAATCGGTTCGAGAAATACAGGTGCAGTCTCCAACCGAACTTGCGAGGTGCGTTGTTTTACCCTCCGGGACATTTCTATTCGCCCTTGCTGGACATTCAGGGTCTTGGACCAAATGACTCGAATCTGTCGTTCGATGGAGCGGAATGGTGGGAGAATGTGAATCTGAGGCCAGCCGAGCAACGGTCGTATTACGAAGACCTTTTGGACAGATTCCCGGTGCTGCCCTTCCCGAGCCGGAAGACTAACGGCTTCCGATATTACATAGAAAACGATTATTTGCCACTTTCCGACGCGTTCACACTTTCCGGCATCATCCAAAAGGAGAAACCTCGCAAGATCATCGAGATAGGCTCCGGATTTTCCTCCGCAGTGATGCTTGATACGCTTGACCGGATTAATATGTCCGCTGAGTTGACATTCATCGAGCCATATCCGGACCGACTCTATTCGCTGCTCTCTGGCCGCGACAGATCTACTTCAACGGTGCTCGTTCAGAAAGTGCAGGAGGTTTGTTTGTCGGTGTTCGATCAACTTGAAGCGCAAGATCTGCTGTTCATTGATTCATCACACGTGGCCAAGGTTGGCAGCGACGTTACTTTCATTCTGTTGCGCATTCTCCCCCGGTTGAAGGCAGGCGTTCTCGTGCATTTCCACGACATCTTTTATCCTTTTTCATACCCGGTCAGTTGGATCCGCATAGGCCGCGCATGGAATGAGTCGTTGTTTCTTAGAGCCTGTCTGAATAATCAGGATTTTGATCCGGGCGTTGAAATTCTTCACGTCTGTGTGATTGGGAGATGAAATAAAGTGAAAGAATGAGTTGACATTCGGTTTTGGCCGGGGCGGTCAATTATTAAGCGGAGCTTCCGTTAGAGCGTGAAAAATGCTCTATACGACTCAAGTCTTACCGATGCTCAATGGGACTATCTTCATCCGATGCTCCCCAAACCTTCCAAACGCGGACGTCCGCCCACCGACCGGCGGCGCATCTTGGATGCCATCCTCTATGTCGTTAAGTGCGGCGTCCCTTGGCGCTATTTGCCCGCCGACTTTCCACCGTGGAAAACCGTTTTCCATGTCTTCCGGAAATGGACCCTGAACCATCTGTGGGCGGCCCTCAACGACGCGCTGCGCATCCTCGTCCGGAAAACCCACGACAAACGATCCCAGCCGACAGCGGCGATTCTGGATAGCCAGAGCGTGAAATCCGATGGCCATGGGGGTAGCGTTGGCTATGACGCCGCCAAGCGGATCAAAGGCCGCAAGCGGCATCTGCTGGTGGATACTTTGGGGTTGGTGCTCGGGGTGGCGGTGACCCCGGCCAGCACTCCGGAACGGGACGGGGCGCAAACGGTGCTGCGCCAGGTATTGGGTTGGTTCACCTGGTTGCGCCTCCTGTGGGTGGACGGGGGCTACACGGGCGACGCCTTTGCGCAATGGGTCAAAGAACTCCGCCCCAAGCTGGAGGTCGAGGTCGTCAAACGCTCCGACGACACCAGCGGCTTCAAAGTGCTGCCCCACCGCTGGGTGGTCGAGCGAACCTTCGGCTGGCTCATGCGCCACCGTCGGTTGGTTCGGGATTACGAAAACACTGAAACCAGCGCCGAAGCCTGGATCTTTATCGCCATGATACGCATCCAGCTTCGCCGACTGGCTTAATTCCCCGATGAAAATGAGTTTTCAGACAGGCTCTTAGAGCCTTCCTGGTTGGCAATAAGGAGTTTCAATTGGTGGTTTTCAATTCATACGCGGGCCATCTTTTCCCAGAGATTTTTAAAGACCGTCTCCCTGCTTATAAGAATAACCATGGTGGAAGCATATGGATCAGAAAAGTCGCCTGACAAAACGACTGCAATCCCCATGAAAATCCATCATGTTTCATTCGCGCCAATCAACGGGGGTGCGGCGCGTGCCGGTTTGCGGCTGCACACCGGATTATGCCGGATGGATGGCGTCGAGTCACTTTGGCTGGATGCCGGTGTTTTGCCGGACGCGCCGAGTGCGAAACATTTGGAAGCTTCCCATGATACAGACCCTTTATTGACAAGGCTCCGCCGTTCGCATTGGCGCGGCAAACTTCAGAAGGGATTTGCCGGAGCCAAAACACCTTTCAGCAGCCCGATTGGCTGGGGCAACTCCGGCGCGTTTCAGAACATTCGCGTGCCGGATGTATGGAACCTCCAGTGGGTGTCGGATTTTCTCAACTGGGACCATTTACTGCCGTGGATGGCGGATCAGGCGCCGATCGTCTGGACTTTGCACGATCTGAATCCGCTCATGGGTGTCTGGCATTATGTTCCGTTTGCCGGGGAATTGAATGATGAACGGCAACGGATGGAACAACAGGCGATGGAAATCAAAAGAAAAGCGCTCTCCAGAATTCCAAAAGATCGGTTGACGTTCGTCGGCCCTTCCAAATGGATGGTGGAGCAGTGCCGTCAGAGCATGGTCACGGAAGGCTTCCCGGTGGTTCATATTCCTTATGGCCTTGATACCGCGGTTTTCTCGCCGAGGGAGAAAAGAATCATCCGTTCGATGTTCGCCATCCCGGACGATATGTATGTAATCGGCTTCCTCGCCGACTCAATCACCGATCCGCGCAAAGGCATGAACCAGTTGGAGTCCGCCATCCGTTTGCTGCCCGCATCCATGCGGGTGCATCTCCTCACCGTTGGCAGGGGTTACACGCCGACATTCAGTTTTGCACACAGCCATCTGGGGCCGCTGCAAAATGACCATATTCTGTCATTTTTTTATTCGGCGTGCGACCTGTTCATCTGCCCCTCGCTGCAGGACAACCTTCCCAATACCGTGCTGGAATCCATGGCGTGCGGGACACCGGTGGTAGCTTATGAGACCGGCGGATTGCCGGACATGGTGCGCGAAGGGGAATCAGGGACGGTGGTGAATCCAGTGGGCGATGATTCGGCCCTCTCCGCTGCCATCAGCGGGCTGCTTTCAAATCTTGAGGGCTTGTCAGAAATGCGGATTCGGGCGCGCGCATTGGCAGTCAATGAATATGCGCTTGGAATCCAAGCTGAACAATACCGCCTCCTATACCAGACCGTGATGAGTCACACTCCCATCGGCCGTGCATAATGAGACCTAATTATCCTTGCAACAGCCTTGAGTATTTTGCTGCTGGCAAGTCCATCCGGGGGGATCCGCCCGATGTATCAAAAGCATTTCAATATTTCACGATCTCAGCTCTGATTGATTTTGGTTCCTGATTTCAGCGTTTTGTTTAACCATGTCTGCCCACCGCCCCCGTGTTCTTCTGGCCAGCATCGTGCCGCCGCGAAATGACTGCGGGGTGCGCATTCTCATGCACCGGCACTTGGTTGAGCGAAATCCATTTGAACTCCATGTGGTTAGCACCGCCGATTTTGCCGACGACCTGTTGGTGCATACGCGGCTGCGGCTGCCATATCTCCTGCATCGGTTGCGGAAAAGCCGCTTCGGGCCGCGATTGGGGCCGTGGCTCAGGGATTATGAAAACCTGGTATGGACGCTCGCGGTTCCACGCGCATTGGACAAAGCCATTCTGGGTTTCAAGCCGGATGTCATTTTGACCTTGGCGGAAACCAATCTATGCCATATTGCGGTTAAGGCGGCGCGAAAGCACGGATTGCCTCTGGTTGGGTGGTTTCAGGATTGGTTCCCGATCATGAAGCCCCACTATGGCCATGCTTGGACCCAGAAGTTATTAAGCCTGCGTTACCGGGCACTTTATCGCCAATGTGATCTGGCCTTTTGCATCTGTGAAGGAATGCAGGACGTCTTGGGGCCGCATCCTAACAGTCATGTTATTTATCCCATGCCGGGACAGCACCAGATTCCTGAAACGGTTTTCCCGCCCAAATCTGGAAAGTTCCGCGTCGTCTATGTTGGTTCCGCGTTAGGTTTTTATGGCCGGATGCTGTGTTCGTTGATCGAAAAGATAGAGCCGTTGTCGGATCTGGAAATCATTGTGGTGGGGCCACCGGACGATTGGCCAACGGAGGTTTTGCAACGTGCGAAGTTCAAGGGAATTTCCCTCGGCTTCAAACCGCCGGAAGAAGCCGCCACCGTTCTGGCCGGTGCCGATGCCTTGCTGGTGGTGATGAGTTTTGAACCGGAACACCGGCTGTTCATGGAAACCAGCTTCACGACGAAATTTGTGGATTATACCGCCTTTGCCAAACCTATCATCTTCTGGGGGCCGGAGTATAGCACGCCAGTCCGGGTGGTGCGCCGTGATGGCGGCGCGCTGGTGATCAACACGCCGGAGGCGGATGCCGTGGTCGCAGCTTGCCGTAAAATTTCGTCTGAACCGCAAATGCGCGAGTATCTGGCGCAACAGGCAAAGCACTTGAATCAAACGTTGTTCAATCCCGACCGGTTGCAAGAGTTGTTTGTATCAGAAATAAATCATTTGATTGGCCGCTGATGGAGGCCAGATGAAAAAAGAATCTCCCATTAACCAAGTCATTCGGATATTCGTCATTTCTTCCGTCCGCCCGGAACCGACCAGCGCAGGCCAAATCCTCCTGCACCGGCATCTTGTGAATCAGCCGGGGGTTGTTTTTGAGAGTTTCGGGTTTGAACCGGTTCTATTGACAGCATCGAGCGCCGTCCGCCGCGCGGCGGGGCGTCTGGCTCAAACCCGTCTTCAGCATTTCGCGCACGATTTTTGGGCTTGGCGCGATGGGCGATGGTTGGATGGTTTATTGCCAAGGGCAGTCCCTGCCGGCGAGCAGTCGGTTGTGCTTACCGTGGCCCAGGGAGACGCCTGCGGGTCGGCCCGGCGTTTCGCCCAAAAACACCGCCTGCCGCTGGTGACAATTTTTCATGATTGGTGGCCGGACATGGTTGCGGTTCATTCACCTTTCCACAAGCTATTGGAAAAACGGTTCCGTGAGTTGTATCGCCAGTCCCGGCTTGCGTTGTGTGTCAGTGAAGGAATGCGGACGGCCTTGGAACCGCATCCCAACGCGCAAGTGCTCTATCCCATCCCGGCAAAGGCCAGCCCAATTTTGTCAGCAAGAATGCCGCATGACGACTTCCGTGTATTATATCTTGGCAATCTATGGGAATATGGGCCAATGTTGGCGGAAGCGCTAGGTGAGTTGAAGGAACACCGTCATATCCGGCTGGAAGTTCGCGGAGGCAACCCGCGCTGGCCGGAACATTTCCGGCAGGCAATGCAACGGGAAGGTCTCTGGCATGATTTTGTCCCGCGTGCTGAATTGGACGAGTGGCTTGGGACAGCCAATGCCTTTCTGGTGCCGATGGTTTTTGAACCGGCGATGCGCAGGCGCATGGAGACCAGTTTCCAATCAAAAATGCTGGAAATGGCGCAGTTTGGAAAGCCGCTGGTGATTTGGGGGCCGGAGTATTGTTCGGCGGTGCAGTGGGCACGGCATGGAAATCGCGCATTGTGTGTCACAAATCCCAATCCGGCAGCTCTGCGCACAGCGTTGGAAAAACTAGCAGATTCAGTTAATGAACAACGGCGGTTGATTGACGCTGTTCGAGAAGCAGCGTTGACAGATTTCTGCCCTGATCGAATCCAGAACCAATTTATGACCGCGTTAATCCGGCTTTTTGATGGGAGAAGGCCATAGCACAGCGTTGTAACATCCAGGAAGCGGACTTTCGACTTTACCCGTTGCATCGACTACTTGCTGTAACGAAAATCAATTGTTAATTTTTCTCGTTATTTGATCCCATGAGTCATGTTTCCATTATAACTGCCTTGCATAATAAGGGGGCATATATTGGTGAAACCATCCGGTCTGTTTTGGCGCAAACTTTTGTTGACTGGGAACTGATCGTGGTGGAAAATGGTTCCACCGACAATGGACCGGAAATTGTCCGGCAGTTTTTGGATGCCCGCATCCGTCTGGCGGTTTCCCCCAAATGCGGCCCCGGCACAGCGCGCAACTTCGGCATTGACCACGCCAATGGCGTGTGGGTTTTGTTTCTGGACGCTGATGATTTGATTGAGCCGGAACATCTTGAAATCTTGCAGCAAGCGGCAAACAAGAATCCCGAGGCCGGCGTGGTTGCGGGAGGATGGAAAGAATTTCTAGACGATTCACCTGCGAATCTTGTGATGCACCGCCCGGCGACTTTTGGCTTTAGTCACGATGAGCTTCTGGCAAGGGCGGTGGCGCTGGCTCCGTGGATTTTGCACGCGGCGATGGTCAAAAGATCAATTCTAATGGAGCACAACCGCTGGCCGGAGCAACTTGATTCATATCCCGACGAAGACACGGCTTTTTGGTTTCCGGTTATTTTGGATGCACCGGTGGCTTGGTCGGACTCTATTGGCGCACTGTATCGTCGCTTTGCAGCTAATAGCCGAAGCGACTCCGGAAGCTGCCAGACCCGAGTGAGGGGTTATTTGCAGATAGTGGAGTATAACCTTGCTGTATCCCAAAAGCGTGGAGTTGACTTGTCTCCGAAGTGTTATGGACATATTTCCATGATGTTCGAGATGAGCTATCGGAAAGCCTTGGTGGCCAAAGATAAAACTGCGGCGGAGTTTGCATTAAATAACGCCAAGCTCTGGTTGAACAAATGTTCTGGCGAATCCTTGAACATCCGTTTGCGGCAATGGCTGGGCATTCCAACAGTCAATTGTCTGAAGCAGGTTTTCCAACGCAATAAGAACGCCAACTCGCCGAAATAAACATTTTTTGGTCGATATGACATTCCCAACTCGTTAATCTGTTTATGCACAATAACAAGCCAGACTACCTGGATTTTTGTCCAACACTAAAACGGATGGTGCGCGATGGCGTTTATCCCAATGGCAACGAATCTATTTCGGTTGGAGCCAACTCAACTGAAAACAACCTCCATATCTTGCGAGAGTTGATCCGCGCGAAAAAGCCCGTCAGGACGCTGGAAATTGGTCTGGCCAACGGTGCATCGGCGCTGGTAATTCTGGCCAGTCTCAACGAGTTCGTTGCGGCGAATCATCAACATACTGCAATTGATCCGTTTCAAAAAGATCACTGGAAGTCCGTAGGGCTGTGTTCTGTGCAAACAGCCGGATTTCAAGATCATTTCAGATTTATGGAGGATTTTTCATCCCTGGCATTGCCGCGTTTGGTGGAGGCGCGTGATTGTTTTGATTTCATTTATGTGGATGGCTCCCATGCTTACGATAACGTATTTGTTGATCACTATTATGGGTTGCGATTGTTAAAACGGAACGGGGTTATATTATTTGACGACTGCACCACGGGAGATGTTGCAGCAGTTATCCGGTTTATCATCCAAAAGCAAAAGCATATTTTGCGGGAGTTGGATTTGAATCCATTTCGCAATCCAAATCGTTCATGGAAGAGAAAGCTGGGCAATATGTTGGGGCGAAGCCAAATACGGGCGTTCGCAAAACTAGGGGATTGGACAGGTTTTCTGAACCTTTGATCCAGATTCCCGTCGAAATGAACATCGTTTTTTGCGCCGACCAAGGCGCCCTGCCGGGTCTCCATGTGGCGGCGTATTCACTACTGGAACGCATCAACCCAATGGTGGCACAAACACATCTTTATATTTTCAGCAATGCACTGGATGAATCCGATCTGGCATTGCTCCACAAGACGCTGGCGTCACTGGACAAACCTTTCGCATTGGAATTGCGCCGGGTGGATGCGGCGTTGTTCACCGGTTTTCCATCGCTGAACGGTAGTTGGGCCACCTATTATCGTCTGGCCGTGCCGCAAATTCTGGACGTGGGACGGTTCTTATATGTGGATGCCGACACGTTGTGCGATGTGGACGTGGGTGTTTTGCAAATGTTGGACATGGGCGATATTCCTGCCGGTTGGGTGCCTGAGGCACCCTTGCCTGACGCTGTGGATCAGGCCGTGGCCAAGCAAATGGGAAACGCCCCTGACGACTTTTATTTCAACGCGGGTGTCATGTTGGTCAATGTCGAAGCTTGGCGAAAACAAAAGGTCACAGAGAAGGCCATGAATTACATCGCCGTCCATCGTCCGGTTTTTCATGATCAATCGGCCTTGAACGTAGTGCTTCACGACAACGCTGTTCGCATGGATGATAAATTCAACTGCATGTCCAACATGCGCAAAAACTGGCCGGTTCTGCGCCGCCCCCTTGGAAAAATGGACTGTCTCGTGCATTTTCTAGATTACCCGAAGCCGTGGGACTGGCTTGGTGAATTTATTCATCCACAATACAGACTTTGGCGCTCAGTGTTGGATAAAACGGGGATGAACTGCTTCTGTTCTTGGCACGTCAATCCAACAAGCAAGTTTCCCCGCACGGCGAAAGCGCGACAAGGTTATAAAAAAGCCATCAAGGATTACCTGTTGTTTGCCGCTTATACTCGGGGGTGGTTGAAGCAAATAAAGGGAGTGCCTTACTAATCTGAAACAATCCAAACTTTCTTTATGGTAATCATTCAAAAAAGGACGGGGCAGTTGGGAAATCAACTGTTTTCCATGGCTCATTTTGCCGCTGCCGCCATTGAGCATGATTTTTGGGTTAGTTATCCCTGTTTTCAATATCCCATCGGTCATTTTCCTAACATCAACCTTGAACCTCGATTCAAAGTCAAACAATCCTGCGACCGGCTGAATCGGCTGCGGCACAAGGGCTTTAAACTGATTAGGATTCTGGCAGCAAGTTCGCCTTGGCATGAATGTCATCTGGCGGAGGGGATTCCGTTTAAGGATATAGGGTCGGACGATTTTGTCGCCGCTGCACGCAAAAAGATCGTTGCTTGCGAGGGGTTTGGATTTCGCGATGCCAAGAGCGTGATGAAGCACAGAAACCGATTAGTAGAGATGTTCAGTTTTAGTGAAGCCATTAAGAAGGAAGTAGAAACATATAAAAAACAACACAATTTAGAGAAGGACGTAGTGATCGTTGGTTTTCATGTCCGAAGAAGCGATTACCGAACCTACCGCAATGGAGAGTATTATTATGGCGATGAAGCCTGGCGCAATTGGATCAATCAGGCACGTTCCTTGTTTGATGTGGGATACAAGCGTTATATGGGGGTGATTTTTTCGGACGAGAAGGTGGATGGACTGTTGGGCACCAATCACGATCTAATTTACGGACCGAGCAGCATCTACGAGGATATGATGATGTTGTCCGAGTGTGACTATATTGTGGGACCACCCAGCACTTTTTCAGGATGGGCTTCATTCATTGGACATGTTCCGCGGATTCAGTTGGACACCGCAAAGTTGCAAATTGAGCAGGACAGTTTCAAAGTAGTGAATTGGTGAAAATTGGCCAAACATTGGAAGAATTCATATTTACGAGATGGCTTCTAGCATATTTCAGCGAACAACGAGCCTTTTGCCTAAATAGACTGCTTTCATTGGCATGACCGTCTCTGTCATGATCACCACGCGGAATCGTGCGGCGGATTTGCGGCGCACCTGCCGGGTGTTGCGCGAATTGAATCCGGGCCCGCTGGAAATTCTGATCACCGCCGACGGCTGCACGGACGATACCATTCAAATGCTGAAAGCTGAAACGCTGAAAGCTGAAATAAAGAACTTGAAAGTGATAGTGAACGAAGTGGGGCAAGGGTCGGTGGCATCGCGCGACCGCATGATGCGCAAGGCGCGCGGAGATTTGGTGTTGGCGCTGGATGATGACAGTTATCCGGAACAACCGGATTGCATCGGTCGCATCGCGCCCCTGTTCGGGAAAAATCCAAGACTCGCCATTGCGCATTTTCCTCAACGGACGGATGAATATCCGGGGACGCTTACTCAGAAGGATTTCGGGCCCGCTCGTCAGACACGTTCGTTTGCGAATTCAGGGGCGATGCTGAGACGCTCGGCCTACTTGGAATTGCCCGGTTTCGAGCCGCGTTTCTTCCACATGTATGAGGAGCCGGATTACGCCCTCCAATGTATTGCCGCCGGTTATGAGGTCTGGTTCACTCCTATTGTCACGATCCGGCACCATTGGTCGGGCCAAACCCGCAGCGAAATACGAAACCATCACCGGCATTCCCGCAACGAATTGTGGAGCGCGTTCTTGCGCTGTCCATTTCCGCAAGTTATCGCTTTGGGCGCCTACCGGATTTTCGCCCAGTTTCGCTACGCCTGCAAGCGCGGTTGCTCCTGGGTGGTGCGCGAACCGGTTTGGTGGTGGCAGGCATTGGCAGGGGTTCCGTATTGCCTTAAAAAGCGGAATCCGGTTCCGTGGCCCCGATACAAAAGCTGGCTCCAACTGAATTAAATGTGGGCCGTGTGCCTTTGTGGCGATTCAACTGCGAGATCTGCGGGCAAAGCCGCGACCTAAGGAATTGATCCACGGATGGCGCGGATGGCGCGGATGGGAAAAGAAAGGACTTCTTATCCGTGATATCTGTGCAATCAGTGGTAAATATGATACACCTTGACCGCAATTGGGCGGGATCTGTTCGCAACCTCTGGCTGGTCACGCTGGTGGCAGGCTTGATGATGCCTGGATTGGAGTGTGCCTCCTTGCAGGCGCAGGCCTCCACTTTAAATGTCACGGATTTTGGCGCGCGGGGAGATGCTCTCCAGTTTCAAGTCGGCACGACCGTCAACTCCCCCGTCATCACCATTCAGTCCTCCAACCAACTGTCCAGCGCGGACGTTGGCAAACTGATTCTTCTCTTTGGCGCAGGGCCGGCCACCGGTCCCACGAACCATCAAGACCTGATTGCCACCATTAAACAGGTGTCCGGCGGCACAAACATCACGATGTCTTTGCCGGCCGGCGCCTCAGGCGCCGACATCTTTGCCATTTGTGGCACGCAGAATGCAACCGCCTTTCAGAAGTGCGTGGATGCGGCAAAAGGCACAAACACGGTCATCAACATACCCGCCGGCACCTTTCTCATGGTGCCGCCGGCGCAGTTGACGAGGTTTGCCAAAGAGTGGCCTGTACCCGCGGCCGTTGTAATTAGCAAAGGCGGGATACATTTTCTGGGAAAGGGCATGGACAAGACCATTTTGATCGCCTGCGGAGCGTGGAAGCTTCAAACCGAAAGGAATCTGGCTTACCGGGGCTGGCTGTTTAACTGCCAGGGGCCTGTCACCCAAAACTACCCGCTAATATTCGACAGCTTGACCATGGACGGCGGTGTCCAAAGTGGAAACACGTCTTTTCATGGTTTTCCAGCCCGGAAATCGGACGGGGAAGGCTGGGATGAGACGCACGATGCGGTGGTGGACAGCGGCCAGGTGCCGCTGCATTCATACAAAGCCTTCGTCAACTGTCGTTTTACCCATTGGCGGGGTGAAATCGTCAAAAGCGTGGCAAGTGGCTGGGATGGTTATATTCTTATCACTAATTCTGTCTTTGATGACGGCAATGCCTCCGGATTTAATTTCACCTTCACCCACGACATTGATCATTGTGTTTTTTCCAATCTGTTTCAAGTGAGCGAATTCTACCAGGCTTACTGCACCAAGGCCTGCTGGTTCCAGAACAATTTAATCACCAACATCACTGGAAACGCAATGGCCTTCAACGGGGCCGTGACCAATCATCCGCCGCCGCCATATAATATCGTGAGCAATACATTTTATAAATCGGGCGCATTCATCATCCTGACCACTCCGGCGCAAAACCTGCACATCATCGGAAATCAATTCAATTGTGCCAATTCTGTAACCGCCGCCATCGGCTTGGGCTGCGAGGGTTATCAGGGGAGCGCCATCAACAGCAATATAGTGGTGGGTTACAACCGTTTTATCAACACGCAATACGCCGTTGAGGTCATGGGCCGTGGCCGCAACCGGGTCGCCGACGTGCTGGTCTGCAGCAATAACGCTGAAGGGGTTCACAATTTCGCCTTCGGCTACGGTTGGAGCACCAACGTCTCCTTTATTGGGAACATCGGGGTTTCAACGGGAGGGTTGCTCAGCCAGGACATGGAAGGTCAATGGTTTCTGGATGACGCCTCCAATCGGTTGAATCCAACTCAGGAGAACGCCAGCGCGGACAAGACAAATATTATCTCGTACTCTTTTGGAATGCGGCACATCACCGCGGCCGCCGTGGCGGATTCAGCTTTTGCCCTCGATGATTCCCAACCGCAAAAAATTCCATCCGGAGCAAGAATGCTGATAAATCACAAGGGCAACCTCCCGGCACGGTTGTATCTGTCCGCCGTCAAATCCGGCGCCGAACCGATGATTCTTGCCAACGGAGCGACCGTGGAGTGCGAATGGGCGAATGGCGTTTGGCAATTCATCCCGTGATAGGGCACCTGCCGAATTACGCAAGAACTGGCATGTGAATTGCTGTAATCCCAAATATGTTGCATTCGGATCGTGTTTGCATAATTCTTGCAAAAACAGTCGCTGGACCATTATGATAAAACTTGACAAGCTCCACGGAAGATCCATTCTCCGGCATTTGCTTTCCATCCTGGCCACAGTCCTGACGCTTCTCGGACAGCCGGCCGCTATGCAGGCGCAGAGGACTTTAAATGTCACAGATTTTGGCGCAATCGGGAATGCTGTCCAGTTTTGGGTCAACACCACGAGCAATTCCGTGATGGTCACGACCACCAACCTGATTCCCGACTCGGCCATCGGCGAGGCGATTGAATTGTTCGGCTGCGGCACGGTAACAACACCGCCCTACTGCCAGGACATGGTGGCAACCATCACCAACGTGGTGGGTGGAACGAACATCTACGTTTCGCAAATCCCAAAGGCGACGCTGACCAACACATTTGCCACCTATGGATACAACAACGCGCCGGCCTTTGAGAGCGCCATTGCCGCCGTAGGAAAAGATACAAACGACACCATCATCATTCCAGCCGGCTCATATCTGTTTCTGACAACCAGTCACAGCGGCACATATGGACAATCTGCCATTGTGCTTCAAAGAGGCGGCATTAACTTTGTCGGGGCGGGAACCAATTCCACCACCCTGTTGAGCCAGGGCGCGTGGACCATCATAAGCTCCTCTGTCTGGCGCGGAATGCTTGTAGAGGTCGCCTCTCCTTGCACCAACAATTATCCGCTCACATTTTCATATTTAACTATGGATGGTGGAGTTCAAGTAGGGAATGATCCTAGCCATAGCCGTTCATTTCCAGCGAGCCTGACCACCGGCAAAGGCTGGGATGTAACCCATGATGCGTTTTTGACGTGGTGTGTTTCTTCGGCCAGCCTGTCCCACATTTACTTTACAAACGTGCTTGTGCAGCATTGGCGTGGAGAAGAGTTCAAGAGCATTGACCAGCCAGCGAACAGCACCATTGGAATCTATAATTGCAGATTTACAGACGGCAACGCCACCGCGTTGAACGTCTATGAATCATGGGATGTCAGGAGCAATCTGTTTGATAACCTGCTCCAGGTTGCGGAGTATTATCAGGCTTACTATACATACCCCAGCTATTTTGAATACAATTACATCACCAATCTCTCCGGCAATGGATTTGCCATCAATGGAGGGAAAGGGAACAATCCGCCGTTCATCATCCAGGGCAATTCTTTTTATTTTTGTGGCAGCTACAACGGAATTGAGACAACTCCCGGAGACAATGTTTTCATCACCAACAATTACCTCAACGGCGGCGTTGCCATCTCCCTCGGTTGTGCGGGCTATCAGGGAACCTTTGACAACAGCAATATCGTGGTCGTGAACAACACGTTTGAGAAAGTATACTACATGATTTCAATCAGCGGCTCCTCGGACGGAACGGGCGCGAACCGCGTTGAGGATGTTCAAATGTATGGCAATGTTTTGACCAATACCACTAGTAAAGTCACCGGCATTAACTATTATGGTTGGGCAACCAATGTCATTTGTTTTAGCAATGGTTTCAACAACGCAGGCAGCGGAAACATTGTTTTTAGCACTGGTGCTGATGGATCGCAATTTGCCCTGGTGGACACCAACAATCTTTATTATACCACCATTTCCGATTCGGTTGGAACAACGAATGACATCAGTTATGCGAACGGGTCGAGATTTAAAATCATCAACCCGTTTCACAGCGGAACCGTGTATGCGCTGGTGGACACCAACGCGAGCCAGATGCCTGCGGGCGCGCAGATACTCATTCAAAACAACAACACGAGTTCAGCCTCAATTCCTGTCTATCTCGATAGCGCCCTGACCAGTGGCCCGGTTATGGTGCCGAACGGGCTTTCTAGAGCGTTCCAATGGACCAATGGCGCGTGGCAATTGGCCGCCGTCCCACCGTCGCCCCCAACCGATCTTCATGTAATTACTAATTCACCGTAGGACGGAAAGAAGAGGGCAGAGGTCGGAAGTCGGAGGTCAGAAGTCAGAAGTCACAGGACAAAGGTCAGAGGTCAGCAGTCAGATTCCCTCGGCCCGTGAAATGGCCTGCTTATTTCACCGGGCAGTTTTCAGCTTTTCAGCATTGACCTTTTAGATTGCGATATGAGTTTTTGTTTTCTGATCTCGGATCTCTGATCTCCGATCTCTGGCCTTGGTTTCAACTTTCAGCTTTTAAAGAGGTGTGGTTTTGCTGCCAAATCGGCGCGCGCGAGCATTACGCAGTGCCACGGGCGCTGCATCAGAGCGGACGACTGGCCGCCCTTTATACAGATTTCTGGGCGGGGTGGAGGAGAAATAGAAGTCAGAGGTCAGTGGTCAGTGGTCAGAAGTCAGACGGCGGAGGTTGGGGGCAAAGTGGAAAGCAGAAAGTGGAAAGCAGGAATATGGGATTGGCCTTCGGACCGCTCCGCTCGCTGGCTGCACGGTTTCATCCCGAGTTGGCTGGCGCGACGGTGCAGTCGTGGAACGTCCGCTCGCTTTTCTGGGAAGCTCGCTTGCGTCAGACGACCTCCTTCCTCTGGCCTCTGACCTCTCGCCGTGCTCAGTGCTCAGCGGGCCAAGGGCCATACTTGGGCTTCCTGGAGGTGGGCCGTCGGTTTGCGGTTCGCGTCCGGGAGGCGCTCAAGGCGGAAATGGCGAAAGCAGAAAGCAGAAAGCAGAAAGGGGATTGGATCTTTTTCGGCTACGATACGGGGGCATTGGAGGCGATGGAGTGGTGCAGGGATCACGGGTCCAAGTGCGTCCTGGGCCAAATGGATCCCAACCGGGTCGAGGTCGAGACAGTTCGCGAGGAAGAGAAGCGATGGCCCGGCTGGGCGATGCAAACAGCAGACGTGCCGGAAGAGTATTTCAATCGGCGGGAACAAGAATGGGCCTTGGCAGATCGCGTCGTCGTCAATTCCGAGTTTTGTAGGCATGCGCTGATCCAGCAAGGGGTCGCACCGGAAAAATTGTATGTGATGCCGTTGTGCTATGAGGTGGAGGATCAGCGGGCAGAAGGCAGAAGGCAGAAGGCAGAAGTCAGCACTCCGACCTCCGACCTCCGACCTCTGACCTCTGCACCCGTGCGGGTGCTTTGGCTCGGCCAGGTCATTTTGCGCAAGGGAATTCAATACCTGCTCACCGCCGCGCGCCAACTTGAAGGGGAAAACGTCCAATTCGATGTGGTGGGTCCGCTCGGCATCTCGCCGGAGGCGGTTGCCTCCGCCCCGCCCAACGTAACCTTCCATGGTCGGGCCGCTCGCGATCAGGCGGCAAACTGGTATCGGCAGTGTGATGTTTTTGTGTTGCCAACTCTCTCAGATGGGTTTGCGATCACGCAACTCGAAGCCATGGCTTATGGCTTGCCGGTCGTCACCACCCCTTGCTGCGGCGACGTGGTCAGCGACGGCGTGGATGGATTCATTATTCCGCCACAGGATGCCGATATGCTCGCTCGGACTTTGCAGCGTTACGTTCTGGAGCCGGGATTGCTGAAAGCCCAACAGACGTCGGCTCTGGCAAAAGCAAGCCAGTTCACACTGGCTCGCCTGGCCCGCAATCTCGAATCCTTGGAGGCTGAATTGACCAAAACCTGAAAGCAGAAATACGTGTAGAGATCAGAAGCCAGAGGTCAGAGGTCAGAAAATATGCAAATCAATTCTGCAAAGGACCTGAAAGTTTGCCAGAAAGGATATGAACTCGCGATGAGCGTGTTCAAACTGAGCAAGGATTTTCCAGCGGAGGAGAAGTATGCGTTGACCAGCCAAATTCGTCGGTCTTCCCGTTCCATCTGCTTGAATCTGCGCGAAGCTTGGCTCCGTCCCGTAGCGGAATATTAATGTTTTACGTTCATGCGATCCAGAGCCCGAAGAATAGCAGGGTTTACATCGGGCAATCTGATTGTTTGGACCGCCGGGTGGAAGAACATAATGCAGGTCGAGTTTCATCCACCAAAAACGACCGGCCTTGGACATTGCTTCGTTTTCGGGCATTTACAACAAGAAATGAGGCGCGTTGGTTTGAAAGGCAACTCAAACAATCACGAGGACGGCGACTTCGTTGGCTGGAGAAATGAGGCTACGCCCTCGGAGGGGTCCAAGCGAAGATACGAAGCCCATTTTATCAGCAAACTGACGGATTGCGATGGGGAAAACAGCGAAACTGATTCGTCATTGGGTTTTGCAAAGGATTGCGGATACATCTCCGCGGCTCAGCATGAGGATCTGACTTCGCTATGCCGGGAAATCGGCAAGATGCTCGGCAGCATGATAAGCCGCCCCGGCCCATTGCTGATCTCTGACTCCCGACCTCCGACCTCCGACCTCTGACCTCCGACTTCTGCTTTTCTTTAACGTGTTCGAGACCCTCTTCATCCTTCCCCTCGCCTTTTGGGTGGTAATCGCCCTGTTCGTTTTGGGTGGTGTCCAGGCGTTTGGACGCCTGCGAGACGGCAGCGGTGTTCCCATGCTCGCCGTGCTGGGGACCGTGGCCGTCTGGTATGTGGGCGACGCGTTCTACAACGATTACGCCGGCGAATATACGACCGAGTTTAGCTCGCAGGTCCTGCAATACGCCTGGTTGCAAGTCGCCTGGTTCCTGATAGTATTCTTGCTGGTGACACCACTGGTTCACCGGTGGGTCAATGCGCGCCATCTTCATCGAGGCAGCGGCATCCTGCAAATGTTCAAACACGGAGTCGGGCAGCCGGTCTTCCAGAATCAGTTGAACCATCTGTTTCTGGGATGCGTCTTGCTTTGGGTATCCCTCGCCATCGTGGCGGCGATCCGGGTGCAAGACGATATCCTGTATTACTTTTTTCCGTTTCTGGGTCACAAAGCCGAACCGTGGGGCCGTGGACGGCTTGGCGGGGGCTTTGACGCCCTGCTTTCCGTGGCCTTCTACCTCCAACAATTGGCGTCCGCCACCTTTGGAGTCGTTGCGGCTTTTTCCACCCATCGCCGCACCCGGTTCCTCGCCCTGGCTTTCTGCCTGCTTTCCTGGCCCTACTTTGTTTTCGACCGCACTCGCAATACCATGCTGGCGGTGGTGATACCCGGGATTGTGAGCTGGGCCTTTCTGCGCTTGCGGGGCGGGATGTTGAAAAAGGTTATTGTGCTGGTCTGCTGCTTCCTCTTGGTCAATGCGTGGATGAAGTTTGTCATTGCCAATCGTTCTGGCACGACCATTACCCATGCCCTGCAGGAAAAGGGGTTCAGCCTGAGTGACCAGGAGAAAGTCCATCACGAAGGGTTGAACATGTATGAAGAGTTATGCTGGATCACTGCGTTCATCGAACAAGGCGCCTATCATCCCAATTGGGGTGGCCGCTACTATGCGGAAGCGGTGAATGTCATTCCGCGCACTCTTTGGCCGGGCAAGCCCCAGATTGGCATTGACTACGCCATCGCCCGTGGTCAAGGGTTTGAAGGTGGCCAGGCCGGCGTTGGAGCAACTATTTCCACTGGCATGATCGGTCAGGGGGTGGTGAATTTCGGCCGCTTTTTAGGCCCGGCTGCCGCGGCCCTGATCATGAGTTTCTGGGTGGCGGCTTTGGCCCGTCTGGACTTGAATTTCGAAAAAATGGGGCGCATTCTCCTTTATGCATTTGGGTTGATCCTGACATTTAACCTCGGACGCGACATCACTTTGATCACGCTGTATCCGTTTGTTTTCGGAGCCATGTTACTTTGGTGGGCGGACCGTTCTCGAGCGCGGGCGCATCTCCAGGTGAGCCAGCAGATGCCGACAAAGACGTCTGCAACAGGATTGAAGAAACATGCAGCGCTGGCGCGATCCCTCATTCCGCGCCGGCGATTTCTTGCCCGAGGCCATCGAGGTCTCAGGCGGAACTTTCAGGGAACACGCCCGCCTCAATAAAGGTGGATAAAGGTGGATAAAGGTG
>Ga0187848_10001098_pt1 | contig 23465 bp, 27 predicted proteins | sample June2016WEW_4_40_FD_132424 | JGI IMG/M metagenome (GOLD analysis project Ga0187848, IMG submission 132424) | Peatland microbial communities from SPRUCE experiment site at the Marcell Experimental Forest, Minnesota, USA - June2016WEW_4_40 | ecosystem: Environmental > Terrestrial > Soil >... | reverse complement strand
TAACAATGGTCATGGAACCCGCAAAGACACCAAACCAATGGTATACACGCGTACCAGCCCAAACCTGCTCAAAGATAACTTAGCTAACAAACTATAAAAAACGAATTGTGCACACGTCTATATAATTAACTATAGTTAGGGGAGTAAATAAGATAGCCAAATCTATCGATTTTGCTCAATCAAAGCCAGATAAGCAAACTTATCCATTAACACATTCTTCAAAAATCCCTCCTCCCCGAGACATTGATAACGGCGATAACAGCAGGGATTTGCTTGAAGAGTCAGGAATAAGCAGTCAGCAGTTCAAGATTTTATTTGATAATCTTCCTCAAGGTGTGGCTTTGTATAAAATGGTTTTTGACAAAGACGACGCGCCTGTTGATTTCATACTCCTTAAGAGTAACAAGGCATATGATGTTATTCATTCTTTTAAAAGACAACGAATTGGAAAGAAAGTAACGCAGTTCAATTCCAAAAAAATGACTTTATAGATTGGATAGGTGTTTATGGCAGGGTATCCACAACTGTTGTGCCAGAGCGTTTTGAAACTAACTGTAAGCGCAGAAGCTAACAACCAAGGTCAGGCAGTTGTAACGGTAGAAGACACAGGCGTAGGCATATCTGAAAAAATTAAAACCCAAATCTTTACGCCATGATTCACCACTAAACCAAGAGCGCAAGGCTTCAGCTTAGCCGTCTGCAAACGAGTAATAGAAGCGCACGGCGTCTCTATCAATTTTGAGAGCCAAGAGGGAAAAGGAGCAAAATTTACAATTCAGTTTCCAGACAGTTAAGGCTCAACCATTTCCTTCTGTTCTTCGGTTCCTTTCAATTTCTGCCTTAAGCTACATAGGAAAGCTATGAACCAGAACACAACGGTTGCCCATTCCAACACGAAACCAATAAAGTTTCCAAGCAAGTAATATGCCACTTCGAAGCCGACGATGGATACGAATGTTAAGAAAGAGCCAATAATGCTATAGCCACGCAGCACCTTTCTGTTTTTTATAACTGCTCTTAGCATTAACATCAAAGCGGTAAAATTTACTATGCTAGCGAGACTTAGAGCTAAATTAGCCGCGTTCATACTGTTCCTATTCCTCAAGCCTCCACTGTTTTGCACAACTTAAAACTTACGCACCCACCAACAACCCTAAGATGAAAAATACCTCAAATTCAATCATCACAATTTATATGAAGATCGATAAGGGAGAGGGATGAATTTTAAAAAAATGATTTTACACGGTTGTGACGGATGCGAGTAGCAGAAATATTTCAAACAGCGGCATCAATAATCAAGAGAGATAACAGAGACAGACAGAGACGGAGGGGGGTGATCTGCATTCAACGCTATCTGAAAGTTTCCGAAGGCGAAAAAGTCTACTGCCCAGACGGAACAGCAAACCTAGACCATTATTACAAGCATGAACTAGGAAATCAAAAATACTCTTTTTACTCATAACTCCGCTTGGAAGTCGAATTCTTGTTAGTTTAAACAACGCACTAATTCCGTCAGCACCAGTTCAAGATTAATAAGTTATTAAAATTCTTCCGTAAAATACTGTAGCCTTCTATAAAATGGTGGACGGGCCGGGATTTGAACCCGGGACCTCCACGATGCCAACGTGGCGATCATGCCAGACTGATCTACCCGCCCAAAGTAGCTGGCTTCTAAACTTTAATCCGCGTCGTTTAATAAGCGTTTCTTATAGACTTGCGAAAAGAAAACAAAGAGTGGCAAAGGTTTGCAATGAGCATTTTGATCAAGCATTAGTTACAGCGTAGCTTTTTATAATGCAATCGCAAATAGAAAAGCCAAGCAAGGTGCAAATAGAATGCCTAAAGTAAAAGTTGCATTAATCGGCGTTGGAAACTGCGCTTCAGCCTTCATCCAAGGCATACAATATTATGGGAAACTTGAGAAAGCGGAAGATTACATTGGACTGCGCAATCCAGTTTTGGCAGGTTTAAATCCAAAAGACATAGAGGTGGTCGCGGCTTTTGATGTTGATGAGCGGAAGGTGGGAAAAGATCTCTCAGAAGCGATTTTTGCTATTCCCAATAACGCGCCAAAGGTCTCTGACGTGCCTTCAACAAGTGTTAAAGTTAATAAGGGACCATTGCTTGATGGCGTGGGAAAATCAACTAAAGCTATCATTCAAGTCAGCAGTGCACCCGACTCGAACGTTGCTAAGGTTCTCAAGAACGCGGACGCTGAAGTAATGGTTAACTTGCTTCCCAGCGGAGCGGCAAAAGCTTCGCAATGGTATGCTGAACAAGCTTTAGCGGCAGGATGCGCTTTCGTCAATGCAACGCCTAACTTCATTGCTAGCGATGCTGCGTGGGCTAAACGGTTCGCTGATGCAAAACTTCCTCTTGTCGGCGACGACTTAGTGGATCAGGTGGGCTCAACTGCTTTGCACAAAACGCTGCTTAAGCTGCTTTCAGACAACGGGGTAAGAATAGACGAAACTTACCAGCTTGATGTTGGCGGAGGAACCGAATCAGTAGACACCCTTGACCGTACGCGTGATGCAAAACGCCAAATTAAAACTGAGTCAGTAGCTGCTTCAATACCTTACAAGGCTGAGATAGTAGCTGGCTCCACCGATTACGTGGATTTCCTGCAGAACAAACGTGACAGCTACTTCTGGATAAGCGGCGTCTACTTCTGCAATGCACCCATGAAGATTGACCTCAAATTCCAAACTGTTGACGCACCAAACGCTGGTTCAGTACTCTTCGATGTAGTGCGAGCCTTGAAACTTGCGTTAAACAAGAAGCTTAATGGCGCTGTGGAGCCAGTTTGCGCCTACGCGTTTAAACGTCCGCCACAAATGGTGCCACTTGATGTTGCAGAAAAAGAATTCGCAAAGTTCATAGCTTAAAGTTGCACTTTGTTGCCTATCTCACTACTCCATTGAAACTGACTCTTCATGTTATCGCATCGACAATTTCTCCCATCTCATATAGGCCGCTTGATTTTTCAGACTCTCCAAAACTCTGCAGAATTTCTTAAACTCCTATCGACTCAACCTGTAAACGATTCACCCTCTCCAATGTATTTTTGAAAGTAACTCCTTGAGTTAACGGCAACCTAAACACTTTCTACTTTTTAGCAAAATTCGGGAGGACGTGAAAATACTTCCTTGTACTTTCTCGTGCTCCCGTGTGCTTCCTTGTGCTTGCTCGTACTTTTGTGTGCTCTGTGAACGTAGCCTGCAAACGAATCAAGCCCTAAACCAAAAAAGCAACCCAAAACAAACTGATCAAAAAATATCGAAAAAATAGTGTATTTTCTTAAAACTTCGTCACTATATTAGCCCAACTTTGCCAGCTCGTCTATAATCTTCTCTCTTACTCCGTTTTGTTTTAACGTGTCTTTTAGATAGTTTATAGTTTTTACAGGCGTAGGGTCTACGCCGTGCAGAACTGCCAAGTAGATACTTGTGAAATCGCCGATGCAAATAGTCGACAGCATCTTTGCCAATGAGCTTTTGCCTTTAGCAGGTACTTCAAACAGCTCCACACCAGCTTTACCTACAAACTCTTTTGTAATCTCAATTCTGCTACGAATTTCAGTGGGTTCCTCTTGGTCTCTGATGAAGATTGCAGAGAAGCATTTGCCAAGTTCACCGGCCCTCTCCCAACCCACAATATCGTTATGGTTAAGCTCTGAGAAAACCTCCCACTTCGCAGGAATCTTACTGTTCTCATTGAACTGCGTCTTAAAACGCTCAGCTACACTGCGGTAAAAACCAAACCCGTAAACCACTGGGGCAGTCTGCCCAATGTTTAGGGCTAAGGTTTTGGAAAAGTTTTCTTTAGCTGGCTTCTCAGGTGAGTTATCCTTGCTAATTTTTTCAAGAAGCGTAAGGGCTTCGGAGAGTTCCTCGGAGGCGCCTGAAACCAACCCCATTTTCTCCACGCCCAATAGCAGGGGAACGAATAGGTAGGAAAGTGCTGCGCGAGGAGGCATACCGCCCGGAACACGCAGATACGGTACCTTGAGTCTTTCAGCGTTCTCCAGCAAGGCGCCGCCGCTGCTTACGCAGAAAATCATGCATTTCCGCTTGAGTGCATCAAGAAAAGCGCCTAGGGACTCTTCTGTGTCTCCTGAGTAGCTTGTTATTAACACTAAGGTTCTCTTGCCAGCGTATGCTGGAAGCTGGTATTCGCGGTTAACTTCAATGGGTACACTTGCCTTGTTTCTTGCCCAATCTTTTAGTAAGTCACCGCCGATTCCTGAGCCGCCCATTCCAGCAACAATAATGTTGTCTGGTTTGGTGTAGTTTACTTGGATTTTCTGAGCTAATTTAGCCGCTTTGTCGTAAAGTTTAGCTGAGTCCAAACAAAAATTAATCATGTTGCTCTTATCAAAAGCTTTAATTTTTTCTGGTTCATCTAAAATGGGTGTCTTCATTTTTGAATCCTCCAATAACCCGCATTTTTATATCTCATTCCCCACTTTTAAGCTCAACGCAGACACACGTTAACCAAGCGATAGGAAGCAGAAAGCGTCATGGATAAAAAGAAACTTGCAATCGCCATTCCAGCATCTGTGATCTCTGACACGCCGCATTTGCGGGAGAAAACATCAAAAATCGGTTTGATTGGAAGGGCAACAGCGATTTTCAGGGTGGATGAAATCATAGTTTACCCAGACAACCCTAAAGCCAATCAGGTAGGAGACTTGGATTTTATCTCGCTGTTGTTAAGTTACTTGGAAACGCCCCAGTATCTTCGCAAAAGACTCTTCAAACTTGAGCCCAGCTTGCAATTTGCTGGGATTTTGCCGCCGTTGCGTACGCCTCATCACCCCGTTAGCGGCAAAACTTGGGATTTGAAGGCTGGCGAATACCGTGAAGGGATGGTTTTGTCGAAGACTAAAGAAGGCTTGCTTGTGGACATAGGTGTTGAACAACCCGCTGTTTTGAGGGAAACACAGTATGCTGTCGGCGACCGCTTAACCTTGCAAATTGTCAACGTTGGCGGACGAATTGAAGTGCAAACAGCAAATCGAGATGATGTTCCAAGCTACTGGGGTTACAGAGTTCGCGTAGAGAAACGGCCGTTTGGACAGGTTGTAACTGATGAAGAGTTCGATCTGACTATTGCTACCGCAAGAATTGGTGATAAATTCATGGATGTTGCAGATCAGATCGGGAAAAAATGGAGTGTCGCCCAACATATTTTAGTCGCGTTTGGTGCTCCATCGCGTGGTTTGCATAAGATTGCCAAAGAGGAAGGCGCAAAACTTGAGGCTATAGTGGATTTTATTGTAAATACGGTTCCTGGGCAAGGAACGGCGACGGTTCGAACTGAAGAGGCGCTTTTGGCTTCATTAGCTATTTTGAACGTGCAATTTCATAACTAAATAATTCATTCTTCTTCATATTTTGCCTGATTGTTTTTTTGTTTTTTAGCTAAAGAAATAAATGCATGGTTGATTATTTGGCTCTCTATGCTTTACTTTGACATTGCAATGCCGATCACATTATTCATTGTGGTTACTGTTGCTATGCTTTTAAACAAACGTGTTGCAGGAAGGCTGCAATCAACTGTTGAGGAAAAAGAGTTCCAGACAAAAGACGTAATCCTTCTTGTAGTTTTCATGGCAATTGTAATTTCAGCTATAACTTACGTATCAATAATTAATCCAGGCGCAATATTCCAAAATGTAATTCTTATATTCTTTCTGTCGTCTTACACTACGCTGCTTTTCACGTTCTCATACATATTCTCTAACCTCCCAAAAGCACGGGCGCAGATGCTTTCCATTGGATTCGGGGTCGCAAGCGCAGTTGCTGGAGCGGCTTGCCTGTTAGGTCCACTTCAAGACGCCTATACAATCTACAGAGTAGCTGCGTTTTTCGCTTTAACGGCCTTTTGTTTTGGCGTTGTAGTCTATGAAAAAGTGAAGACTTATTCCAAGCCGAAATGGTATGTGGCTGTCCAGCCGCCAGCAATATTCGTTTTACTATTTGTGTTTTTTAACTTCATTAGCAATGCTGGTACTGCAGCAGTATGGTTTCCTATTGTTATGGATGTTTTTGGATTAACATTTGCTATCTTGATAATTCTATATCTTAGCTCACTGTTCAATTGGAAGACGGTGGGGCTCTTTGCTGTACTGCTAACAACAATGGATATAATTCTGGTTTTTAGTGGACCAATGGTTGCAGCAGCAAACACTTTCACTGGTTTAGGTCTACCCGTCCTTGTTTACTTACCAAACATTCCGCTTATTAAAGCAACTGCTGGATATCTTAGTATCTTTGGTTTTGCGCCTGTAGGACTTGGACTTGGTGACTTCTTTTTTGGAGGAGTTCTGGCAGTTCAAACATTCAATAAATTTGGTAAAAAAATCGCATTCGAAGCTGTTATAGCAATGACTATTGCATTTGGTCTTTGGGAAGCATCTTTCGCTGTGGTTTTACCTGCGCTTTCCTCAATTCTTGGGCATCCGCTTACTGGCTTTCCTGGAACACTGATGATTCTTAGCGGCTGGGCACCTGTTGCAGGCTGGAAGGCTCTTAGCGAAAGGAGAAAAGCAGCTAAGATGCCCGTTGTTAACCAACCGTCCGAAGTGCCCAAAGAACAAAGTTTGCCTATACAATAATTGCTATCTTGATATCTTTTAAATTTTGATAAATAATCTTTTTGGGAAAAAATTGGTTAAAAATAAGAGAGGCTAATTTACCCGAATAGGGCGCCTAATCCTTCTAGAGCTGCGTCTTCTTTGGCTTTTTCTTCTTCAGCTTTCTTCTTCTTGTCTTCTATGGGTGCTACTTTCTGTTCTGCTGGTGCGCCTGCTGGTGCTACTGGAGCAGCAGCCATCATTGCTGGTGCGGCTTTAATTGCTTCGTCAATGTTTACCTCGCTGAGGGATGCTACTAAGGCTTTTACTTGTATCGGGTCGACTGTAATTCCTGCTGCTGTCAGAACGTTTGTTACTGAATCTTCGTTTATTTCTTTTCCTGCCTTGTGAAGGAGCATCGCTGCGTAAATATTTTCCATATCTTTTCACCTCTTCATCGGACTATTTTAGCTTTTTCAGTTGGTCAGACCCGCCTCGTTTGAAGAAGCTGGTCGTTACCTTGAATTGGCAGTTGGTTCCGCCATTTCTTGCCGTTTAGAAGAATACCCAATACCTTAAGAACTTTTCGCACATGCACTTAAGGTAGGTAGCTACAACCTTTTGGTTTCCAGCGATGTTTCCAAAAACTGTAATGTTTCATAACGCTTATCTTTAAGGCGAGGCACAATACGGTGATTTACAGGTTAATGATACTATGGGAAACATTACTGTCGCCCTTCTCGGCGCTTCAGATTACGGCAACAGCCTTGGCAAAAAAGGCACATTCACAGACATAACGTTCTATAACTTGAAAAAAGGCGAAGCCACAGTAACCCTCATTGAACCCACACGGTACCCAGAAAGGCTAGCGCCACTGTTCTACGCTGTTTCTCTATCGAAAAAGGCAATAGTTGTCGTAGATGAGATAAATGCTGCTTTCGGCGAATGCTTAGTAATGCTCCAATGTGCAGACATCAAAAGCGGTTGCATAATCCTAAGAAACTACATCCCAAAAGAAAAAATCGAGCCACTCATAAAAGGAACAAGCCTTGAAAAATTTGAGTTCATATCCGATGACCCAACATTTCTTAGAGAACAGCTTTTAGCAGAAGCATCAAAACAAAAATCCCCCGAAGTTCCAGTTGGACAGCAGTCAATTGGAATAGTGCCGGTGGATCATGCATTTAACGTTAAAGGCGTAGGAGTCGTCATACTGGGAGTAGTTACAAGCGGAATCATTCAGAAGCACGCGATGCTCAAAGTGCTTCCAGGCGGAAAAACAGCGCAAGTCCGCTCTATCCAAAAGCACGATGACGAATTTGACGCAGCCGGTGAAGGCGACCGTGTTGGGCTTGCCTTAAAAAACGTTGAAGTAGAAGATTTAGACCGCGGAGCAGTTTTAACAAATGATCCGTCAATTAAGACTTCATTCATACTGGAAACGCATGCTTCATTGGTTAAATATTGGCAGACGCCGATAAAGCAGGGAATGGTCATGCATGTTGGCCATTGGACACAGTTTGTCACGGCTAAGGTGGATGCTGTTGCTGACACGTGTGACCCGAGAAAGGTCGCTTTGACTTTAACGTTGGATAAGCCGCTTGTCTATCGTCCAAATGATAAAGCGGTGTTGATGTACCTTGAAGGCGCAAAGCTTCGAGTTGCAGGAACAGTTGAGTTATCGTAATTAAGCTAAGTGCCTTCTTCTGCCATTAATCACGCCAAATCTGAACAGATTATTTTGGGTTGCTTTTTTGAAGCAAAGCCTAAATCGTTTGCAGATTGAGTCAAAAAAAGTCAAATTTCGTTAAAATTCGTCAAGAATCGTCAAGGTGGAGGGATTTCCTATGCCGTTAACTCGGAGTGTTACCTTTAGAAGGATGCTTCAGAAAGGCGATAGAATGCAAATTCCAAAGTTGATTCGGTGGGAGTTTAAGCTGGAAAACAGCCAAGTTCTAAGAGTTGGATTTAGTGCTCCAAACATGTTTTGAAGCTGACATTTTTTTGTAGAAAAATGGGGAAGGATGGAAGCGTGTATATTCCAAGGGAGATCTTAGCCATCTAGCAAGATGAAAAAACAAGCCTTACAAGCTGCATCGTAGAAGCTACGCTTCAACCAGCATAACACTAGCTGATGTAGTTTCACTTTCACTTACCCCTCTGCTACTCCGTTATGTCGTTTGTTCGCCTACCTTTTAAACAGATTTAACGATACGCATGAGCCCAAGTGATCTCGTATGAAAAAGAAAAACGCGTTATTAGCCACAGAAGAGGATCTTTTGGTGGATTTAACTTTTCATAATCTGCCTGCTTTGCTCCTGGCTGAGTTTACGGAAAAAATCGTCAGACCATACTACAATGGAAATTTGAATGCAGCTGCCCAAGACCTAATGCGTAAAGCGCTCGCAGAAGAAGACATCATAATATCTCATATAACACATGTTCGGAATTCTGTGGAGGCTTAGCTGAGATGGGTAAGACAGTTCCTTCTTATCGAATGGCTGTGGAAGAAGAAATCGATAAATGGAAAGGCTTTAGAAAAGCGTTGCCAAGCGAGGAAGAACAACAAGCCTTTGACGAGTTGATGGATATTTGCAGAAATTATGCTTCCGCAGGCAACTGCGCCGCCAACCCGATAATTTCTGAACCGATGGTGATGTCTATTCTTCTGTCTCAGCAACGAAAGATATGCTCATTAGAGAAGCAACTGAAAGCGGTCATACAACCTGCAAGCGATAGGAATGTGTAGGCATGAAGAAACTTAAGTTCTGCCTTACAAAAAGCGATACAAGAACGGCAGACGTATCTACCGATACAAACAGATTTCTCTGAATTTTCCTAAAGAGTTCCATGAACTTTTGAAATGCCTCCGTAATCACCCGCTGGAGATTAAAGTAAGTAGAGAAAGCAAAACAACGCACATTACGCTAATTGACAACCAAAACTCATAACCCTCATTAAGAAAAAATCATATATCCCAAAAACCAATTCATCACCAAGAATCAAGTAATGTACAGAACTGGTGTAGCTAACCTGCCTCTGTAGGTGTACTATTCTGTTCTATTCTATTCTCTATTCTACGGCGTACTAATTTTTCTGGTTCTGTTATTTTTAGTGTTTTATTGTTCATTTTTTTCTAATCTCCGTCTAATAATGAATTGTTTACTTATGTTTAAACGTTTGTTCTGGGTTTATAGATGGGGTTTGACTTATGTTTAAATATTTGGTTTGGGTTTATAGATGGGGTGGATTTTGTTTGCAAGAGAAGGTTCTGTTGAAGGTTTCAAAAAAGGGTGATAAGGGTTTTCAAGTTTGTAGTGTGCCTTTGGTGAAGTTGAAACGGTTGGCTTCTGCTGGTCATCGTTTTTGGCGTCTTGAGGGTGATTTTTTGGTTCTTGAGTCGTATTGATTTTTTGGTTCTGTGGTTCCTTTTTAGGTTGTTATGTGTATGGTCTTTGTCTGTTGCGATGGTTGTTGTTTCTTAATCTTCCTTTTTTTGTATTTTTCTTTGTTGTAGTTGGGGTTTTCTTTTATTCTTTTTTCGTATTGTTTTTGATTGGTTTTTCTTTTTGAGAATTTCCCTTTAGGGCTTTGTTCGTATTTTCTTATTGAGATTTTGCCTTTGGGTGTTTGTCGCCATTTTTGTTTGGGTTTTCTTGTTATGGTGTTTTTTATTGGTGTTTGGTTTTGAAGCGTTAGCTCGGGTTTTTTTGGTTCGGTAGAACGGTTTGGTTTTGGGTTTTTGTTTGTTTTGTCGTTAGACGGTTTTTGTTTTTTGGTTTTGTTTTTGGATTTGAATTTAGGTTGGTTGATATGGGTTTTGTTGTGTGTTTTAGCACGTGCGCGGTTTTTGGCTTTGACTTCTGGTCGTTTATTGTAGTCTTTGAGGTAGGCTCTTTTAGATGCTTTTCTTTCTGGCTTTTGGTTCTGTCTTTTGTCGCTCTCTTTTAATTTTTCATGGCTTAATTTTGGGTTTGAGTTACTTTGTGGGTTTTGTGACATTAACTCAAGTCTGGTTCGTTTTTTTTTAATAACTTCTGTTGATACGTTTAGTTTTTCTGCTATTTGTCGGTCATTTAGGTTTTTGTTGTGTAGTTCTAAAAATTGTTCTGTTGTAAATTTTTGGTTAGGTTGCATTTTTGGTTCTCTATGTTTTTGGTTAGTGTTTGTGTAGTTATTTATTTGTTGTTGCTTTTGGCGGTTTGGTTTCAGGTTTCGGGTTGTTACTCGTTAGAGTGGGTTTTTTGGTTTAGATTGTGTGGCTCCTTTCATGGAGCTTGTTGTTTTTTGAGCTTGGCTCGGTGTTTTGGTTTTAGGTTTCCTGTTGTTTGAGCTTTGGCTCGGTGTTTTTGTTTGTTTATCCGTTCAGGATGGTTGTTTTTGAGTTTTGGCTCGGTGTTTTGGGTTTCAGGTCTTCCTGTTGTTTGATTGTTTTGTCCGTTTAGGACGGTGTTTTGTTATTTGTTTTGTTTAATGTTTTTTCTCTTAGCTCTTTTTGTTCTTTGTTATTTGTAGATAGCGGAGAGAGCCGCGGAAGCGGCGATTCGTAGCGTCAAATATTTTGTTTAAAAAGAGCGTTGTTGACTTGATTATTTTTTAGTGTTTTTTGTTTTTTGTCATGGTTGATGTATATTTTATTTGTGTTTTTTACATATTTTTTGTGGCTTTGTTGTTTTTTATTTGCATTTCGGTTTCCTTTTTGATTTGGCTCTTGCGGTGTCGTTTGTTTGTTTGAGTATAGTCCTTAGACTTGCTTTGCTTACGGTTAACGATGTAGAAATTTTGTTTTCGTTGCATCATCATTTAGGTTGGTTTGTTTTTTGTTTTTATTACATGTTTTTGTTGTTTCTTTAGTAATATTTATATTTATGTCTGTGTTCTTTGTCTTTGGCGTTTGCTGCTATAGCGTGTGACCGGCTATGTGCACTTACTTCTGGTTACATCAAACGCCTTTTATTTTTTTGTTTTGGCGTGGTTGTTTGTAGTTGGGTTTTCTGGTTTATCAGGAACGCTTTATTTTTTATTTTTTGCCCGTTGTCGTTAGCGTCGATTTGGGCTTTGTTTGTTTTTTTCGGCTTGCATTGTGGTTATTTTTAATCGTCTGCCTTTTTTTGAGTTGCCGTTTAATGGTTGCGCGTATTTTTATTCGTCGTTACTTTTGTTTCTTATCGTGTGCTTTGCACTGCGCGCTTGGTATTTGGACGTTCTTGGCTACGGTTGACTGATAGGGTATTTTGTTGATTTATCTATTTGAATTCCTTATGTGCCACTTTTCAGGTATTTGGTCTTTTTAGGTCTAATCGTTTTTTTCCGTTTTTGTTGTTTTGGGGTTTCCGTCGTCGTCGTTGGGCGTCCGTCGTCGTCCCACACACACAGAGAGGGTGTCATTATCGGTGTCACCCGATTATCCTCAATTTTAGCAAAAATTGCTCGCCTATGGGCTGAGTGCAGCCCTAAGGGGGTCCCAATTTTTGCGGCATGAGCGAAGCGAATGCGCTCTTATCCTCATGTCGCGTCGTCGTCGTTTTTGGTTTGTTGTTTTTTGTCTTTTCAAGAGGAACGCTTTGAGGTTCGTTCATTGAAGGAGTGTCTTTTTGTTGGTTTTTAAGCTGGTGTGGTTTGGTTTGGTTATGCTTGGTTAATGTTTGTATTGGTTTGTTGTTTTATTTTGGTTTTCTGAATTTCATGTATCCGTCTGGTGTTGTTAGGATGTATGTAAAATCTTGTAATAGTAATTCATCTGCTCGTTTTTGGTCTGTAGTTGATTCTACTATCCATTCTCCTGTGTTTGTGGTTAGTAGGTGTAAGTATTTTTGTGTAGTGTTTAATTGTTTATGTCCTACTATTTGTCTTACGATTTCAGTATTTTGGATTTTTATTAGCTGTTTTGTTATGTATGCATGTCTTAGGTCATATAGTCTGATGGTTGCTATTGATGGGTCGTTTAATCTTTTGGCGAGTCTTTTCTTGTATTTTATGAATTGTTGGCTAAAGTTTGCGCCTGTAAAAATCGGAGTATTTGGATTTATTTTGTTAATTGTTATGTATGTTTGTATTTTGGTCATTAGTTGATTAGTTATTTTCATTGGTGGTCTTGGATTGCATCCTTTGGTGCTTGTTGCTGTGATTGTGTTTTGGTCTGGATGTATGCAGTTTGGAGTTAATCCTTTTTGTCCTGCTATTTCTATTGGTCTGAGTCCTGTTTGTGCCATTGTGTCTATTTCTAATTGTAGTTTTATGCTACGGGTTGATGCTATGAGAATTTGTATTTTTTCGTTTGTTGGTGGTTGTATTCCTTTGGGTTCTATTGTGTATGTTGGTTTTTCCCATATTATTTTAAATAATTTGCAGTAATTTGTGTATACGGTGCAGTAAAATCTTTTAGTCGTGTTTGATACTTGAAGGTCTGATATTGCGTCTTCTACTTGTTCGGTTAGGTCTAAGTTTGCTTTTTTTGCTAATTTTGTTAGATATAATCTTGATATTTTTTGGTAGCTTTTGCTTTTTCCTTTTCGTTTTAGATGTAATAAGAGGGTTTGTATGTTTGCTATGTTGTTATTTATTGGGTATTGGATTGTTTCTTGTTTAGTCATTTTTATATTCTCCTTTTGCTAACCTACCCTTTTGTGTATAGAACTGGTGTGTAGCTAACCTGCCACTTCACGGTGGAAAGGCACCTTCATGGCTTACTGTACGTATGCGTAAGTTAGCCAAGGAAATAGCTGACATTATGATTGAGGAGCAGGGCACCGCAGCATTTATTCAACGCTTATCTGACCCGTACTGGTTTCAAGCGTTCGGCTGCGTTTTAGCTTACGACTGGCACAGTTCAGGAGTAACCACCGTAGTAACAAGCATCCTCAAAGGCGCCTTGTCGCCGGAAGAGCACGGAATAGCTGTTTGCGGAGGAAAAGGCAAAACCTCAAAGAAAACGCCAAGCGACATCGCTTCGGCTGGCGAGAAGTTCGATTTTTCCGAAGAAACAATCAGTGCGCTCATTTACAACAGCAAAATGGCTGCAAAAGTAGACAACACCGCAATCCAAGCCGGATACCAGCTCTATCACCATGCTTTCTTAGTAACTAAGGATGAGAAGTGGGCAGTAATCCAGCAGGGCATGAGCGCGGAAGACCGCACAGCAAGACGCTACCACTGGCTCTCCGATAACGTAACTGACTTTGTTGTTGAACCACAAAATGCCATAGTCGGCAACGCAAAACGGGAAACAGCCCTTAACATGGTGGCTAAAGAAAGCGAAGCCACTAGGAAAGCCTCTGTTGATTTAGCAAAAGAGCCAACCCGCAAGCTCATGAACCTTATCCAGTCCACGGCAAAACCGCTCAACCAGAAGTCGCTGCATGATTGGCTATCAAAAACAGATGACCCATGGCAACAAACCCTAAACACCCTCAACATGCCCCGCAAAATAAACTGGGACACGCTGAGCCGAGTCTACGAGTTCCAACCCAACAACTACGAGGAACTTTTAAGCGTGAAAGGCGTTGGATCCGCCACTGTACGTGGTTTAGCTCTCGTAGCCGAACTAGTTTATGGTGAGAAGCCAAGTTGGGAGGACCCAGTGAAATTCAGTTTTGCATACGGGGGCAAAGACGGTGTTCCGTTTCCAGTTGACCGCAAAGCAATGGACGAGTCAATTCAAATCCTCAAACAGTCAGTGCAAGAGGCTAAAATCGGCGACAAAGAAAAACTCTACTCACTGCAGAGGTTAAGGCGGTTTGTTCCCGAAAACGCGAATCTTTAAAGTACGTTTCTTTGAAAAACGAATAATTTTTATTGTTGCAGGTTTACTTAATTGCCCGAGCTAAGAAGTGGGGTCGTAGTCTAGACAGGTATGACGACGGGCTCCAGAAGCAAGCAACGGGTTTGCTGACCTCGCCCAGAGGAATGACGAAGTTCTGGAGCGTGTCTAGAGAAACCCGTAAAGAACGGCTTCGCGCTGTTCTTGGGTAAAGGTCGTCGGTTCAAATCCGGCCGGCCCCACCAAATTAACAAAAAGTCATCTATTGGATATGGATGGCATTAGTGTAATAAAGGCTATTTTTACATTTTTTTGATTATTAATGATTCTGTTTCACAGAAGAAAAAGAATTTGCGTTTAAATTTTACGATAATTCATGCTAAGTGGAACAGTAAGGACTCAGTCCCTAACGGGGATGAGTTCGGTAGAGACTTATCCTCAGCAAGGTTCAAAATCTACAGTGTCAACAGGCTTAAAAAAAGATAAGAATAACACGCGCGCGATAGCCCAACGACCTGACACGCGTTCTATTAGGCTTTTCTTGTTGCTCCGCAATGTGGACAAACTATAGATGTTTGAGGCATGAGTGAGCCACAATAGCTGCAAGGTACCAAAACTACTTCCTTAATAACTTCTTTTTCAGCAAAGACTGCAGGTGCTACCCCTTGGCCTCCTTGACTTAATCTTCTGCGATCGCGACGCCGTAGCCGCCCGTAATAATAATTATTGACTACAGTCCGTGCCGATTGAAGCTGCATTCCACATTTGTTGCAGAAGGCTGCGCCATCAGTGTTTTGTGCCCCGCATTTTGAGCAAATCGTCAATTTTTTTGAACCTTCTCTTCCTGGTTATTGCCAACTTTCCGGCTTTCTGTAAGCACAGCATTCTGTAGGTTACCGATTGTGTTTTCGACCAAAGATTTTTCGTGGTTGCCGTTAGTCATCACAACATTTTTTGGGTTAGCCTTAGAATTTAGTTTCTTTTCTGTGTGGAAGATGCTAACTTTCATGTAATAAACAAGGAAAACGGCGAGGGATGAAGTCCATAATATGAACCTTAAATGGTCGAATGGCGCGGGTAATAGTGTCGAAACCCAGAGAAAAGGATCGACTGAGAGCAGAAATAAAGCCGCCAGAATGTATCTGGGATAAATCATCTTTTGCAACAATGTCAAATCGTTAGAGTGATAGTTCGGATGGTAACGCTTAGCCTCCTTTACAACTATTGAGGCTAATGTTCCGAGGACAAAAAACATGAACCCTAAATCTAAAGCAAAAACGTCGGATGTCACAATTGAGAGTTGTCCATTACTATTTATCAGCGTATAAAAAAGGTAAGGCTCGAGAACTACGCAGAAGAACAGCATTAGGTTCAGAAGTACTACCGATGAGACTTCTGTTGAAAGATATCGCATGGTTTCTGAAAACGAAAGCCACACCATTGCGATGACTGCGAAACTAAAGCCAAACAATAATATGTTCGCAACAAAACTTTGCCAAACTAGCACTCGATTCTGAATCAAAATCAGAGAACCGATTGAAAGCGCCAGACCAAAAATAATGTCGGAAAAAGAGTCTGGCTTTAATCTAACTTTGTTTCTTCTTGCCCTTTTATGTTCAATCTGTTCATGCAACATTTTTCAAATATCTCCTAATTGTATATTGGGAAAAAAGAGGAGGTGAACTTGCTTCATAGGTTGCCTAGCCTACAGGCGGGAGACGAGCGATTCGCGGTTGAACTTTCTTGCGCCAAAGACATACAACGTAACAACTGTGGCCGAAATGATTACTGCCAGTACGGCGTTAAATGTTAAAGCATCCATTGTTACTGTTTCTTTTAGAGCGAATATTCCAAGCAAGACACCCACTGATGATAAGTTGGTTATGAATGAGTCGCGGCTTGACAGGTATCGAGACAAAACCGTTGATATCAGTGCAAACATTATTACTATCATCGGCGATACAACGAATGCGAGCAGACTTAGCGAGCTGGTCAACAGAGGCGCGTTCCAAACTATTGGATTGCTAAACACCGTATAGCCTATAACAACGGAGAATACCAGTAGCAGACCTGCTAGGCCAGCGATCAATGCAGCCAGGAACTTTCCAAGAAATATTTCGTTGTCACTCAATGGCATAGACAGTAGATGCTCCAGTGTTTTTTGATCTCTTTCAGCTGCAAAGGCCATAAAACATATGCCGCCAGCTAAGGTTGCGGGAAAGACTGATGCTAGGAACAGAAAACTGCCAAGAGCCGACGAAAGTGCAGTTGCCGTATAGCCGCTTTGGCTAAGAATGTGTTGTATTTCGAATATCGATATGGAAGCGAATATTAGCAGCATTACAAAGGTGGCAAATGCTCTGCTTTGTCTAAAGAATGTTTTAATTTCTTTTTTAGCGATTTCTAATATTATGTTAACCAATTTTTATGCCTCCATGGCCTTAAAGTATGCATCATCCAGGCTTGCTTCTTGTTTCTTAATCTCGTAGACAGGTAAATTTGCTTCTTCAAGCTGTTTGTTTACTGCAGCGGTAATCTCGTCTGCCTCATTTGTGTGTAGAATTATCTTGTTGTCTTCTCGCTCAATTGGCTCTTTGAAGCTTTTTTTCAATAGGTTGATTGCTTGTTGCGCGCTCTTCTCATCCCGTAGTCTTATGAGAATTGTCGGCTTGCAGTATTGGTTTTTGATTTCGTCCAGTGTTCCCGTTGTAAGCAAACGCCCTTGCTTAATCAATGAAACGTGGTCACACATTTTTTCGACCTCTGGAAGGATATGTGATGTTATTAGCAACGTTTTGCCTTCGTGCTTTAGGTCGTTTACCAAGTTTTCCATCGTTCTAGCTGCGACCGGGTCAAGACCAGAAGTGGGCTCATCTAAAAATACCACGTCTGGATCGTTGAGCAGCGCACGGGCGAAACCCACTTTTTGAGTTAAGCCTTTGGATAGCTTGCCGGCTTTCATGTCTTTGATATCTGTAAGTTCTAATCTTTGCAGGAGCGATTGTATTCGAACTGCTCTCTTGTTAGTTTCGATTCGCTCAAGTTTTCCTGCGTAATCAAGAATTTCAATGACTGTCATGTCGTTGTATAAACCAAATGCCTCTGGGAGATACCCTACGACTCTTCTAACGTCTTTGGGATCAGTTACCACATCAATGCCATTAATGGTTGCACTTCCTGAATTCGGTTTAAGCAAGCCAAGTAATGTCCTGATAAGAGTTGTTTTTCCAGCGCCGTTTCTGCCCAGCAAAGCCATTGAAGTGCTGCTTGAAATATCTACGGTGACATCCGCTATTCCGTGTGTTGCATCATACATTTTTGTTAAGTCTTTTGTTTCAATCATTTATTTCACCTGCTTGGCAACCATTTGAGGTTGATTTGACGTGTTTCTGCTTCTTCTTACTGCCCAAAAGCCGACTATCAAGCATCCAAGCAGAATCCAAAGAGCTCCCCAGAACAAGTACCAAGGAAGATCAGGGTAAAAGACGCCTAGACCTGCCACAATTACTATGGCAGCTACGATCAATGCTCCTATGTGGGGACCCGACTGTCCCGGACCTGATTCTCTCCGATCGCGAAGCCTCTGCCGCCCGTAATAATAATTATTTATTGCAGGCGTATTCTGCGCGGATTGAAGGTGGGCACCGCATTTTTGGCAGAATGCTGCGCCATCAGGATTTTGTGTTCCACATTTTGTACAGTAAATCATCTCTTACACCTCCTTTTCCTTTTTTTCTCTTTTTTTGATATCCTCTATTGTAAGGTTAACCCTGAGGACGCCCTTGTCGCCAAAAACTTCCAAGACCACTCCATCAGCGAATTCTGCGTGCTGTAGCTTTCCTATAGTGCCTTCAACCAAGACGTTTTCTTGGCTGCTGTCACGAACGGTGACGTTTTTGAGGTTAACCTTGGATTTCAGTTCCACCGAGAAGAACCGTTCTTTATCAATTTCCTCCATTTTTGTTTCCTCGGTAGAGCTAAAAGGCTAACAATAGCAATTAATTATAGCTCGCAGCGATGTTTAGTATACCACATTGAAGTTTAGAAGTAAACATTGGACGAAACCACAGTGGGGTGCCGAAAATGGAGGGTTTACAAGGTTTAGATAAATTATTTTTTGAGCTTGCGAGCGAAAACAGACTCGGCATACTACAGGAACTTCAGGCGGAAGGTCTTAGGATGCAGGAACTTGCTCGACGGCTAAGCCTAACGGATACGGAAAGCTCCAGACAACTTCAGCGATTAAGTGAAGCTCGGTTGGTTCAAAAACAGCCTGATGGAAAGTACGGACTTACATTGTATGCGAAGCTAGTACTGGATACCGCGTCACCTCTGGACTTTATCTCTAGGTATAGAGAGTACTTTCTTGATCACGATGCATGTTTCCTACCTCACGAGTTTCGGGCTCGACTTAGAGAGTTGTCAGGCGTTAGGTTGATTTCCAATACGGTTGAAACCCTGAATTGGGTGACCCAGATGTTCAGGGACGCTCAGAAGAAAATATACATGACCGTTGTAGGTTTTGATGTTAATGACGAAATTATGAGGCAGCGTGTGCAGGAGGGCCTAGAAGTCAGGTGGCTGATGGATGAGAGCTTCCTTCCCAAGGCGAGATTAATCTTGCGTTCAGACAAGCTACTTCCGCAAATGAGATCAATCCCCAAAGTTCCTGGACACGTCGCCGTGACAGACAAGAAAGCACTACTGACTTTACCTCGAATCGATGGAACGCTGAGCTATGAAGCTTTCGTAGGCGAGGATGCTTCCTTTTTGAAATGGGCAGAGGACTTGTATATTTACCGATGGGAAAGAGCAAAGCCTTGGCACCCATAAAATAGCGAGAAAACATTCAGAGTATCAGAACCTATTACATCCTCCGGTATAGTGATTCTATCTCCGGAAGTTTTTCCATTTTTCTTGTGTCCTTTGCGAAAAATCAAGAAATGAGCAAGAAACAGGCAGCAAATAAGTGAAGGACGCTGCGAGCTAGCTTCGCACCGTCGTTTAAACCGTCGTTCTAATCTTAAATTTGTTCAGTAGCAGAAAAAAAAATAGTGTGTTCTAGCATCAGGAACTTAGTGTTCCGAAGATACTTTCTAAGTGGTTCAGCGCCGTTGAATAGTGGCCTTCTTCAGCGTAGAACTGTGCTTTGCAATTTGGTATAGTTTCTGCCATACTGCGACCCATTGAGATGGGAACGTTCACGTCCATTTCTCCATGCCAAAGGTAAACATTGACATTTGGAGAAATGTCTTCAAGTTTGAAACCCCAATATTTTTCATATAGTTCTCGTTCATAGGCCGGTCCTCGAACTCCTTTCCGGAACGCTTCCCACATTTCCTCAGTTAAAAGGTTCAACGTTGTTGGATCAAGTATTATTTTCCTGTCAGGTTCGGGAAGACGCGTTGAAAACTGTAGCCAAAAATCCTTCACACTCTTCATATCGTTGGGTTTAGACCAAGATTCACCCGGATCCCAATAAGGGCCTACACCGCTCAAAATACCGGCGCTGGTTAGACGGTCTGAAATTTTATAGGCACAGGCTACTGAGTATGGTCCGCCTCCTGATATTCCCTCGACCGCAAACTGATTGATTTTCAAGAAGTCAGCAAGTTCAATGACATCATCTGGCCAATCAAGTATGGTTCGTTTTGGTTTGAAATCGGAAAGTCCCATTCCTGGTCTATCGACGGAGATGAGGCGGACTCCGCATCTTGCTGCGGTTGCGTTAATGATTTTTCCTTCAAGTCGAGATCCTGGATAGCCGTGAAAATGAAAGATTGGCTTGCCTGCAGGCTCTCCAAACTCCGCATAGCTGAGATGGCGACCGTCTTCAAGACGAATTATTTTGGCATTCGTAATTGTTACATTCTTGAGTTCAGTCTTTGATTTCAGCTCTACTGAAAAGAACCGTTCTTTCTCGTCCATGTTTTTGTTCCTCAGTTGTTGATTGGGCTGCGATAGCCATTAATCTTATGTTACAAGCATGTGTAGTAGTAAGCATCAATTCGAATAGTTCAAACTGAACTAAATGGGAAAGTTCGCGCGTGCAGCCTTGCTAATTTTTACTGGTAAATTGATGACAGTACCTTCATCCACGCGCCAGATTACAGATAGCGAAAATTCGGCAAGATTCTAGTAGCGAACAGACCCCTAACGAGTAATCATGTTCACTAGTTCTTGTTCAGCAAAAGATTAGTATTGCGAATCTTTGCTCAGGGAGACCGCCATCTCTGTAGTTATCTGATCGCCGACAAAGTCTTTTTCATGTATGGTAACTTCATTTTGGTTCAAGATTTTGATCATCAAATCTTCCTTGTAAGTTTTTTCATCCTGCAATCCCTCGTAGAGGAAGCTAATCGTGTCGTCATTTAGCCATTTTCCCTTATGGTCATAAGCTGCCGCAGTGTTCGTTACAGCAAAGAAGTGGTACAGTTTTTCGCTTCTATTGAAAACCAGCAGGTCAGTCTCTTCATAGGCCCCTAAACCTTCAATTTCTAATTTAGCAGTCGCAAGAACTCCCCATCCCTTTGCAACCGAAGAAAATTTTGCAACGCCTTTTACTCCGAAGGATTTACCCATGAAGGTTAAGGTACCCTCAACGTTCCAATTTCCAACGAAAACTTCTAATCGCTTTGCTTCAACTGGTAAAGGAAAAATATCTGCAAGTGTAGGTCGGTTTTGCATACCAAATCGAAATGAAGGTTGGAGTTAAAAGAGAAAAACTTTTCCGTATTAAAAGTTTTGATTTTCGTTCCCCAGCTAAATGATATTAAGTTCAGCTTTTTTATTGATGAGTTGACGGATTTTTTATGGGTAAAATGGTGCTGGGATCCCCTTCAACTCAAGTTCCACACCTTGGAAGACTCTGACTCGTACGGGAATGAGCCCTGTAGAAGCTTAAACCATTAAGGGTCTGAAACAGCAAGACTCAAAACATGAATTTGAAAAAAAAAGAAGATTGTTATCGATGTCGAGCCGTTCAAGTTTGCACTGTTCTTTTTCCATTTGTACTTCGCACATATCCTGCCGTTATGATCATGATTCCTGCAACAAGTCCAATTACTGTGTAAAAGATATCATCGTTAATGCTGATGATTGCGGCTTGTTCCAGTAGCGTTGTTACTCCAACTATTACGGCTAAGCAACCGACTATAGCTCTTGTGGAATTCTTCATTAAATCACCTCCCGATAGTTTTCGCCTTGTTGGATGCTATGGCTGTTGGGTAATTGTTGACAAGCCGCTGGTGATTATAGTTCCTAACGTTGGATTACCTGCATACACCAAGTTTGATCCTCCGCTCAAATCAGCGTCTAACCTACCGTTAACGTTGATATTTCCAGTGCTTCCACCCATCATCGTTATTGTTGCGGTGTCGACTTTTAGCTCGGACAACTGTAGGCCACTTCCGCCTGAACACGAAGCTGACAGACCATTAGCTTGTCCTTCAATCTTAAGCGTGCTTCCGCCAGATTCGCTAACAGAAAGGTCATGCGCCATCACGAAACCTGCAACGTTTGCATTCGCTCCGCCAGAAAGATGAATTTCCTGAAGATCAGGCATCGTTATCTGAGCTTTCAGTGTTCCTATGTTAAAGATCGATGCTAACTGCAAACCAATTGTTAAAGTATTGCCCGTTTGGCTAACGTCTATTCTATTGATCACATTGCTATCTGCTGTTATCGATACGCTATACGAGTCGCCTTCGTTAATTTGCGCTTGAAATCCACTTTGAATATTGATTATTGTGAAGTCACTGAGATTTTTTTGCTGAGTTTGTATTTTTCCCGAATCGATTAAAATTACACCGCTGAGGATAAGCAACCCTATTAGTACAATAACTCCGCCTGTCACGATCAAAGCTTTGCTCATAATATTCATTCTTTTTCGCCTCCTTCACGTTTTATGATCTTGATATTTTCGTGAGTCCTCAAACGATCGCGGGGTGTTTCACCGACGAAGATCCAACGTTCGTCAATTGGGTCAAAGACTCGCCGCAATTGCTTCGTCACAATTTCCAATTTGGAATCGCATTTTCTGAAAGAAGCATTGTCAACAGGGTTAGTTGTTTTGAATCTTGAACAACACACTGAAAACTCTGGCAATTTTTTTTCCTGTTTTTTTGCCGTTTTTTCCAACATCCTCGTTAACATCGTTCTATTCCTCCTTAACTCCAATTTTGCTCGACTTTTATATCAAAAAAAGAGGGAATTACTTGCTCAGGATTCCTCAGCAAGTTCGACTTCATTTTCCCAACATCTCCTCAAAGGATTTTGTTTGCCTTCGGAATTTTTCTAATCAAATAAGCCACTGCGAAACAAAGGACAATACCAATAGGGCTTACGACTGCAAATTTCAGCAACAGTGGAAGTTGAAGGCTTTGAAGGCTAAGGGCCAGAAAGACAAGGACTGGCGCTTGAATGATGTAGGCAGTGAATGAGCTGCTAGAGAGAGCTTTTGTAAGTCGATTTTGAAAGTTTAATTTTTCTCTGAACCAGACAGTTAGACCAACGGCGACTGCTACTCCGAAAAGTTGTTCCCAAAATGCGTAAGCAGCCGCTTGCCAACTAAATCCACCTGAAAACGAATTTACTCCGCCTGTTATAACGCCTGCTACGAAAATGAAGGGTAGAATTGCCAGAAGCGCCATAGATATTTTTGACCAGAATTGGCCGGTTCTTTTGGGTATTGTCATGAACCAGTTTCCTCTGAAAGCAATTAATCCAACGATGAAGAAAGCGATGTACTGAGGGAAGTATCCATAACGGAAGCTAAACAAAGACGACACGGAGCTAGTGGGAAAAACAAGCCTGACAGCAAAGGAAACAGCCCCAAGCAACAAAGCGAAGGCAAGGATAATGCTATTTTTTGGAAATGGAATAGCTTTGGTGGGTTTTGGCTTAAATGCTCGCCAGCCTATGTATGCCATGGAGAAAACTAGCAGGGCTAAAACAAACCAAAGGATTCCGAATCCGAAGAATCCGTAGGTAGTAAAGAAGTTTAGAAATGAACCGTGGAAGGATCCATTTGCCAAGGCAACTGCGTAGTCAACGATTGGTTCGACTACTACGAGGAAGATTAGAAGTGGTATGCCTAGTCGGGTTAGTCTTTCTTTTACGTATTGT
>Ga0187848_10001093_pt1 | contig 23533 bp, 25 predicted proteins | sample June2016WEW_4_40_FD_132424 | JGI IMG/M metagenome (GOLD analysis project Ga0187848, IMG submission 132424) | Peatland microbial communities from SPRUCE experiment site at the Marcell Experimental Forest, Minnesota, USA - June2016WEW_4_40 | ecosystem: Environmental > Terrestrial > Soil >... | reverse complement strand
AGGATTTCCTCTTCTTTTCGGCTCGGCTGGAACTATCGCTTTATTGACGAAAAGCCTGACAACCTCACAGGCTTCCATAAAACAACAATACCAAGAAGCCTTTTAAATTCTGCACACCCCTATCTATTTAAAAAAAACATGAAATTAGAAACCAGCATCAGTCATAGTTAGGCAGTTATCGGTTAAACTGGAGTCTATTTCCGAAACGCTTATATTTTCTGGATAATGTTTCATTGAGCAAGGTTCGAAGCGACAATGTCTAATTGTAAAAGCAAAATAGAAACAAGTGCATCACAACGCCTTAGCTTCGACTGCTACTTTTATCATTATTTTCCTTAAGCCCAGAACTAAGAATTTTTTTAAGCAAAGTTCTGGGCAAAGAATGGGTGTAAAAGATGGAAAAAAATACTTCTAACCACAGAATTGTTGTTAAATTCGGTGGTTCTAGCCTAGCGGATCACGAGAGGCTCTTAAAAGCGGCGCTTGCCGTGGTCAACGAAGCCAAAAAAGGCAAACAGGTCACCGTTGTAGTTTCCGCCATGGGCAAAACAACAGATGTCCTTATGACGACAGCGAAAAACGCTTCCAATGGAAAATTAGAAAAAAAAGACTTAGATGATATTCTCTCGATGGGTGAGCGAACCAGCATAAGAATATTTGCCGCTACGCTAAAAACCAACGGTGCAGAATCCTGCTACTTCGACCCAATTGACAGCAACTGGCCAATAATAACTGACTCAGCATTCCAGAACGCGAATCCAATCCTGAAAGATTGCGAAAAAAATATTCGTGAATGCATAATGCCTATTTTGGAAAAGGGTATAATACCAGTGGTCGCTGGGTTCCTTGGCAAAACTAAAGATGGCAAAATCACCACTCTTGGAAGAGGCGGTAGTGACACAACCGCGTTTATCCTAGCCGAGGCATTAAACGCTGACGAAATCGTCTTAGTCACCGATGCGGATGGCATAATGTCAGGTGACCCAAAAATTATCTCGAACCCAGAACGCCTAAGAGAAATCGACGTTAACACAATAGTAGGTTTAGCTGATTCAGGAGCTAAATTTATTCACAGCAAAGCCTTAAAGTTCAAACCAAAAAACATCAACGTCCGAGTAATCAACCATGCGCACGGCAACTTAACTGAAGAGGGCACAGTAATCACGGGCGCATTAGCAAGTGAGCTGGACGCGGAAATAGCACATCCCTTTCCAGTCGCTGAGATAACAGTAATCGGAAACGGCATCTCTGCAAACCCCCAAATCGTTCAAGAAATGGTGGAAAAAACCAAACAGCACTCCCTGCTTTTGGGCATGTCAATGAACACAAACTCAATCATACTTTATGCTTCTCAAGAAAAAAACTTGGACGCGCTCTTCAACGACATCCATAATATAACAAAGAACAATAAAGAAACGATAGCAATGGCAGTCAAAAAAGACCTTGTCTTCATAAAAACAAGCGGTGTCGGCTTAGAAGAAACACACGGCATAATTGGAAAAATAAGTGAAGACCTCAGATTAAACGGCATAAACATTTCAGGCATACTAACCATAACATCGAGCATTCTGCTCTTTGTAGATTGGAATGAACGTGAAAAAGCCCTGAAACTAATTAAAAACTCATTAAGGGCTTCCAAATAAGCAAAGGTGACTAAACATGAACCAAGGAAAAACACGACGATTAAAAAGAATCATGCGGCAAGATAACCGCACAGTAATCGTGCCCATGGATCACGGCGTAACAATCGGCCCAATCCAAGGAATAATCAACATGCAGCAAATAATCAATCAACTCCTCAAAGGCGGAGTTGACGCAGTACTAGTCCATAAAGGCATAGCTAAGCATATTGACGCTGGAAACGCAGGTTTAATAGTGCAGTTATCAGGCATGTCAAACCTAAGCCCGAACATAAACGGTAAAGTCCAAGTGTGCAGTGTCCAAGAGGCCATACGCTTGGGTGCGGATGCAGTCTCCGTGCACGTTAACGTTGGTTCACAAGACGAGGACAAAATGCTAAGTAATCTAGGCAAAGTATCCGACGAATGCGACGTATACGGCATGCCCTTGCTTGCGATGATGTATGCGCGTGGACCAAAAATACCAAACGAACATGCGCCTGACGTGGTAGCCCACGCTGCAAGAATTGGCGCTGAACTAGGCGCAGACATAATTAAGGCAAACTTCACAGGCAACATAGACACCTTCAAAACAGTCGTCGAAAGTTGCCCTGTTCCAGTCGTAATTGCTGGAGGACCAAAATGCAAAGCATCCCAAGAAATCCTCCAAACTACACATGACTCAATAGAAGCTGGCGCTGCAGGACTCTCTATTGGACGAAACGTGTTCCAAAACGAGAACCCAACCTTAATAGTTAAAGCGCTCTCAGCAATAGTTCATGACGGGGTTAGCGTGGAGCAAGCGCTAAAAATTCTCGGTGAGCACCATTGAAGGAAATATGGGTAGAAATAGACCAAGCTGCTACACCTCAAGAAAAAGAAACATTACTTAGCCTTGCCCACGAAAACGCAGACGTAATGATCCACGATTCGCAAGCGAGTAACCGCTCTGGCAACTTAAACTTAACCTTCCTCACCGAACTAAACGAGAAAAAAATTGCCCAACTAAAAAGTGAGGGCAAAAAAAACGCCATAAAAATTAACATAAAGGGCAAGGAAGACGAAAACAAAGCCGCCAAAGCGGCAGAACTCGGGGTCGATTACATAATAATTAACTGCCTTGATTGGCGAGTAATTCCACTTGAAAACTTAATTGCAAAGGCACATGGTGGCAAAAGCAAACTAATCGCCGAAGTCACCACTGCAGCCGACGCGAAACTGGTTCTTGAAGCCCTAGAGCTCGGAACAGACGGTGTCCTGCTAAAAACCTCAAACCCCAATGAGCTTGCTAAAGCAGTCAAAGTGGTTAAGGAGCAAATGCCAAGAATAACCCTAACCCCAGCCAAAATTTTAGACATCAAACCGATTGGCACTGGAGCCAGAGTCTGCGTGGACACCGTTGACCTGATGGTTCCGGGCGAAGGAATGTTGGTCGGATGCCAATCAGCAGGGTTCTTCCTAGTGGAAGCCGAGGTAAACGAAAATCCCTATGTTCAATCGAGGCCATTTAGAGTAAACGCTGGACCAGCTTCGCATTATACATTAACTTCGCTACACAATACTCGATATCTGTCCGAGTTGAAAGCTGGCGACGAAGTTTTAATCATCAACAGAGAAGGAAAAGTCCGAATAACAAATGTGGGGCGGTCAAAAATCGAGTTTCGCCCCCTACTCCTAATCGAAGCCCAAGTGGACGACACAAAAATAAAGACTATACTCCAAAACGCAGAAACCATACGAGTAGTGACACTGCAGGATTCAAAACCAGTCACCGAACTTAAACTAAACGATGAAGTCCTAGTGCACATAGCCGCAAAAGGAGGCCGACACTTCGGCGTATCAGTGCCTGAAGAAACGGTGATAGAAAAGTGACCGCGAGAATCTGCGTCTCGATTCTCCCAAAAAATAATCTTGAAGCGTTAAGTTTTATCGAGAGGGCAGAAAAAGCCCAAGCAAACCTCGTAGAAGTTAGGCTAGATTGCTTTGAAGCGACAAGAAATCTAACAGAACTTGTTAAAAGCACAAAAATTCCCCTAATCGCAACAAACAAGCTCTTGATTGAGAAAGGCTTTTTTACTGGAACAGAAATAGAGCGGCAACAAACATTACTAAACGCTGCCAAGAACGGCTTCGAATATGTTGATGTTGATCTGTCAAGCCCAAAACATAAAGAAACAATCGACAAACTCAAGCCATTAGGCGCTAAACCAATCGTTTCCTACCACAGATTTGACGGAGCACTAAGCAGTTCTGAAATGGAAGCGGTTCTGGAACAAGAAATTGCCAGCGGAGCCAGCATCTGCAAAATAGTAACAACAGCAAAGAAAATCGAAGACAACCTGACAGTGCTGAATTTTGTTTCTGCCATTTCAAGCAAGGCTAAACTTGTCTGTTTCTGCATGGGTGAGCAAGGCAAGGTTTCCAGGCTTCTCTCGCCGATGTTCGGTGCCTTCTTCACATTCGCTTCGCTAGAGCAAGGCAGCAAAACTGCGTTAGGGCAAATGACTGTTCAAGAAATGAGGACTGCTTACAACCTCTTAGGAGCATAAATAAGATGGATATTTCAGGAAAAACACAAGTTTGCGGAGTAATCGGTGACCCAATAGAGCACACTCTAAGCCCAATTTTGCATAATGTAGCGTTTGAGGCTTTGGAACTGGACTACGTGTTTTTAGCGTTCAAAGTGAAACCGGCTGAAGTTGGAAACGCCGTAAGCGGTATGCGAGCCTTGACCATTCACGGGTTAAACGTAACCATGCCACACAAAAATGCCGTCGTCAAATACTTGGATGAGGTAGACCCTGCTGGCAAAGTTATAGCTTCCGTTAATACTATCCTAAACAAGGATGGAAGACTGCTCGGCTTTAACACCGACGGCGTCGGAGCACTAAATGCGCTCGAAAAGAACGGCGTTGAACCGAGAGGCAAAAAGGTACTGTTGCTTGGAGCAGGCGGCGCTGCAAAAGCAATAGCATACACTCTCTCGCAAGAGGTTGATGAGCTGGTAATTTTGAATCGTACACCTAAATCAGCCATCGAGTTAGCTAATCTCTTAAAACAAAAGTTCAAGAAAAAAATCAACGCAGGCGAGCTTTCGCCAAGTGCAGTCAAAGATAACCTTGCTGACTCCGAGGTGCTTATTAACGCCACTTCAATCGGAATGAAACCAAACGACAACCAAACCCTAGTAGCACCCGAATGGCTCAAACCTGACTTGGTAGTAATGGACATAGTGTACAATCCTCTTGAAACAAGGCTTGTGAAGGACGCTAAAGCTGAAGGAGCCAAAGTAGTAAGCGGGGTTGAAATGTTAATTTATCAAGGCGCTGTATCGTTTGAAATATGGACTGCCTGCAAAGCGCCAGTTGAAGTTATGAGGAAGGCAGCGCTTAACCACTTGCAGAAGGTGTAAAAGTTGACTAAAAAAGCTACGGCTATAGCTCATGGTGCTGCAACAATCGTCAACGCCATGGCATTCGGCAAAGGTGCAGCTTTCGGGGTTGACTTGTGGACTAAAGCCGAAGTGAAATTAACAGATGAACCTCATGTTATCAAAGCAGAAATAACCTCTGATCCCAAAGAAAATACCGCCTTAATGGAAAAAACAGTGGCGAGGGTTCTCCAGCGGTTCAGTTTGGATAATAGTTTTGGAGCCAAAGTAAAAACTTGGTCAAACATTCCCATAGCCAAAGGATTAAAAAGTAGCAGTGTAGCCGCAAACGCAGTAGCAATAGCAGCCATAGCAGCGTTAGGCAAAACGCTTGATGACTTGGGGCTCGTCAATTTGGGCGTCGATGCTGCTTTTGACGCAAAAGTTACTATAACAGGCGCTTTTGATGATGCTTGCGCTTCATACTTCGGCGGTGTAGTAATTACTGACAATTTGAGCCGAGAAATAGTTAAACAGATGCCGTTGACTGAAGACTTGACGGTGTTGTTCTATGTTCCGCCTGAAAAAGCGTACACAGCCGACTCTAACGTGAGCAGGCTGCAAACTGTCAAACCGCTCGTTGAAGTAGCCTACAGGGAAGCTTTGGAGGGCAAGGTTTGGGAGGCATTGACGCTTAACGGCTTGATTTACTCCTCAGCCTCAGGATATAACCCTTCAATCGCGATTGATGCGCTAGCCGCTGGAGCAATAGCAGCTGGATTATGCGGCAAAGGACCAGCAGTAACAGCAGTAACGCCCAAGGACAAGATCGATTCCGTAAAAGTTGCATTGCAAAAACAAGACGGCGAAATCTTGCAGGCTCAACTCAACAGGGAGAAAGCCAAGGTGCTTTAGCCAATGGCAGACGTAATCATCAAGAAAACTGAAAAGCTAAGCGGCGAGGTTTGCGCCCCACCATCGAAGTCTTACACACAGCGAATGCTCATAGCCGCTGCTCTGTCTAATGGCGCTTCCAAAATATCAAATCCTCTTTTGTCCGAAGACACCAAAGCGACTTTACGAGCTATCATAGCTTTAGGTGCAGAAGTAATTTTGGAAGAAGGGTGCTGGACAGTAACAGGTTCAGTGCCACTTAAAAATGCGAAAGAGCCTATTGACTGCGGCGAATCTGGCGCCACGTTACGTTTTATTATACCCGTAGCAGCCCTAGCACCTGACCCATCAATCCTGTTTTTCAGTGGTTCTTTTGAACGCAGACCAATCGAACCTTTGCTTCAAAGTTTGGACGGGCTCGGCGCCAAAGCCCGTTCTCAAAAACGCGGCGACAAAGATTCAGTTTTTGTTGAAGGTGGTGGTATTCTTGGAGGCGAAACATCTATTCCTGGTAACGTTAGTTCACAGTTCATATCTGGATTGATGTTTGCTTGCCCCATGGCAAAGGTGGATACAGAAATTATTCTTGCTTCACCACTTGAATCGGTCGATTACGTTAAAATGACTCAAGATGTCCTTGCAAAGCACAATGTTAGGGTTGTTATTTACGGAAATTTTGAGCGCATAGAAATTCCGGCCAATCAAACGTATATGCCTTCTGACTGCAAAGTGCCCGGCGACTTTTCTTCCACTGCCTTTCTTCTCGCTGCCGCAGCTATAACCAACTCGAAAGTGCAGGTCAGCAATCTTGAATATGAGAGCACCCAAGGCGATAAAGCGATTCTGGGCATCCTTAAGCAAATGGGCGTCGCGGGAAAAGTATGCGAGAACAGCGTTGAAATAAGCGGAACCGGCAATTCGCTTCACCCTTTGAATATTGATTCGAAAAATATCCCTGATCTCGTCCCAGTTTGTGCTGTGCTTGCATGCTTTGCGAATGGCACTTCTCAAATAAGCGGTGCACAAAGACTCAGGTTCAAGGAATCTGATAGGTTATCGTCGCTTTATGTTGAGCTTAAAAAGATGGGTGCACAAATAGAGATGGATACAAACAGCCTGACTGTGACAGGCCCTTGTGCTTTGAATAGTGCAGTGATTGACCCACATAATGACCATCGTATCGCGATGGCTTGCGCAATTGCAGCCTTAGGCGCAGAAGGCGAAACCACAATTCGAAACGCTGAGTGCGTTAGAAAGTCTTATCCGCAGTTCTTCACTCATCTAAAACAGATAGGAGCTGAAATTGTTGGCGGGAAATTCGATAGGTAAAGAATTCACAGTAACCACTTTTGGCGAAAGCCACGGCAAATATGTCGGCGTAGTATTGGATGGTTGTCCAGCTGGGTTGCCTCTTTCTGAAGCGGACATTCAAGTGGAGTTGGATAGGCGCATTCCAGCAGAGCCCAAAATTGTCTCCGGAAGAATTGAAAAAGACATCGCAAAAATTCTTTCGGGGGTTTTTGACGGTTTTACTACTGGTGCTCCAATAGCTTTGATGCTTGAGAATAAGGAGGTCGACTCAAGCGATTACGAGGCAATCAAGGACCTGCCAAGACCAGGACACGCCGACTACCCCGCCTGCGTGAAGTATGGTGGCTTTAACGATTACCGAGGCGGCGGACGCTTTTCAGGTAGACTCACAGTTGCATTTATCATGGCTGGAGCCGTAGCCAAAAAATTGTTAAGCAGATTTGACGTTGACGTCTTAGCTTATACCAGATCAGTGGGCAAAGTTAAAAGTGATAAGAAGTTTAATGCACAGGAAATCCGCAAGAACAGGTACACAGCGGCTACCCGTTGTCCAGACTTAGCCTGTGCAGAAAGAATGGAGGAAGCCATAGTTACTGCGAAAAAAGAAGGCGATAGTCTTGGCGGAATAGTTGAATGCATTGCCCTAAACGTTCCAGTAGGAGTGGGAGAGCCACTGTTTGATTCACTTGATGCCGATTTAGCAAAAGCGTTGTTTAACGTTCCCGCTGTGAAAGGGGTAGAGTTCGGCTTGGGCTTTGGAATTGCACAATTAAAGGGCTCTGAAAGTAACGACCCCTACATTATGCAAAGCGGAAAAGTTGCAACCGCAACGGATAATGCAGGCGGAATCTTAGGCGGAATATCTACTGGCATGCCAATCATGGTGCAAGTTGCTATAAAACCTACACCTTCAATTGGCAAAGAACAGAAGACCGTTAACTTGTCTACGATGGAAGACGCGCGTATTAGCATTAAGGGTAGGCATGACCCCTGTGTTGTCCCAAAAGCTGTGCCCGCCGTGGAATCTGCGGTTGCCATAACCTTAGCTGACCACATGATTCGCGCGGGTTTTATACCTAAAGTCTTGGAGAGACAGAAATGAAGGATGAAATTCAACAGCTCAGAAAAAAAGTAGACCAAGTTGATGAACAAATCCTAAATGCTCTTAGCGAAAGAGCCAAACTATGCAGGGCTATCGGCTTAATTAAGAAAAAGAAAGACCTGCAAATAAGGGACACTGCCCGAGAAACCGAGGTTTACAAGAGTGTCAAAGAAAAAGCTGTCCAATTTCATTTGGATCCCCTGCAAGTTGAAGCGGTTTACCGCGAAATAGTTAATATGTGCAGTGCTGTTCAAGAGTAGAAAGAACTCTTAACGGAGAGTTAACCCTGTGCTCTATGAAATAAATGAGAAAGCCATAAGGCTCGAAAATCAAGGAAAAAAAATAATACGCTTAAACCTAGGCGACCCAGACTTAGCTACGCCTAACGAGATAATTGAAGCAGCATACGCAGCGATGAAGGCGGGCAAAACCAAATATTCTTCCTCTTACGGCGAGACCAATCTTAGAGAAAGGCTCGCTGAACTTCATGGAGTTAAAGCTGAAAATGTAGTTATCACGCCTGGTTCAAAATGGGGCATTTTCGCGACAATGTACCTCATCATGAAGACTGGAGGAAACATTGTTATCCCGACGCCTTACTGGACAGCTTACGATTTAATCGCTAAAAGTCTTGGTGCTCAGACTAAACTATTAAGGACAGAGATGGAAGACGGCTGGAGAGTAGATTTAGACAAGCTTGAAGCAATGATTGACAAGGACACCCGAATGATAATACTCAACAATCCAAACAATCCCACAAGCAAAGTCATAGATGCTGAAACACTTGACGGTATAGTAGAAATAGCCAACAAAAAAGGCGTAACCATCCTCTCAGACGAAGTATATGGAACAATCAGCTTCGTTAAAACAAAAAGCATCCTGGAACATGACGGTGACCATACTCATATTCTCACCACCGGCTTCTCCAAAACATTTAGTATGACGGGCTGGCGAATCGGATACATAATCGCAAACAAACAACTCGTCGACAACATAACTAAACTCAACCAGATCACCATCAACAATGTCCCAGTATTCATTCAAGAAGCCGCATTAAAAGGGCTGGAAATGCAAAAGCAACTCGCCACGAAAATAAAGGAAGAATACCAAGAAAGAGCAAAAATGGCAAGCAAAACCTTAGCCAAAGCAGGGCTCTTATTCACAAAACCCGAGGCACCATTCTATGTTTTCCCAAAGCGTCCAGGCTTAAACTCGGAAAAATTCACCTTAGACTTGCTCGATAAAGGTGTAGCTGTAGCTCCAGGCACATCATTCGGCGACTATAAAGAGCACTTCCGCATCTCTCTAACAGCGCCAAGAGACCAAATAAAAGTCGGATTAGAGAAGATAAGCGAGGCGCTTGAATGAAAACCGCGATTCTAGGCGCGGGAAAAATGGGCGTATGGTTCGCAAAGTTCTGCAAGGAGAAAGGCGACAACGTAATCTTAGCTGACAGAAAAAAACAGAAGCTGTCAGGGCTCGGCAAGGAGTTGGGCGTTGAAACCACCGACGACTTCACGAAAGCTGTCAAAGCAGCAGATAGAATCATGATTTGCGTATCTATCAGTAGCTTCGAGGAAGTAGTTAAAAAAATAGGTTCAAGCGTACGCGATGGGCAAGCAGTCATGGATATCTGCTCGATCAAAGAGTACCCCGTCAAAGTCATGCATGAAAACATCAAACATGGCTTGGTCTTGGGTACGCATCCTGTTTTCGGTCTAGGCAGCAAGGGAGTCAAACACAAAGCCTACGTGCTAACGCCGACAAACGCCGCCGAGGAGAAATATGCTGATGACTTTAAGGAGTGGCTGGAAAAAGAAGAAGCACACGTTTTCATCATGACCCCCAAAAAACACGACCAGCTCATGTCAGTAGTCCTTGGGCTGCCCCACTTTCTAGGACTAGTTGCCTGCGAGACTCTCTTGGAGCAAAAAGATTTCCCAGAAACAAAGCAGGTTGCAGGCACAACCTACCGCCTCCTCTTCACTTTGGCTGAAGCGACGGCGCTGGAAACTCCCGACCTGTATGCTAATCTGCAGACGAACCTGCCGGAGATGGGAAAAATCGAAGACCTCTATATCGCCAAAGCGCAGGAGTGGCTGGATTTAATTAAGCAGAAAAATCCTCAAGCGATAGTTGATAGGATGGCGCAGGTTAAAGAGAAACTCCTCAAGGCTGACCCTGACTTTGCTAAATCCTACGAAGTCATGTACCGAATGCTTGAAGCAACAGAGGAATAAGGGCATCAGATGACGAAATCATTGGTTGTGAACTGTTCTCTGAAGTCGACAAGTGAGGCTTTGCTTGAAGCTGTGAAAAAATTTAGCGACTGTACTGTTATCCAGTTTAGAGACATCGATGAGGACTACCACGTTGACAAGATCATTGATGCCGTTGTCATCAGTGGGTCTACGGCTAGAATAGTTGATCCTTCTGAGAGAGCCATGTTCGAAGGAGTTGCGCATTTGATAAAAACATGCAACTTACCAATATTAGGCATTTGCTATGGTCATCAACTGCTTTGTTGGACATTTGGCGCCAAAGTAGGGTCGCTTGCTCAACCAGTTTTTGACAGGTTTGAAAAGGTTCGAGTGATTAACATTGACGGGATATTTGCAGGCTTCGCAGAACAGCAAACTGTACCGCTCTCTGAATCACACTATGACTATGTCTTAAAAGAAAGCCTTGAACAGGCTGGCATAGTCGTGCTTGCAGATTCTGCTTCATGCGAAGTAGAGGCAGTTAAAACCAAGAGTAAACCGTTTTACGGCGTTCAGTTTCATCCAGAGCGAATAAATGGGAAAAGCGAATCGCATCCTGAGGGACACAGGGTTATCGAGAACTTTTACAGCAACGTGGTTAAGCGATAGAAAGACTTTGTTTTTCTTTTGTTTCATCAATTATTTAGTCTCTTGAAGAGCGCTCTAATAACAAGTGCTCATCTGTGAAGCCATACTTGCCGTAAAGCTTTCGTGCTTTCGCGTTCTTCCATTCGGTGGAAACATGGAGTTCAACAATATTTTCTGCTTTGGCTCGTTTGATTATGGCTTTAAGAAGTTTTGAACCAATTCCTTTGCTCTGATAAGTAGGATGTACAAAAAGGTTGATTATCAAACCCTGTTTCTGGCATTCCCAAAAAGAAGGGAAAACAGCGTAGTCAATGAAACCGACAATTGAAGAGTTAAATTCGGCTACTAAAACCATGAATTGTTTGTCGTTTAAACGTTTCTGGAGGTTTTCTATCACAAATATCTCGTTTTCATTCCACGTTTCCTCACCAAGCTTTGTTGACCTCAGCACTTTGATTATTCCATCTGCGTCTTTGTTTGTTGCTTCACGAACAATAATTTCTTTTTCTGCTATCATGGAGAGTTATTCTTCCTTTTTTTATATAGACACCTTTCACCACTTTGAATCTATAATATCTGTAATTTTTGATAAAAGCTTATTTAGATAAGGCGCGTCTGAATTAACTTTATCAAATAAAATGGAAAACAGGTCTTCTAAGAAATTATTTAGCCTTAGGATATGAGCCTAGAATTTTGATGAACACTGCATACTTCTTCAGCGCGTTCAAGGTTTCAGCGCATCGCTTCTCATTGCGGTGCCCTTCAAAATCCAAGTAGAAGTTGTATTCCCACGCCGTTTGCTTGGTTGGTCGAGACTCGATTTTGGTTAAGTTGATGTCTCTTTTGGCAAACTCGCCCAGTGCATGGTAGAGTGAACCTGGCTTATGGGCGGCTGAGAAGATTATGGATGTTTTGTCTTTGCCCGTCACGGGCGAATCCTCCGTAGACAGGACGAAGAATCGCGTGTAGTTCTCAGGGTTGTCTGCGATGTCTTTGGAGAGGATGTGCATGCTGTAGAGGTTAGCTGCTCTTTCGCTGGCAATCGCCGCAGCGTTCTTTAAGCCTTTTTCTTTGATCATCTTGACGCTGCCAGCCGTGTCATATGTCTGTATGAGTTCTCGTCCAAACTCTTCCAAGAAGGTTCGGCACTGTGCCAGCGCCTGAGGATGCGAGTAAACAACTTTGATATCTGCCAAAGCAGTGCCTAAGTTTGCGATGAGACAGTGTTCAATTTTCACGATGACTTCGCCGCAAACCTTCAAATCGTTCCTCAAGAAAAGATCATAGTTCTGGGTTACGCTGCCCTCTAAGCTGTTTTCAACGGGGATGACGCCGAACTTTGTTTTCTGCATGCATACGCTGTCAAAAACGTCCTTGAAGTCTTTGCAGGGTTTAACCTGTGTGTCGGCTCCGAAGAACTGGAAGACTGCGTTTTCGCTGTAAGCGCCCCGTTCGCCTTGGAAGGCTACTTTCACTTTTTGTTTCCCTGCTTACGATTCTTTAGCAAGAGCTTGTTTATACCGTTTATCATCGCTTCAACGCTAGCCATAACAATGTCTTCTCTGGCTGCACGTGCTGAAACAATGTTGCCTTTTTCATCCTCTACTTTAATGACAACTTCTGCTACGGCGTTTGAGCCGCCTGTGATTGCTTCAAGTCGGTATTCGCTGAGTCGTATGTTTTCCAGGTTATTGGTTAGTTTTTGAATGGCTTTTAAAACAGCGTCAACCGGGCCTACGCCTGTTTCTGCAGCAATGTACTCTTTCCCATCCAAGACCAGCTTGACTGAGGCGGTCGGAATTACTTTGATTCCTGTTATAACTGCTAAGTCGCTTAAGTCAACGATTTTTTCTTCCCCTATAACTTCACCCATAACTGCTGAAGTTAACGCAAATAAATCAGCATCCGTCACCATCTTACCTTTATCACCTAGCTCTTTAACACGTTGGACAACTTCCTGAAGCTGTCGTTCGGTTGGGTGGATGCCTATTTCTTCCAGTTCAGCTTTTATGCCGCGTGTCCCCGCTAGTTTTCCTGCAACTAATTTTCTTGTTCGCCCGACCAACTCAGGGTCTATGGGCTCAAAGGTTAATGGCTTCTCTGTTATTCCTCGAGTGTGGATGCCTGACTCATGGGCAAAAGCGTTTTCGCCCACAATTGCTTTGTTAGCTTGCACAGTTATGCCGCTCAACGATGAAACCAATCTTGAAGTGCTGTATAATAACCGTGTGTTTACGCCTGTCTTATATTTGTAAATCAAATGCAAAGCCGTAACCACCTCTTCAAGCGAAGCGTTGCCAGCCCGCTCACCTAACCCGTTGACGGCAACGTGCACCTGATCGGCGCCGGCTTCAACAGCTGCTAAGGAGTTTGCAACTGCCAAACCAAAATCATCGTGGCAATGTGTGCTAATGGGAACGTTAACTACAGTTTTTAGTTCCTCAATGAGTTTGAAGGTTGTTTTCGGAATCATTATGCCAACGGTATCAGGAACGTTTAGGCTGTCCATTCCTGCTTTCTCTGCTGCTTGACAAACTTGTTTTAAGAAGGGCATTTCTGAGCGCGTGGCATCCATTGGCGAAAACTCGCATTTGAAACCATGCTTCTTAACGTACTCGATAGATTCCACAGTTGAAGACAGCACTTGTTCAGGTGTTAAGTTCACGGCGTACTTCATTTGCACAGGAGACGTAGGAATAAAAACGTGGATTAGATCAACGTCGCAGTCGATTGCAGCGTTAATATCTCCTTTTGTTGCACGAGACAAAGCGCAGATTTCTGGTTCTAAATGAGCTTTTGCAATCTCGCGTACAACCTTTTTCTCGCCCTCAGAAGAGCTTGGAAAACCTGCTTCGATAACATCGACGCCTAGCTTGCTTAGTTGACCTGCAATCTCAATCTTATCGTCTGCAGTTAAAGAAACGCCAGGCGTTTGTTCACCGTCTCTCAGGGTAGTGTCAAAAATACGGATACGTTTTGAGGTTTTATTAGTCATTTTTTCAACCAGTTTTCACTGTTAGAGCTGCAGCAATGGCTTCTGCCATTCCCTCGGTCGTGGTGTTGCCACCGCAGTCTGGAACAGTTTGACCGTTGCGTAACGAGTGTATTACCCCGTTTTCTATTGCTTTGCCTGCTTGAATGCATTTTTTGTCGTTGTATTTTTCGCCTAGCCAATCCAGCATCATCTTCGCGCTTAGTATCATGGAGATAGGGTTTGCCGTATGTTTCCCTGCTCTGTTTGGTGCTGAACCGTGAATGGGTTCGAAGAGTGCAAAGTTGTCGCCTATGTTTGCGCCTGGAGCCATGCCTAAACCGCCGATAAGTTGGGCTGCTTCGTCTGATAGGATGTCGCCGAACATATTGCAGGTGCAAAATACATCAAATACTTGGGGCTCTTTTATCAGACGCATCGATGCCGCATCAACATATAGCTCGTTAAAGGCGATGTCTGGGTACTGTTTTGCTGTTTCGCGGCATATGCTGGCGAATAATCCGTCGGTTACGCGCATAACGTTGGCTTTGTGTATGGCGGTCACTTTCTTTTTGCCATTGCGTAAACGTGCGATTTCAAAGGCTTTCTTGGCTATGCGCTCACAATTTTTGCGCGTGATGACTCTTAGGCACAAAGTTGTGTCGTTGCCTATGGTGAATTCTAAGCCTTTGTAAACGTCCTCAGTGTTTTCCCTGACAAACATCATATCAATGTCGGGTCGAGCAACAGGAACGTTAGGATAAGCCTTCAATGGACGCAAATTAGCGTACAAATCGAACATTAATCTGAGTTTAACTATGACGTCGGCTGCACTTTCGCCTACGGGGCCCTTTAGGCAAGCGTGGGATTCTTTGATTTTTTGCACTGTATCTTCGGGTAGTGCGGCGCCTCTTTTGGCTAAGGTTGCGTCGCCTGCTTCAGCCTCAATAATTTTGAGTTTTAATCCGAATTTTTTCTGTGCTGAGTCTAGGACTTTTAGCGTGGCTTCGGTTAATTCTGGTCCTATGCCGTCGCCTGGAATTAGGGATATTTTGTATTCTGTCATTTTTTGTTTAGTCTCCTTCGTAAGTTCTCGATTAATCCGCCATCCGCTAATATTTCCAACATGAATGGTGGAAGCTTGTCTACTTGAAACTTTTTGTCTTTTGAAATGTTTTCTATCTTGCCAGCTTCAAAGTCCACGGTTATTTCGTCACCTGTTTCAACCTCGTTGAATATACCTTTGCACTCGATTACTGGTAAGCCGATGTTAATGGCGTTTCGGAAGAAAATCCGCGCGAAAGATTCTGCTAACACGCATTTTACGCCTGCGTACTTTAGGGCTAGTGGCGCTTGTTCTCGGCTTGAACCGCATCCGAAGTTTTTGCCGCCCACTACGATTATGCCTTTTTTCGCCTTATCAGGAAACGCTGGGTCTAAGCCTGATAGGGCGTGTTTTGCTAACTCGTAAGAGTCAACCAACGTCATGAATTGTCCTGGCAGAATAACGTCTGTGTCGATGTTGTTTCCGAATTTTATTGCTGGACCTTTGATTTTCATGTTCATGCTTTGGCCTCCAGTTTTCTAGGGTCAGTGATTTTGCCTGTGACTGCTGAAGCAGCTACCGTTGCTGGCGAAGCCAAGTATACGCTGGCTTTGGTGCTGCCCATTCTTCCGATAAAGTTTCTGTTTGAAGTGCTTACGCAAACTTCATCTGCTGCTAATAATCCTATGTGGCCGCCTAAGCATGGACCGCATGCTGAACCGCAAACTATTGCGCCTGCGTCAGTGAAGATTTCCAGTAAGCCTTCGTTTAGCGCTTGCTTGTAAACTTCTTGTGAAGCTGGAATCACCAGTGCTCTTACATTGTCTTTTACTCGTTTACCTTTTAGGACTTGAGCGGCTAAGCGTAAATCTTCGATTCTGCCGTTGGTACATGAACCAATAAACGCCTGCTCGATTTGTACGTTGCCTGCTTCTGAAACTGGCTTAACGTTGTCAACCGATGATGGGCATGCTATTTGTGGCTCCATCTTTGAGACGTCAAATTCTATTGTCCGCTCGTAAACTGCGTCTTTGTCGCTTTTCAATGATTCAAAGTTAGGTAACGCTTTGCTGGTTCTGCCTTCTAGGAACTTACGAGTTGTTTCGTCAGGTTCGATGATACCGTTTTTGGCGCCCATTTCCACAGCCATATTGCACAGCGTCATTCTCCCTGCTATGCTCATGTTTTTTATTGTTGGACCGGTGAATTCAGTGCTTTTGTATGTTGCACCGTCAACGCCCATTCGTCCGATTATTGAAAGGATTAAGTCTTTTGGTGTAACGTACTTTTGGAATTCTCCAGTCACGTTTATTTTAATCGCTTCGGGCACTTTCAGCCAAATCTTTCCAGTGGCAAAGACTGCGGCTGCTTCGGTTGAGCCTATTCCCGTCGCGAAAGCGCCGAAGGCTCCGTAAGTGCAAGTGTGAGAATCAGCGCCTACGATTACTGTTCCAGGAACTACATGCCCTTTCTCTGGCATGACTTGGTGGCAGATTCCACCTCTGCCTACGTCGTATATGCGTATTTTTTGGTCTTGCGCGAATTGGCGCATGGTCTTGTGCAGTTCTGCCGCTCTAACGGACTCAGCCGGCACTTGATGGTCTAGTATGACCACTGCTTTTTGGTTATCCCAAATTTTTTGTACGCCTATTTTTTTGAAGGCTTCAACGGCTAAAGGTCCAGTTAAATCGTGCACCATTATCATGTCTACGTTTGCGTCCACAATTTCTCCTGAGTACACGACTTGTTTTCCTGAGGCTTTAGCCAACATTTTTTCCGTAATGTTCATGTCTGTTCTCTTCTGTTACAATTAACTGTTTAATTTTGATTAATTGTCGTGAAGGTTTCTGATTTTTGAGAAACGGAGAGTTAAGGGTTTCCGTTTAGAAAGACGATTTATTCGTCTATTCTTATTGATTTTGCTCCTCGTGCCAGTGCAGTTATTCCTGTTCTTGCAAGTTCAATGACGCCATTTGTTTTCATCAGATTTAGGAACGCGTCAATTTTGTCTGGTGTTCCTGTGATTTCTACGGTTAAGCTGTCAGTTGAAACGTCGATGACTCGACCTCTGAAGACTTCTACGCAGTTTATAATGTCTGAGCGCTCTTTGGAGCCGGGCACACTGACTTTTATCAAAGCCAACTCCCTCATCACAAAGTTTCCCCGCTCTAGTTCCTCGACTTTAAGCACATCGATAAGCTTCGCAAGTTGCTTAACAACTTGTTCGATTGTTTTTTCATCCGCGTTGACTGTTATTGTCATGCGTGAGGAGTCCACCTGTTCACTGGGACCGACAGTGATGCTTTCAATGTTAAAGTTTCTGCGTCGGAACAGGTTGGCTACTCCATGGAGAACTCCTGGCTTGTTTTCAACTAGTACAGAGATAACTTTTGTCTTTTCAGTTTCCATTAGTAGTCACCTCTCTGTTGTGGTAAACCGCAGCCTGGAGGCACAAACGGCACAACGTCGTGCTCTGAGCCTATGGGCACATCGATTACAGTTGTAACTTTACTGTTGAGTGCGGTTTTTACGGCTTTTTGGAATTCTTCCATTGATGTCGCTCTGAAGCCTTGTGCTCCGTAGGCCTCTGCCAGCTTAACGAAGTCAGGTGTTTTTCCTAAGTTAACTGCCATGTAGCGGCGTTTGTAGAGCATTCTTTGCCATTGCGCAACCATGCCTAACACTGAATTGTTTAGCACTATGACTGTGACTGGGATGTTTTCCGTTATGGAGCAAGCGAGTTCTTGTTCGGTCATTAAGAAACTGCCGTCGCCAGCTATGTCGACGACGGGTCTGTCGGGGCAAGCGACTTTTGCTCCCAGAGCTGCTGGGAAACCGAAACCCATTGTTCCTAGTCCTCCTGAGCTGATGAAGGTTCTCGGTTTCAAGGCTTGGAAGTACAGAACAGACCACATCTGGTTCTGGCCAACTTCTGTTGTGACTATGGTATTTTCAGGCAACAATTTTCTAAGTTCCATTAGTAATGCTTTTGGTAGCAGGTCTTTAGGCATCTCTTTCAGTAGTGGGCTCAATTTTTCTTTGGCTGTCTTAACCCGTTTTGTCCAAGCACTTCCTTCGTTTTTGTTCAGTTTCTTGACTAAAGCGTCATGCAGGAGTTTCAAGGATGTTTTGGCATCGCCAACTACGGGTACGTCAACTTCAATGTTTTTTCCAATTTCTGCAGCATCAATGTCAATGTGAATCTTTTTGGCGTTAGGACAGAAAGTGTCCAAGTTCGCTGTGGCGCGGTCAGAGAATCTTGTTCCAACAGCCAATAGCACGTCAGCTTCACCCATCAATTTGTTTGCCGCTGGGTTTCCATGCATTCCGATACTTCCAACGGATAAGGGGTGGCTTTCAGGGAATGAGCCCTTGCCCATCAAAGTTGTAGCTACTGGAGCCATCAGCAAATCTGACATTTGCATAAGTTCATCTGAGGCATTGGATATTATGACCCCACCTCCTGACAGTATGATTGGTTTCTCAGCTTTTGCAAGCAAATTAGCGGCTTCGCTGATTTTTGCTAAATCTGGCTCGATTTTGGGATTGTAGCCTCGTGCTTCAATTTTGTTTGTGAATCCTACCTCTACATCTGCGATTCCAGATTGCACGTCTTTCGGTATGTCAATTAGGACTGGTCCTGGCCTGCCTGAGGAAGCTATGTAGAATGCGGCGTTAACCATTGGTTGGATTTCAGCGATTGTTCGCGGCTGATAATTGTGTTTAGTAATTGGCGTTGTGATGCCGATGATATCTGCTTCTTGGAAGGCGTCTCTGCCAATCATGTAGGAAGAGTTAACGCCTGTCGATGGAACCTGACCTGTTATGGCTATCATCGGTGAAGAATCCATGTATGCGTTTGCTATTCCTGTAACTAGGTTTGTGGCTCCCGGTCCTGAGGTCGCCATGCACACTCCTACTCGTCCGCTGGCTCTGGCATAGCCTTCTGCTGCGTGGGCTGCTCCTTGCTCGTGTCTGGCGAGTATGTGTCTAATTTTCTCGTTGCCGCATAATGCATCGTAGACTGGCAGTATTGCTCCACCTAAGATGCCGAATATAACATCTACGTTTTGCTGTTCAAGGGATTCTATGAGTACTTTTGCACCAGACATTTTGGTCATTTCATTGCTTCTCCTTTTTGATAAATAGCCTCTCGTCTGTAGAAAGATTGATTTGAAAATTTTCAGTGGTAGTTTCAGAAGGTTCCCTGGAAAAATCAAAGAATAAGTACCCGACGATTCCAGCTATTGAGGTGACGATCCCTCATCTTAATTCCTCTTGAAATCCACGTTCCTTAAAAGTAGACCATTGTGCAAATAAAAAGCTTACGGTGTCAATCTCATTTTTATAACTTTTTGTTAATATATAACTTACAAAACCTAACCTGAAACTTGGTTTCCAAGAAAGGTGGCTGAAGACTTTCGAGAGCACTTGGTTTTTTCCCTGAGTAGTTAGGTGTGTTGATAAAAGCACTTATAACCCTGAATTCCTTTTCCAATGTAGTGAAACCCTATGTGTGAATTCGACATAATCTTAAACGGAAAAGTGCAATTCAAAGATGTTATTTACGTTAAAGTTGAAGGCGACAATGTAGTAGTTAAGAATATTTTGGGTGAAGGTAAAGGGTTCAAAAATTGCAAGATTGTTGAGGTTGATGTTAACTCTACAAGGTTAGTTCTTGCTGCCTTAAAACCTTAAACATCCGCCCTCGAATCCCATAAACCCCTGCTTCCGCTTTTTTAGCGGAATTACGCCTTTTTCATGCAACTTAAACCCAATTCAAACCCTAAACCAAAAAACCAACCCAAAACAAACGCAGCAAACAGGGGAGAGGGGACTACTATTTACTGACTGCTTCTAAACGTAAAAAGAGTCAAGTTGAGTCAAAGCCTAAAGCAACCGGCGAAGTCAGCAAAGTCAGCCAACTGTTAACTAAACTGCAAAGATTACCCCTGTTGATAAATCGCAAATACTAATAAGCCGATTAGTTAATGTTGATAACTGTTCTAAGACTATTTGGTCGCTAAACGTTTTCTTGCTTTATATATTCTAAAATCAATAGGTTAATGTTGCCAGATCAATTGGCAAGGAAACAGCAAATGAGTAACAGGCAAAAGTTCGAGCAAGATTTAACAGTCCTATTATCAAGGTTAACAAAGGATTCTGATAAAGAAGCTGAAAACAAACTCAACATGCTAAAAGACTGGCTAGTAAAACTGCAAAAAGAAAACATTTTAAAAATCAACCATTCCGTGATGGAACTTGTTTGCGCCAAATATCTCATCCAAAAAGACTACGCAGTTCAACTTGAATATCCGTTAAACGAAATTTTAACCTGCGATTTGTACGCCATAAAAGGCTACGGAAACCTAATCGTTGAAGTAGAAACTGGTTATATTCCTCCTGAAAATGCTTTGGCGCCATTAACTTACACTACTGCAAGACTGGCAAGCAAAATAATTCGGTACAGTAGTTTCGCAGGAAAATTCGCGTTAGGCGTACCACCTCACTATATTCTGCCCTTTCCTCGTGCTCTATCTAAACCTCCAAGAAACCGAACAGACCAAGAAATAATGCAGATAAAAAAGCTCTGTGACGCATACTACCAGAAACCGCCAGTAACCATTGAAGAAATACGAAATGCACGCATACACGAAATCTACATAATCGACGTTGACTGGACAAAAGTCCAAGAAATCGACCCTGAAGCTTACCTCAAAAGAGCCATACAAAAGGGCATAGTATACGCTTATCTCCCACCTGAAACTAGGGAATAATGAAATGCCATTTTACGTTTACATTTTACTTTGTTGTGATGGAAGCTTCTACACAGGCTACACCAAGGACTTGGATGAAAGAACAAAACTCCATCAAAATGGCAAAGGCGCAAAATATACAAAATCACACAAACCCAAAAGGATAGCTTACGTTGAACTGTTTAATTTACGAAGCGAAGCGATGAAACGCGAAAGAGAAATAAAAAAGCTTAGCCATCAACAAAAAATTTGGCTTGTCAGTTCTCAAAAAAAGAAATAAGTTTGTTAGAAAATATTTTGTTTGGGATTATCTTAAAGCAGTGGTTCCGTTATCTCAGTAGCGTCAACGCTGCTCCTGTAATTACTGGCACTAGCACATTATCATTTACTGGCAGAGGAAGAACCTCCACGGTCATAGCGATTGCTGCCCCAATAAAAGCCAATAATGGCGGGACAAAAAACGTGCCAGCTAAAAACGCAAAAAAGAAACCAGACAGCGAACCTTCCCAAGTTTTCCCCTTGTTAAATGGTAAAGACGTTGAAATAAGACCGCCAAAAAGTGAAGCGACACTATCGCCTAAGCAAAACATAGCGATGGCGGCGTAACTTGCAGGATGAGGAAACACAAGCAAAGTAAACAAAATACCGAAAGCGAAGTACAATGGTGCTGCGGCAAAGCCATTCAATTCTGATTGATTGGCAGCATGGCATGTAATCGCCGAAATGATTGAAAATTCTTTTCCTTCTAAACGCCAAAGTTCAGATATAGTATATATCAATGCTATCGTGAAAATTAAAGCGCCAACTATGGGAACGCCTATTAAACTGGCGATTACTGGCATGAAAAATCCGCAAGCATGGATATCTTCTCTTACTAAATCGTTCGCTGTCGGAAAAGAACGTTTATGTGGTTCCCCGTCAATGATAGGCAAGATTGCAGAAAGTTTGCCATTTACTACCCGGTCAGCTTTAACTCTTAAAACAAAATCAGGATTATAACCGATTTTCAACATTCCAGGTAAAAAAATGCAACGGTTGTTTCTGTCATCAGCGACAACGATGCAATCGCTTAGCCGTAAGCCTTCAGCGGTTAAAATTTGCGATAAAATTTTCAGTTTCCCACCAGGGTCAATAGCGTCACCCCCGATTCCGCCAGTTAATTTGCCATCTTTGGTTTCAACTTCAATGCCATAGGCGTAGTCTGCACCTACTGCGTCAGCTAATTTTTTTACAATACCTGTTGGCAACCCAGAACTGATCAAGGCAATTGTGCAGTTTCTCATTTTTATTTGTGAAAAAATATTTTGCAAAAGGGGTGTTGAAGGAATTTTTTCAAAAATTAAAGTTAAAGTTTCAAGTTTAACCCCTTTTGATTCTTTAAAAACATGCCTCAGCACCGATTGTAACTTTAGAATACCTGCTTCATAGAGTAAACCGAAAAAAAGGATCTTTACCAATTTTATAAAGCCTAAGCTTTTTCCTACTTCGAAAAAGAACCGGTTTTTCGGAATAAGAACTCCTTCAACGTCGAAAACTACAAGCCTTGGTTTCTCTACAGTAACCATTTCGCTCTAAACTCACCAATGTAGTGTGCTGCCTAAAGAGAAAATGATAACTTGCTAAAGATAAATTATCCTGTTGGGGCAGATGTACGCCTTTAAATTGATTTTTGGGGGCTAAATAATTATCGGCGTAATAATTGATAATAGCCCTCCCAACTATTAGGTACTTGAAAAAGCGCAAGTGAAAAAGTAAAAACAGCATTCTGCGGTTTTCAATATTTGAAGTTGGAAAACCGTATGGAGTACTTGTATTAATTTATATATACATGGTGCGCAATCAAGATATCGAGGACAGCTTGGCATGGCTTGGTACGATGACCCTGTAACAGTCACTGCGGTAGCGGTAGTGATAATCATCGCTTGCGGAATAGTGATTTTTGCCATGAGAAAACTGGGGAATAAACCCAGGCAGAAAAAACCTCAAAAGACAGATAATGATTCACTGCTTGAATATGCAGGTTCACCTTTCAGAATCTCCAAAAGCGTCCAAACAACAGCAGCTTCTAACGCAAAAGATGAACTGCGGATGCTCGATTTAGAAAGAGAGATTTTGAGTGATGCACTTCGTCGCTTATATGAAGCGCAAGCCGAGGGAAAAATCTCAGAGGCAGAGCGAGAAAAGCTTGCCGCAAGCTACAAGGCTAGAATGATGTCTATTAAAGAATCCATTTCAAAAGATGAAACAATAGTTGCGTTGCATGATCTTGAGGGCATGCAGGAAGATTTAATGAAGCTCTTCAGTGAACGCTTCGGAGAATTAACCTCAAAGGTTGAAGAGCTTAGAACGAAGATTGATGTTAAACCGATAAGAGAGATACCGATAAAATTACCAACTCAAATGCCAGTTTCGCAGATAGAAAAAATGGAAGATGAGGAAGAAGAGGAGGCGGCAGGGGAAGAAAAGCAGAAAAAGAAGCGGAAACCTCCAGAGGAAAAGCCTGATGCTAAAACTGAAGCTGAGAAAAGGATTGAGTCGATTAGAAGTGAAGTTGAGAAGGTTTTAGATAAACTGGGGCAGATGGAAATTGAAAGCTAACCTTGACCCAATTCAAGT
>Ga0187848_10001092_pt1 | contig 23554 bp, 25 predicted proteins | sample June2016WEW_4_40_FD_132424 | JGI IMG/M metagenome (GOLD analysis project Ga0187848, IMG submission 132424) | Peatland microbial communities from SPRUCE experiment site at the Marcell Experimental Forest, Minnesota, USA - June2016WEW_4_40 | ecosystem: Environmental > Terrestrial > Soil >... | reverse complement strand
TCTCCAAAATTTTTCTCAAATGGCTTAACCATGTTTCTCACGTGTGCGTGCGGTGGCTTGGACTAGTATGAAATTGAGAGTCACGAGCGACGATATATAGATTCAGCCTATAATATATAGAGAGCTCTATAAACTGTTTAGATTTGGAAAACATATATGTTAGCAGTCCGAACGATGCGAATTTCAGATTTAAGACTTATCTTTATGAAAACTTGGCTGTGATAAGAGCTATTCTACCATTTTAATGTACACAGCTACCCTAGCCGAAATTCATAAACCCTAAATTTATTCGTTCTATGTGCAACATGGGGAGAAAGAAAATTAATAATAAACTCTTATCATAGTGATTTTTCTTTCTTCCTTTTTTACTGCTGTTTCCATTCCTTTTTTCCTTTGTTTTTTGTTTTACCTTTTACTTCGTTTTTCGGTTTGTTTTTGGTTTTGTTTTTAATTTTGGTTGCCCCTCCTGCACTCTTATTTCCAATGTTCAATTGTCCTGCACCCTTATTCGTTTTGCCTCTCTCGACGCCAATACATGAGTGAACATCGCTGAAAGCGGTATGGCTAAACTGTTAATTCAGTCGATTTTCATTTTATGAACACGCTTACGCATTATACGAGATAATGATAGCTTTTATGACACTTTATTGAACGGCTGGTAAGTCTGGAAACTTTACTAACTCTGATAGTTGGTCTAAGCAGGGTTCTGTTTTGTTTCTTTGGTTATTAGCAGTTTTATTATGAAGCAAGCATTTACTATCAAAAAGAGGAGAAAGACATAGAATGGGAAGTTAGCCATTGACATCGCAATCGGAACAATGACTTGACCAGCAACCTGCGTAGGCGTTATGCCAATTGAGGTAATACTATATCCGCTTAGTGTCGCACCATTGAGTTCTGAAAGCACTAATTGACTGGAAAGATAAAGAAGCAAACCCATTATAACATTGGCAATGAGGATGATAGCGGTAAATCTTTTTGCCATGTTAGGCTATTTCTACGCTAATTAGATTTAAGATTTATCTTTATAGCGCCTTAAGGTACTCTGTAAATATCGAAGTTTCTAACCCCTTAATGGTCGTAGTAACCTTTTAACGTACTTTGCATAATAGAAAGAAATTTGGGAATGATTAAGGAGAATTTGTCCGCACGTATTATGCTATACTTAGTGTTTCAGAATCCAGCATTTGCAGTTAACAACATTTTAGGCGTGAAACAGTTTGCGTTTGTGTTGTATATTGTGTTTGAGTAGTGTAAGAAATTGAACGTTCTGTAGATTGGCATACTTCTGCCGATGACCCTCCAAGCAACCCCCAGCATTATTATCAATTAATGCCACATAATCTGATGATTTACCAAATGTGCTCACCGAACTTAGTCCTTTCAGACTGTTATCTTTGGGTTGATGACCTTACTGTATTTCATTTCGTAGCGTTCTTCACAGTTCGCTTTAAGTTCTTGATAGCGGTTATTTGAAGAACTAAATAATGCGATTTTTACGAAAAAATCTTCCAGGTCATATGGGCGAACCTTAGAACATATTTTGTCCGTAATCTCATCCAAGCTTTTATCACTAGTTCAATTTACATAGTCACAAACACTCGTTACGAAGCCCAAACCTATAGTCATAAACATCGCCTAGTATATCACATCTGAGTTAACGCCCATCCACGTTTATTTTTCTTATGAATTATCTATTTTGTTTCTGAATACATACTAAGCTATGAATATCCCGTTAAATCATTGTTGAAATGTTTGTTTTTCCCGCCACTTTTTTCTGCTTCCCATGAATTTCTGCCTTAACCAAAATTACTTATTCGCTTATTTCAATTTTCGACATATTAGTGCAGACGCAATCTGCTTTAAATTGAGTTGAAGCTGTAAATGCATAGGTGCGCACGACATTAGTTTGGGGAGAGAAGTTAGGATGGTGACGTTTTGACTTTGATGGATGGCAAGTGTGCTTGCGGGGAAAACGCCAATGTTTTCGAGAACAACGAGAAGTTCTGTGGTAACTGCTACTTGAAGACGAAGGGCAGGCGCTAAGTGATGTTTGGCGAAAATACAGACGCTAAAACAAGTAGTGACTAAATTTGACTGAAAATTATGAGTGGCAGGTTCACATTAATGAGGGCTTTGCGGTTAACGTGAAAGCTCCTGATGTGGAAGCTGCTATCATGCATGCTTTTGCGCTTTATTGGGCGCAGAATCCTAAGCCAATCAATCTTGGGTTTGATATTCAAGTGTTGAATCTGACGCAGTATAAAGTTTATAATGAAGCAAGGAAAGCACTAAAGGAGACCACAAAGCCTTATTGCATTTAAGTATTAAAGTCGCTCGAGCCGGTCTGCATAAAAATTTTGGCTTAATTTTTTGATCAGGGCATTCGTAAGGCTTCTCAAATTTCGGGGGTATAGAGAGGAAACTTTTTCACGTTTAAGCTAATCATCATAACATATAAAAAATATAAAATAATTTCTGGTTTGTCTTATCCTATCCTGCCAATTTTTCGAAAGGCCTTAGTACGCACAATGTACATGGTGTGAAATAGTTTCGGGGCAAAATTTTCCGGAATTTTCAAGGATCGTCCGAGATTGGGCTTGCCTTTTCAATTCGGAGTTGGCAAGATTTTGCTGTCTTCATCTATAACGGTGAGCATTTTGTTTAGTTCTCTGAAGAATTTGAGAACTGTTGTTCCGCGAGCAGTGTTTGCGTAAGCTACTCTGCTTTTTCCAATTATTCTCTCCTCAATTAGTCCTTGTTTGATTAGAAAGTTCAAGTATTCTTTCAGAATATTGCAGTTGACGTTTGTCTTGTACATAATATGCGTTATCTTCAGCGGTCCTCTTTGCGCTAAAACTTTCAGAATATCAACATACATTTCTAGTTTAGACCGTCTCATCGTTTCACCTTCTCTTCTGCAGGCAATCTAAGTTTACCTTGGCACGCTTGAACACGATGAGCCTGTTCTCAAATGCGGTAACTATGTCGTCTAACAGTATTTCCTGCAGTTCCACAGAAAGCTCTTTGATTTTTTCGCCGAAAACCGTGGACATCTTAGCTTCCAACTCTTTCCTACCTTTAGCTGCCAACTGTTGGTTCAAACTATTTTCCTCCAATGTTACTAAGCAAGTAAGATTCAAGTTACTTAACTCACTTATGAAAGTCAACATAATACTCAAGATTTGAATTGTGAATTCACTTTCCAAACGCCCGTTTTACCGCTTGCGAATATAGAATTTGTTTAGCACGCATGACTGTTCCGAAAATGGTCAAAAATGGTAATAATTCTTTTCTTGATAGTCACAACCAATCATAGTTTATATTCGGAATCCATCGCTCAAAACCGACCAAAACCTTTCAACCCTGAATTAAAACCATTTTACACCAATTAAAGAACACGCAAGCGCGCACTTTTTTGTAAAGTTTGCCAAACCTCAAATCGCCGAAAGGGAAAACTTCGTTTTTGTTTAAAGAAACAATTTTCCTAATACTTTATCGCTGAGATCTACAAGGATTAACAATATTCTTTATGCTCACTCCAGTTAGGTTCCTTCTTTGCTTTGGTTGAAGGGATTTCACTTCTAATTTTCATCGTGGGTATCACTTGGTTTAGTTCTTTGAAGCATCTGATCAAGTACAAGCCACGCCCCGTAATCGCGTAGACGATTTTATCCCGCCCTATACCCTTTTCTTCAACTGCATCTTGTTTAATCAGAAAATCAAAATAATTCTTTATTACGTTGTAGTTGACATCAGCCTTTTGCATTACATGAGTTATCTTTAGAGGACCATTACTAGCTAATGTCTCAAGAATACTCAAACACGTTTCCAGTTTGGATCGTCTCAAATTTAGATCAACTTTTTCGATGCTGAATTACTGTTTTAATGTTCGCTAGCCTATATGCGGCTATTCTACCCTCATAAAAGGCGGGTCGACCAATTAATGGGTACTTCGAAAGCAAAACGCATGAATGCTCATCGTTTCTTCACTAGAACCAAGAGACTAAGTTTAGTTTTGGTTCACTAATTTTTATTAGTGTAAGTTGGCTTAGCAGTTGACTGATGTTGCTCGAAGTGCTTACGTTCATCTGAGCGTTTCTATCTTTCTTTCTGTGTTCGACAACATGAGCTTTGATGGCGCGATTCATAGCCTGTAAATCTGGCAACAGCAGGATTTCGGCTCCGCATTCACAATTAATAAGTGGCAAACGTTCCTTCAAACGCCTATCCGCATCAGCGTTTTTGCCTTCTAGAATGTTTTCAATTCTTCCTGCTTCAGTTGGCAACAGTTTCTGAGGCTTCTCAACTCTAGTCCGACTCATCTGAACTCGAAAATCTCCATTCACTTTCCTTGGTGGATAATTATATACGGGTAATCCCTTTACAGCCATGTCTGTACAATCCCCCCTCACGCGCACGGAACGTCCAAGTTAGCCTCTCCGGCTGTAACGGCTTTATCTATTGAATCGGCCCCCATTGCACTAAGTTTAGACGCTATGCTTTGTTGCATTTCAGAAAGAGTTTTTGAAACTTCCTCCATGCGACTACCCTCAAGCTGACGAATCTTGCCTTTGAGGAAGAAGAGGAGTAAAGGCGATCGTAATTGTTTAAGCAAGATTCGCCGCTTGCCATGAACATTGGCCTAAATTATATATTAATGATATGAAGTTGAAATTCATGTTTTCAGCTAACCATGAAACTGAAGATCCAAAACCAGTTACTTAACAATGCAAAACTAGGTGCAGTCATATTGTCAATAAAGACCTGGAAGGTCGTTTCCATCTTCTCCTGATGCTTTATCCACTGAATTTTACAATATCCAAGTTTTTGCACTCTCTATCCTGCCCATTTCGTGAGAGGCCTTTGCCTGCGCAATGTACGCTGTATAGGAAGCTATCTCAAAATATTTTTTGACCTGGGCATGTGAAAAAACCTATCCGTGCCATGTCCTTTCAGGACTATGTGAAGTCTTCGGTTGACGTTTTTCTATGTAACTCAACCCAAATGAACCTCAAAAGAAAAATACTGCTTGGTTAATTTCAGTTCTGCAGAAAATAAATATTGTTAGAGGGAACGAACATGACAAAATGGGAGTACGTCTCAATTGCTCTGGTAAAAGGAATAATAGATGCCGGTGTCAAAACACAAGAAGATTTGTTGAATAAATATGGTTTAGATGGGTGGGAATTGGTTGCTATTGTTGCGCTTCAAATTAATCAAAGTTTTGACGTAGTTGCTTATCTGAAACGAGAATTAAGAAACGATAGTGCACTTAACAATAATCAGCCGAAAGGTAACAGCTAAAAAAATTTAGTCAATCAACCGAAGCGGTAACCGACCTTTTTTTACTCTTTATATTCTATGTAAAATCCAGCCTGTCACCCTCAGTTTTGCGAAAGGCGTTGCTGACTGTTTCACTGTGCGTTTAAGCCGATATCTATATAAGCACGTAAGCACATAGTAATTTATGTTGATAAGTTGATAAGCGAAAAGGCGAATGAAAAATGACAATTCAATCAAAAATAAAACTCGGACTCTGGCGGTTCGCTTATTGGAAATATACCTGACACGTGGAACCGTGCAAAAAAATCTAAATTAAAGCAGACAATTGAATACGGGTCGCATCAGCGTGGATCTTTCGGATTAGTTGGAAAAGCAGATCAGGTTGGAAACTGTTGAAAAATTTGGCAAGAAAAAGGCGACCTATCCCGCGCTGTTGAAGAAGCAGCAAAAACATGGGTTGCAAAAAAAGAGTAGCCCACGCAACTCTGTCAATGACCATTTATCGGGTAGCTTAAATTATTAGCGTAGAAAGGAGGGATAGATAAGAATGAAAAGTAAAGAGTTTATAGATAAAGATGTGTTTGTGATAGACAAGAAAATCGGCACAGTCAAAGAAATAGAAATAGATCCGGAAGAGTTGAAAGTAACTCATATTGAAATCGAATTGGAAAAGAACATAGCTGAATCAGTACTCGGCGCAAAGAAAGGCGGAGTACGCAACATGCTGGCCATTGAAGCCCTAGAGAAAGGGACTGCACGCTGGACTGACAAGGGACTGCACTTAAAAGTTTCAAAAGATCAGCTTCACATGTACCTAAGACCAGTACCTGCGACTTAGTTGGAAAGTTTGTTATGAATACGTGTTGATCGGCAAAAGCTGTGGAAATAGCCACGTTTTTTTTGTTAAATTTCATTCCAAACAAGGCTTGTTATGTAAAAGTTCTTAAGTTCTGGCATTTTTGGGCGAGAGCGAGCGCGAATTGAACTTGGATAAGTTTGCGCAAGCCCAATCAATGAACAATGATCAAGGGCTTATGAAGGGTTAGCCCGCCCAACTTTACAAATTAGCGCATTTTGTTTCTCAAAAATACTCAAAAGCTACCTGAACCTCTTAACTGTTTTTAATGACCAATATGGAGTCCAACGATATTCACGATCGGTTTGAGGCCTCAGTTAACATTTTTGTAGATCCGACCCAGAAGGCCCAAGTTATAGATGCACTCGAAAAAGTCGAAAACATCGAGGAGATTTATGAAGTGAAAGGCGAATTTGACATTGTTTCGATAGTTTCAGCATCAAGCGTGGAAGAGTTCCGCAACGTCTTGCATAAGAAAATTATGAAGATCAAAGGCGTCCAAAGTACCATAATCTCCGTCGTCCTCAAATCACACAAACACGCCTTTAAGAACATTCACATGCGCTAAGCCGCTACAAGGCCTTCCAAAAATTTACCCCCATAGAGGGAAGAAGCCTTTTCACGTTTAAGCTAATTATCAGAACCTATAAAACAACAAGATAAAATATCAAATAGATTCACTCAATACCCGCCAATCCGTGGAAGATCTTGCCGCCGGAAAATCTGCTCGCGTCTGTGTGTGCAGGGCAGCTGCATTGCGGTAAACATGGCGTCAATGTGTACTCAACCGATTCTTCGCTTGAATTTGCCACTGAAAGTCTCTCTGGCGCCATTTGTCTTCTGGATGAATGCCCACAATTTCATATAGTCATTGACGACTCTGATGATGCTGTCCCTCAGAAGTTTGCCAAGGTCATTCTCAGACCGCTCAACTATGCTTATGAACATGATTGGAAGATTGCCTAAAGTAAACGATAAAGTCTTTGGCATAATGACAACGAACAGTGCAATTCAAGGCCTAATAAACGCAAGAAAGCAAGTCTCTTACAAACTCGGAAACCCCAGAATCGCAAAGATTCACTATCACCTGATCCGCATTGGTTCGGAACTATGGAATACCATAAGAAGCCGGACCCAGATTACATTCGCCGCTTGCTTGGTCACAAAAGGCTGTCAGCACTGAAATTTACATAAATATGGAGAAACTGGTTTTCGGCGAAGGCTCAAAGGATTATGTCGTTAAAGTTTTCTCTACAATTGAGGAACTGCAAAGTTTGCTGCAAATAGGCTTCGAATATGTGACTGACTTTCAAGGACAAAAGGTTCTGAGGAAGCGCAAATGACAGCGACGAAATTATATAGATACTGGCGAAACTTGAGAGAAAGGATTATATCATTCTAAACCCCTTTTCACGCTTTCAATACGCTTTAAGCTGGCATGTTACCATGCTACAGTCTAAAGTAGCAGCGGTGTATGAAAAGAGGTTTCAGAATGAGTGAAAAATGTCTCGCTGTAGTAGAAGTCGATCAAGACTTATGTAGCCGATGTTGTGTTTGCCACTCAATATGTCCTTATGAAGCAATAAAACGTGACTCAACTGGAAAAGTTGAAATTAACAATCAAGAATGCCAAGTTTGCGGCATATGCTATAGTGCTTGCCCGTCTTCAGCCATTAAAATGCAATATTACACTTACGATAATTTATCAAATTATGTTAAACAGGCAAGTTCAAAAGCGAAGAGTGGCGCTGACACGCTTGTTTTAATGTGCCGTGGAAACTCGCCTTCAACAGGGGAAGTTCAAGATATCCTTAAGGAGCAAGGATTAAAGGTTGACAATTATATTGCGTTGCGTTTGCCATGTTCAGGCAGAGTTCCAACCGACTTTATTTTTGAAGCGCTGAATTTAGGCGTGAAAAACATTGTTTCTGTTCAATGTGAAGATCCGTTCTGCCGCTATAAAGAAGGCACAAAAATAAACACTCGAAGACTCGTTTTAGCCAGAAACGTACTTGGGCAATTAGGCTACGACGAAAACGTTGTTAGGATAGTGAAGTTTTCTCGCAAAGCAGTTTATGATGTTCAAAAATGCGTGGGCTGTGACAAATGCATCTTCATCTGCCCGTATAAAGCGCTTGAGTTTGAATCGTTTGCTACTCCAAAAGTAATCGAGGAAAAATGTGTTGGTTGTGGCGCATGTCAACTGGTTTGTCCGCATCAGGCTATTGAAGTGAAGGGCTTTGAGTTTGAAAATGTGGTAAACCGCTATGGCAATTCAATTGCGCAGCTGAAAGTTAAAAACCAAGGTCCAGCAGTTCTTGCATTCGTTTGCCAATGGTCAAACTTCTCAGCTTTAGACAACCCTAACAGTGCATTTGCAGGCAAAAACGTGTTGGCTCTCGAAATTCCATGCTTCAAATCTTTAGATCCCGTTCACGTCATCAATGCGTTAAACTGCGGTTTCGACGGCGTAATGGCAGTAGTTTGTTCGGCACAAGACTGTAAACTTCAAGAAGGCAGAGCTACCGCAGAGCGCAACTTGGCCGCATTATTCATGGTGTTGAAAAAGAACAATCTGCTTGAACGATTCGAAATTTATGAAGAGTCGCCAAGATGTGCTGACGAGTTCAATCAGAAACTGGATGCTTTCTACAAAAAGATTTCAGCGTTACCAAAATGTGAAATAACCGTGGAGGCGAAAGCAAAACGTACAAAATAGTTACTAAAAAAGAACTTGCGCCGAAAATAAAGCTGTTCGAAGTTGAAGCTCCAGACATTGCAGCTAAGTCGCAAGCTGGACAATTCCTAATAGTTATAAACGGTAAAGAAGGCGAACGAATACCCCTGACGATCTGTGGATATGACGCGGCGAAAGGAACGGTATCGTTTGCTTTCCATGAAGTCGGCAAAACCACAAAAGCACTTGGCTTACTAAACCAAGATGAGTGCCTTGACAACGTTACTGGTCCACTAGGTAATCCATCTGAAGTCAAGAACTTCGGTAAAGTTCTCTGTATCGGCGGAAGCGTGATGATTGCGCCACTCCTGTTGCAGGTTAAAGCCATGAAAGCAGCAGGCAACAACGTAACCACAATTCTTGGCGCTAGGACAAAAGAGTTCATAATGATGGAGGATGAAGCTAAAGCCATGAGCGATAAGGTTTACATTGCAACGGATGACGGTTCAAAAGGCTACACAGGTTTAGATTTCCTCAAAGAATTACTAAAGAAGGAAAAGTTTGACCGCTGTGTAGTTATGGGTCCCGTAATCCTGATGAAGGATGTTAGTGAAATCACAAAGCCCTATGGTATACCAACAATTGTAACTACAACACCTATAATGATTGACGGCATGGGCATGTGCGGAGTATGCCGAGTCACGGTTGACGGCAAAATGCAGTTTGGCTGCGTTGACGGACCAGAATTTGGCGGTCACAAGGTTGATTTCGACCAGTTGATTTTGCGTCAGCGCACGATGCTGCCTGAAGAAAGGTTAAGTTCAGTATTGTGGGAAATGCGTGGAGGTTGCAAGTGTGGCAGAAGTTAAGCCTAAACCAAAATTAAACAAGAAAGCCGTTGAAATGGCTAAACAAGAACCTAAAATACGCGCTAAAAACTTTAACGAAGTTGCTTTGGGCTACACTGAAGCTGAAACGCTTGAAGAAGCAAGCCGCTGCTTACAGTGTCCAAAGCCGCAATGTATGACTGGTTGCCCAGTTGAAGTTCCCATTCCCGGCTTCATAAAACTGCTCAGAGAAAAGAAGTATGCTGAAGCCATAGCGTTGATAAAAACGAAGAACGCGCTACCCGCAGTTTGCGGAAGAGTGTGCCCTCAAGAAGTACAATGCCAAGACAAATGTGTCGTGGGAAAAATGGGTGAGCCCATCAGCATCGGACGACTAGAGCGTTTTCTTGCAGATTGGGAACGAGATAATGGTTCCCAGCTTCCGCAGAAAGCTCCACCGACAGGCAAGAAAGTAGCAATTGTAGGTGCTGGTCCAGCTGGATTAACTGCTGCAGCCGACTTAGTTAAGCTTGGTCATGATGTTACAATGTTTGAGGCTTTGCATGTTGGCGGTGGAGTATTGTCATATGGTATTCCAGAGTTCCGTTTACCAAAAGCTATAGTACAAAACGAAGTAGGATACGTTCAAAATTTAGGTGTTGATTTGCGTCTTGGCAACTTGGTTGGCAGAATCCATACGATTCCAGAACTCATGAAGAATGGTTATGATGCAGTATTCATCGGTAGCGGTGCAGGCTTGCCGCAGTTCACTGGTTGCCCAGGAGAAAACCTTGGCGGAATCTACTCGGCTAACGAGTTTCTAATACGCGTTAACCTCATGAAAGCATTCCAATTCCCAGACTACGATACTCCAATACGCATAGGTAAACACGTAGTCGTCATAGGCGGCGGAAACGTAGCCATGGACTGCGCAAGAAGCAGTATGCGGCTTGGCGCTGAAGTTTGCTTGCTTTATCGGCGTTCACGTGCTGAGTTGCCAGCTAGACATGAAGAAATTGAGAATGCTGAGGAAGAAGGCTTGGTCTGCAAGTTCCTTGGTGCACCAATCGAGTTTTACGGTGACGAAAGCGGCTGGGTCAAAAGCATGAAATGCATTGCAATGGAGCTCACTGAACCTGACGCTAAAGGTCGGCGTGGCGTAAAAGAAATTCCAGGCTCAGAGTTCACAATGGACGTTGACACAGTCATCGTTGCAATCGGTCAAACACCAAACCCAATCATACAGCGAACAACAGATGGCTTACAAAGCGACCCAAGACACGGAACAATATGCGTTAACGAAGTAGGCAAAACCAGCTTAGACGGAGTTTACGCAGGCGGAGACGTCGCAACAGGAGCAGCAACCGTCATCAGCGCAATGGGCGCAGGCAAACGCGCAGCAAAAGCAATGCACGAATACCTAATGAATAAGAAATAACTTTGCTGAAGCAGCTTTAGTCTCTTTGAGACTTTCCATTCTTTATTTAATGAATCAACTCTTTTTGTTTTTAACCTTAAATACCCGAAGTTCGGGCGGCTGAAATCTGTTCTTCAAAATTCTTGCAAATTATAAGTTACTTTGCCATACAGTAATATAGCTTCAAAGCGAATGAAACCTGCTTAGAGCGGTTAATGAATGAGAAAGATGAACGGGTCAAGCAGTTATCTCAAGAACCAAGTCAGAAAAAACTTGGCAAAAGCGGTTCTCTCCATAGTCTTATTTTCCTTAATCCTTTTCACCCTAAGCTTAAGAGTGCTCTTCACCCAGAGCTTGAGCATTTTTGAGGCGGCTGGACTTTTGGTTTCGCTGGCGCCGTTAGCCGCGTTTTACTTCTACCTGCGCAAGTACCGAATTTACAATGCCGGTTGGGAAGGCGAAAAACAAGTAGCCAAACTTCTAAGCAACAAGCTAAGCGATGACTATCTCCTCATAAACGACCTATACCTGCATAATGGCGGCGGCGACATCGACCATATTATTCTTGGTCCTACTGGAATCTTTGTTTTGGAGACCAAGAACTGGAGCGGCGATATAACCTGCAACGGTGATGAGTGGCAAAGACCCGGCAAAGGCAACTTTAAGGGTAGCCCAAGTTTGCAAGTCAAAAGAAACGCTGCCAAAATAAAAAACTTAATCGATTCTTCGCAGGCTTTTAGGTCGCTGGGTATATGGGTTGAAGGCATCGTAGTTTTTACAAACAACCATGCGACTTTCCACTTAAACAATCCTACCGTTTTAATCCTTAAGCTTCCTCAACTGCCCAACCATATAACTGCACACGTGAACTCTAGCAGGTACTCCCGCCAGCAACTAGAAGCTATTGGAAAGGAAATCCTCAAACGATAAGGACCACTTTACTTTACAGGCGCTATATTGAGCCATGCTTTTCTTTTTACGCAAACAAAGGAGGTAATACTAGTTATTAAGAAAGTGGACATGGTGAGACAGTTGGAAAAAGTGAACGCCAGTTTATAGATTGAAGATAGGGCGACGGCAAGAAAAACGTAGAATGAAACTAAACCAGTAACTAATTGAAGCCCGTGGATTGCTTTTCTAACCTTATAAAATCCTGATTTTATCTTGTTGAGGTTAGATTCAACTCGTTTTGAAACATCTGGAAGGTCGTCTAAGAACAAGGTTAACCCGGTTAAGACAAAAAATCTTCCAGCGTTTACTGCTAGGTTTGAAGAGTATATAAAGAAAAGCATGATTAGAGAAACGGATGTAAATGCTATTACGAAAATAACTGATGAAAGTAAAACAAAGAAGCCGTAGACGTAATGGTGGAACCATAGTCGTCCAGTATGCAGACATCTGCCTATACGTGCGCTTGGAAATATGTTGATGAATGCTGCGGCGGCTACCAATAGAAAAAGGTTACCGTTAATAAGGTATGGTGAAAATGGTTTCCAGTCGGGCCAAGCATGGTAAAAACCATACAGGATTCCAGCTACGGCGGCTAGGGTAATTAGTGCATTTAGGATTAATGATAAACTGAACAATTTTTTCAAGTATACAAATACTGAACAACCCATAGTTAATCCCAGAAACGGCCCTATTGTTACCCTTTTTCATTTTTTTACGAAATACTAACAATAACACCAATTTAAAATTAACGTATGTTAAAGATTAAAAAAATGTAATGAGTCACTAGCATAAGCCCATCATGCGCTTGAGTGCCGCCAATATAGACGCTGCTTTTTCAATTTTGCTTTAGACCAATGTTTTAAATGTTTTTGCAAGTTGTTTAGCCTCAAATTAAGTTGCCGATCCTTTTAATCTTTATTTCCGCTAACTTTTGAGATATTTTAACAGAGGAAACTGAGCTAAAGTTCTATGGCGAAGGTCGTGGACTTTTCGGCTTAGTTTTCAATCTCTTTCGAAATATTAAGAAAACCACTGCGGTAACAATAACGACTGCCGCTACCACCCCGAGAATAATGTATAGATTGTTAGATGACGTAGATGGAGTACCAAAAGCATAGACGTTTCCGTTATCGGAGCCGACATAGACTACACCGTTGACAACTGCCGGAGAAGAGTCAACCTCGCTGCCAGTAGTGTAATTCCACAGTTTGGCGCCGCTTGTAGCGTTTAAAGAATAAACGTTGCCGTTATCGCTGCCGACGTATAATACGCCGCTGGCAACAGCAGGAGACGACCGACCTCCACTGGTAGTGTAGTTCCAGAGTTTATTGTCGTTGGTAGCGTTCAAAGCATAAATGTTGCCATCTTCGGAGCCTACGTAGACTATGCCACCAACAAATGCAGGGGACGAATCAACATAGCCGCTTGTTGAGTAATTCCAGAGCCTTGCTCCGTCAGTAGCGTTTAGAGCATAAATGTTGTCGTCATCCGAGCCTACGTAGACTACGCCGTCTACAACAGCAGGAGACGAATAAACCGAGTTGCCGATGGCAGCGTAATTCCAGAGTTCGGCGCCGTTAGTAGCGTTAAAGGCATAAACGCCGACAAAAGTGAGATAAGCAAAAGGACCAAAGTCGTCTGAGCCTATGTAGACGACGCCGTTGACGACAGCAGGGGACGAATCAAACGCTTCACTAGGTTGGGCTCTCCAGAGTTTGATGCCGTTAGTAGCGTTTAAAGCGTAAATGTCATCACCGGAGCCTATGTAGACTACGCCGTTGACGACAGCAGGGCACGAATCAATACCGGCGCCGGTGGGGTAACTCCAGAGTCTATTGCCGTTTGTAGCGTTCAAAGCGTAAACGTTGCCAAAAACATCGCCTATGTAGACCACGCCATCGACAACAGCAGGGGACGAATCAACCTGAAAGCCAGTAGAGTAATTCCAGAGCTTTTCGCCGTTAGTAGCCTTCAAAGCATAAAAGTTGCCATCATCCGAGCCTACAAATACTATGCCGTTAACGACAGCAGGGGACGAATCAACCTCGCCGCTTGTTGTATAATTCCAGAGCAGTGTGGAAGTAAGCACTGGATTGCCTGTTCCTGCGCCGCTGTGAGCTGGGTTCGCGTGAAACATAGGCCAATCACTCGAAGTTGGAGAAGGCACATTGACTAAGGGCACGATTGGAAGGGACGGATGAGACATTATGCTTGATGAAAAAACGAAAAATGAAACTGACAAGATAAGGGTAGCAGTAAGCACGGCAGCGATAGGTATGGAGTACCGTTTCAGTTTTGTAGGCAGAAGGTCTGGTGGTTCAGGACACCGATCTCTAAAATCCCTAAATCTCTTACGTACACCCATGTCTATTCACCTGTTATTTTTGCAAATAGGGCTTCTGCTAGTTTGGATGGCAAAATTTTGCTTGTATCATCCAGCAGCAGGAAGTTGCGGTCTTTAGCCTCCGCCAGCAGGATTTCTCTGCAGATTTGAAGTTTGCTGCATTTTTCGCAGTCGCCTTCGTGCTTGTACCAGAGTTGGATGCCGTTTTTGGCTGAGAAGGTGACGAAGGCTTGGGTTTTGAAGTGGTGGCTGTATCCTTTGAGGAATCCTCTGTCTGAGTCGAGGGTTTCAACTTCGATTTTATTGATTTTCGTTACTTCTGTTAGGGCTTCGCCGATTTTGAGGTTGGCGATGTCGAGGGTTTGGTGGACTGTTTGGCGGGTGATGTTGAGTTTTCTTGCGATGTTGGCTTCTTTTTGTCCGCTGCTTTTTAGGTCCCAGATCATTTTTTGTTTAGCCGTCAAGTATCCCAAGCTCAAAGTCATGTTTGTTTCATCATGTAAATCTCAAACTACTTACACAGTCAGTATTGACGCTTGACGGATTTAAAACTTCCGCAAATCACCTTGCAGCATTCGGTGTTTAGTTACATCAAAAAATTTTGTTCTAGCAGTTAACAGTGTGCTCTCTTTAGCTAAAACTTATAGGCATTCAGGCTAGCATTAACTTGTAAAGGTGTTGATAAATTTGGGAAGCATACGATTAGGAGCCTTCGTAGGATTCTTGGTAACTGTGGTTATTGCCTATCTCTTTCCCGGAGTCGGCCACATAGAAGGCTGATTCACAGGTGGTTTAGTCGCCGGGACTCGTAGCTTGAGGCGCTGGCAAAGGATTAATCGCTGGTTTTTTCACAGGTATATTCGGCGGCATCATAATAGCAATTCTAGCCTTCTTAAAGCTCGCAATCATTGGAGGAATTCACGGTGGACTTTCAGGCGCATTGTTTGGAGAATTAGCTGGTTTAACGGTAGGTGTAGTAGCTATAATCCTTGTGATATTTGCAGGTATAATTACAGCTGTCGGCGGTCTAATAGGCGGAGCAATTACGCGATAAAACCAAATTTTATTTTTTTATTTAACGAGTAAACATAAAGATCGTCTTGTGGGCTCTTTTTTGTTTCATTTTTTGAGTAGCAAAAAAGGGTATGTCATTTTTTGGCTGGTGAACTAGGTCTAAAAAGAAGTAAGGTAGGTGTACCATTGCTTGACGATCGCTTCAACTTTGCCGCAGAGGTACTGTTAGCTTAAGCGTTTGGGTAGCAAAAAAGGTACCCCATGGACTTAGGCAACTGCCCGATGAAGCCTTTGTATGTTAGTCAGTTTTATCTGTCTAACATGAATGATTTCTCGTGCGAAAGCTTTTCAGGTACCTGATCCAAAATCATCTTTTGCGCAGGCTTCTTAGTTAACACAACAGGCGACAATTGCCCAGCAAGCTCCAGCGCCGAAGCCAACTTGCTACTTCGCTCAGCATACACTTCAAACAACACGCTGTCTTTATGAACGGTTTCGCCAAGTTTCGCGCATAGCACGATGCCTGCCCCCTTCTCTTTGGGTGCTCCAGCTTCACGTGCAATCCGCACAATGTCTTCGGTGCTGAGCCATATGACTTTACCAGTGTGTTGTGACCGTATTTCAGCCATTTCAGCCCCGACAGGTAGCTCATCAGGTTTAATCGCTGGGTTTCCACCTTGAGCGGCAATGATCTCGCGCATCTTCTTTTCAGCTTTGCCCGAATCAAGCATTTCCTCCGCTTTAGCGCGCCCGTTTTCAACTCCGACCATCTCGAAAAGCATGCCTGCAAGACTAACAGCTTTATCTCGCAGGTCAAGCGGCCCACCGCCCATAAGAGTTGTTAACGCTTCTTGAGCTTCAAGAGCAGGTCCGATGCCGCAGCCTAAAGGTTGATCTCCAAAAGTCAGGGCGCATTGAATGTTTAAGCCTAAACGTTTCCCTAAATCAACAAAATCAGAAGCTAAAGTGTACGCTTCGGTTCGGGTTTTAATTTTAGCAGCCATCCCCGTTGGAATGTCGATGGCGACGTGTGTGGCTCCGATGGCTTTTTTCTTGCTAAGAATGGACGGCAAAAGCATAGGGTCAATTCCCAATGGGTATTCAACTTGAATGAAAAGATCATCAGCTGGTGCAAGCTCCAACGAGCCGCCCCAAACTAAGCATCCGTTGGTTTTCGTTACCACTTCTTTTATCTCGTTGATGGATAGGTTTACGGGGCAGAGGGTTTCGACTCGGTCTGCGGTTCCAGCCGGCGAAGTAATGGCTCGCGAAGATGTTTTGGGAATGGTGAATCCTGCAGCCGCCACAATGGGCACGACCAGCATGGAAGTTTTGTCGCCAGGTATGCCGCCTACACTGTGCTTATCTAGTATTGGTCCTTCGCCGAAGCTTAGTGTTTTTCCCGTTGCAACCATCGCCCTTGATAGTGCCTCATTCTCACTCGTGCTTAAACCGTGAATGCTAAGCGCCGTTAAGAAGGCGGCTATTTCAGCGTTGCTCAGGTGCCTCTCAACAACATCCTTTACAATGGTCACTATGTCTTTCTCTCGCAAACGTTCCCCATGCAGTTTAGCTCTAACGTTAAACAGTGATTCAGGAAGCGGAGCCAACTGCACATTGACAGTTTCGTCTTCCTTTACCACAAGTGCTTGAGCAGTTTCCTCGTAGAGTCCGATGCGGTTTTGGGGAAAATTTTCTGCTATGTTTGCAATAGCAATCATTTCTTGGTTGCCACATGTTATTCTTATTCTGTCTGAACTATGCACGCCTAATTGGTTGGCGCTTTCTTCACTAAGAATAGCGATTCTGCTTCCGCCAGTGGTGATGTTTAAGACTTCAACTATCAACTCCATTGTGGAACACGTCAATTATTATTAGATTGGGGAATAGTTAAAGATTTTAAGGAAAAACCAGTTCTCACTAAACCTGAGAGGAACAATTTGAAGTACCTTGACTTTGTGGATTCAACTTACAAGCCGAAAGAAACCAATTTAATATGCACTTTTTACTTGGAGCCTGAGGGCATCAGCCTCAAAGAAGCCGCAGGCAGCGTTGCTGCAGAAAGTTCTGTTGGCACATGGACGGAACTTACAACTGAGCAGCCATACGTGACTCGGCTGGCTGCCCACGTTTTTAACATAGAAGGCAACGTAATAAAAATCGCTTACCCGATTGAACTCTTTGAGCCAGCCAACATGCCTAACATTCTAAGCAGTGTTGCTGGAAACGTTTTCGGGCTTAAAGCACTTAAAAACCTGCGCCTCCTCGACATTCAAATGCCCAAAGCGCTAATCAACAGTTTCAAAGGTCCAATATTTGGCATAGCTGGAATTCGCAAGCTCCTGAAAGTTGCAGAGCGTCCGCTTGTTGGCACAATAATTAAGCCTAAGCTCGGATTAAACACTAAAGACCACGCTAAAGTGGCTTATGAGGCTTGGAGCGGCGGCTGCGACATCGTTAAAGATGACGAAAACCTAAGTAGCCAAAAATTCAACCCTTTCGAAGAACGCTTAGCGCAGACTTTGGAGAGCCGAGATAAAGCGCAACAGGAAACGGGTGAACGCAAAGTTTACATGGTAAATATCACCGCTGAAACCGACATCATGCTGAAACGAGCAGAAGCCGTCATCGCTCAAGGCGGAGAATACGTTATGGTGGACATTTTAACATGCGGTTGGTCAGCACTGCAAACCCTGCGCAACCAAAACTGCAAGTTCGTCATTCACGCTCACAGGGCAGGGCACGCTACTTTCACCAAAAACCCAAAGCACGGCATAGCAATGCGTCCCATAGCAACAGTTGCAAGAGTAATCGGCGTTGACCAACTCCATGTAGGCACAGTTGTGGGTAAAATGTCTGAGACAAAAGAAGAAGTGCTCGAAAACATCAGCGCTTGCAAAGCTCCGCTGGGCAGGTTAAAGCCTGTTTTGCCTGTTGCTTCAGGCGGATTGCACCCAAGACTTGTGCCTGCACTACTTGAAACGTTCGGCAATGACGTGGTTATTCAAGCTGGCGGTGGAATCCACGGGCACCCAGATGGAACAGTGGCAGGTGCAAAGGCAATGCGGCAAGCTGTTGATGCTAAATTGAGCGGTCAATCCTTGGAAAAATACGCTGAAACACACAGGGAACTAAAAGCTGCGTTGGAGCTATGGAAAGCCTAAGTGCGTTTAAGAACCCATGGGTACCTTCGATGCACCGCTTCAACTATTGATTGGGGAGTGATTACTCCTTCTTCACAGATAAGCCCGTGAATGTACCTGCTTGGAGTAACATCAAACGCAGGATTCTGCACCACCAACTTTTCAGGCGCTTCCTTCCAAACCTCCTCGGGGCTTCGGTGCTCAATTTTCTCATATTCCCCATAAAGCGTTTCAGCATCGAACTTTAACAGTTCCGAAACAACATAGAAGGGCTTTCTAGCTTCATTGGCTAAGACTGCGATGCTGCTAGTGCCAATCTTGTTAATCACGTTACCCTCAGACGTGATGGCGTCTGCTCCCACTATTACGAAGTCAGCGTTTCCCATAAAAGATCGTGCGGCCGAATCGACAATAAACGTGGTTTCGACATCCAGCTCCACCATTTCTTTGGCGGTTATTCTGCCTTGGAAAGCTGGTCTGGTTTCAGTGCAAATCACCTTGAAGTTTTTGCCCTCTTTTTTGGCTTCGGCAAGCAGACGGGTAACGGTTGAGGAATGACAATGAGTAAAAATCACAGCTCCGTTGCTGATTCGTTTGGCTCCTATTTCTGCAATGCGCTTTCTTGAAGCCTCAAGATTTTTCAAGAATTCGCTTGCGTTTGAAATGACAATTTGGCTAAGAACATCGACTTTTTCTATGCTGCTGCCTTCGGTCTGAGTAATTATCCAGCGGATGGCATTTCTCATTAAGGGCTCAGTTTCTCTTGACGCAAAAAGCACTGCTTGCGCTTCTTTGAGCTCGTTTAAGAACGCTGTTTTGTTTTTAGCTTTTGTCTGTTCTGCTAACGTTTGGAGGACTTTTATACCGGCTATTGCAACGTTTCTTGCACCTTGAACTTCAAGTCTTCTTATCCTTTCAGCTGTCATGCGAACTGTTTCGGTCATAATCTTTCAACCTCTAAATAGCAAACGTTTTTGGCTGTTTTATTTATTCAAAAGAGAAGCATATAAGCAAATTCATAACAAATTGTAGCTAAATATTTGCCGGCTCTTTTTTAGTGTGGCTAATGAGATGTAGGAGATATTTTCGCACCGGAGTAGTCACGTAAATAGCGCCAATTATGATAATTATGCCAATTATAATTAGTACAATAGCTATGTCTTGACCTGAGGCTGAGATACGACTAGTTAAATCTAGTATTGCGAAAACGCCTACTATAATCAATATTAAACCGGCGATTAGATATCTGACGAAGCCATATTGATTTTTATCTTGAATTTCAACATCCGCTGGATTCTCATGTTTCTCCTGCTTTTCTTGTTCCTCGCTCTCGGGTACTACTTCACTTGGTGTTGTGCTTTTTAACGCTGCCCCACATTTTGGGCAGAAAGCCATTGTCTCGTCAACGTTATTGCCGCATTTCAGACAATATGGCATGCGAATTCTCCCGGCTTTACCTTTTATCATCTCAGAGTATTAAAAGATGCACTCATTTGCTTAGAGAGAAAGATATATGTGCTCAAGTCATATACTCGGATGGGGACAAACATGCTTGATTAAAGATTTGAAAATGCAGGAGTTAGCTGATAAGAAAAAAGAAGGGTTGATCACCGCTGTATATATAGGGCTTATTTTTATTCTGCTCGCCCTGATTTACTTCATCAATCTCCCACACAACATCTGGAATAGCTTTGTTAATTTTATCAGCTCTTTTGTTCTCGCTCAAGTTCCAGGAACTAGCATTTCTTTGCCAGCCCCTTTTGATCCAGGCGTTTATACAGGGCTCTATACTGCTGTTTTCCAGTTTTGTCTGGGCATTGGAATTTTAGAAATCTCAATATTAGCGCTCAGGATTGTGATGCATTCGCCCCTTCCAAGGAAAGCTGAAACTATTGAAAACGTTGTTTTTTGGCTTGGAACAAGCTATTTAGCAATTACCTATCTTGTTAACATGACAATAATGAGTGAATGGTTTGTCTTTTGGGCTGGCATAATTCTAATTGCCGGTTTAGCGTTGGTTGCTAGATCGTTTGTTCTTTTAGGTGGACGACACAGTTAGCCCTTACGCTTTACTTTTAGTTTCCACCAGAGCTTCATTATCTGCCAAAACATGCTCGATGAATCTTTAAAGAGGTTAACCTTTGTGTCCTCACCGCTTTTCCATTCCACTGGAATCTCTTTTACCCTATAGTCGTGACGATATGCTCTTACAATTATTTCCGTGTCCCAAAACCAATGAGTCGCCTCTACCTCGTCAAGTAACTTTAAAAGTGGTTCTCTCTTGAAGGCTTTAAAACCACACTGGTGATCCTTGACTTGGGAGCCGAGCATGTGTCGAACAAGGAAGTTGTAACTTTTTGAGCTGATACTTCTACGAAGGCTGCGTTCAACCTTACTTTCAGGCAGCATCCTTGAGCCAGTTGATAAGTCATAGCCTTCAAGGGTGACGGCGTCAACAAGAGGCTTAAGAGATTTTAGGTCTGTGGCTAAATCCAGATCCATATAAACCAAAACTTCGCCGTTGCACTGCCTAAACGCATTGTTAAGTGCGGCTCCCCTTCCTAGACGCTTTTCACGGTTAATGTGCTTAACGTAAGGCAATTTTTGCGATAACTCTTCAGCGCGTTCGGCGGTACCGTCGGTGCTGCCATCTTCAGCAATAAGAATCTCATAATGATACCCCGTTTCTTTTAGGGCTTGACTTATTTTCGTTACGGCTCCTTCAAGTTTGTCTGCTTCATTGTACGCTGGAAGAACAACTGAAACCATCTCTTTGTTGTTCGGAGCGGTTTCCTTCTCCATTTTTAGAACACCCAGCTTTTGAACCAATGTAAACTGTTAATAAATGAGGTTGATGTGGGCACGCCTGAAATAACTGGGTAGAAAAGAACAAATAATGCCACGACAGACGCAAAGTACACTATTGCTAACAGTTTTCCCCATTTGTTATTCCAATACCTGTTTACTATAAAGGCTGAGCCTAAACAGAGGAAGGGCACGTTCACGTAGAAATGATAGATGAAGGTTATTCGGGAAATAAAAATGTAGGCCAGCCACTGGAAAAAGAAGATTACAAGGATAAATATGGCGGGCAAGTTGTTCTTCAGGCTAAAGCTAAACCGTTTCTTAAGGATTTTTGGCACGGTGAAAACTGTTAATCCGATTATAGCGGCAAAGCCAAGCCACCAAACAGCCGGATTACCTAGCAGAACAATTGTTGATGTAGTTCCGTTGGGTAATGATGCTACTTGTAGCCAAAGTGGAACATGCGTGTTGGCATTGAAGGGATTAAACATGAAAGGCCAACTGTACCATGGAGACGCAAAAGGATGGGTTGCCTTCAATGTTGCTTGGTAAATGTACATTTGTTCTTGCAGGTTTAAAACACCAAGAAATGACCTGCCAGTAAGCATATCTGGGATATAAACTATAAAGTAAATTACAATCCCAAGTAACAGGAAACCCACAATTTGAGAGTACGGTCGGTCAAGTAAAGCATAAAACTTTGCCGTTAAATTGCCTTTCAACTTTTTAACTTCATTGAGCCGCATTGACGCAAGAATAGCTAATTGCCCTAGAAAACCGAATAGGTCAAGCCACTTTGTCGAGAAACCTAAAGCAGCGAACGTAACGGCTAAAAATAAGGGTACAACGCTGGTTTTCCAGCCTTTATCGAGAACATTTTTCAGGTAAATCAAAAAAAACAGTTGCGAAGCCACCGAAAAGAAGACTACGTAAGTGTCGGCTGTACCCATCCGGGCCATGGTGAAATGCATGAAGTCAAAGGTCAACAAAAACGCTGCCGTGAAACCGCCAATCCACGTGCCGAACAGCTTTTTGCCCAACAGATAAAGGAGCGGAATCATAAGTGTGGCGAAGATGACGCCCATTATTCGCCATCCGAATGGGTTAAAACCGAAAATTAGGATTCCTGAGGCTTGAATTAGTTTCCCAAGCGGAGGATGCGTCCACTCATATGGCGACTGTAAACGCAAGTATTGCTGCGCGGTTCTGACAAAGTAGATTTCGTCAAAATACGTGTTTTGCGTGTAATCTGATGGGTACTGAACTAAGTTTTGCTCGTCAATGAGATTATGCAGGTCCGGGTTTCCGGTGCCGACATTTGTTATCGATTGAATGGTGGCTTGCTGGTTGTTTTGATTTATAACTGCTATTTCCGCTATTAACGTTTCAAAGGGGCCTGATGGGCCAACGTCAACCTTCAGATACTGTGTTGTTTTGTCAACAGTTATTGGATCCCACTTGTAATAATCCTCTGACCACTGTGAATTGGAATATGTATAATCGATGTTGGTTACTTCTGTCCAGTTGCCAGGTGAACCTGTGGATACAGTGAAGTTAAATGTGCCAACATCCAGCAGAACAATCATTGATTTAACATTGGTTGAGTTGCTAAGGGTAACGTAGAAGCTTTGTCCAGCCGTGAGCGTAGCTGTGGTTGTGGGGATTTGGGTTGTGCCAAGATTCCATGTGGCTATGGAGAAGAAAACTACTGCAAGTAAAACAATAGTTATCAAGTCTTTTTTGTTGATTTGCGATCCAAGGTTCATTTTGGTTCACCTCTCTCTTGGCTTTGGCTGAACGCGGCTGGTTCAGTTTTGAGCGCTCCGTGTCCTCTCAGTTCATTCCACATTAATATTGAAGCATAAAGGAGCATTAATAAATTAATAGCGCTTACCGCTAGAACCACTGGGTTTCCAGTTAAATTAGGACCAGGTTTAGGATAGTAAGCATTGAGCCAATAGAGAACGTAGGCTTGATTGATTAGGAGAGTCGCTGTTAAAACAGCATATAGCGGGCGGGTCCTTTTGAGGAACGGAAACATCAGCGTCAAAACGCTTATAGCTGGAAACAGGTATCGCTCATGAATCCTGGTTGGAAGCATGAAAAATGCAAAGAAGAGCATGAACGCCCCGAAAATTGCCAGAAACTCATCTGAAGCATGAAAACGTTTATGCAAAAAGTACAAAGTGAAAACGGCAAAAGCCCCAAATAACGCCCAACCCACGATATAGAGG
>Ga0187848_10001090_pt1 | contig 23566 bp, 14 predicted proteins | sample June2016WEW_4_40_FD_132424 | JGI IMG/M metagenome (GOLD analysis project Ga0187848, IMG submission 132424) | Peatland microbial communities from SPRUCE experiment site at the Marcell Experimental Forest, Minnesota, USA - June2016WEW_4_40 | ecosystem: Environmental > Terrestrial > Soil >... | reverse complement strand
GAGACTGGCCCTGTCGGTCGCCCGGTGTCGGAGTCTTCTTTCCCCGCAGCCCTGTTCCACGGGTTGGCACCAAGGACAGCGTGCGTGCCCCAATTACACCCGTGCCACATCGCACCGAACTCGGCAAGCTCACGGGCGAGGATTGAAGCACACAGGTAGGACCAGGGCGATCCATCGCCGTCGATGGCGTCCATTACATTGTCGAGTGCCGTGGGAGATTTCGGAGGTTGCAGGAACACGCCTTCGAGCCTGGGGCAATCGTTCGGATCGGGGAATTCGGCCTCGCTCGACATGGCCCACACGACCCCATTGCCGTCTCTGTCCCCTTGGTACTGGTAGGCTCGCAGAACTAGGTCCTCTTTAATCTGGAGGGGCTTGAAGACGGCCAAGATCGTCATTGGATCGAAACGGCTCTTCGACCAGCCCTCCGGGCAATCGTCAGGCAGCGGGGCAGTGTCTCCGATTCGCTTCCGAAGCTGTGCGATCCGTTTGGCGGGAAAGGTCTTGGTCATGGGGTAGTCGATGCCGATGTATTGCTCAAACCTTGCCATGTCGGGCCACGCCCCTACGTCGGATATCCCTTCGCCACGTTGTTGGTCTTCCGGTCCAGGTCCAGCGTCCGCCAGCAGTACCAGCTTGCCACCGAAGCGTAGGGTCGCCAGGGGGCCGCAATCGCAAAGGCAGTTTCCTTGTCTGGCAAATCGGCCAGACCATAGCGATTTCGGATGGCCGTCCGCACTCCCAGATCGTCATGGGGGAACACGTCCAGCCGCCCCAGGGAAAAAATGAGGAACATTTGGGCCGTCCAGCGACCGATTCCGTTCACCTGGGTAAGTTGTTCCATGATCCGTTCGTCCGACAGCCGCCCGATCTGCCGAAGTTCAACTGTGCCGCCGTTGACCTTATGGGCCAGATCGGCGATGTAGGATGCCTTCTGCGGCGAAAGCCCGACCGACCGGAGTTGATCCGGGGTGAACTGGGCAAGGTTGGCCGGTTTCAGGCCCTCTGGCTCGGCAAGCTCCTGCAATCGCCTGCGAATGGAGCGGGCGGCACTGGTCGAAATCTGCTGAGAAATGATCGAGCGAACCAGCATCCCGAAGCGGTCACGCTCAAGCCGCAGCGTGAACGGCCCCACGGCGTCGATTACCGCTTTCATCACCGGATCGGCTGCCCGGAGATGGCGGCGTGCTTTCTGGATGTCGGTGGGGTTTAACATGATGGCAGAGAGCTACTTCTCTTCCGTGATCTTCTTCAAGGCTTCAGAAACGGGCCGTCGAAACTCCGGGACATCAAGCAACTCCGTGAGGGCGGGGATAGCACTCTCGGCACCAGGGCCGATCTGCCCGAGTGTGTAGATAGCGACCCCCCGAAGCCACCGGTCATCGGACTTGAGTAATTCTGTAAGGGTGGGCATGATGGCTTTTGTGTCGGGATTGATTCGCCAGACAGCCAAGGCGGCGGCGCAGCGAACATCTCCGTTCTTATCGTTAAGTAGTTCCATCAGACCAGGGAGAGCTGCCTTGGCTACCGGGCCTATTCTGCCCACAGCTTCCGCAGTGTGCCGCCGAACGTAAGCCTCTTTATCCTTGAGCAACTCCGTGAGGGCGGGAATGGCAGGCTTCGCTTCGGGACCTATCCTCCCAAGAGCTTGGGCTATGTCGTCCCCAACAAATTCGTCTTTCTCCCTGAGCAATTCGGTGAGGGCAGGCAGCGCAGCCGGACCGATGCTTGCCAAGGCCATAGCACTGACATACCGAACCTCACTGTCGTTCTTGCACACTTTGATAAGAGCGGGGATGGCAGATTTCGCCTCGGGACCTATCTCCCCCAGGGCCTCGGCGGCGACGTACCGAACAGCCATCTCCCGATCCTTGAGCAATTCGGTGAGGGCTGGGATGGCGGTCTCGGAACCGATCTTCCCCAGAGCTTCAACAGCGTTTTGCCGAACGAAACCATCTTCATCTTTGAGAGCTTGTATGAGGGCCGGGACGGCGGTCTTTGCCTCGGGGCCGATCTTCCCCAGGGCTTCCGCAACAGGGCATCTACCCCACCCTTCTTCCTTCCTCAGCGATTCCGTGAGAGCAGGAACGGCGGCCTTGGCCTTGGCTCCCAGATCGCCCAGGGCTCTAGCGGCGGCCTGCCGAACGTTCTCGTCTGAGTGCTGGAGCAACTCCAAGAGGGGAGGAACGTCGATGTCTGCCTCGGGGTTTATGTGGTGCAATGCATAAGTGGCCGCCCGTCGAATGTCCTCGTCCTTGTCATTGAGCAATCGAGCAAGCGCAGGAAACGCCTCCGGGCCTGCGTTCCCCAAAGCCACAGCAGCGTAGTACCGCACGTCCTTGTCCTTGTCCTTAAGCAAGTCGGTGAAAGCAGGGATGGCTGCTTTCGCCTTCGAGCCGATTGCCCACAAAGCCCAAGCCGCTTTACCTTGAACCACCCCATCCTGGTCCTTGCTTTTCGCCAACGCAATCCATTCGCTCAGTGTCTTCCCCTCGTAGGTCGGCTCCTTGTCCGGGGTCGTTGACGCCGGTTTCCGCTCGGCCCCAATGCAAGTGCCAACGAAGACGAGCACCATCAATAACCCCAAGGTTCTCATCTTCACCCCCCCCCCCCAACCCCCTCGGAACCAGATCCACCACTTCCCGAGGCATCACGCTGCCCCGCCTGGGAACAACCCGAGGCACCGCCCGGCCCCACCCATTCCACGCCACGGTCATGTGCGGGCGGCGGCGTCAGTAGCACTCAAGCACCAGCCACACGTTGCTGAAATCCCGTTTCTTCAACTCCTGCTCACGAATCCAGAAGTACACCCGCCCGGTATCCCCCCACATCGCCCCCATGTTGTCTTCATCGGAGTCGATCTGAAGCAGGAGCCGCCAATCGGTGGCTCCGCTCTCCAAGGTTGCTCGCCTCGGGTCTGCGTAGCCCTCTGGGTTTCCGCAATAGATTCCGTTGGACGCAAGTTGGCACTCCAACTGCATGTCGCCCTGAATCTGCTCGGGATGCCCCAGCAGACGATGGACGATCTCACCTTCACCACAACTTGTTCCGGGAAAGGCAGCATACCCATCCCGCTCGGCCCTCGACAGCCTTAGCCGCTCGATATCCTTTGAGTCCCAAGATGGCAGTGTGATCTCGTTGAAAAACGTCAGCCTGCACGCCCGGAATCGGCTTTCCTTGGGCCAGGCATTGGGCGGAGTGGCAGCCCGAAACCCGGCAAGATCGCCATCGTAGTAGATCACCTTCCAGTGCCCTCGATCTTCGGGATCGAACCCCCATTTCTGGTCCTTGGTTTCGTAAAAGAAGTAAAGCATCCCCGATTTCGGCAGGCGTCCATCAGGGTCACAGGGAGCAACGTCCTGCATCCGAAGTTGGGCGAGCAAGGCCATCGGTACACCGTTGCACTCGGGCCAAGCCGTGCCATCGGGCAAATCGGGTGTTCCGCCCAGCTTCGAGCTTCCCGGCTTGAGGTCATCTTCGGCGGTCACCTTCGCCTTCAGGCGGATCGACACCATCATCAGCCGTTGCAGATCGCCAGCAACTCTGGCCAGGCCGGATTCTTCGAGGTGCGTCCGCAAGTCATGCTTTGCGGCATCCAACCGTTCGGCCAGAGGAACACTTTGATCCGAGGAGATTTCTGTGGAGACTCGCATTTTCTGTGGTCCTTCGCCTTCGATAGAGGGTCTATCGCACCCGGCAGCCAGCGTGACTAGCAAGAGAACGACGGCTGTTGTTCGCATGGTTGGCTCACCCCCCAAACCCACTCGGTACCCGATCCACCACTTCCCGATGTACCACGCTGCCCCGCCTGGGCACGATCCTGGGCACCACCCGCCCGTGCCCAGTCCACACCAAAGCCATGTGCGGCCTCCGGTAATGCGGGATCACTTCAATATGCCGCCCCACGTCCCACCCCACTTTACCACGGCGATGGGCTTTGTCCACGAACCTCTGGTCGCCAGTCTGGTCGTACTTGGCCCGGTCGTCGGCCAGGACATCGGGGGAAATGATGCTCGGGTCGTTCTCCAACAGGCACAGCGAACAGCACAGCCGCACGCAGTCCATGACCAGGGAATCCGGCACCTGGACGCCGATGTCGGCAAAGACGTTTCTCCCAAGCCCGGCAACCGATTGTTCGACCGTGAGACCAGGCTTGCGGGGGAAATTGCGGTAGGTGTAGACGGGCACCCCGATCTCGCCCATCAACTCGCCCACGTCGATCAAGACGGAAATGCCCTCGCCCTGGTTCATGTCGCCCATCAGGATACAACGGACGGCGGTCTCGTCCCCCTTCCAATCGAACGTAAGCGGGTTCTTCGCCGGGTCTTTTGGGAACCGGATGCACAGGGCGGGAAGTGGCAGCCGGATCAGTTCGGAATCCAGGTCCAGGTCCAGCCGGGTCAGCATCGGGATGATCGAAGGCCACAGGTTGTAGTAGGGCCGCCGTGCCTTTTCCCAGTCCCGTTCGTTGATGAGTTGGGCAAAGAATTGGGAGGATCGCATCTGGACTGCATCGGCCATCGCCTTCTTGTAGAACCGGTCGATGTCGTGGGCGAGGCGATCTTCGGGGTCCGCCCGCCGTCCCCAGTCACGCATCGTGGTGTAGGTGTGGAAGTCCATTGGTGCTATCTCGGCTTAGTCGTACCTCCAAAGTGCCGCACCGCTTCCTCGAAATCAATTCCGGTTTCCCAGACCGTATGCGCTATTCTGTATTTGACTTTCTGATCGTCCATTTCCACTTCAATTTGCCCCGTTCTCCCAAGAACCCCATTTCTCGACCCTTCTAGCGACTCAACTGCCTCAACCAGGTCCCTGATCTTCAAACCAATGTCCGTCACGAATTTGACCTTTCCCCGCACTGAATCCTTGTCAATTACTTCGTCTTGGTTTGCCAGAGACACAACACAAAGGACATAACAGGCCGAGTTTCCCTTAGCCTTTTTTCCTTGAGCATCCGTCATCCGCACGTACTGCCCAATCGTCGCCTTTACTTCAATGTAGAACCTGCCCACACGTAACAGTATTTCCCGCTCCTCATCATCCAGAAAATCGTTTTCTCGCTCTACGGTGTAGTCTGAGCCGACCGGATCACGCTCAACCTTCAGGCCATGACCACTGCCCAAAGCGGCCTCCAACGCTTCTTCGACTGCTTTTCCTACCTTCTGATTCCTCTCCACCTTCCTTCGTACTTCATTCCGCTCTCGAATCACCTCAATAATCGTTTCGGGATGCGCAGCAGCAGCAGTTACTTCCGCAAATTCATTCATCAGCCCGATGTCACCGCCCAACGCACGGAACATTTGAATTGAGGATCTACTCAAGGATATCCGTTTGTCCTCGTCAGGCGTTGCGGATCGCATAAGGAAGTCGCTGGCACTCACGCCGAAGGCGGCGAGAAACTTCGATCCCTCATCATCAGCAAGAAGTCCGATGATCTCCTTCTCATCCTTTAGAAGCCTGGCGACCGATTCCGCTGAGAGAACATCGGAACGGTCCTTGCTCACGTAGATCCATTTGTTCTTCTCCTTCACCGTTCCAAGCCATCCGGCCCTCAAAGCGATGTGAGTCTTCTCGCACTCGCACTGCACCGGAATCCTGTCCCGCCAAGTTGCATCCCGAATTAAATATGATCCAATAAATCGGAGCAGTAGCACGCACTTCGTCCTGCTCTTACGGGCACTGTCCAAAAGACCGATGTTCTTCTCGTTGAGAAACGCAATCTGGGTTGTTGTGATTGGATCTTTCGACCTGTGTATGTCGTCATCCGTCAACGTATCATCGGGCAGGAAGTCTTGCACCTGGTCTGCAATCATGTAAACCGGCGACATCCTGACATACCCCAACTCCTCCAGCTTCTTCCAAAAGGCATCGTTATGACCTTTTCGCTCGTCGGTCATTCGGGAAAGTATCTGTTCTCGTTCCGCCACATTCTTCCAAATCGCATCGTTCTCGCCCAGCATATAATAATCGGACGACAATACATGGCGCAAGGGAAACAAGCTGGAAAAGGGCCTCGCTTTTTTCGGCCAGCATTCTGGTGGTGCCAAGGGAATGTTCTCCGGTTCGCAGTCCTTGCTGAGCGTGATGACATGCGTCCCCTCGTCTCCTGTCCCGTGACCTTGGCTCACAACAGGAAAGGAATCAAGGTTATCTAGCACGCCGTTCGTCAAGATCCAGGAAAAAAGCCGAATGTTTCCCTGTCGAAGACTAGGCACCGAAGGCAGTTCTTCAGCATGCTGCCTCAGATGCCGGCCAAGGTCGGCGAGCACCTCGGTCTCGGTTCTCACCTGAAGTAGTTTGTGGATTTCCGGTGACGCTATTTCTCCGTGAAGAAGACCAGAGCGAATCGGAACTCCCAGTTGTTGACCGATGTCTTTCAGCTCAGCAGCAATTCCACTATCCAAATGCAAGTCTTTGCGCTTCTTGAAGGTTCCGTTCTGGTCGGGCAATAGCGAAAGCGTATCGAAAGAAGATGACCGACCTGCTTGAATCAACAGACCGAAAAGCCTATTGCACCACTTGATAGGATCGCACCTACAACGAAACGCCTCACCGAGCTTCTTAAGTGAGCCAAAGCCTGCGAGCTTATGGGCACACTTTTCCAATGTGAGGCTCTCGTCCATTCCTTCTGGGGATATCCCCAGAACGGCGGCCCACCCCAGGAGATTTCTTTGCCAAGACCCTCCGAGGGACCGCTTTACGAGCTTGCCGCCACACTCGGCCAACACAAATGCAAGATTCCACAAGACCTTCCTGGAACGTTCGCATGCGTCACACGGTATCCAAGCATTGCTGGCGGCGATCAATTCATTTCCACAGGTGCGCAATACCCGTTCTTTCCGAAGCGGTTCAACCAACGATGCCTTGATGAGCGACTGAAGCCAGTTCTCATCAACACCCTTGAGTTCCCTGCCGGGCGAATTCTCGCAAAGCAGTTCGATTCCCCTCCAGCCAGACGTGGCACATTCACGTAGCAGTATGACAAACAGCGGACAGGCTTGCTGAAGTAGTGACTTGTTCTTGATGTTATAGTCCGCTGGTTCGCTGCCCAAATACAGCCCATCTCGATCTTTTTTTGGTCGAAACTCGCTGCTGTTCGCTACCCCCGGAAAGCCGAGCTTCTCCGTGCCGAACAACGGAAATGCCATGAAGAACCGGGGCACATTCAGGCCGAACTGAATTTCGTGTGCATCGACACCGGCGCTGCCGCTGCCGGTCCCGTCGCCATCAATGGTTAGGCCATTGCTGCTTTGCTCAAATCCCGTGGTCGTGTGGCACACACGTCGGGCTAGCAGGGCCACGGTAACAGATTCATCCGTTACGGTGGCCACGACAAAGGATGGGATATCTTCGTCGTTGAGAGATATTGGTGCCGCTCTAACATTTCCACTGAGTCGTTGGGCTGGCTTCCTCGTATAAAGGCGTCGGTTTGCTTCTCGCACAACTTCAATTGATTCGATCTGGTGATTGAAGGCCAGGACATAGGGCGCATAGGTGTCTAGGGAGGCGACTCCCTGGTGGGCAATAGCCGACACTTTGCTGTCGTCGATGGGATAGACATAGCAGGTCGAATCGTCTGTCTGGTCGTATTTTCCGCTGGAAACGGAGTCAACGAAATCTTGCGAAGACTTCTCCATTGAATTCGTCAGGTCGGTTGGGGAGTCACCCCTTCGGTCGAGGACAAAAGTGAACCTTCTACCATCGTCCAGACGACCAGATATCCGTGGGATGTGTGAGATGATATGCGTGCTGAGGAAGCCAGTGCCGAATCGCCCCACCTGCCCTTCCTCCTGATACTTTGTTGAGCCGTGATGAATCAAGTGCGCTATCTGACTGCTGGTAAACGGCATGCCATCATGTAGAAATCGTACTTCGTTCGCCGTAAGCCTCACGACGATATGCAGTGGCGACTTGGGAGATGCAGCGTCACGGGCATTCTGCAATAGTTCCCAAATCCATCGAGAAGCGTGCAGTGATGCCTGGTTTTCGAGGTCTTTCAGGATGTTGAAAACGTCCTGGGCGGTGTTTTCGACCAGTGCTTTACGCTCGACGCCTTCAAACTCTTGAGCGAACGACATAGTACGTGCTCCCCATACACGAATATCGGTATCAACCACTTCCATTCACGTTTGTGGCCCTTCGCCATCCGCAGCCACCAACTCCGGTGCCTGCAACAGCCTCGGCGTCACCTCGACAGGCGGCAGTTGTTCGATTTCGTCGTCCACGCCGGTCGTTCCCAAGTCCTTGAATTTCCTGGCCGTTATCAAGACCCTGGTCTCCAACGACCCCACGGCCCTGTTGTAGGCATCGGTGGCCCCCGCCAAGCCCTTCCCCACTTTGGCGGAATGGTCACCCATGTTCGCCAGCCGCTTGTAAAGCTCCTTGCCCAAGTCGTTGATTTCCTTGGCATTTTCAGCCAGTTTCTCCTGCCGCCAGCCATAAGCCACCGCCCGCAGCAGGGCGATCAGCGTCGTGGGCGTGGCGATGATGACGTTCTGTTCGACGCCCATCTCGATCAATGTTGGATCGTATTCCAGGGCGGCGCTGAAGAAGACTTCGCCCGGCAGGAAAAGCACCACGAACTCGGGGGCTGGGTCAAATTGCTCGAAGTAGGACTTTCGCCCCAGGGCGCAGATGTGGTCCCGCACCTGCCGGGCATGGGCCTGGAAGCGGGCCGTGCGGGTTTCTTCGTCCTTGGCTTCGATGGCGTCTAGGTAGGCCGACAGTGGGGCCTTGGCATCGACGACGATGTTCTTCGTGCCCGGCAGCCGAACCAGAAGATCGGGCCGCAGCCGACCATCCTCGGTGTCGGTGCTCTGCTGCTCGTAGAAATCGCAGTGGTCGAGCATGCCAGCCATTTCCACGACCCGCTTCAACTGGATCTCGCCCCACCGCCCACGAACCTGGGGCCGGCGGAGGGCCTTGACCAGATTGCCCGTCTCGGACTGAAGCTGCTGTTGGGTCTCCACCAATGACTTGACCTGTTCGGTCAGGCCGGTGTAGGCCCCGGCCCGAGCCTTTTCCAACTCGTTGATCTTGGTGTCCACCTTTTCCAGGGACTCCCTGACCGGCTTGACGAGTTCCTGGATCGCCTGCTGCCGCTTTTCCAAGTCGCCCTTGGCCGTCTCCTGGAACTTTTCCAGGGTCGCCTTCGCCAGTTCGAGGAACGACTGGTTGTTGCCTTTGAGGGCGTCGGAGGCCAGGGCCTTGAAGGCGTCGGCCAACTTCTGTTGGGCGTGGTTCACGACCGCCAGCTTCTCCTCGGCCTGCTTCCGTTCCTGGTCAAGTGTGGTGGCGTACTGGGCCAGTTTCGTTCTCAGACTTGTCTCCGTCGTTTGGCATTCATGGACCTTCTGCTCAAGCTTGTGAACCTTGTCATTGAGATCGGAGATGGTCTGGTCACGGGCCTGCACCCGCTCGGCCAAAGCGATCCGCTCGCCTTCGGCATGGGCCTTTCCTCGCTCATAAACATTTTGGCTTTTTGTTTTGAGGACGAGCCATGCGGCGGCAACGCCGATGGCGAGGCCGATGAGGAGAAGGAGGATGGGGAGGATGTAGTTCATGCTTGTTTCTCCCTATCAGCAAGCCATCACGATTGCTTTACGCTGCTCTTGTCCTGAACTCCTGCTCCCGCTCCGGGGTTCGCCACCGCCGCACCATCTGTGAAGATGGCCACCCGCTTGAGGGTGGGCGGTGCGTTGGCATCGTCGGTTACGCTGCTCCGACTCATTGCCCCCTCCCGAAAACCACCAACCGATCAGCCCTTCGCCCCAAGCTGCCATCATGAACCCGACGCTTGATCGCTCACATCAACCGGTCCCTCCCAATAGGGCTGGTAAAGAGAATGCCGGTACTGAAAAGCCTCCCTGCCTCCCTCCATCACCTCCGTAATCAATCGCACGACGTTGGGCTCATCCAGATTTCCTGTCACCTGCAATAGGCACTTCTTGTCCTCCACCGCCCGCAAGACAACGGCCTGCTCGACATCACCCAGGACGGGCAAGTTGGGGTTGTGGGTGGCGATGATGACTTGCCTCTTCAGCTTGATGGAGGCAAGGATCTTAACCACCACCTCACGGATCAACCGGTTGTCCAAATTGTCCTCGGGTTGGTCGATCACCAATGGACACGTTCCGTTCAGGAGAAGAATGGGAAGGATCGCACTGCAACGCTGTCCGTGGGAAAGCTCCTGCAAGGGGCGTGCGGCCGTCATCTCCCTCGGCCGGTCCATTAAACGGATCTCAGGCAGATCGTTGAAGACAATTTCGTCGATTTCCAGGACTGCATTGAGCCGCTTCTCATCCAGCTTGCCATCAGTGTCAGGTACGGTGGGAAAGCACAGCAGGCCGTTTCGGATTTCCTCGGGTAGGCTCGCCCACTGCTCCGGGAGCACCTCGGGCTGCTGTTTTTCTGGAGGGATTCGTCGCATTCCCCAGCAATGATCGACAAAGAGAGCAGCCGTCTTTTCATCGATCTCCCCTTTTGCCACAGTCGCTCGTACGACACAAGGGAATGCTCTCTTGCTAAGCAAAGCATTTCGAAGCGTCTCGGGCATCATGCCATCTTCGATGAGTGCAGCCGTGCGGACCTCTTTGGACCTCGTATTTGCGGGGTATAGATGCCCGTTAATCCAGTCTGCCAGTCCTCGTTTGTCTGCCATCGGCTGGGCATCTATTTCAATCACAAGGACTTCCGGGTCCAGTTCCTGGCGCAGTTTGGCCGTGATCTCCGCCGCCCTCCTCTTTCGATCTTCCGTACGAGCCTTGCATTCGGCTTCAAGTTCTGCAAACGTGGCGTTTCTCACTTGCATCTCTTGATCCCACAGAGCCACCTGCTTCTTGTAAGACTCAAGAGCCTGGGCAGCTTCGTCGAACTCCACTTTCTTCGACTCACGCTCCCGCCCTCCCACGGGCAAGCCCTCTCCAGCAAGCTGCTCTCTCTCGGCCTTAACCGCATCGTGGGTCGCTTTCCCAGCGTCCACCGTAGCATGCGTTACTGTCGATAGCTCGGCGTCAAGCTGGGTGACTGCCCCAATGACCCGATCCTTGAGGCTTTTGCTGGCTTCCTCGCCATCAGCCGGGGCTTGGATAAACCTCTCCAATGGAGAACAGAAAGGCAGAAGGTTGCTATCGGCATCAGTTGCAGTATCCTCGACTTGAACAAAGAACTGTTCAACCTGCTTCTTTTTTTCCTCAAGAGCGAACCCATCGCAAAGCATTTTCCAGTCTTCTTGCGCCGTGTGTGCTACTTCGTCGGCAATTGCCGCTCCGTCCAATCGCTCGTACTTGGCTCGAACATCCTCGGAATTAACCCCGTCGTACAGCAACTGGCGATACACGTAAGCCCTCAAGGGCGACCCTTCCATTGTCAGCCGACAGATTTCCCTTGCGATTTCAACTACCCGTTTCCTTTGTCCTCGCAGTTGCTCCACATGAGAGGCGATTCTTGCCGTCCTGGCGGCAACGTTTTCACCACAGAGGTTATCGAAGAGGTCACGGAGTCGCTCTGGATTCTCGACTAAATCTTCGACCTCACGCAACCGGAAGATCTCCACGGGAAGGCTGACTGAGGGTATTTCCCTGTTTTCAATGTCCGAATATGAGATTGGTGGACGCCGCCCGGAGTCGTTAAAGTATCTTGTGGCAAAGATGGCACGCTTCGGCAGGTACTCTCCCTGTTTGTCCAGGCAAGTCCAGCATAGCCGCACATTGCAGCCGGAAAGGGTCGCCTCGGCACGTTTACGGAAGTCGTTCACAAACGCTCCATGATCTCGATCCTCAAGAAACTTCGGCTGTGCGGCGAATGAGAGCGCCTCTATCGCAGCACTCTTTCCTGAGCCCCTCCCTCCTATCAAACAGTTGAGGTTGCGGGAGAGGGGCAAAATAAACGACTTAGAGCCCGTGCCGGAGAACGGCCAAAAGGTCTTTGCATTCGGGTGATCGGGGGTAATCTCAATACCGGAAATCCAGCATGTCACTTCACCGGGAGTGCGGACGGCAAGGCGTGTTTCGCCGTATCGGATACCCCGAGTGCGAATCTCATGGAAAACGTCTTCGGGGGATCGGGTGGTGCAGAGGGCCGAGAGCTTAATGAATGGTACTTCGGCGTTCTTGCATACAAACACATCATCGACCCGGTGGGCGTCGGAACAAACAAGAGGAACGGCCCTGCCAATTTCCCGCTCAAACCGATGCAGTCTGCGATAGTGTCGGCCCGCAGACTCGGTGTGAACCTGGAGACCGTCAAAACCGCAGTGGCCGATTAGTTCCAGCACCTGCAACGGAATTGCACTCTCATTGCCGATCTCTTTCGTGACGCCTTCAATACTCTGCTTGACTTCCGCCATCTCCCGGGTAGGTGGAGTGTCAGGTGTGTTATTCCGAACTAAGTTCTCTAGCTCACCAGCAAGCCGGGCAAACTCGGCCTCGGCTGCTCGGAAGGATTCGCCAAGAACACTGACTGTCCTGGCCTGTATTCCCTTGCCGGTGTCAACGTGTGCGGCAATTGCGACAGCAGGAAAATCTCGATGGCTTCGGACGTTTCTTACGAAAGTGGGCAGCGAAGTCACTTCCAGTGGTCGTCCGAAGTCCCAGTCCTGGGTCGATGCATCCCGAATCGCAGAGTAGATATTGCGATCAATGGTCGTGGGAGCGAATACCAACAGAACATGGGCCGAAGTGGTCATTGTGGTTTCCGGCACGGGAAACGTAACGTCAAGTTCGATCCCGGGAAGCACAATCAATCGACAAGAGTTTCGATTCTCCCATGCGTAGGTTGAAAGACGGCAGGCGTACGAACAAACGTTGTGGTCTGTGATTGCGATAACTCCCCAGTTATCGCCTTCACGAGCCTGAAACGATTTAAGGACGGAGTCTCGTCGCCGTGCAAGCTGCCCCAGGTAATCCTCAACCGGAAAGATGTTGTTGTCGATCACCTGAACTTCGTATTCGGCAAGGTCCCCGCTCAGGTTCTTTCCAGGAGCAAGGCGTCCCTTCTCCTCATCGGAAAGGGCATCGAACCGCTCACCATCAATCACGTCCCTGGAAGCTGGGCCATGGACATGAAAGTCGCACAGGTAGAACCTCGCTCTTTCAGCGTCCAAGGTCTTGAACAACTCTTTGTTAGTTCCCATGTCGCACCCCATCGCTTTGTGGCTAATGACCTGTGTTCGCCTCATGGACTCCTAACCGCCTCGATTCCTCCGTAAGGCCGAAGATGTTCTTCATCATCTCCCGCCAGACAGGGCACATTTCGTGGAATACATCCGTGTTTCGGTCAAGTCCCTTCCGTTCCGTGAGTTTCGTTGCCGGGACGGTCTTTCCCATGCTCCTACCCCACCCCCAACGCCTTGAACACCGCATCCACCGGGTCGGCGTACCAGCCGGTCTGGAACTTGGCGAACAACTCCCCTGGGATCGTTGGGATGTCGGTCACCGAGGCCATCGGCAGCAAGAGCCGCTTGGCACCGGCATCAAAGGCCACCTGAAGGGAGGCAGCCAGATTTGCGACCGGCACCACGTTCCCGCCCAGGCTCATGCTGCCGAGGACTACGATCTGCTGTTGTAGCGGCTTTGCCATGACGGCCGAGCACAGCGCCACAAAGGTCGCCAGGGTCATCGCCGTTGTTGCCCCGGTGTTTTGCAGTTCGACGACCTGAAAATGGTAATCGTGGTCGCCCGGTTTGATCGAGGCACTGACCCGATGGGCATTGGCCTTGAAGTAGTCGAATCCGACCTTGATCGCTTCCTTGGCGGCCGTGTTGGAGCCCAGGCCCGACATCTTGAGGCTGCCGTTCCCCGCTGTCACCTGGGTTTCGATCCGGTACAGCCCCAGGTGGCCGCCGCTGCCGGTGGCGATGGTGTGCATCACGCCGGGGTTCAGCGGGCCGTCTGGGATCAGGAAGCCGCCGCCCATCTCGGGCACGTTGATGAACTTCTCCTCCCTGGTTTCCTGGTCGAGATAGCTGAAATGAACGTCGTAGAACTCCATGCCGCCGATCTTCTTCAACTGTTCTTTCACCCGGCGGCGAGTCTCCAGGGCGTAGTCCAGACACCGGCGGACGGCCTCCTTGTCGTAATCCTCCCCCGGATAGAGCAGCTTCAGGAGGCCGGAGACCGTGTGCCGCACGGCGATCACATCCCGCTGGTTCAAGTCCCGGCCCACCTTGAAATACCTGTTGATGGCGTCCCCGAAGCTGCGTTTCCGCATTTCCCGCATGAATTCGGCCAGATAGTCCACAATCAGGCCATACTGGTTCGTGAAGAACTCCGGCCGCATCTTGGGGATTTCCCAGCCAGGGATGTAGGCATGGAAGCGGTCGAAGAAGGCGCAGTCGATCATGGTCTCCGGGAATGGGGCCAAGAGGTGGCTCGTCTTGACCAGGGTATCCACGGGCTGGTTGATGTTGCCGACGAAGACCATCGAGGCATAGGCGTTCACTGGGTCACGGCCACGGGCAAACGACCCGGAGGCCATGTAGTCCTTCATAATCTGAACGCCGTCCTTTTCCTTGAAGGTGATGCCCGCCACCTCGTCGAAGGCGACCACGTCCCAAAGGCCCACCAACCCGACCGTGCGGCTGGTCATGTTATAGAAGAGGTTGGCGACGGTGGTATGTCCGCCGGAAATCAAGATGCTGTTGGGGCTGATCTCCTTGTAGATGTGGCTTTTTCCGGTGCCCCGTGGCCCCAGTTCGCAGACGTTGTAGTTGTTTTCGACCAGCGGGATCATGCGGGCCAGCAGATGCCACTTCACCCGCTTCTCGAACTGCGTCGGTTCGTAGCCTGCCGACCGCAGCAGCACATCGATCCATTGCTCCTCGGTAAATGCCCGTCGTCCCTCGAACAGGCCCTCCATGTCCATGTTGGGCATTTGGATCGGCTTCAGATCGTCGATGATGAAGGGCGATCCCTTCTGGCCCTCCTCATAGAAATACCGCATGGTAATGATCGACCAGATCCCGCCGGCCAGAAGCTTCTCGTACTTCCTGACCGTGGCCGTGCTGATCTCCACACCCTTGGTTCCAAGGTTGCCGAGCAGGGCCTCGTACACGTCCCGCTTCTCGTTGAGCTTGACGGTGGCCTTGTCGATGATCTTCAAGCTCCCTCGCTCCCGGATAATCGACTTGATCTTCTCGGCCTCATCTGGCCGCACGTAGTTTTCGGCCAGGATGTTCTTGACGGTCTTCATGCCCTCCCGGATGATTTCGTCGTCGTTGGAGGCGCAGTGCAGCCCCAGGAGGTATTCCAGCACGTAGACCGGGACGTTGGCCCCTTCCTTGACCAGCTTGGTCAGGTCTTTACGCACGACCTTTCCAGGGAAGTGCTGGTTCAGAAGCTCGTCAAGGCAGCGACCGTCGCTGTTAGAAGTCATCGCTGAAAGCCCTATCAATAATGACCGGTATGCTCTGTTGCTCGATGCCGGTCTCGGCATCTCGCAGCACCAGCCGGTACGGGGTCTTCCTGTCGTACTGCCGCTCCTGGAGCGTCAGATACACCCACTTCTTCCGCTCGTCGATGTTGTCTGATGTGCTGTCGAACGTGACCGCTTCAATGCTGGTCACCGCTTCCTCGCCCTCGTAGATTGCCACCTTTAAGGTGATCGGCTTCGTCCGGTCGCCGACCGCTTCCGTTTGGATCAGCTCGAAGCGATGCCGGGAGGTGGTAATCCGGTGGTTCATGCCCAGCACATGGACGGCCACTCGCTTGGTCTTGGTCTCTTCGACCGACTTGCCCTTGATGTGCCGCACGGTGACGACCGGAACGGCGATCTCCTGGAGCATGGCCCCACCGTGGATGAACCGCTTTGCCCCGCTGAAATGGAAACGGTTGGCCCCCTTGGGAATCCAGAACTCCATGTCCCCTTCAGCACTGGCCGTGGCGCTGGTCAATCCATGCCACACCCTGTCGTCGTTGCCCAGGCCGTGCCCGATCAAATATCGTTTTTTCGCCTTCACGGTGCCGGGCGGTTCGTTGGGCAGGGTACTCTTTTCCGGCTCGCCGGGGGTCGCTTCGGAAAACAGGAAGCCGTGGTCGGCGGTAATGACGATGTAATGGCCGTTGAGGTTGTTGATGATGTAGGAGACCAGCGTGGCGAGTTCGTTGATCGCTTTGCGGACGGCCTCGAACGTGTCCTTTTCTGTCTCAGCCTTGTCACCAACGGCATCGATGGCATTGTGGAAGATGTACACCAGCCGCTTGCCACTGACGAACTCCCGTCCCTCGTCCTTCTTCTTCGCCAGGAGGTCTTCCGACTTGACCGCCATGCCGCCGACAGAACTCAGGATGGCGTCCCGATAGACCGTCGATGAAGTGGCCTTGCCGTCCACCAGCACGTCGCCGTTGGGCTTGTAGGTGATTGTCGTGTGCGGCAGCAGGCTGGCCATCCCCAGGGCCGTGTAGGACGGCAGGACGCCCAATTGTGAACCAAGCTCGGCCTCGAAGCGGTACTTCCCGTTCAGTTCCCGGCACAGTTCCTCGGCCGCCTCGTAGCGGAAGGCGTCACTGATGATGACGAAGCTCCTGCGCCGTTCGGCCTCCTCAAGTCGGGGTGCGACGTTGTTTTCGTAGAACCGGTGCTGATTCGGCAGCCCGCCGATCTGCCACTTTGCCAACAACGGCTCGACGAATTTGCCCCACTTCAGGGCCAGACCGGAGATATACCAGTTGGTGTAGCAGGATTCCACCTGCTCCCGCAGCTTCTTGAGCACGTCCCAGTTCTTCGCCTCCACCATGTCGGCCGCTTCGCAGAAATGCCGGTAGAGTTGGTCGAACCGGAACAGTTCGGTCTCGTAGGCCCGGTACATCGCCTCGGCCGTATCGAAGTCAAAGCCCTGCCGGTGCCGGTTGCGCAGGGCGAAAAAATCGGCCGCCGCCACCAGGGCATCGTAGACAGCATGGAGAGCCGGCCGGGGAACGTCAGCATCGCCGGGCACGCCGAGGGACGCCCAGTGCCCAGCCTGCCGCCGAGTGGCGATCTGGCCGACCTCCTCGGCGTTCATCGTATCGGCCGTCGAGGCAACCCGGTCCCGTAGGCACCGGACGATGGCTTTCTCCACGTCGAGGAAGGTCATCACGTCCATTAGGCTGTCGATGTCCCGCATCAGCAGGTAACTTTCCAGGTTCAACTGCCCAGCTACGGCCGCCGAGAGGCGGTCGTAGCTGGCTGCCCGGCTTCCGCTGTCCCGCCACTGGGCCAAGCAGACCACGGCGTTGGGCATCCCGGCTCGGGGGAGTACAAGGTGCTGGAGCGGCAGAGGCATCTCAGCCTTGAGGTAATGCGCATAGTCGGTCACGAACAGCCGGATCAGGAAGTTTCGCAGGCTCGGGTTGTCGTCGCTGTAACCAAACAGCGACTTCGCCATCGCCCAGAATGGCTTCTCCAGTTCGTACTTCTCGACCTGCTCCCAAAGCGGGGATGGTTCATCCAGATTGACCTCTTCACCGTTGCGGCCTTCAACGTAGGCGTGGAACACGGTCTGGATGATGTTGAACCACTCGGGCACCTCCGCCCCTACGACCACGGCGAGAATCTTCCGGTCGAGATCGGCGTCGGTGTCGGCGGCGGCAACCACCTTCTTGAGTTTCTGGAGCCGTTCCTTGTTATCGAAGAACTTGCGGCGTAGGGCCAGATGCTCCCGGAGCGACTGGTTGGCAAGGCCCAGTTCCGTAAGGATGATCGACGCCCGGTCGGCACGGAAGCTGCGGCCGTAGAGCCGCATGTCCAGGAGCCAATCCTTGTCGTATTCCGGCTCCTCGGACGGGGCGTAGACGAGGTAATTGCGGGTCGGATCTTCCCGCTCGATGCGGATCTTGGCCTCCAACGCCCCCATCCGGTCCAGTCGCAGCACCTTGACCCCTTCGAGAAAAAACATCGGCAGGCCATTCATGAAGGACAAGAATTCCTGCTCGGGATCGTTCCAGAAAACGATCCGATGCCCTTCTTCGTCGAACAGCTTCACCAGGGCGGTTTCGATCTGCTTGGTGTCCATGACTCGTGCCTCCCTCCGGCCACCATCCTTACCGTGTATTCAAGCTACTCGGTTGCCTTCTTCCATCGGCCTATCGGCTCGCCCGATGGCCGCCATCCCGCCGTAACCATCTCGGCTAGGATGATGTATGACACGAACGGCGCTCCATGGTGAATCGTTCCGGCAAACTTGTAGTCCTCAACAAACGCATCGAAGACCGGCCTGAGATCTTCTGGGAGCGAACTACGGGCTTGCTCGTACTTTTCCGAACGCCTTGTGATTTCACTCATCGGAATTTCCTCCCGTGACCGCCTTCACCTCGGCCAGCAGGTCTCCGAATTTGCCGTAATTGACCCGCACGCCGTCGTCCAGGTCGAGGGTGATCCGCAGGTCGGCGTAGTGCCGCAGCTTTTCGTCGAAGGCTTGCAGCTCGGCCTGCTGCTTGATGAGTTTGTCCCGCTCCTTGGTCAGTTTCGACCGGAACGCTGTGGACGTGGCAGCGGCGATGTCGCCAGCCAACTGCTCGATCCGGGCCGAGACCTTCCCCTGGAGCGGAATGACGTACTCTGTTCGCATCCGGGAAAGCGTGCCCTCGTTCTGACGGTGAAGGTAGACGAGGCACTGGAACGCCCGCTGCTTGCCACTGGAGAATAGCCAATAGATCGGCCGCCTTCTGTAGGTCTTGAGGTGGTCCTTAAAGAACTCCTGGGCCAGATACCGGCGGATGGTCTCCCGAGGCTGTTCGCCCTTCGTCGGGCCGAGACTCTCGGCGATAAACGTCAGGTTCTCCTCAAGGTGTTCCTTCGGCCACGCCACACTGACGAACTCAGTAAGCCGGTTCGCCGCATCGTCGTCGAACCAAGTGGTCTCAGTCACGGGGATGATGCCGTCCTGGTCCGGGGCAAAGGTCTTGTATTGGCGGAAATCGAAACCGTTGTTACCGCTATGTGCGTAAATCAACCCCGGTTCGTCTAAGCTGTATCGCCCCATCATGCAGCCGATGCTGTAGGATACGAGCCGTGCGATGTCCTCTCTCTGGTCGGAGCAGTATAGAGTCACCCGGCCTTCAGGAACCGCAGCGGACAATTCCCCCGTTAGGTCGAGTGCCGTAAGGACAACCGTATTGACTTGCTCTTCGAGGCTTCGCATCTGCGAGATCCTGGTAAGTCGCTGCCCCCTCGCCTCTTGCAGTGCCTCTCGGACTGATTGCACCTCAGAAGCTCGTAGATCATGCTGAAAGTCCCACGAAGTCTCAACGGAATCCCAGTCCTGGCGTGCCAGATCAACGCACTGGCAGGTCAACTGCGACAATGCTCCTCGGTTACAGTCGGGGACCGGCAAGTTCTTGACATCTTGCACCTGAAGGTTCATTGTAGGATTCAGAACGTCAAAAACCCGGTCGGCAAATACCGAGTTGCATAGCCCAAGCAAAAAGTGAGTATCGATGTCCTTCTGGGGATGAAACGCAGGTCCGCCCTTGTCATAGACCGCACCGGGAGGAAACATGCGAAAAGTTGCCTGATTGGATGTGAGCATGGAGTAAGCGACCCCAGGACGAAACCAATAGCGCTCGTCAAGCAAGTTGGATGTTTTGTTTTGCTGATAGAACTCCCGGGCCTGTACTGACCAGTCAACCACGTCCTCTAAGAGGCCCCACCACTTTCGGCTGCCGCCACCCTTAGAATAAAACACCCATCGTTTGTCCTGTCCGATCTTCGCAGAGGAAACCTCCCACCAGAGCCGGACGTACCGGCTGTTTCGGCCGGTCACGTTCTGGGACCCGGTGAAGTCCACTAAGTCACTCAGCTTCGCCGTGCCGGAAAAAAGCTCCCTGAACTTAGAACTGACAGCATAGGCGAAAGGCGCACCAGGAATCTGGAGGAATTCCCCGCAGTCAGCAAGGTAGCGATATGGCTCTAGGGGGTTCGAGATCGCCTTCAGGGTCCGTGGGGCTTGGTTGTCAATCCCCTTAAATTCCGACAAGTCGATGAAGCAGGTCTTCACTGGCTGCGGCCGTTCGACACGATAGAGCCAAGCGCTCACCGGCACGCACGCTGGCTCAAAACCGTTCTACTCCAGCCTAACCATCGACTGAAATGTGCCGTGTGACAAGAGGAGTTGCCTGAGACGCTCATACGTCGCAATGAACATCCAGACAAATGGGCATACAATACCGAGATGACCGTGAGGCTCGACAAGGGGGATGCTGCGCTGGATAAACATTGCGAACATGTCAGCACATCCGGCCTTGAAATTCGACCTACCGACATTTGAGAGTTCCCGGTTCATGTATCGTGACCCGCAATATGGCGGATTTGTGACGACACAACAATAGTGTTGTGACAAGTGGACCGCCTGTCGAACTAGAGGCTTTAGCCTTCCTGCGGCAGCCTTTTCCAACATGCCGCCGTGGGCGATAACATCCTCGATCCTGCGAACAATACCGGGGAGGATTGCCGCCAACGGGCTCGGCACTTGAATCAATGCTCCGAAAGCCTTGCCGCTCTCGAACAGATTTAGCAGATGTGCAATGGCAGCGTGCGGAATGCTGCCTTGGATCGACAGGTTCCTCCGGCTGAGAAGGGGCGACTTCTCGTCAGCAATCTCCTCGAACAAATGCTCCGATGGTGGCACCTTCTCCGCTAGGATCGGGGTGTTGAGGGCGTCCGTGATCTCCTTGGCATCAAGGCCCTTGGATTCTTGGATCGCCACGACATGCGGTTGAAGGCCCAAGTCGAAGATGCGCCGGTCATCGGCACGGGCCTTCATCATCAGGGCAAAGGCTGCAAGCTGAGCCGCCCGGTCGTCGATCTCAAGCCCAAAAAGGTTCTTCTCCAGGATCAGTCGAGGGATGTCCTTCGCCCGGTAGCCCCGTTCCTGGTAGATCTCCTTGAAGATGTCGTATGCCTCGACGAGAATATGACCGGAACCGCAAGCCGGGTCTAGGAGGGTGATCTCCTCGGGATTCAGGCTCTCGGGAGTGGTGGCCTTCAATTGGGCCTGCACTTCGGGCGTCTGCTCGGCAGGCTCGATGTAGTATTCCATCTGCTGCTGCAATGGCGAGTTCGGATACGTCGCCAGCCAACGCTGCCCCAGGCTGTTCTGGACCAGGTACTTCACGATCCAGTTTGGTGTGAACAGTTGCGTGGCCGCCGGGAGATCTTCGCTCTTGACAACGCTCCCGATCACCTCGTCCTTCTTCTCTGAGATGTAGAACTGGTAAAGCCAGCCGATGATCTCCACTTCCTGCCAGTCGGCCTCGTCGATCTCGTTGACCAACTGCCGGATCAAGGAGTCGGAGTGCAGCAGGTTGCCAGGCAACAGCAGTTCCGTCTCGTCGTCAATCCGCTCGAACAGGAATGGCATGGCCGAGTGTAGGGCGTTGCACTGGGCGATAAGCAATATGCGGTAAAGCTCGTTCTCCTTCGTGGCATCGAGCTTGAGTTCGATGACCTTGTTCTTGTCGAGGCCGGGCAGATCGACGTGTTCGGCGTGGAGGAGGATTTCAGGCAGGCCGCCCTCACCCTGCCCTCTCCCGGTGGGAGAGGGGAACTTGGGCGGCTGCCCGTTCCCCGAGGGAGAGGCAGAGAGGACACGGTAGCCGTGGTCCAGGTAGCCGTGCAGTTCCATGAACCGGATGGCGACGAGGCGATTGAACCACGTATAGGCCATCGCCTCCATCGTCTGCCCGAAGCCCTGTCGCTTGATCCGGTCTTCGAGCGCCCGCCGCTTGGCCACAACGGAGAGGGGATACGCCTTGCCGCCAATGATTGCCACGTCGCCCTTTTCGGCGACCGGCTCGACCTTCCCTTCGGTCAGCCCATGTACCGCCGCCCGATCCGTCACCGCACGGATGAAATCGCGCCGGGCCTTGGGGGCGTAGGTTTTGAGTTTGCTACGATCCATTTCGATTCAGCCACGGATGAAACACGGAATGAACACGGACGAGGACGACTAAAACACCATTCTCCCGCTCCAAGAACCCGTATCCCAGCACCCGATAGACCTCAAAGGCGGCTCCAATAATCTGCTCGGTAAGCTCTTTATGTTCCAGTTCCATCATCCGCCCTTTCCGTGTTTTCTCCGTGTTCCATCCGTGGCCCACTCGTCACCGAATCTGAATCCGTTGGCCGGAAGCAATTGCCTGGTCGAGCCGCTTCCGAAGCTGGCCAATGAACTGGTTCACATCGTCCGATGTCTCCAGGTAGCTCGTAGTAACCAAGTCCGCCGGTTTGACGACGCAGCGGGGCTTCACGGCGGGCTTGGGCGGCCCCGGCGGCGGATTGGTGCCCGCCGGTTGGGGCGTTGGCTTCTTCGCCGCTTCCTCGATCTTCGCCATCGCCGCATCGGCCGCCTGGACGGCCTCCTGCTCAGCTTGGCTAATGTGGGCTACGCTCTCCTGATGCTCCACCTGCCTTCGCAATGTCTCCAGCGGCCTCAGGCAGACGGTACGAAGGCTCGCATCCGCCTGTGATGCGTCCAGTTCCTTGTTGACCTCGGCGAGGCTCTGGGCGATTTTCGCCAGGGCCTCGCCACGCCGCCTCATTACCAAGGTCGTGTTGACGGCCTCTACCGTGGCGACCAGGCCCTCGGCTTCCTTGATAATCCCATAGGGGCTCGGGGCCTGGAGGATCTCTTGCATCCGCTGCAACGCTGGGGCCGCCTGAGCGTCCCGATCCAGTTCCATGCGGTTCAACTGGAACCGGTCTGCGGCCTTGCGCAACTTGTCCCAGGTCGGTTTCTGATGGTCATAGAAGTGTTCGAGGTCGTGGTAGCTGTCTGACAGTTCCAGCAAGTCGTCCCGCCGCTCATTGAACCGCTCGATGAACTTGAAGCTGTCATCGCAGACCAAGAGCACACGGATGACCGACAGCCCTTCCGAGATCTCATCCCGGCCAGGGTAGTTGCCGGTCTCGGCCAGGGGCTTGTAACCGCTGAGGCTTGTTTCCCAGCCCTGGAGCTTGGCTTTGAGGCAGGCGAACAGGCCGTCTTCGCCGTCCGGCCCCATTTCTGAGAATACCTCCCGGCCCAGGTTGCGGGCCTTTTGCAGGGCGGCCGGATCGGCAGTGTGCCGCTTGATGATCGTCGCCTTCCGCCATCGGCCTGGCGTGGTAAGAAGGTCATAAGCCTTTTCGAGAGGCACCAACGCTCCCTCGATGGCGAGGCTGATCTCGCCCAACACCAGCAAGCGGGCTACGAGGAGCATCACTTCCCCGTCGGGCCAGCCGTAGGGCCGGATCAAGTAGCGTTTCTCCAGCATTTCGTGCAAGACGATTTGGCGGCTGGTCTTGTGGCACAATTCCACATAATTCCGCAAATCGTCGATGGCCTGGGGATTCGCCTCTTCCATATTCAGGGCCAGGGTCTGCTGGGCGATGTCGTTTGCCCGCAGGATGGCCTGGATTTCCCTCTGCGGCTCGGGGTTCAGATGCTTGAGATACCCCATCTTGGTGAAGGTGTTCGTGATGAGGTATTCCAGGGCCGCATCGAGGGCCAGCCCCGGGCCTGCCGCCCTCGGCTGCAAGGGCTGGCCCGCAACGAAGTAGCTGGCCTCGACAAGCATCTCGCCGAGTAGGACAGCCAGCCGCTCCCGCCGCT
>Ga0187848_10001080_pt1 | contig 23672 bp, 16 predicted proteins | sample June2016WEW_4_40_FD_132424 | JGI IMG/M metagenome (GOLD analysis project Ga0187848, IMG submission 132424) | Peatland microbial communities from SPRUCE experiment site at the Marcell Experimental Forest, Minnesota, USA - June2016WEW_4_40 | ecosystem: Environmental > Terrestrial > Soil >... | reverse complement strand
GCCTCCGGTGCTAACGTCGGTCTCTGCGTAAACTCCGCAGGAGCTCTCGTCCCCGCCCAGCAGATCTACAATCCGTTTACCGGTGTCGCATACGCAAATAACCACGTCCCCGCCAGCGCGTTCGATCCGGCAGCCGTGGCGTTTGAGAAGGCTTTTCCCACTTTCTCCGGCACGGAAGCGGCCGGCAAGATCGGGGGCGCGGTCAATTTCTTCCAGCCCACAACTCAGTTCTATGACGAATACATTGCCCGCGTAGACCACGCCTTCAACGACAAGGACCACCTCTTCGGCCACTACTATTCGAACTACTTCCTGCAGGCAGCCGATTACAACCCCGCGATGCTCTCCAGCTACAGGTCGTACTTCAATACCCGTTACCAGAACGCCCTGCTCTCCGAGACCCACACCTTCACCAATAACCTGCTGAACAACCTGATCCTCAACTACCAGCGCGAAGTGGCCCTGCGCGGCGGGCCTCCGGGCAGCACCGACATGACCGACTTCGGAGTCAATAACATCTGGCAGCCTGCGACCGGCCCCTATATGGCGACCATCATCACCGGCTACTTCTCGGCGTCGTCCTCGGCCTTCGCAGCCTGGTCACGCAACAACTACACCTTCAACGACGACCTGCACTGGACCAAGGGCTCCCACAACTTCGCCTTCGGAGGTCACATCGAGCTGAGCAAGTTCGACGTCACCAACGTATACCAGTCGTACGGAGCATTCGGTTTCAATACCACCACGCAGTATGTCAACGCGATGGCCAACTACCAGATGGGCTTCATGACCAGCTTCACCCAGGGGAACTTCGAGCAGGTCAACGACCGCAACCACTTCCCCGGTCTCTACGCCCAGGATAGCTGGAAGGCCACTCCCCGCCTCACCGTCAACTACGGCGTCCGCTGGGAAGACTTCGCCCCGTGGGCCAACCGCAACGGGAATATGCAGGAGTTCAGCGCCTCCGCCTACGCAGCCAAGACCGGCACGTCCCAATTCGCTATAGCCACGGCACCGGGAACTCCAGGCTTGCCGGCCGGTATGTTGCTCACCGGCGATCCCGGCGTACCCAAGAACAGCGTCAACAGCAAATTCGCCCAGTTCATGCCGCGTGTCGGCTTCGCCTACGATATCTTTGGCGACGGCAAGACCGTGGTCCGTGGCGGCGCGGGCATCTTCTATCAGGACCGCCTGCCCGGCTTCTTCAACCTCAGTCAGGCCAGTTGGGTGCCCAATAACGAGTCCGTCACGCTCACCAACGACGGCATGTACAGCACCACAGCCGGCGCCAATCCCGGCGGCCCATTCAGCGATCCGTATTGCACCACAACCGCCTTCTGCGTGGCCGACAAGGTCACTAACCCATTCCCCTACACTCTGCCCTTCCCGTCCACCCAGGTCTTCCCCAGCGGGATCACCCTGGATGAATACGATCCCTCCGGCAACTTCCAGGTGCCTGTCACCAACGACTTCAACCTGACCGTCGAACGTCAACTCTTTACCAGTTGGGCCCTCCGCGTCGCTTATGTCGGTTCCACCTCCCGCCATCAGTTTGTCAGCGTGGAACTCAACCCAGCCGTCAACCTCACCGGCCTCACCGGCGCCTCACTCGGCGTCAACCAGCGGCGTATCTACAATACGGCACCCACCGTCGGCCCATGCACATCCGGAACAGGCTGCAACGCAAACTACTCCGACATCATCGACGCGGCCATGATCGGCAACGCCCACTTCAACTCCTTCCAGGGGACCCTGGAAAAGAAGATGTCACACGGCCTCTCCGTGCTGGCCAACTATTCCTGGTCGAAGACCTACGACGACATGCCGCAGGCTACCAGGGTCAACAACACCGAGGACCTCAACTCGGGCGACTCCTATGTGTATCCTCTCTATCCGACAGGGGCGGGGGTGGCGAATATACCTGCGGCTGCCTATGTCCCGGACATCAAGGCGCTCGACCGCGGCCTGTCTGACATCGACCACCCCAGTGCCCTCTCCGTCTCCTACGTCTACGACCTGCCCAAGCTCCATCAGGGGTACCGCGCGTTGCAGGCGGTTGCCAACGGATGGCGAACCAGCGGTCTCTTCCAGCACCACTCCGGCGATACCCTCACCGCTTACATGGGGAAGGACAACTCGCTCACCGGCCTCACCCAGGACCGCGCGCAGCGCGACTTCACCCAGCCGGCTTACTCAGTCGTGCCGGGCGGTGGCAATTGCACGGCTGGCAAATCCTGCATCACCTGGCTGAATAAGGCCGCCTTCTCCACCCCCGCCAACACCGCCCCAGGCATGGGATTCGGCAACATTATTAAAGGCACGCTCCGTGGTCCCGCCTATACCAACTGGGATGCGGCCGTCGTTCGCACATTCCCCATCTACCGCGCAACCAACATGGAGTTCCGTGCCGAGTACTTCAACGTGGTCAACCACACCAAACTAGGCAACCCGCAAGTCTCAGAGTCCAGTGCCGCCTTTGGGACCATCACTTCATCCAACCCCTCAACGGACGCTGAGCGCATCGCGCAGTTCTCGCTCAAGTTCCTCTTCTAGACAGGACGCTTCCTCAACCGTTGTCAAATGAAGTGCCGGCGCCCAGCTCTCGCTATTGAGAACTGGGCGCTGGCCTTTTGCGTCTCTTGGACTGCTTCAGCGCCAGCAGAAGCAACGTGTGCTCGTATGCAGTCCCTCACTTAGGAACGATCGACAGCGCAGACTGCCCCGCAGGCATCGGTCCCATCTCTTGAATTGCCTCGGAAGATCGCTGACGGCACGGGGCCGGCGGATTTATACTGCGCGGCATGGGACAGGTGCGGGATCTGCTGCGCGAAAAGTGCTGGGGGCTGCGCCAATCGCGCATGCTTGCGCGCGAGATCGGCGGCTACAAGCCCTCGCTGCGCGCGCTGGTGCATGAGCTCTTCGGCCAGCAGGCCAGGCTGCGCATGCGTGCGGCCGATGTGGCCCGGCGCATCACGGACCGCGATCCGGCCCCGCTCCAGCCCTACGCCGACGAGCTGGCGGGTCTGCTGGAGTCGCTGCCCATCGAGGAGAAGCAGACGCGCTGGCACATGGCGCTGATTGTCTCGCGCGTCGCGCACACCCAGGCCCAGCGTCTACGCGCGGCGCGCACGATGTCGCTGCTGGCGGAGGATGAGAGCAACGCCCTGCGCTGCGCGGCGATGGAGGGGCTGGCGACGCTGGCGCTCAGCGAGCCTTCGCTGCGCGGCCAGGCCGAGGCGCTGGTCGAGCAGTTCCTGTGGAACGGAACCCCCGCCATGAAGGCCCGCGCCCGCCACATGCAAAAGCGCCTCACCAGGAAGTATGCTGAAAGATGAACCGAGGTGGTCCGATGAAGAAATGGTCTGTTACCAGCGCTGCCGCCGATTTCGATGCATTCTGGGATAAAGTGGAGAACGAAGGGCCGCAGATATTGCGGCGTCGCAGGGTAGATTTCGTCATCGGTAGCCGGACTGATCTTGAGGCGCAGATGGGCAAGGCCTACAAGATTGCGCCGGAGAACACACACGATTTCTGGGATCTGGATACTAAATCGCACGCACTTTGAGCGGCTGGATGTGGCGATTGTGGAGTTCTGACCCCACCCATGCGCGATGCGCATGAATGGCGCACTTGGCATATCGTTCTACGTCGCTTGGAGTAAAAGACGTCCTATTTGCTCGAATGCAGAAGGCAGGGATTGCTTGAGTGATTGACGATACTGAACACATAAGTAGTGAGATTCTCGAACTCAAAGGAAAGGTGGAGCGTATCCCCACTCTACTCAAGGGTCATTTTCTGCTTGAGCAGATTAACCGTGATTTGCGAGACTTGCATTCAGCAGTTTTGACAGCAAGGTTTGCGAAGGAAGGAGAGTCTGGGAACGTCCCCAAGAAAGAAGTTGATCACGGAAGCCGAAAGGTAATGCCATATTACCGAAGACGGTGGTATCTTCCGGGCAAAGAAGCCGAGAATGAACGTCAATCAGCTCTAAAAAACTTGTCTTACATCGCTGATGGCATTGAGCATTTTGCTTGGCTGCTATCAGAGAAAGCACTCGATGCAGATTCCGAAGACGTGTTCGACCTGATTCACTATATACGGGATTTTCAGCTCGATGTTAGAGATCGCATTCGTGGTGCTATTGATAAGTCCTTGAATGAACTTGCTTTCTGTGTCCGGTCTATCGAGGTTGCACTTCACGAAACAACCGAATATATCGGTGGAAAATATCGACTGTCTGGCGATGAATACGTCTCACCACCGGATTGGCGAGATAGCTTGGGCTAGAGCGGTGGCTGTGAAGCTCTGATCGCCACTGCATGAACCCTATCCATGTGCGATGAGACTACGCTTAGATGAGGCACCCGTTAACAGCCAATGGCATCCTCAAATGTTTTTCTTAGAGCTTTGGCTGTTCCACGAAGGTAATTTGCCCGCGAAAGGCTTCCAGGCTCTTTGCTTGGAGCAATTAGCGGGTCGCCGTTATTGATCAAATTAGCCGTTTCAATGGCGGTCTGTTCAGCTAAGTTAACAATTCCTTTCAACAGCTTCACGATTGTTTCGTTATTCATAATCAAACCTCCGAGAAAAGTACAGCACACAATTACGTTCTTGTGTTTGCTTACACTACATTTCTTTTTTATGAGTATTCAAAAACAGAAAGGCCGCCATTGCTGGCGGCCTTGTTGTTGCTGTCGTTTAAGGTTTGCGCGAAGCGCGTCTGCCTGGACGGCTAGTCCCCGACGGTTACTTCTTCTTCTTCCTCGACCTGCACCGGCGTGGCGGGCTTGATCTCGTTGAGGGAGACGAAGGCGGGCTGCTCCTGTTCGCCAAGGATCTCCTTGCGGTAGAGCTTGGCCATGCGGGCGTTTTCGGCGTCGAGCTTCAGCTTGGCGTCGCGTGCGCGAATCTTCTCCTCGCGCGCGTTGCGGGCGATGCCGTTCTTTTCAAACGTATCGTTGGCCGCCGCGTTCACGTCCGCCTCATTCAGCGTCAGTTCGTACTTGTCCTGATGATCGAGGCTGACCTTCTTGCCGCCGGCAAAGATCTCGTGCCGCCCATGCTCCTCGTACCACTTGGTCAGCGTCGAGGTCATGTGCATCTTCTCGATGATGTTGCGCCAGCCCACGCCCGTGTTGTACGCGCAGAAGCTGATCTCGCCCTCCTGCGTGGCGTACGGGATGATGCACTGCTCGGTGCGGCGGAAGTCGTAGTTGAACAGGTCCTGGAACCACATGCCCGCGATGAACAGGAAGTTCCAGCGGTCGTTGCGCCGTTTCTCCACGTCTTCCAGAGTGCGGTCGGCGGTCACCTTGCCGTAGTCGCGTCCGCTGGCCCCGAAGCTCTTGTCGAACTTCATCAGCAGGTCCTTGATCTTGAAGTGCGTCGGCGCGTTCTGCGGCGTGTAGTTGCGCAGCAGCGCCAGCGCGGCGCCCAGCATCGTTAGATACTTGCCGCGCGCCGCGTCGTTGACCCGCGCGATGTCCTTGGCCAGGCGGTCGGCGTTGATGAACGCCGTCACCGGCGCGGCCTCCTTGGTCTCCTTGTCGATCATCAGCGCCATGGAGATGCCGCAGTTGGGATGGCATCCGCAGCTGAGCTGGCCCCACTCGCGGTTCGGCCCATGCACCAGGTCGGCCCAGTCGGAGAAGGTGGACATGAACGAGATGGGGAACCAGTCGCGCGTGGGTTCGCCCAGGCCGGTCTGGTTCTTCACGTCGTGCGCCATGTGAGAGAGGGTATAGCGCTGCGCCTCGCGGCGTTCGTCGCTGATGGCCTCGTCGCGGCCCGTGAAGCTGACCGGCTGGAAGCTGAGGAAGTTGATCTTCTTGGGATTGTCCAGCGCGAACTGGATGATGCGCCCAACCTGCTCGTTGTTGATGCCGTTCACGATGGTGGTCACCGGCACGATGTCCACGCCCGCCTCGTACAGGTTGTGAATGGCCTGCAGCTTCACGTCGAACGCGTTGCCCACCTTGCGATGCGAGTTGGCCGCGTTGCCGATGCCGTCGAATTGGAGGTAGACGTAGCGCAGGCCCGCCTCGTACGCGGCCTTGCAGAACTCCTTCGACTTGGCGAACTCGATGCCGTTGCTGGCCGCTTGCACGCTGGTGTAGCCCACCTTGCGCGAGTAGGCCACGGCGTCCAGGAAGTACGGGCTCAGCGTCGGCTCGCCGCCGGAGAACTGCACGCTCATCTGCCGCTTGGGCTTCACCGTGACGGCGTTGTCCAGCATGGTCTTGATCTCGTCCCAGCTCAGCTCATGCACAAATCCGACCTGGTTGGCGTCCATGAAGCAGGGGTCGCACATCATGTTGCAGCGGTTGGTCAGGTCGATGGTCAGCACCGCGCCGCGTCCGTGGGTCACGGTGGACGTGCCGTGGTTGTGCAGGCGCGCGTCGTTGTGCGCTCGGATGTCGCGGCCGGGGAAGACCTCTTCCAGGTGGCGCATGAAGGCCGGGTCGATCGACATCACGTCCTCGAAGTGGCCGTGGATGGGGCAGTCCTTCACCATCAGGATCTTGCCGTCGCGCTCGATGATCTGCGCCTTCAGCTCGCCCACCTTCTCATTCAGCAGGATCTCGTGGGGCAGCTTGCCGTCCACGATCTGCTGGCGAATCTCCGGCAGGCACTTCGGACACAGCGAGTCCGTGGTGCGCGGCCAGCCCAGCGGCGGCTTCTCCTTCTCGTAGCTCTTCAACAGGGGCTTGTCGCTCCACTTGGGCGTAAAGCTGGGGGTATCGGCGAACAGCGAGTTGAGTCTGCTGTAGACAAACCATCCGCCCTTGGCGGTCTGAACGATCGCGCGTTCCATCAACTTTGCGGGCTTCTTTGCGGGCGTTGCCATAGTGGTTCTCTCCTGAAAAAATTGTAGGGACGGGGCTCTCTCATCCTGTTGCTTGAAGAAACCAAGTCTGCTGTCTGATGAAACGAATCCTGGGAATGGTCCAACCAACCCGTGCTGGAACGCGCTCCAGTGTTCAATCGGAACGGGTGTCTCCATGACACAATGCCGTCGTTAAACAAGACGCATTCCAGCCATAAGACTACGCATCCGGGGGCTACATTTAAACGAACAAGTAGCGAACGGCAATATCCTGCATTGAATGGGGACCATGTGCGGCGAATGGAACTGCGGGGACGCTTGAAATACGCGCGCAAAGTTGCCCAGCCAAAGCAGATTGGCTGCTCCGAAGGGTGGATTACCAATCAGGCACTGTGCGTCCGATAGCGCCACTGCGGCATTGACCCGCGCTTTTCCGCCTACTCATACTGGAGTGTGGGGAGGTGTCGCCATGGCGAACGACCAGTCCAAGCGTTGGGAGCGGCAGGTGCGTGATGCCGCGGTGCGCGTCGAAGAGGACCTGCGCCGCGTCGTCGCCTACATCAACGATCAGGTCGTGCCCGACATCCGTCGCGACGGGTCCCGGGCGCTGCGCGCCGCCGCCGAGCAGTTGCAACAGTTGGCCCAGCGCATGGACGATCGCCGCGCCGCGGCACACGGCGAGGGCCCGCCGGCTCCTCAACCCCCTGCGCCAGAGAAGGACAAGCCGCAGCCTTGAACCGCATCGCTCACCGCCGCCGCCGCAGAGCCACCGCGCCTGGCCGGGCGCTGGGCAGGATTCTGAACTGGACGCTGCTTCCCACGCTTGTGCTTGGCCTTGCGGGCTGCCGCCACAAGAACACGACAGCCTCCTATCAACCTCCGCCGCCACTGCCCTCCACCGCTCGCAGCGCCACCGCCGCGCGTCCAGCCCATCCGAACGCAGCCAGCCAAGCCACGCCCAGCCCCTCTGCGGGAACGACAGCCCCCGCGCCGCAGCCGGCCCTGCCGCACGGCAAGCCGGTCTCCAGCGAGATCGGCCTGGCAAGCTGGTACGGCCCTCCCTACGCCAACCGCAAGGCGGCCGACGGCAGCGTATACGACCAGAACGCCATGACCGCCGCGCACCGCACCCTGCCCATGGGTTCCATCGTCCGGGTCACCAACCTCGCCAACGACCAGTCGGTCGTCGTGCGCATCACCGATCGCGGCCCCTTCGTCGGCGACCGCATCATCGATCTCTCGCTGGCCGCGGCCAAGGCAACCGGCGTCTATCGCGCGGGAGTCGCCAGGGTGAGGATAGAGGCCTACGCGCCGCCTGTGCATCCGGGCGTCGATCCAGCCGGCAAATGGTGCGTGCAGATCGGCGCGTTCCCCGACGAGGCGGACGCCATCAAGCTCAAGAACAACCTCATCCGCCGCTACTCGACCGCCAAGGTCATCGAGTTCGCCGGCCCCACCGGCCACTGGGTGCGCATCAACCCGCTCAAGGACGACCGCGCCACCGCCAGCCAGATCGCCAACAGCATCCACGTCCCCGTCCCCGGCGCACTGCCCTACATCGTCCGCCTCAATTAGCAAACCGCGCCCGTTTGCGTTGGATAGAATGGGTACGGTTGAGATTTAGAGCATTTTCACTATTGCTATAGAGGAATAAGGATTGTCATTCTGACCCTGAGCGCAGTCGAAGGGGAAGAATCCCCGCATTTTGCTCGCAGAGCGACACTCTACAGCATTGGTAAAAATGCTATAGCCGGAATGGACGGCAAGAAGACAAGAAGTTGAACAAGATGATGCTCAGTGGAGTACGGTAACTCCCACCCTTCGCAAACAACGCGAAGCATGGGCACCCAATGTTTCGGGGTTGTGAATGAGAATAACTATTGAAAGGGTGTGCCACCCGCCCAGTGGTTTTTCTGGAGGGCTCAAAGAAACCGCAGTCAATCTGGCAGTGGATCGGATCAGCTCCCGCCTGACGGGCGGTTTATTTCCTGGAATAAACAAAGCTACGAAATCTGCCACTGCCGCACTCCTAGGAGATATTCCAGTGGCGCTTATGAATGTGGAGGCCGCTTGTGGTGGCTCATAATGTAATAGGCCGTAATTGGATCGTCCTGCTTGCGGCTGTAGCTCTTCTAATCGAGGCCCTGAGGGGCTTAGTGACAGGGAGTACGATATTGTTCTACCGTACGGTGACACGGTCGGAAGATGGGTTCCTGTATTGGACTGCTATATGGTCGGGGGTGGTAGTAGGCATAGCTGCCCTGCTGGTAGTTTTTCTCTGACTACCCGGATATGTTTTCACAGTGACGGATGGGTGGGTGGGGGGCTGGCCCACTCACCGTTTTTTCTCCGAACTACTCGAAGCCCCCGTGCCCCATTCATCGCGCTCTTGTCTCATGTGATCAGGGTCCCCGCCAGCTTCGCTGGTGGGGTGAGGATGAGTGGGTCTACCGCCAACCTGTCCGCTCCCAAAGTTTTTCCCCCGAATTTCCCCGTAAAATCCGCGTGTCAAGCCCCTCGATCCACCAAAATCTCCTCAACCAATAGAAAACAAAAGAGAAATAACTTCTCCGCAAGTGGCATAGTAGTTATGCCCCATCCTGTAAAATAGAAGTAGATAGAAAACAAGGGAAACCTCGGCAGCGCGCCGGGGTTTTTCATGCCCGAGACCGAAAACCGGAGGAAACCATTTATTTTCTTATTGATAGCTATAAACAGTCTGAAATCTAATCTTTGCATGCCCAAACTCACATCTCGTTGGTTCCAGGGACTTTAGGAAGCACGAAAAGAGGGGGGGGGGGGGGGGGGGGGGGAGTTACTAACTGATTAATAATTCATGCCGGGTGCCCCACTCATCGTTTTTCTTTCGATCACTCGATGAGGTGGGTGCCCCATTCATGCGCGGCGACCGGGGTCCCCAGCGAGCGGTCCTTGCTCGCTGGGGTGGCTGAGCGCATGAGTGGGAAGCGGTTTACTTGACGCCCGCCTGTGCAGCGGAGGCATCCAGCGAGGGTGGCGGGTAGTAGGGCAGCTTTTGCTGCTCCTCGGTGGCGCGTTTCACGCTGATGTCGCCGAACAGCAGGCTTGGCGCAATGGTCGTCACCGGGACCGCGCCCAGCGTGTTGGAGACATACTCGTCGTCGCCTGCCGCCACAATCTCCGACCTCAGGCTGCGGTTGTCCAGCTCGTCGAAGACCGCGCCGCGCACCAGCTCGCGGCTGCCGTCGGGATGCACCAGGTACAGCAGCCGCGGCGCCAGCTCTCCGCCCAGCGTCTCCGCCGCGTACACGTCGCGCCCCTGTTCTTTCGCCATCGCTAGCAGCCGCGCGTTCATCGCCGCAGCGCTCAACGGCGCGTTCGACTTGAAGAGCATCACACCCTCGCGCGAGCGTGCAGCCTGCCCCACGGCAGCGCGTCCGTGCCCGTTCGACGCGGGGAAGTCCCGCACCGGCGTGCGCCCGATCAGATAGTTCTCCAGCTTGCCATTCACCGCTACATCGACCGCCTGCGCCGGCACCCCTTCATCGTCCACCGTATACGAGCCAAGCAGCGTGCGCCCCGCGAAGCTCTTCATCAGCGGATCGTCCGTCGCGCTGAGAAAATCGGGCAGCACGCGCGCATGGAAGCTCGAAGTATAGATCCCCTGGGTGCGCGCTGTGGTCCCCATCTCGGGCCGGTCCGCCTCCACATTGGGAATGAAGAGCCGGTCCATTACGTCCGCCGCCGCGTCGCCGCTGAACAGCACCGGGCCGTGGTAGTCCTCGGCCGAGACCACAGGCGCATTGCGCAGCGCCTCCAGGCTCTTCAGGTCGTCGATCACGCGTTTGCGGAACTCCGGCCACGTCTCCATCTCCTTGGCATTCGCCGCGGTTGTCCCGTTGTCGCGGGCCAGTTGCATGCCGTCGGCTGCCTGCCCGCCCACGCTGATACTGGCGCTGTAGCCCCCGTATCCCTGGCGCACAACCGTCCCTTCGGTATTCACCAGATAGCGGTTCACCGCCAGGCCGCGCAGGCTGGCGGACGAATACTGCACATTGGCGGCATTGGTGCGGACCTCCGGGGCGCTGGCGTAGAGGCCGCTCGCTTCCACGATGCGCCGCTTCCACTCCGCGCGGTCGATCTCCAGCGGGACCAGCGGGCCGATGGATGGCACCGCCTTGGCCGGAGCAAAATCCTTCTCCGTCGGTGGAGTCTGGAAGCGCTTCAACGCGGCCACCTTGGTCGTATACGCGCGCAGGGCGTTCTTGTAGGCCTCGTCGGTCGCGGTCCACAGGCAGTAGCGAATGGCCTCGGGATTGTTGTCCGTCGGTGCCAGCATCGCCGTGCCTTCCCCGCGGCTGCTGCTCGAATCCGTCGTGTAGCTGCCAATCCGCACCGTGACCCGCACAATTCTCTGGTGGCCTTCCGCCTCGCGCACCAGCGCGCCGAAGTTGGCCACCGCCTCGTAGGTGGCGAAGTCGTCCACGCGGTACTCGATGAAGTAGGGCCGCTGCATTCCGGGCAACACCAGCTGGGCCTGCTCGCGCTCCAGCTCCGTCTGCATGGCGCGCAGCACCGGGTCGTCCTTCGGCAGGTCCTGCGGAACAGCCGAATATGTAACCAAAGTTGCGCCAAATAGGACACATGTGGCAAAAACCCCAGGAAAACCCCGCCTGATTTGTAACCCAGAAAGAAGCATTTTCATTGATTTGCTCCTTTTTCTGGTCTTAATTCCTCTGCCGGAGCGCCCGGTGGAGGAAGAATGGGCGGTCGCGCCGAGCCCTGTGCCTGGCGCTGCGTCTCAATCTGGCTCACCAGCATCGCCGGAGCCACCGCGCTTACCGGAATGCTGCCCGACTCCGCGCCGCATATTCCGTTGAATATCTCCTGCTTGTCGCCGGTCGCCACAATGCTGTTCAGCGCCGCCTGCGGCGTGCCCACGATGCTGACCCCGCGCACCAGCTCGTCTGGCCGCCCATCCACGTACACCCGGTACACCACCAGCGGAATCACCTGGAAGGCCTGCGGCGAACGCCGCGTCGTCACCGCGAAGCCGGAGGAGATGTCCTCGAAGTAGAGCCCGTAGGCCTTGCCCTGCTTCTTCGCCTCGGCAATCAGCATCTGTCGCAGCTCGCTCTCCGGCACCGACTTCGACGAGGTCACAATCAGGTTTCCCTGCCGTCCGGTGGGCATGTGGCCCGATTCGGCGCGTCCGTGGCCGTTGCTCTGCGAGACGCTTGCAATGGGCTCGCGCGACATCAGGAAGGTCTCCAGCACGCCGTTCTTGATCAGATCGACCCGCCGCGCGGCCTGGCCCTCATCGTCGAAGTCGTAGTGGCCGCTCAGCGATGTGCCCTGGAACGTGGACAGCGTCGGATCGTCGGCCACGCTGAGGAACGTGGGCAGGATTGGTTTGCCGAGCATCTTGGTGAAGGTCTCGCCCTCCTCGTCGCCGCGCTGCCGCTGGCCCTCCAGCCGGTGCCCCAGCACCTCGTGGAAGAAGACCGCCGAGGCGCGTCCGCTGAGGATCGCCGGCCCGTCGAACGGCTCCGTCACCGGCGCCTCGCGCAGCGCTTCCAAGTTCTTCGCCATCTCGATGGCCTTGTCGGCAATCGTCTTCTGATCGGGCAAACGGTCGGCGGATTCGGCCTCGAAGGTCTCCTCGCGGAAGAGGTCCATGCCGTCTTTGGCGCGCGTCCGCGCCACAATCACCAGCCGCGCAATCTGGCTGGGCGTGGCCACGCGCGCGCCCTCCGACGAGACGAAGTAGTCGGTCTCATTCGACGCCTCGAACTCAACCTGGTCGGCAAATACGTCGGGAAATTGCGCGAACAGGCCGGAGATCTCGCGCAGGCGCTGCTCCCAAGCCGCGCGGTCTACCACCAGTGCCGGCGCGGGCGGCAGCAGGTCCGTCTGCGGTTGTTCCACGCTGAAGTCCGCCGAGGTGTCCTCCTCCTTGGCGCGCACCTGCTGCTCGGTCTTCACCTTCAGGTAGCCGTCGAGAGCGCGCGCATATCCGCGGTTGGTGGCGTACCACAGCGAGCGCGCGATGGCGTCGCGGTCGTCGGTCAACGGAAGCGGCAAAGTGGTCAACGCGCTGTTGCGATGGTCGCCGTGCGTGTTGTCTTCCGCCGGGCTGCCCAGCCGCACCTGCACGTCCACCGAACGCACGCGGCCCTGGTTGGAGCTGGTGATCGCGCCGTACTCCGCCGCAATGCTCACCGCCGTCGCATCGTCCACCGCATAACTGATGAAGTAGGGCTTGGGCTGTTGCGCAGCAGCGGCCCCATCGGCCCCCAGCGACGACATCGCCCGCTGCAGCTCCGCGTCCAGCGCATTCACCAGAACTGGTTCGCTCGCGACCTGCCTGGCCGCCGCGGCGGAGCTTGCGGGAGCAGCACTGGATGCCGCCCGTGCGCTGCGCTGCGCATCCAGCCTGCCTGCGGCGAGCAGCGCTGCCACGGACGCAGTGGCCATAATCACAACTCGGTTGATCCTGCGTCTGTTCGTTCTGCTCTCTGTCATTGACCCCGTCTTTGTTTGTAAAGCTGCGACATCCAGTCTATCGGAATGCTACACGGTTGCTGCGTCCGCTGTCTTTGCGGCCGCGCGCATCGCTTTTTCGTTTGGACGGTCCGTTTTGCGTTTGGCCGCATCGATGCGGCACGCGGTGGGGAGATGGCCTGGCTGTAGAATTCTCAGCAGGCATTTCATCAGATTTTGTGCGAGGTTGTCGTTATGAGTTTCGATTGTCTCTTCTGCAAGATCGTTGCCGGCAGCATTCCGGCCAAGCGCGTCTACGAGGACGGGCTGTGTATCTGCTTCACCGATCTCCGCCCCCAGGCGCCGACCCATCTGCTGATCGTTCCCCGGCAGCACATTGCGTCGCTGGCGGAGGCCGAGCCTGCGCAGTCGTCGTTGCTTGGCCATCTGCTTACCAAGTCCGCAGAGATTGCGCGCGCCTGCGGGCTCGACCGCGGCTATCGCGTCGTCCTCAACACCGGCGCCGACGGCGGCCAGACCGTCGACCACCTGCACCTGCATCTTCTCGGCGGCCGGCCCATGGGCTGGCCACCAGGCTAGGCATGGGCTGGCCCAGGCCAGGTTTTCTGTGAGTTACCAGATAGATTCGTCCGAGAGTTCACAATGGATCAGGAAGAATAGCGTAGAACCTGCGGGGAGCTTTCGCGCGCGCTGTTGCTGCAGAGCAATGCGCAGCCGTTTATGCGGAGGAGTACGCCGCCGCTGTTCCTCAGTGGATCGTCCGGCCGTTCTACAGAAGGGGCTGACTCGTGTCTTTCGAATCCGCGCACTCGCAACCCGGCCACGCTGGTCCCCACAGCCTTGACGGCACGAGCGATCACGCATCCCCGCCATCCAACGAACCGCTCTGCGTGGACCTGGATGGCACGCTGGTCAAGAGCGACACGCTGCTGGACACGGTGCTGGCGCTGGCGCGGCAGAGTCCCCGCTCGCTGCTGCAATTTCCCAGGTGGATCGCCCAGGGCAAGGCTGCGTTCAAGCGCAACATCTCGTCGGTGGCCGCACTCGATGTCGCTCATCTGCCTTACAATCAGCCGCTGCTGGAGTATCTCCGTCAGCAACACGCCGCCGGACGCGAAATCTACCTCGCCACCGGCGCGGACCATCTGCTGGCCGAGCGCGTGGCCGAGCATCTCGGAATCTTCTCCGGCGTCCTCGCCTCCGATGGCAGCCTCAACCTCACCGGAGGCAACAAGCTCGCTGCCTTCCAGCAGCGGTTCCCGGCGGGCTTCAGCTACATCGGCAACGCCCGGCCCGACCTGCCTCTGCTCACCCACTCGGTCCATCCCATGGTCGCCAATCCGCAGCGCGGCCTGCGCGCGGCACTCCGCTCGACGGCAGTGCAGCCGACCCGGACCTTTACCGACAAAGCCTCGCCGCTGAAGGCCTGGATGCGGGCCATCCGGCTGCATCAGTGGGCCAAGAACACGCTGATCTTTCTGCCCCTGCTGCTGGCCCATGTGCGCGCCGTGGGGCCGGTCGTCGCGGCCTTCCTCGCCTTTCTCAGCTTCGGACTGGCCGCCTCGGCAACCTACATCTTCAACGATCTGCTGGACCTCGAAGCCGACCGCCACCACCCGCGCAAGTGCAGCCGTCCCTTCGCCGCCGGAGACCTCTCGCCAATTACGGGTGCAGCCACCATCCTCCTCTTTCTTGCGTTGTCCCTGGCGCTTGCGCTGCTTCTGCCGCGCGTTCTTACGGCGTTCTCTCCGCAGTTCCCATGGAACGGTCAAGGCAGATTCATCGAGTGGCTGGTGCTCTACGCCATCTCCACCATCGTCTACTCGCTGCGCCTGAAGCGGATGATTCTGGTGGATGTTATGGTGCTGGCGTGCCTGTACACCATCCGCATTCTCGCCGGCTCTGCGGCCGCCGGTGTGATGGTCTCGCCCTGGCTGGCCGCCTTCAGCATCTTCTTCTTCCTCTCGCTCGCCTTCGTCAAGCGCTTTGCCGAGCTGGAAAGCATGAGCCTGCGCAGCCAGGCTCCGGACGCTCTCGCCGTCAAGGGCCGCAACTACCGCGTCTCCGACCTCGAGCAACTGCGCAGCTTTGGCACGGCCAGCGGATACGCATCAGTCGTGATCTTCGCGCTGTACATCGGCACCGTGGTCGCGCAGGGCCTCTATTCGCACTACGCGCGCCTGTGGCTGCTGGTCCCCGTGCTTCTGCTCTGGCTCAGCCGTCTGTGGCTCAAGGCTTCCCGCGGCGAGCTGGAGGAGGACCCCGTCGTCTACGCCATCACAGACCGGCGCAGCCTCCAGCTCGGAGTGGTCGTCGTCGCCATCGTCCTCTCCGCGCTGTGAAGCCGCGATACACTAGAGAGCGACAGCACTCAGAGTGGAAGCCCTGAAAATGACGAGGCAACCAATCCTCCGCCGAATGGATTCATGAACGAAACCATCCCCCAACTCCTCAGCTACGACGAACCCTCCCTCGACGCCGCCTTCGCCACGCTCGCCGATGAGCTCCGCGCCGCCGGCACCGTGGACCCCGAAGCCTTCCGCCTGCACTGGCTCGGCCGCAAGCAGGGCCGCCTGAAGCTCATCAGCGACGCGTGGCTCAAGTCCGCGCCCGCCGATGCGCGCAAGCCCCTCGGCATTCGCTTCAACCAGCTCAAACAGCAAATCGAAGTAGCCCTCGCGGCAGCCGTCGCAGCCCCGCCGGCCGCATCCGCGAAGGCGGGAATCGACATCACCCTCCCCGGCTCCGTACGCGCCCCAGGCATTCCCCACCCGCTGCTCAAGACGATGAACGAGATCGTCGCCGTCTTCCATCATCTCGGCTACTCCACCGCGCTCGGCCCGCAGGTCGAATCGGACTTCTACAACTTCGAGGCGCTCAACTTCCCGCCCAACCACCCCGCGCGCGACACCCAGGACACGCTCCTCCTCGCCGGTCAGCAGGCAAAGCCCTCGCGCGACCGCCTGCTGATGCGCACCCACACCTCGCCCGTCCAGATTCGCAGCATGATCGCCCAGGCCCCGCCCATCCGCATCGTCGTCCCCGGCAAGGTCCACCGCAACGACGCCGCCGACGCCACCCACTCGCCCATCTTCCACCAGGTCGAGGGCCTCGCGGTGGACACCGGCATCACCTTCTCCGACCTGAAGGGAACCCTCGACCACGCCATGAAGGCGCTCTTCGGCTCCAGCGTCAAGACGCGTTTCTTCCCCAGCTTCTTCCCCTTCACCGAGCCCAGCGCCGACGTGCAAATCTCCTGCATCTTCTGCTCCGGCGCGGGCTGCCGCCGATGCAAGCACTCCGGCTGGATCGAGCTTCTGGGCTGCGGAATGGTCGATCCCACCGTCTTCGCCGCGGTCACCGACGAGCGCCGCAAACTCAATCCCGCCGACGACGCATACAATCCCGAAAAGATCTCCGGCTTCGCCTTCGGCATGGGCGTCGAGCGCATCGCCATGGTCCAGCACGGCATCTCCGACATCGGCCACTTCTTCTCCGGCGACATGCGCTTCCTGGAGCAGTTCGCATGAGACAGCAAGTCAGCAAATCAGCAAATCAGCGAGTTAGCAAGTCAGCAAGTCAGCGAGTCAGCGCATGAACGTCCTTACCAAGTGGCTCCGCACCTACATTCCCGGCATCACCGCAGACGACCGCCAACTCGCCGCAGACCTCACACTGCGCGGCATCGCCGTCGAAGGCATCCACGACCTCGGCCCTGGGAACGGCCACCTCTTCGAGATGGACATCACCACCAACCGCGTCGATGCCATGAACCACTACGGCATTGCGCGCGAGGCGGCGACCATCTACAACCTCCCACTCGCCCCGCTCGACACCGCGTTGCCCGCCGCGCAACCAGCCGCGAAACCCTTCTCCGTCGAGATCGCCCCCGATGCGAAGAGCCTCTGCGGCCGCTTCACCGCGCGCGTCCTGCGCAACGTCACCATTACGCCCTCCACCGGGGTCGTCGCCGAGTACTTCGCGCTGCTGGGATCGAAGCCCATCTCCAACGCGGTCGATGCCTCCAACTTCGTTCTGCAAGGGATGGGCCATCCCACCCACGCCTTTGACCTGGACAAGCTCGACGGCGGAATCATCGTCCGCCTGGCGCGCCAGGGCGAGCGGCTGCGGCTGCTCGACGGAACCGAGCGCACCCTCGTGGCCGACGATCTCGTTATCGCCGACCACGCCAAGGCTCTGGGGCTGGCCGGCGTCATGGGCGGCTGGGACTCCATGATTACCGCGGAGACCAAAAACATTTTGATCGAGGCCGCCTGGTTCGACCCTGCATCCGTCCGGCTCAGCGCGCGTCGCCACGGCCTGCACACCGACGCCTCCCACCGCTTCGAGCGCGGCGCGGACTTCAACGCCTGCCCGGTTGCCAGCGCGCTGGTCGCAAAGCTGATCCTGCAATCCGGAGGCGCGCCCGAGGGCGAGCTGGTCGACGTCATCGTCCCAGCCATCGCCGCGCGCACCGCATCCCGCCCGCCCATCGCGCTCTCGCTTCGCCAGGTGCGGCGCCACCTCGGCACAACCCTGGACGACCAGCCCAACCAATCCGCGCTCACCGCCGATCTGGTCCGCCAGGTCCTCACCGCACTGGGCTGCACCCTCACCGAAGCCGCAACCAAGGGTCTTCAACCAACAACCAGCAACCAGCAACAGACAACCTTCTCCATCCAACTCCCCTCCTGGAGGCTCGACCTCGAACGCGAGATCGACCTCGTCGAAGAGGTTGCGCGCGTCTACGGATACAACCGCTTCGCCAACACGCTGCCCACCCCGCTGCCCGTCATCGCGCACCCGACAGCCGCCGCGGAGTCCGCCGTCCGCACGCGTCTGCTGGCGCTGGGCTACTCGGAGGCGATCTCCAGCAGCTTCGCGTCCGAATCCGACGGCGCAACCTTCGCCGCCACAAATCTGCAAGCTCCAGGCGGCCTCATTGCGCTGGAGAATCCGCTCTCCGACGAGGCGCGTCTGCTGCGTCCATCGCTCGCGCCGGGAATGCTCGCCATGCTCGCCCACAACCTCAACCGCGACGTGCGCGAGGTGCGCCTCTTCGAGCAGGGCACCGTCTTCACCGGCACGCCAGAGCAAGTTACAGAGTCGCCCAGCCTATCGCTCGGCCTCACCGGCGAGCTGCCGCCGACGCGCCTGCACAGCTCCAAAGACGCAGCCGTCTTCGAGCTGAAGTCTGTCGTCGAATCGCTGCTCTCGCTCTTTGCCGCATCCGTGGACGCGCGCTCCACCAGCGCCGCCTCTGCGCTCGCCTTCTCGACCGACGCGCCCGCCTGGCTCGAGCCGGGCCGCAGCGCCACCGCTCTGCTCAACGGCGCACCCATCGCCTGCTTCGGCGAGTTGGCTGCCAACCAGCGCGAGTCGCGCAAGCTGCGCCAACCCGTCTTCCTCGCTGTACTCGACCTCGACACCCTCTATCGCCTGCCGCTACGCCGCGCCGCCGCGCGCGAGCTCTCGCGCTTCCAGGCCGTCGAGCGCGACTTCTCCTTCACCTTCGCCGATGCCGTCCAGTGGCGCACCATCGCCCAAGCAATCGCCGCGCTCGCCATCCCCGAACTCACGCGCTTCGCCCCGGTCGAGATCTTCCGCGATGCGCGCGCCGGCTCCCCATCGGCAGCGCCGGCCGGCCACTACGCCCTGCTGCTGCGTTGCGTCTTCCAGTCCACCCAGCGGACCCTGCGCGAGGACGAGTTGTCCGAGTGGTCCACCCGGCTCATCGCCGCCCTCACCGCGCTGGGCGGCGCAATCCGCACCTAGCCAAATCCCACCGCCTTAACTGATAGCTGGATCGCTCCCAGCTTACAGCTCAGGACCCATGCCTTTCGTCGTTGCATTGCCGTTGGCCTGCCGGGTTCAAAGAATCACACCAACACTGGTTTTGCTCTAGTCTGCTCTCCCAATCCGCTCCCTTGCATCGTCCCCCAATAGAAGCCCCGTTTTGCACAATCACGGAGAGGCCGATCGGCACTCAATCCGCTCTATACTTGCGACTATGAGTTCCGGTATCAGTGTGGATGAGTTTCAGGCGCTCGAGCAGAAGGTGCTGCGGGCAGTGGAGATCGTAAAGCGCGAGCGCGAGGCGCGTAGCGCAGCCGAGGCCGAAATCGCGTCGCTGCGCCAGCAGCTTGCCGCGCAGGCGGAGGCTGCCCAAAGCCAGATTGCAGCTGCCCAGAGCAAGGCGGAAGCTGCCCAAAGCCAGATTGCGGCCGCCCAGAGCCACGCAGAGACTGCCCAGAGCAAGGCAGCGACGGCCGAGGGCCAGATCCAGGCCGCGCAGAGCCAGGTGCAAGCCGCCCAGCGCGAGAAAGCAGCCGCCGAGGGCCAGATCGCCGCGCTCATCCAGGAGCGCGACGCGGTGCGCCAGCGGGTCGAGCGCATGCTGCACCAGATGGACGAGCTGCTGTAGTCTGGGCCGCTGCAATGCGATCGGATGCGCCGGTTCAGAGGCACACTATCGGGAGAGGAGACGCGCGTGACGGAGTGGAACGGGAAGCAGGATAAATCTGGCCTGGGTGGCAATCCTTCGACGAATGCCGCCTCCGACGGCCCCGGTGGCGCCCCCGCTCCCGACGCGGTCAGCGTCGAAATCTACGACCAGATCTACAACCTGCGCGGCACCGACGACGCATACATCCAGCAGATTGCCGCTCTGGTGGACGCCAAGATGCGCGCCGTCGCGGCCCACGGCGGCACGGCCGATTCGTTGCGCGTCGCGGTGCTGGCTGCGCTCAACATCGCCGACGATCTGACGACCCTGCGCGCGCGCTACGACGCGCTGGCCAGCAGCAGGGACCGCTCCGAAGACTCCATGCGCTCCCGCGCAGACACCCTCTCCGAGATGCTCGACGACCTCCTTGAAGACCGCCGCGCCGGTTGACCTCGCAGGCTGTTGAGCTAGGAACGGAATCTGCTTAGCGGCGGTTCAGCCCCAGCAGGCTCAGGAAGAAGCTGCCGAAGATCACCTCCACACCCAGCATCAACAGCGTGGCCGAGGGCAGCGTCAGCCGCAGCATGTGCGTCGGCGACAGCGCTCCGAAGCCCGCCGCGTGCCACAGATAGATCGCGTAACCCAGGATTCCCGCGCCGGCCAGCAGCAGCGTGCAACCGGCCAGCAGCCCCGTTTCCAGCGTGATGTGCTTGAACAGCCGCTCGAACTGCGGGTTGGGCGGAAGAAAACCCTCCTGCGTCCCGAAGACCTTGGCCGAGACGGCAAAGACGGTGATGTGCGTCCCGATCAGCACCAGACCCAGCGCATAGGTCAGCGTGTCGACGTCGAAGGTGTACGCGCCCACCCGAAGCGGCCCGGGCAGCAGCGCGGCGGCGAGCACAAGCCCCACCGCCAGCGCGGCCAGCCCAGGGTAGAAGAAGAGCCAGCGCGGGCTGTAGAGCAGCAGGAAGCGCAGGTGTCGCCAGCCGTCGCGCCACGAGCGCAGGTGCGGTGGGCGCGAGCGGCCGTCGGGCGAGAGCGTGGTCGGGACCTCGGTCATGCGCAGCCCCGCAAGTCCGCTCTTCACCACCATCTCGGATGCGAACTCCATCCCGGTGGTGCGCAGATTCAGCCCCAGAATCCGGTCGCGGCGGAAGGCGCGCAGACCACAGTGGAAGTCGCGCACCGGAATGGAGAAAAAAATCCGCCCAACCGCGGAGAGGATGGGGTTCCCGATGTACTTATGCAGCGGCGGCATCGCGCCGCGCTCGATGCTGCCGGCAAATCGGTTGCCCATCACCAGGTCGTAACCCTCGTCCAGCCGCGGAAGGAAGCGCGGCAGGTGCTCGAAGTGGTAGCTGGCGTCGGCGTCGGCCATCATCACGTACTTGCCGCGGGCGGCCTCGATGCCCGCGATCAGCGCGGCGCCGTAGCCGCGCGTGGCAACATCGACGACGCGTGCGCCCCCCGCGTGGGCGATCTCCTGCGAGCCGTCGGTGGATCCGTTGTCGGCAACCACAACCTCGCCCGTGACGCCGCTGGCCTCGATCGCCGCCACCGCCTGGCGCACGCAGATGGCCAGCGTCTCCGCCTCATTGAGACACGGCATAAGAATCGTAAGTTCGAGATCGGCCATGGGGTGATGGTAGCAAAACGAAGGCGTTATCCGTTGTTCGTTCTTCGTTGACCGTTCTCCCTAAGCATCAAATCGCACGAACGCACAACGATCAACGGAGAACGTACAACGCACTCATCGCAGCGGCAACGCATAATAAGTTGTGTCGCCGAGCTGTTGCCAGTTGCAGAAGGCGGGGTTGGAGTCGCTGACGCGAGCGTTGTCGAAGTCGCCGACCAGGACCTTCGCGCCCTGGGCGCGAACCGTGGCAATCACCTCGTTCCGGTTGGGCAGATCGGCCAGGAAGGGATAAACCGGAGTTTCGGGGTCGTAGATCTCGGTAAGAATGCGCGCCCCGGCCAGCCGCGCCCAGTACGGGTCGTTGAGGCAGGCCGTGTGGCCGATGCAGGCGACCGTATCTCCGGGCTTTACGCCAAGCGATTGCAAACCCTCCGCGATGTGGACCATGGTGGGCGAGTACCAGCCGCCGGGAGACTTGACCAGCGAGAGTTGTCGCCGGTCTTCAAAGACCGTGCGCAGGCTCTCGCAGGTGGCCAGCAGCGCAAGCAGAAGAATCAGCGCCGAGGCGGTGAAGCGAAGATTTACGGCCGGGCCGCGCGCCGCCGGCGAGTCCGCTTCGCTCTGCGCATCGGGCAGGCGCAGCGCGGCGAAGAGCGTCAGAATCACGCAAAAATACGCCACCGTTACATATCGCTCTTCCGTGTTGACGATGGCATAGATGCACCAGATGGCGACGCCCAGCAACAGCGGAACCAGCCAGAAAGCGTTTGTGCCGTGCCTGCCGGGCTTCCACCGCAACTCGGGGCGCGCCCCCAGCAACACCAGCAGCGCCAGCAGCAGCAGCGCCTCGGGGTGATTGAAGAGGTAGCGGACCATCAGGACCGAGTCGCGCGTGGCGCGCGGAAGGTCCTGGCGCAGGCTGAAGTGAGGCTTGATCTGCTCGTTCCAGTAGGTGGTGTCGAACCAGTCCGGGTAGGTGCCGTAGGGCATCTCGGCGTAGCTGAGGACCAGCGGCGTGTGCATCAACTCCTTCTCGGGATGTTTGAGATCGACCTCGGAGGAGCCAAACTGTCCGGTCTGGGTTGGCTGCAGGTGCATCTTTTCGGTGCCGCCGACGTACCACGCGTAGTTCAGCGTGCCGGAGTCGCCGAAGTCGAAGCGGTGCCTCTGGTGGGAGAGCGCGGCAACGTATGGCCCCGCCACAACCGCAAAGCATGTGAAGGCGATCAGCGCGGCAGACAGGATTCGCATCAGTCCGTGCCGCAGCCAAATCCAGCGGAAGAGCGCAAGCGCAATAATGCAGAGAAATGCAAAGACAAACGCGAACGACTTGGTGAGATAGGCGCATCCCAGCGCCACGCCCATCAGCGCGGCATAGCGCAGGCGACCGCTGGCCAGATGCGTCAGCAGCGCGGCGATCGCAAAGAGCAGGAACGCCTGTAGCAGCGCGTCGGGCCGGACCTTGCCCATCGATAGCTCGCGCTGGCTGGCAATCACCAGCAGCGCCAGTCCCAGGTAGCGCAGCATCGTCCGGTCCAGCAGATAGCTCGCTCGCTGACTCGCTGACTCGCTGACTCGCTGACCCGCTGTCTCCCTCAACCGCGCAAGCGAATCCGTGAAGCAGACGATAGCCACCATCCCCAGCAGAAATATCCCAAAGTTGACGAAGTAGTACGCCCGCAGCTCAGTAGCCGGAGTTGCCCCCAAGAGCATGTGTCCCAGCGCCAGGAACGCCGGGTACATGGGGTGCCAGTAGCCGTTGACGATCCCCGCCCAGTGATGCGCGCGCAGCAGGTCGCCCAGGTCCATATACGCCACCGCGTCGCCGTCAATCTGGTAGCCGTCGTAGAGCGCGTAGCCGAAGGTGGCCAGAGCCGCCAGCGCGCAGTAGAACGGAAAGAATCGGCGCAGGAGGGTGGAGATGGCGGTTTCTTCGAGATGATCTTTCTGCGGATCGCCTGGGTTCACCTTCAGACTCCCTCCGTTGCCTCGATTATCGCAGAGCAGTCCGCGGACTGCCCATGCGTGGGTCGCGCGGCGCATTTGTGATACTTTCTCCTTGTACCTCGCGAGGCCGGATCGTCCGGCCTCTACCTGCTCCGCAAACCACGGCGCGGCGGCGCGGATGGGGGTTCAAGCGGCGATCCGAATTGAGGAGATTCCTATGCCAAAATCACCCATCGTTTATCTCGAACTGCCCTCCAACGACGTAGCGGCCTGCAAGCAGTTCTACCACTCCCTCTTCGCCTGGAGCTTCCGAGACTTCGGCCCGGACTACGCCG
>Ga0187848_10001079_pt1 | contig 23689 bp, 23 predicted proteins | sample June2016WEW_4_40_FD_132424 | JGI IMG/M metagenome (GOLD analysis project Ga0187848, IMG submission 132424) | Peatland microbial communities from SPRUCE experiment site at the Marcell Experimental Forest, Minnesota, USA - June2016WEW_4_40 | ecosystem: Environmental > Terrestrial > Soil >... | reverse complement strand
TTCGGCTTCCAGGGATATATTTTCCGCTTCGTTTCGATCCTCGGCGAACGGTACACGCACGGTCACGTCGTCGACTTCTACGAGAAACTGCGCGTCGATCCGCGCGAGATCGAAGTCCTGGGCGACGGCCGGCAGCGCAAGAGCTATCTCTACGTTCAGGATTGCATCGACGCGATGCTCCTGGCCGTCCGCTCGGCCGACAAGGCGATCAACATCTTCAATTTGGGCACCGACGAGTATTGCACGGTGGATGATTCGCTAGGATGGATCTGCGAAACTCTGGGCGTTGATCCCCGGCGGCGGTACTCCGGCGGCGAGCGGGGCTGGGTGGGCGACAGCCCCTTCATTTTCCTCGATTGCCGCAAGATCCGCGGCTTGGGCTGGAGGCCGCGGCTGAGCATCAAGGAGGCCGTGCTCCGCACCCTGAGCTACCTGCAAAGTCAACCGGGAGTGGCCCATGGGCGGAGACAGCACGGCCTGTAGAGCGGCGGCTCCCCGCAACGTCCTGATCACCGGGGCCTCGCGCGGACTGGGGCGGGCGCTGGCCGTGGCATTCTGGCGGCGGGGAGACAGTTTGCTGTTGGTCGCCCGCTCGGGCGACGCCCTGCGGGAGGTTATCCGCGGGCTGCCCCCGCCCGGCAATCCGCAACAACGCGCGCATGCGGTGCAGGCCGACTTGGCGCACGCCGGGGCGCCGGCCGAGGTCGTGGCGCAGGCCAAGGGCCTCTGGGATCGGCTGGACGTTCTGATCAACAACGCGGCGATCGCCGGCCCGATCGGCCCCGCCTGGCAGAACGACCGGGCCGCCTGGGAACAGACCCTGCGCGTGAACCTCTTGGCCCCCGTCGAGCTCTGCCGCGGCGGCGCCGCTTGGATGATCCCGCAACGCGCCGGCAGCATCATCAATCTCTCTGGAGGCGGGGCGACCTCTCCACGGCCGAACTTCTCGGCCTACGCCACGGCCAAGGCGGGCCTGGTCCGGTTCAGCGAGACCCTTGCCCGCGAACTGGCCGAGTTCCACATCCGCGTCAATGCGGTGGCTCCCGGGGCCATGAACACCGCCATGCAGCGGGCCGTCCTGGACGCCGGCGCGGCCCGGGCCGGCGAGAAAGAGTACCAGCTCGCCCTGGAGCAAGGACGCGACGGCGGCGCCCCGCCCGAGCGGGCCGCGGAACTGTGCCTCTTTCTCGCCTCGCCGGACGCGGCGGGGATCTCGGGCCGGCTGATCAGCGCCGTCTGGGACGATTGGCCCGCACTCGGCGGCCGCCCGGAGCTGGCCGCCAGCGACATCTACACCCTGCGGCGAATCGTGCCGGAAGATCGGGGAATGCAATGGTAATCCGCGTGGCCATCGTCGGGTGCGGGCTCATCGGGACCAAGCGCGCGGGCGCGCTGGGCGATTGCCGCCTCGTCGCCGCCGTGGATTCGCACCTGGAGCGGGCCCGGCAGTTGGCCGCCCGGCATCCCGGCTGCCTTGCGGCCGCCCAGTGGCAGCCGGTCGTCCGCCGCGACGACGTCGACGCGGTCATCGTGTCGACGACCAACGACATGCTGAGCACCTTGACGCAAGAGGCCGTCGCCTGCGGCAAACACGTGCTGGTGGAGAAGCCGGCCGCGCGCAGCGCCGCCGAGCTGGCCCCCGTGGCCGAAGCGGCCCGTCGCGCCGGCCTCACCGTGAAAGTCGGGTTCAACCACCGCTTCCACCCGGCCCTGAAAATGGCGCACGACATCTTCGACCGCGGCGAGATCGGGCCGCTGATGTATATCCGCGCGCGCTACGGCCACGGCGGCCGCCTGGGCTACGATCGGGAGTGGCGCGCCGATCCGGCCATTTGCGGCGGCGGCGAAATGCTCGATCAGGGAGTTCACCTGATCGACCTGGCACGCTGGTTCGCCGGCGATTTCGTCGCGGCGGCCGGGCACCTCGGCACCTTCTTCTGGGACATGCCGGTCGAGGACAACGGCTTCGCCCTGTTGAAGACCGCAGCCGGCCGGGTGGCTTGGCTGCACGCCAGTTGCACGGAATGGAAGAACCTCTTCTCGTTCGAGGTCTTCGGCCGCGACGGAAAACTGCAAATCGACGGGCTCGGCCGCAGCTACGGCGTGGAGCGGCTGACCCATTATCGCATGCTACCCCAGATGGGGCCGCCGGAATCGCTGTTCTGGGAGTTCCCGGGGGAAGATGGCTCATGGGACGCCGAGTTTGCCGATTTTGTGGATTCTATCGACCGGCGTAGACCCCCGTTGGGAACGCTCGACGATGCCCTGGCGGCCCTGAGGATCATCCAGGCGCTCCAGCAAGGCACAACCCTGACTCCCGTGCCGAAAACAGGTTAAGATGGATTATCGCACTCGTCGTCGGGAGGTCCCCGGATGATCATCACGCGGAGCCCTTTGCGGATCTCCCTGGGGGGGGGCGGGACGGATCTGCCCTCCTATTATCGGCGGCATAACGGGTTCCTCATCGCGGCGGCCGTCGACAAGTACGTCTACATCACGCTGCACCAGACCTTCGTCGAAGAGCTGATCGTCAAATACTCGAAGCTGGAGCGCGTCCGGCGTCCCGAGGAACTGCAGCACCCGATCGTCCGCGAGGCCCTGAAGCTGGTGGGCATCTCCAACCCGTGCCTCGAGATCACCAGCATGGCCGACATCCCCGCCGGCACGGGACTGGGCTCGTCCGGCAGCTTCACCACGGCCATGCTGAAGGCCCTGCACACCTACCGGAAGAACGTCGTGCTCGCCGAGGAGTTGGCGGCCCAGGCGTGCCACATCGAGATCGACTGCCTGGGCGAGCCCATCGGCAAGCAGGATCAATACATCGCCGCCTACGGCGGCCTGACGTGCTTCCAGTTCCTCGCCAACGACAGCGTCCAGGTCGCGCCGCTGAAGATCGCCGCCGAGACGCTGTACAATCTCGAAGACAGCCTGATGCTGTTCTTCACCGGGTACAGCCGCGCCGCTTCCAGCATCCTCAAGGAGCAGGACGACCGCAGCCGCCAGCGCGATCAGGCCATGGTCGACAACCTGCACTACGTCAAGGAGCTGGGCTACCAGATTCAGGAAGTGCTGGAGAGCGGCGAAGTGCGGAAGTTCGGCGAGCTGATGAACGCGCACTGGCAACACAAGAAGCAGCGCAGCGGCAACATGAGCAACCCCGACATCGACCGGGCGTACGATCTGGCCCTGGCCAACGGCGCGGTGGGGGGAAAACTCATCGGCGCCGGCGGGGGCGGATTCCTCTTGTTCTACTCTGAAGACAAGACGCGGTTGCGCCACGCCATGAGCCAGGCGGGCTTGCGCGAAGTCCGCTTCCGTTTCGATTTTGAAGGAACCCGCACCCTGATCCAGTGACGTATCCCGCCGAGACGTCCGGCACCCCGGCCATGGCACCGCACCCGTACCGCATCGCAGAAGTTCCCGTGGCGCTTCTGGCCGGAGGCTTGGCCACGCGACTGCGCCCGGATACGGAACAGGTGCCCAAGGCCCTGCTGGACATGGGGGGCCGGCCGTTCATCGACTTCCAGATGGATCTGTTCCGGCGGCACGGCATTCGCCGCGTCGTCCTGTGCCTGGGGTACCTGGGGGAGGCCGTGGAGGCGCACCTGGGTCGCGGGACCGCCCGGGACATGGAGTTCCTCTACTCCTACGACGGCGACCGCCTGCTGGGCACGGGCGGCGCGTTGCGCCGCGCCGCGCATCTGCTGGGCGACGTGTGCTGGGTCTGCTACGGCGATTCCTACATGGATATCGACTATCGCGCCATCCTCGATTCCTTCCGTCGCGAAGGCGCCCTGGGATTGATGACGGTCGTTCGCAACGCGGACCGCTGGGACCGCAGCAACGCGGTCTTTCGGGACGGGCGGTTGCTCCGCTACTCGAAGCGGGTCAAGGACCCCGCCATGACCTACATCGACTTCGGCGCGGCGTTGCTCCGCCGCGAGGCGATCGAGCGCATTCCCCCCGGCGTCCCTTACGACCTTGCACAGCTCTACGAGGCCATGGCGGAGGAGGGGACCCTGGCGGGCTACGAGGTGAGCCGGCGCTTTTACGAGATCGGCACGCCCGCTTCCCTGGATGAGACCCGGGCCTACTTGAGCGGATTGAAGACCTGACGTACGCAGGAAACCCGTGATGTCCTATACTGCGCAACACCTGGCCGAGGCGGCCGAAGTCCTTGCCCGCCTGGATCATGCCGCCATCGAGCGCGTCGCGGCGCTCTTGGCCGAGTTGCGGGCCGGTGGAGGCCGGCTCTTCGTCCTGGGGGTGGGGGGCAGCGCCGCCAACGCGTCGCACGCCGTGAACGACTTCCGCAAGATCGCCTCGATCGAGGCCTACGCGCCGACCGACAACGTGTCGGAGCTGACGGCCCGCACCAACGACGAGGGCTGGGAGTCGGTCTTCGTCGAGTGGCTCCGCACCAGCCGCCTGACGCCGCGCGACATGCTGCTGGTGCTGTCGGTCGGCGGCGGGGACCTGGAGCGGAACATCAGCCCGAACCTGGTTCGCGGGCTGGAGTATGCCCGGCAGGTCGGCGCGAAGATCTGCGGCATCGTGGGGCGCGACGGCGGCTACACGGCCCGGGTGGCCGACGCCTGCGTCATCATCCCCACGGTCAACCCGCAGACGATTACGCCGCACGCCGAGGCGTTTCAGGCGGTGGTGTGGCACCTGCTCGTCTCGCACCCCCAGGTGTGCCGGCGGGCGGCCAAGTGGGAGTCGGCGGCGAAATGACGGGCAGCCTCAAGCAACGGGCCGTGTTCCTCGACCGCGATGGCGTGCTGATCCGCACGCCGGTTCGCGGCGGCACGCCCCATCCCGTCGAGAGCGCCGGCCAGGTCGAGATCCTCCCCGGCGTGGCGGGCGCCCTACGGATGCTGGCCGGGCACGGCCTGGCCCGGATCGTCGTGACCAACCAACCGGACGTCCGCCGCGGCGCGCAGACGCGCGAAGCCGTCGAAGAGATCCATGCCCGCCTGCTGCGGGAACTGTCGCTGACCGACATCTTCACCTGCTATCACGACGACGGCGACGAGTGCGCGTGCCGCAAGCCCAAGCCCGGCCTGCTGCTGGACGCCGCCCGGCGGTACGACCTGGACCTGGCCGGCTCGTTCCTCGTCGGCGACCGCTGGAGAGACATCGGGGCGGGTGAGGCGGCCGGCTGCACCACCTTCCTCGTCCGCAGCGGCTACGGCCGGCCCGAGCTCTGCCGGCCCGATTACCTGGTCGCCGGCATGCCGGAGGCCGCGCGGCGGATCGTCGAACTCTTGAACCCGGACGAGGGCTCTGATCCTCGCGGGCGCCTGGCGCGGCATGGCCGGCAGGGGCCCGATGCGGGGACCGCCCCCTTCCCCAACCCGGCCCGACCATGAAGAACCTCAAGATCAAGATTTTTGCCGACGGGGCCGACCTGGCGGGAATGCGCGCCATGGCGGCCAGACCCTACATTGCGGGCTTCACCACCAACCCCAGCCTGATGCGCAAGGCGGGGGTGACGGATTATGCCGCCTTCGCCAAGCAGGTGCTGGCCGCCATTCCCGACCGCCCCATCTCGTTCGAGGTCATCGCGGACGAGTTCGACGACATGCAGCGGCAGGCCCGCGTGCTCGCCTCCTGGGGTCCCAACGTGTACGTGAAGATCCCGGTGACCAACACCCGCCGGGAGCCTTCGTACGACTTGATTCGCCGCTTATCGCGGGGGGGCGTCAAGGTGAACGTCACGGCGTGCCTGACCCTCGCCCAGGTCGGCGACGTGTCGCGGGCGCTGGCCGCGGGCTCGCCCAGTTGCATCTCGGTCTTCGCCGGCCGCATCGCCGATGCCGGCCGCGACCCGGTTCCGCTGATGGCGGCGGCCGTGGAAATGCTCCGCCCCTACCCCGAGCAGGAGTTGATTTGGGCCAGCCCGCGCGAGGTCCTCAACATCCTCCAGGCCGACGCCGTCGGCTGCCACGTGATCACGGTCACCAACGACATCCTCGCCAAGCTCGACCTGATCGGCAAGGACTTGACCGAGTTCTCGTTGGATACCGTCAAGATGTTCTACCGCGACGCGCAGAAGGCGGGGCTGACGGTCCCGGAGGAGTGAGCCATGTCGAGAGAGCCGGGGCACGGCGCCCGGCCCAACCGGCCGGCGGCCGCCGGGGTCAGGTTCCGGCCTTCCTGCACGTCACAACACAGCGAATTCCCCAGGGAAACGAGACCGCGTGCCCCAGCAGCCTCTCCAGCTTGAAAAGGATGCGCAGCAGGACGCTGCGTTTTGTCTTGAGAATCTGTTGGCTGACGAACCGGCGGGAAGCCTCCTCGCCGGCGAACGCCAGCCGCTGGTTTTTTCGCTTGGTCGCGTAAAATGCCGGATAGGCCAGAAAACCCAAGTGCGAGGCAGTCACGATCTCAAATCCGGCCTGCACCGCCTTGGCCTTGAGATCCGCCAGGCTGTAGCGGCGGTGGTGCATGAGATGGCGATCATACACGTCGTATAAGTGCGGACCCGCGGGAACCTCCACAACGGCGATGCCCCCCGGCTTGAGAACGCGATGGACCTCCCCGAGCGCGCGGCAATCGTCCGAAATGTGCTCCAAGACGTTCAAGAGGACGGCCGCGTTGATACAGCCGGCGGGCAGCGGACACGCGAGCAAGTTGAACTGCAGTACCGGGATCGTGGGCACACGTTCCGCCAAGGCCGCCACGATCCGGGGGGAGTAATCCGAACCGATGACGGTCGCCTCGGGAAAAACCGATTGCAGCCGCTCCAGCAGGAAGCCCGAGGCCGAGCCGACCTCGAGGATGACGGGCGATTTCACCCGCAATCGGCGGCGGAGCTGGCCGATGGCGTGCTGGCGCGACGCGATGTCGATGGGGTGGTCTTCGCCGGCGGTCGCCTCGTGCAGCTCCGTCAGCTCCTCCGACCAGCCGGTCGATTCGCCTCCATACGAAAGAAAGGGGGCGTGCCGCCCGTCCACCACGAACCCGCACCCAGACCACCGCGGCGGCCCGGAGACTTGGGGTGGGATCGGCCAGGCAAAGTCGATCGGATCGCCTTTCCTTCCCGACATCCCTTGTCTCCCGGAAGAAGAGCAGTCGAAGACGCTGTTTCCCGCCCGAAGCCATGGCACGGCCTCCCGGGCGGCGTTCCCGATCCTGACGCGCCGTCAAGAGGCGCCATCAAGAGGCGCCATCAAGAGGCGCCTCCAAGAGGCACCGCCAAGGAGGATGGCAACGCATTATGAGTCGCTGCCACGCGGTTGTCAACGAGACGCAACGGATGGACCGCAGCGAGGCGCCTATCGAGATAGCGCCCCCGGCGGTGGCCGCGCGGGCTTCCGGCCGAGCCGGATCCATCGCCGCCGCCACAAGTTCGGCCTGAACCTTTGCGGCGCCTGCCGAAGGAGTTGGACGCGGCCTTGACTACCACCCCTCCCACCCCATTACCGCCGACAGAGTCCCGGGCGCTCGCCGTTTGGCATGGCGTCCGCCGCGGGCTTCGCGGCCGGAGGGGCCGGCTGGCGATGGTCCTGGCGGGCATTGCCCTAGAGCAGGCGATCTTGTTCGGGCCGTCGCTTGCGGGCGCCAAGATCCTCCTGCCCGTCGATATCCTGGCCCAGCCGCGCGTGTGCGTGCCGATCGTGCCCGGGCAGCCGCAGGTCGTGCCGCACGATTCCATCCCCTCGGACCAGGTCTACGAGGTCGAGCCGGGCCGCAAGTTCGCGCTGCGGGAGCTTCGCGCGGGCCGGCTGCCGCTGTGGTGCCCCTATCAGTACACGGGTGTTCCAGCGTTCCGCTGGAACCTGTCGCCGCCGTGCCTGCCGCGCTACCTGGTCGAGTCGCCCAGGGTGCTCGCCTGGACCCAAATGTTGCTGGCGATGGTCGCCGGCCTGGGCGGCTATGCGTTTCTCCGCCGGGTCCTGAGCGTGGGGTTCTGGCCCGCCGCCCTGATCGCCTGGTGCTACCCCATCTCGGGGGCGTTCGTGGTCTGGCAGGGATTCGGCATCCCGCCGGTCATCTGCTGGTTGCCCTGGTGCCTCCTGGCGACCGACATGGCGGTACGCGAGCCGCGCGGCTGGGGCGGGGCCCTGCTGGCCTTGACGACGTGCTTCGCGCTGAACGGCGGCCAACCCGACGTTGCGGGCCAGGTGTTGCTCTGCTCCGGGCTGTACGCCGTGTGGTGCTATCTGCACCAGTACCGCACGCTGCGGGTCTCGCGGCGGTCGTTTGCGGCAGTGGCCGCCACGCTCTTGGGATGGACCCTGGGCATCCTCGCCAGCGCTTGGTTCCTCTGGCCGATGGCCGAGTACATGCAAACGAGCTCGCGGATAAGAGAGCGCAGCGCGGGCAAGGAAGAGCGGCCGCCCGGCGGCATCGAATCGCTGCCGCTGGTGATCCTTCCGGATGTCTACGGCCGGACGCAGCAGGGCAGCGTATTCCTGGGGACGGGCAACGTCCCGGAGAGCGCCGCGGGAGGTTATGCCGGCCTGCTGGCCGCCCTGCTGGCGGCCCCCCTCGCCTTTTGCAGCCGGAAACACCTGTCCGGCAATATCCTGTGGATCCTGCTGGGGTTGTTCGGCCTCGGCTGGGCGCTGAACGTGCCGGGGCTGGTCGCGGTGCTGCGCATGCCGGGTCTGCGAATCATGTCGCATAACCGGCTGGTGTTCATCACGTCGTTCGCCGTCCTGGCCATGGCTGCCGTGGGGTTGGACGCCCTGTGGCGGCAGAAGCCGTCGCCGCGGTGGTGGTTCCTCTTGCCCATGGTCGTGTCGGCCGTAGTCGGCGTTGCGTGCCTGTACCGGATGCTCGTCCTGCCGGAGCCGCTGGCTACGCGGCTGGGAACCGCGGTCCGCAGCGGCCAGATCGTTACCGGGATCTCCGACCTCGGCGACGTTCTGCGGGCCCAACGCGGCTTCATGCACTCCCACGCCGTTGCCGCCGTGCTGTGCGGCCTGGCCTGCGGCGGATGGTTCTGGTTGTGGAGCGGGGCGAAAATGCCGGCCTGGGTCGCGCGGGGGCTGGGCGCCTTGCTGATCGGCGAGCTGCTCTGGTTCGCGTACGGCAGCAGTGCGCAGTGCGATCCGGCGCTGTACTACCCGGAGATTCCCGCGTTCGAGCCGCTGCTGGGCGACCGCCTGCATCGAAGCGTCGCCTACTGGTGCCTGCCCGCGAACCTCCCGCAATTCTACGGACTCAACGACATCCGCGGCTATGACGGGGTCGAGCCGCAGCGGATCATCGATCTGATGAGGATTGCCGCTCCCGATTCGCCCCGCCTTCCGTACACGGCTGCGCAATGGCTCCTGCCGAAAGTCGACGTGAGGACGGGCACCCTCCGGCTCTCGCCCATCATGGATATGTTCGGTGTGCGCTACCTCGTGCAGCGGGGCACGCCGTCGCCGGAGCTCCGTACCGAAGCCGTGAGTCCCGACTACTTGGTGCTGGCCAACCCCCGCGCGCTGCCGCGGGTGTTCGTGCCGCGACGCGTCGAAGTGGTTGCCGACGACGCGCTACGGCTGCACGAGTTGGCCTCCCCGACGTTCGATGCCCGCGACGTGGCGTATGTCGAGTCGCCTCTCGACCTGCCCGGCCCCTGCCAGGGCTCGGCCCAGATCGTCGACGAGGTCTCCAACCGAATCGAGATGTCGTTGGATATGGAGACCGCGGGCCTGGTGGTGCTGGCCGACCGCTGGGACCAAGGCTGGAACGCCTATCTGGACGGGGAGCCGGTGCCGATCTTGCGGACCAATCACGCCCTGCGCGGCGTGGTCGTGCCCGCCGGGCGCCGGACGCTCCAGTGGCGCTACGAGCCGGCGAGTCTTCGTTGGGGAGCGAGGATCGCCGGGCTGGCGATAGTACTTTGGCTGGGGTGGATGGTGACGGTCGGCCTGACCTCCCGCCACCTGGTGAGCGGGGAGGCGGCCCCCCCGGCGTCGCCACAACAGCCCGCTGGCGGGGAGAAGGGCTCTGAGAAAGGCCGCGACGGCGGCAGGAAACGTCCTACCCGCCGCCCCGGCCGCCGCAGATAGTCAGGATGGTGCAAATGCCAGCCCTCTGCTTTGGGGGGGCGAGGGCGGGCAGCATCCGTCATAATGTGCCAGAACTTCGGTGGTATCCCCGGACGCGGCAAGGATGGACGCGATGGCAAAGGACGGCAAGATTCGGCCCCTGGAGACGCTCTCAGGAGTGCTGGCCTCCGCACGGGCCCAGGGGCGGAGCATCGTTCACACGCACGGCGTATTTGATCTGCTCCACATCGGGGCCATCCGCCACCTGGAGCAGGCCAAGGCCCTGGGCGACATCCTGGTGATTACCATCGCGGCCGACGACGATGCGGCCGGCGGACAGCCGCGGCCGCTGTTCAACCAGGACATGCGGGCCGAGGCCCTGGCGGCCCTGAGCTGCGTGGATCACGTGGCGGTGGGCAAGTGGCCCCGCGCGGCGGATGCCATCCAAGCGGTCCGCCCGGACGTCTACGTCCGCTGGGACGACGAGGCGGGGGCCGAAGAGGAACGCGCCGAGGTCCGCGCGACCGAAGAGGCGTTGGTGCGGGCCTCGGGGGGGCGGGTGGTCTCCCTGCCCAGGACCGGCCTGAAGTCGGCCGGCCTGACGCACCGCTACTTGCCGGCCTTCCCCAGCGAAGCCGGCGGGTTCCTCGGCTCCTTCTGTTCCCGCTATTCGGCCGAGCAGGTGTCGGGCTGGCTCCAGCGGACCGCCTCGCTGCGGGTCCTGCTCGTGGGCGAGGCCATCATCGACGAGTACCAGTATTGCGAGACGCTGGGCAAGTCGGGCAAGGAACCGGTCCTGGCGGTCCGCTACGTCTCGGACGAGAAGTTCGCCGGCGGCATCCTCGCCACCGCCAACCAGGCCGCGGCCTTCTCCGATCACGTCGGATTGCTCACGCTCTTGGGGGCGCAAGAGTCCCACGAGCAGTTCATTCGCGAGAAGCTGGATCCCAAGGTCGACGCGATGTTCCTCTTCGTGCCCGGCGCCCGCACGATCCTCAAGCGCCGCCTGGTGGAGACCTACCCCTTCCAGAAGCTGTTCGAGATCTATTTCATGGAGCCGGAGGTGCCGGAGACGGTCTCGAAGGCCCTCTACGCGCGGCTGGCGGCGGTGCTGCCGCGCTACGACGCGGTGGTGGTGACGGACTACGGGCACGGCATGCTCACGCCGGAGATCATCGAGCTGTTGTGCAGCCAGGACTGCTTCCTGGCGATCAATACCCAGACGAACGCGGCCAACCAGGGGTTCAACACCGTCTCGAAGTATCGGCGGGCGGACTACGTCTGCCTCTCCGAGAAGGAGCTGCGATTGGAGGCCCGCAACCGCTCGCAGGACCTGCGGCTGCTCATGGCCCAGGCGGCCGAGAAGCTGTCCTGCAAGCGGATGCTGATCACCCGCGGCCGCGAGGGGTGCCTGTGTTACCATCCCGGCCAGGGGTTCGTGGCCGTCCCGCCCTTTACGAATCGCGTCGTGGACCGCATCGGGGCGGGAGACGCCCTGCTGGCCGTCAGCGCCTTGTGCGCCGCGCAGGACGCCCCGATGGACCTGATCGGGTTCGTGGGAAATGCCGTGGGGGCCCAGGCGGTCGAGATCGTCGGCAACCGCAGCGTGATCGGCCGCGAGGCCCTGGCCGGCCAGATCGATGCCCTGATGAACTACAGCAATTCCCGCCCCAGTGGCGCTGCTCGGCCGGCGGTTGGCCACGATGACCGGCCAGGCGGGTTGAGCAGCGGAGTTCACGGTAGCAGAGCACGCGCCGGGAAGACCGGTGGCGAGGAGATGGCCCCCGACGATGGCCGGCCTGTCGGTCCCGCTCCGTTGCAACCATTCGTAGGGACTCAGTGCCAGGAAGTTCCGACGTGGTGACGGGCCGGGCTTCACCGTACACTGCTTGCAAGCCGGGCACCGACCGAAGGTTGGTCGTGGCACACTTCATGAATAATCCGGGTTAGGCCGGATGAACAACACCTCTGGAAACTCGACGCGATGACCGCGGAAAACCTGCCCGAAGAAACGGCCGAAACCCCTTCCGCAGCCCGGGTGCTGGTGACCGGCGGGGCGGGATACGTGGGCGCCGTGCTGGTGCCCAAGCTCCTGGAGCGCGGCTACCGGGTCCGCGTGCTGGACCTGTACCTCTACGGCCGGCACGTGCTGGATGCGGTGGCCGATCATCCCCGCTTGGAGCAGGTCCGGGGCGACATTCGCGACCCGCAGGCGGTCCGCTCCGCCCTGGGCGGCTGCCGGAGCGTGATCCACCTGGCGTGCATCTCCAACGATCCCAGCGTGGAGCTGGACCCCGCCTTGAGCCATTCGGTCAACTACGAGTCGTTCCGTCCGTTGGTGCGCGCGGCGCAGGCGGCCGGCGTGGCGCGGTTCATTTTCGCGTCCTCGGGCAGCGTCTACGGCGTGAGCCAGGCCGCGGAAGTGACCGAAGACCATCCCCTGGTGCCCATCTCGCTGTACAACAAGTACAAGGCGATGTGCGAAGCCGTCCTGCTGGAAGAGCAAACCCCCGCGATGCTGCCGGTGATCGTCCGCCCGGCCACGATCTGCGGGCACTCGCCGCGGCAGCGGCTGGACCTGACCGTGAACATCCTGACCAACCACGCCGTCAACGCCCCGCAGATCACCGTCTTCGGCGGCACGCAGATGCGGCCGAACCTGAACATCGAGGACATGGTCGACCTGTACCTCCTGCTCCTGGAGCTTCCCGATTCGCGGCTGGGCGGAAAAATCTACAACGCCGGCTACCAGAACTACAACGTGGCCCGGACCGCCGAGATCGTCCGCGGAGTCGTCCGCCAAGAAATGCCGGAAAAGGGCGAGATCCCCGTGGTGACCACCCCGTCCGACGATCCGCGGTCGTATCACATCTGCTCCGACAAGATCCGGCGGGAGCTGGGCTTCGTGCCGCGGCGGACCGTCGAGGATGCGGCCCGCCGGCTCGTCCGGGCGTTCCGCGCGGGAAAGCTCCCGGACGCGATGACCGACGCCCGCTACTACAACATCCGCCTGATGAAACAGATCAATCTCCGTTAGCCCGAGCCGGAAAAAGGGGACAGGTCCGATTTGTGCCAAGCACCCGAAGGGCCGCTGTGCGGCAAATTGGACCTGTCCCCTTTTTCCTCAGAGCCCGCCATGGAAACCGAACGATTCTGCGTGATCGGCAGCAACTCGTTTTCCGGGGCGAGCTTCGTCGCCGGGGCGCTCTCCGCCGGGGCCGAAGTCCTGGGCATCAGCCGCTCGCCAGAGCCGGACGCCGCGCTGCTGCCCTATCGCTGGGCGGCCCACGCGGGCTTCTCGTTCCGGCGGCTCGATCTGAACCGCGACCTGGACGCCGTCGAGGCGGCCCTCCGCGAGTTCGCCCCGCACTACGTGGTGAACTTCGCCGCCCAAGGCATGGTCGCCCAAAGCTGGACCCGCCCGGAACACTGGTACCAGACCAATACCCTGGCCATGGTGCGGCTCCACGACCGCCTGCGGAAGCTGCCCGGGCTGAAGACGTTCGTCCACGCCTCCACGCCCGAGGTGTACGGCAACACGTCGGGGCTGGTGGGCGAGGACGCCCCGTTTCGCCCCAGCACGCCCTACGCCATCTCCAAGGCCGCCTGCGACATGAACCTCCTGGCCTTGTACAAGGCGTACGGCTTTCCCGTCGCCCTGACCCGCGCCGCCAACGTGTGCGGCCCCGGCCAGCAGCTCTATCGCATCATCCCCAAGACGATCCTCTCGATACTGACCGGCAGGAAACTGCGCCTGGAAGGGGGCGGGCACAGCGTCCGCTCGTTCATACACATCGGCGACGTCGTGGAAGCGACCCTCCAGGTCGCCCGCCGCGGCGCCCCCGGCGAAATCTATCACCTGGCGACCGACCGGCACCAGACGATCCGTGAGCTGGTCGAGGATATCTGCCGGCAGATGGGGGCCGCCTTCGCTGAGTGTGTCGAGGTCGTCGCGGGAAGACTGGGGCAGGACGCCGCGTACCTGTTGGACGCGACGAAGGCCCGCACCCAATTGGGCTGGGTCCCGCGGCGGACCGTCGACGACGCCATCCGCGACACGATCCAGTGGATCAAGCAGAACCTCGCGCGCTTGCGCGAGCTGCCTTCCGAGTACGTTCACCAGGAGTAAACGGGCCTTAGGCCCTGGGTCTTGGGTCTTCGCCCCAAGGCCCAAGACCTAAGGCCCAAGACCTGAATTGCGATGCACCCCCGATCGCCGGAAAGCCCGCCGTTGGACGAGTTGACCGCCCTGTCGCGGCAGATCCGCGGCCGCGTGGTGGAGATGTCCCATGCGGCGCGGACGCCGCACCTGGGCTCGGCGCTGTCGTGCGTGGACGTCCTGGTCGCGGCGTACTGGGGGGCCTTGCGGATCGACCCGGCCCATCCGCTGGATCCCGGCCGCGACCGGTTCGTGCTGAGCAAAGGCCACGCCGCCACGGCGCTGTACGCGACCCTGGCCTACCGGGGGTTCTTCGACCCGCGGCTGTTGGAGCGATTCAATTGCGACGGCGGCCCGCTGGCCGAGCATCCCAGCTTGCAGTGCGTCCCCGGGGTGGAGGCGGCCACCGGGTCGCTGGGGCACGGCCTGCCGCTGGCGCTGGGCATGGCCCTGGCCCAGCGGATCCGCGGCCCCAAGTTCCGCTGCTTCGTCCTGATGAGCGACGGCGAGTGCGAGGAAGGCACCGTCTGGGAAGCCGCCCTCTTCGCCGCCGCCCAGCGGCTCGACAGCGTCCTGGCCCTGGTCGATTACAACAAGTGGCAGGCCACCGGGCGCTCGAACGAGATAATGGCCCTCCGCCCCCTGGCGGAGAAGTGGCGGGCCTTCGGCTGGTCCGCCCACGAGCTGGACGGCCACGACCTCGGGGCCTTGCAGAGCCTGTTGGCCGCGGTGCCCGACGGCTCCGGCAAACCCGTGGCCCTGATCGCCCACACCGTCAAGGGCAAGGGGATCTCCTTCATGGAGGACGACAACAACTGGCATTACCGCATCCCCACGGCCGACGAAGTTGCCGCCGCCCGCCGGGAGCTGGGGCTGGCCGCTTGCGGCTTCGCACAAGGCCGCTGACATGAGAAACGCCTTTGCCGCCGCCGTCACCGAGTTGGCCGCCGCCGATCCGCGGGTCGTCGTCCTCTCCGGCGACATCGGGAACCGGTTGTTCGACGCCTTCCGCGAGAAATTCCCCGACCGCTTCTACAACTGCGGCGTGGCCGAGGCGAACATGACGGGCATGGCCGCCGGCCTGGCGCTGTGCGGCCTCCGCCCCTTCACCTATACCATTACCCCGTTCGGCACCACCCGCGTCCTGGAACAAATCCGCGTCGACGTCTGCTACCACAACGTGCCGGTGACGATTGTGGGCACGGGCAGCGGCTTATCGTACGCCTCCCTGGGACCGACGCACCACTCGTGCGAAGACGTGGCCTTCCTGCGGTGCCTGCCCAACATGACCGTCCTCTGTCCGGCCGACGCCGCCGAGGTCCGCGCGGCGGTCGCGGCCGTGTTGGCGATCCCCGGGCCGGCCTACATCCGGCTAGGCAAGAAGGGTGAGCCGGCGGTCCACAAGGAGAAGCCCTGCTTCGAGATCGGCAAGGGCATCATCGTCCGCCCGGGCCGGGACGTCTGCCTGCTGGGCCTGGGCACGATGGTCGCCACGGCCGCCGAGACGGCCGCACTGCTGGAGGGCCGGGGCGTCTCGGCCCAGGTGGTCAGCATGCACACCGTCAAGCCCCTGGACGAAGACTTGCTCCGCGAGTGCTTCGGCCGCTTCGCCCTGGTGGCGGTGGTGGAGGAACACGGCCGGATCGGCGGCCTGGGGGCCGCGGTCGCCCAGTGGCTGGTTGCGCAAGACCCCTACCCTCCCGCGCGGCTCCTCAGCTTCGGGACGCCGGACGCCTTCCTGCACGAGTCGGGCAGCCAGCGCTACGCCCGCAAATGCGTCGGCCTGACCCCTGACGCGATCGCCGCCGAAGTGCTGCGGGCGCGTGGCCGGCAGGGAAAGTCGCTATAGCGGCATTATCGGGAAGGTGCCAAGTGATCAAACGATCCTACAACCCCAGTTCCCTCTTCGCTTCGTGGAGGAGGAGACCGGGTTCACCGGCTTCCTCGCTTTTCGCAGCGCGCAGTTCTTTGAGGTCCTCGTACTCCTGGAGTTCCTCCTCGATCATGACGAACTCCTCGTAAGGGAGGACCACGAAAGCCTTCTTGCCGTCGTATTCCAGGATGTTAGGATGAATCGTAACCATCTCCGCTCCCCTCAAGGTCGATAGGATTCCCGGCGGTGCCGCACTCGATAGACAACCACGCGGTTGGTCCGCTCGATCTCAAACAGTACCCTGTAATCTCCGACCCGCAGTCGGTACTCCGGGGTGCTGGCCGTCAGACGTTTCACATCCCCCACGAGGTCTTCTTCCAACTTTTCCAGCGCGCCAATAACCCTTGCCGCATCGGGCTTGGCGATTCGGCGCAGATCCTTCCTCGCGCGCGGCTTCAGTTCCACCTCATACCGCATGATTCAAGTGTACCGTCGCGGGTCGCTTCCATCAAGTGGGCAGGTGAGCGAGGAGTTGGCTCGTGATGTCGGTAACCGAAGTCATCCAACTCGCAAACGCCCTGCTGCCCGGGGAAGCTGCGCCGGAGGGTCAGCCGGATCCTCGCTGGAAGGCGATCATTGAGGTCGGCAATCACATCGAATCGAGCCCCGAGGAGGTGTGGCGCTTCGCGCGGAAATGGGGCAACTGCCCGCAGGAGGACGTTCGAGACGCGATCGCCTGTTGCCTCCTCGAGCACCTCCTGGAGTATCATTTCGCCCTGATGTTCTCACGGGTCGAACAGGCCGTGACGGAAGACGATCTTTTCGCGGACACCTTCGGCCGATGCTGGAAGTTCGGCCAGTCAGACGCTGCCGGGAACTCCGATGAGTTCAGCCGGTTGCAGGCCTGGTGCAAGACAAGGAGCAGGCCCCCCAAGGTCTTTCCCGTGCGAATCGGCGTCGATTTCGATAATACCGTCGTCTGCTACGACGAGCTGTTCCGGAAGGTGTCGCTGGAGCGGGGCTTGGTTCCCCCGGACATCCCGGCCTTGAAGGGCGCCGTGCGGGATCACCTTCGCCAAACCGGCCGCGAGGACCTGTGGACGGAGCTGCAGGGCTGCGTCTACGGGGCCCGCATGCCGGAGGCCCGGCCGTTCCCCGGGGCGATCGAGTTCCTCCTGCACTGCCGCCGGGCGGGAGTGCCCCTGTGGATCATCAGCCACCGCACGCGGCATCCCTACCTGGGCCAACCGTGCGACCTGCACCAGGCGGCCCGCAACTGGATGGACCTCTACGGCTTCGGCGATCCGGGCCGCATCGGCCTGGCCCCGGACCACGTGTGCCTGGAGCTGACCAAGCAGGACAAGCTGGCGCGGATCACCGAGGTGGGGTGTACGCATTTCATCGACGACCTGCCGGAGTTCCTCGAGGAGGCCGCCTTCCCGAGGGGCGTCGAGAAGATCCTCTTCGATCCCGGCGGCCTGTACCCGACCTTTGCGGCGGCCCGCCCGCTGGCTTCCTGGGAAGCCATCGAGCGGCTGTTGCTGCCCAAGGAGGCCTGACCCGGTGTCTGCGGAGCCGCCCAGAGAAGACGTTGCGCGGATGCTGGCCGCGGCCGGCCTGCCCGGGGAGTTCCGCCTGACTGCGTTGCCGGGGGGAGCCAACAACCGGGTCTATCGCCTGGACCGCGGCGGCGAGCCGCTCTTGCTGAAGGCGTATTTTCGCCATCCCGACGACCCGCGGGACCGCCTGGGCGCCGAGTTCGCCTTCTGCCGGTTTGCCTGGGACTGCGGGCTGCGTTGTCTGCCGCGCGGGGTGGCGTGCGACCGCCGGCTCGACCTGGGCCTGTACGAGTTCATCGACGGGGGGACCCTATCGGCCGCCCAGATCGGCCGGCAGGAGATTCAACAGGCCGCCGACTTCTACCGCGAGCTGAACCGTCACAAGTCCCTGCCGGCCGCGCGGACGCTGCCGCCCGGCTCGGAGGCGTGCTTCAGCCTGGACGAGCACCTCGCGTGCGTCCAGCGGCGGATCGAGCGCCTCGTGCGGCTGGAGGACGCCACGCCGCTGGGCCGGGAAGCCGCCGCGCTCGTGCGCGGCGGTCTGGCGCCCGCCTGGGAGCGGGTCCGCACGCGGGCGGCGGCCGAGGCGGCCGGCTTGGGACTGGCGCTGGGCGAGCCCCTGCCGCCGCGGGACGAGTGCCTCTCGCCCTCCGATTTCGGTTTCCACAACGCGATCCTCGCGACGGACGGCCGGCTGCGGTTCATTGATTTCGAGTATGCCGGCTGGGACGACCCGGCCAAGACCGTCTGCGACTTCTGCTGCCAGCCCGCGGTTCCCGTGCCCGAGTGCCATGCCCAAGACTTTGCCCGGGCGGTGCTGTCGGATCTGTCCGATCCCGAGTGGCACGGGCGGCGGATCGCCTTGTTGTTGCCGGTGTATCGAGTAAAATGGTGCGCGATCATGCTGAACGATTTTTTGCCGGCCGACGGCCGGCGGCGCTCGTTTGCCAGGCAGTCGCAGGGCGCGGAAGACCGCCGGCGAGCGCAGCTCGAAAAGGCCGGCGACGCCCTGCGGCATATTGAACGGTGAAAGATGCCCTACGTCGATTTCCTCTCGACCATCCACAAGAGCACGAAGCGCGACTACCTGGGCCGCGTGACCGAGTTCCCCAAGGCCGAGGCCGCGAAGCTCGCCAAGAAATGGGACGTCGAGTACTGGGACGGCGACCGCAAGACCGGCTACGGCGGCTACCGTTACGACGGGCGGTGGCGGAAGGTCGCCGACGCGATGGCCCGCCACTACGGCCTCCGCCCCGGCGACAAGATCCTGGATGTCGGCTGCGGGAAGGGCTTCCTGCTCTACGACTTCACGCAGGCCGTGCCCGGCGTGGAAGTGGCGGGCATCGACATCTCGCGTTACGGCATCGAGCACGCCAAGGAGGAAGTCCGGCCGTACCTGCAAGTGTCGAGCGCCACGGAGCTGCCCTTCCCGGACCAGAGCTTCGACCTGGTGGTTTCGATCACGACCCTGCACAACCTGTACTGCTACGACCTCTACAAGGCCCTGAAGGAAATGCAGCGGGTGGGGCGGAAGCACAAGTACCTGTGCGTCGAATCGTACCGCACGGAAGAGGAAAAGGTGAACCTGATGTACTGGCAGTTCACCTGCGAGATGTTCTGCACGCCGCAAGAATGGGAGTGGTGGTTCCAGTTGACCGGCTACACGGGCGACTATTCGTTCATCTATTTCGAATGACCTGCCGGAAAAGCAAGCAAGTAGGGTGGGTCGAGCGCAGCGAGCCCCACCAGCGGGAATTCAGCCTTTCTTTGCCGAACTGCTCCCCCCTCCCTCCGGGTGAGGGGCGTGGGGTGGGGGCCGGGGCGGGCATCGAGAAGACGCGAAAGCGAGACGAGTCGTTTTTCGGCCAAACGCCCTCACCCTAACCCTCTCCCGGAGGGAGAGGGGACCTCAAATGTGAATTGAGGGACAGAATTCGTAGCGACTGAGGAAGGGTGACAGATGTCCGTAGGCTACCGCATTAGCAAACCCGATGCAAAGCCGGCTGTGGCATTCACGGTCGCAGCCGCTCTGGACGATCATATCCAGTTTCACGAAGGAGAGACAGTGCTGCGTGAAACGATGCGACCAGCGACCCCCGGTCAGCGCGCGGTTTACTCGTGCTATTGGTACGAGTATGAGGTCTGCAACGGGGGACATCGCCAGTTCTTCGACAACAGCACCGGTATCCTCTGGGATGAAGCTATTGCGGGGTTTGCCCTCGTTGGGGCCCCGAAGCACGGAGCCATCCTGAAGGCCGCAGTTCTGCTTTTCCCTGACGGCCATCCCTCCAAAGACCGAGATGTGCGTGCCGAGCAGGTATCGCGCATTCCGAACGAACAGCTTGAAACGCTCGACAATCGCCTGTATGAACTCTCGAAGGAAGAGGAGCTTGATCGGATTCTCGGGGAGTATATTAACTCGCGTCCTGAGCAGTTCTTCCTGTAATAGCATCAGGAAGGCGGCGTCAAAACCATAATGCAATAGTTCAGAGTGAAACACTATGAAAGGCCTGGCGGCGATCCTGGTCCGGCAGAAGGCCCCGTTGGTCCTCGAGGAGATCGAGGTCCCGCGGCCGGCCCTGGGCCAGGTCCTCGTCCGCGTGCTCACCAGCGGCATCTGCGGCTCGCAGCTCGGCGAGATCGACGGCGTCAAGGGCCCGGACCGTTTTCTGCCCCACCTCTTGGGGCACGAGGGGGCCGGCGTCGTGCTGGAGTGCGGCGCGGGCGTCCGCAACGTCAAGCCGGGCGATCGCGTCGTCCTGCACTGGCGCAAGGGGGCGGGACTGGAATCGACCACGCCGGTCTACCACTCGAAGATCGGCGAGGTCCGCGCCGGCTGGGTTACCACGTTCAACGAAATCGCCGTCGTCTCCGAGAACCGCCTGACCGCCCTCCCCCAGGACTTCGATTGCGAGACGGCGGCCTTGCTCGGCTGCGCGGTGACCACCGCCTTCGGCGTGGTCAATAACGACGCGCAACTGAAGATCGGCCAGTCGATCGCCGTTTTCGGCGCCGGCGGCATCGGCTTGAACATCGTCCAGGGGGCGGCCATGGTGTCGGCCCACCCGATCATCGCCGTGGATCTTTACGACAACCGCCTGGCCCTGGCCCGGCAGCTCGGGGCCACGCACCTGGTCAGCTCAAGGCGGGCCGATGCCGAGGCCGAGATCCGCAAGATCGCCGGCCCGGCGGGTGTCGACGTGGCGGTGGACAACACGGGCAACGTGAAAGTGATCGAGGCGGCGTACCGGCTGACCGGCGCCCGCGGCCGCACGGTGCTGGTGGGCGTGCCGCCCAAGGAGAGCACGGCGGCCATCTACACGCTGCCGCTGCACTTCGAGAAGACCTTGACGGGATCGCATGGCGGCCAGTGCCGGCCGGAGGTGGACATCCCCAACTACGTCCGGCTCGCGGCGGCGGGAAAGCTCGATCTGCAGCCCTGCGTGGGACAGTGCTACGGCCTTGCGGACATCAACCAGGCGATCGAGGACATGCGCAGCGGCGCGCTGGCCGGCCGGGCCGTCCTCCGCATCTCGCCCAAAGGCTGAGGACGAGGACGAGCCGGAATCGGAAGCACGAAATCCGAATATCGAAATCCGAAACAAATCCAAAATACGAATATCGAAGGTTCCGTACGGTGCTTTTGCTGGATTCTGGCCAGCATGTGGCCCGGCTCGGCGTCATGTTTTCTGTCATTGGGATTTCGGTGATTTGAATTCGTTTGGGATTTCGAGTTTGGGATTTCGAGTTTGGGATTTCGGATTTTGCCCCCTTACTCCTGGGCGTATCCCGCAAAGGACCTTTGCCGATGGCGAAAACGCGCGAACCGCAATACCAGTGCTGCCTCGACGTTCTCCGCGAATCGGGCCGGGCGAGTCTCGGCCTGATGACCAATCAAATCTGGCGGGACGACCCCAAGCGCCTGCTGTTCGTGCTGGCCCGCTACAAGTTCGTGGCCAAGATGTTCGCCGGCATGGAGCGGGTGCTGGAGGTCGGTTGCGGTGACGCCCTGGCGACGCGGATTGTCCGCCAGGAGGTCCCCCACGTGACCGCGGTCGATTTCGACCCGCTGTTCATCGACGACGCCCGCGGGCGCCCCGACGCCCCGTGGCCGGTCGAGGTCCGGGTCCACGACATGCTCTCCGGACCGGTGGAAGGGGGCTTCGACGGGGCCTACTCCCTGGACGTGCTGGAGCACATCCCGGCGGAGAAGGAAGATCGCTTCGTGGGCAACATCGCCGCTTCACTCGGCGACCACGGGGTGCTCGTCCTCGGCTCCCCTTCGATCCAATCCCAGGCCTACGCCTCGCCGCCCAGCAAGGCGGGACACGTCAACTGCAAGGACGCCAAAGGGCTGAAGGAACTGGCCGAGCGGTATTTCCACAACGTGTTTCTGTTCTCGATGAACGACGAGGTCGTGCACACGGGCTTTTATGCCATGGCCCACTACCTCATCGCCTTGTGCTGCCACAAGAAAATGTAGGGTGGGCCGAGATGTAGGGTGGGTCGAGCGCAGCGAGCCCCACCATTTTTCTCATGCCGGACGGAGATGCCATCCTGGTCGTGGGGGCTGACGGCTTGATCGGCCGGGCGCTGGCCGACCGCTTCGCCCGCGAAAACGCCCCCATCCTGCGGACCGTGCTCTGCCCGGAAGCGGGCGCGGAATCGCTCGACCTGGCCCGCGACGCCGCGACCTGGACCCCGCCGGCGCCGATCTCCGTGGGTTACCTTTGCGCCGCGGTGACGTCGCAGGAGTATTGCCGCCGGCATCCCCGGGAAAGCCGCGCGGTCAACGTCGAGGGCACGCTGGCGCTGGCCCGCACGTTGGCCGCCGCCGGCGCAGGGGTCGTCTTTCTGTCGAGCAATCTCGTGCTGGACGGCTCGGCGGCCTTTCAGCGGGCGGACGCACCACTTTCGCCGCAATGCGAGTACGGGCGGCAAAAGGCGGAGGTGGAGCGGCAACTGCGAGAACGGCCCCGGGCCTGCGTCGTGCGGTTGACCAAGGTCTTGGGGCCCAAGGCGCCGCTCCTGGCGGCGTGGGCCGCCGCGCTCGGGGCCGGGCAGCCTGTGCGGCCGTTGGCCGACATGCGGATGGCGCCCGTTCCGGTGGGTTTCGCCGTCGAGGTGCTGCGGCGTCTGGCCGCGGCGCGGTTGGAAGGCGTCGTGCAGGTCTCGGCTGCCGAGGACATCACCTACGAGCAGGCCGCCCGGCACATTGCCCGCCGCCTCGATGCCGCCCAGTCCTTGGTTCAACCGCTGACCGTGGCGGCATCCGGGCTGGATTTGGAACACGTACCGGCCCACACCACGCTGGACACTACGCGACTCCGCACGGAGCTGGGCCTGACGCCTCCCGACGTGTGGGCGGCGGTGGACGCGGCGATGAACTGATCTTGTTTGCCGGGGGCGGGATGGGTAGGTTGGATCCCATGAAACCGCGGAAAACCGCAGCGTGTTCGCATTGCGGGCGCCCGGCCCTGGAGGAGTTCCGTGACTTTCGGCTCCTGCGGCGGGTCACCTCCGATTGCCGGCCCTGGCCGGCGGGGGGGCGGTTGTGCGTGTGTTCGCATTGCGGGCTCGTGCAGAAGATCGTCGATGCCCGCTGGCGCCGTGAAACCCGCGACATCTATGCCGGCTACGCGGTCTACCACCAGGCGGAAGGCGCCGAGCAGGCGGTGTTCGATCCGTCTTCCGGCGCCGCCCTGCCGCGCTCGCTCCGCTTGATGAACTCGCTGCGGGGCGCGGTCGCCCTGCCCGACAAAGGACGCATGCTCGACATCGGCTGCGGCAACGGGGCCACGCTGCGGGCATTCGGCCAGATCGCGCCGGGATGGTCTCTGGCGGGCACCGAGCTGGACGACCGCTGCCGCCGCCAGGTGGAATGCCTGCCGCACGTCGAAGCCCTCTACACCTGCCCGCCGGACCAGGTGCCGGGATCGTTCCACGTGGTCACGATGGTCCACGTCTTGGAGCACATTCCCGCTCCGGGGCCGTTCCTGGTCGCGCTCCTGCCGAAGATCGTTGACGGGGGCCTGCTCGTGCTGGAGCTGCCGCACCATGCGGCCAATCCCTTCGAGCTGCTGATCGCCGATCACTGCACGCACTTTAC
>Ga0187848_10001077_pt1 | contig 23715 bp, 19 predicted proteins | sample June2016WEW_4_40_FD_132424 | JGI IMG/M metagenome (GOLD analysis project Ga0187848, IMG submission 132424) | Peatland microbial communities from SPRUCE experiment site at the Marcell Experimental Forest, Minnesota, USA - June2016WEW_4_40 | ecosystem: Environmental > Terrestrial > Soil >... | reverse complement strand
TCCGGCGACAAATAGCTGAACATCGGCTTCTGACTGAGATCATCTCCGCGCATACAACATAGACGTACAGAAATGTTCCCGGTAACCAAAAACTTACTTTTTCAGCAGCCTCTTCAGCTTGCCCAGCCGGTGATAATGGGGAAGTCATGATTGAAACCGGACTGGCGGGCAAGGTTGTCATTGTTACCGGCGGCGCAGCGGGCATCGGCAAGGCTACCGCGCGGCGCTTCGCCCAGGAAGGCTGCAAAGTGGCTTCCTGGGACGTGCGGGCAGCGGAGCCGGAAGCGGGCGGCATCTTCCAGAAGGTGGATGTGACCAGCGCGGCCGCGGTGGAGAGCGCCTTGGAGGAAACGGAACGCGCGCTGGGGCCGGTGTACGCGCTGGTCAACAATGCGGGCATTCTGCGCGACGGGCAGATCGTCAAATTCAAAGAAGGCGCGATCGCCGGTGTGATGAGCGACGAGCAATTCGACGCGGTGATTGCGGTGAACCTGCGGGGCGTGTTCGTGGCCACGCGGGCCGCCGCCGCGCGCATGATCCGGACGGGCGCGGGCGGGGTGATTCTCAACGCCTCCAGCGTGGTCGGGTTGTATGGCAATTTCGGGCAGACCAATTATGTCGCCAGCAAAGCCGGCGTGATCGGGATGACGCGTGTGTGGGCGCGCGAATTCGGCCGGTTCGGGATTCGCGTCAACGCCGTGGCGCCGGGCATCATCGACACGGACATGATGAAGGCCGTCCCGGAGAAGGCACGCGAGGGATTGCGCGCGCATACGCCGCTGGGCCGCATGGGTCAACCCGAGGATATCGCCAACGCGTACCTATGGCTGGCCTCGAACGCGGCGAGTTTCGTGACCGGCGCGGTGCTCAGCGTCGACGGCGGCGTCGTGACGGGCACGTAAGGGCGGGCCCACGTCTGTTATGAGCGCAGCACCTGGTTCGGGTCGATGCCGGCGGCGAGGCGGGCGGGGAGATAGCTGGCAACGGCTGCGACGGCTGCCAGAAATACGAGCGCGGCAGCAAACACCAGCGGGTCTGTGGCGCTGACCTGCACCAGCGTGGCGGCAACCACACGAGTCACCGCGAGTGCCGCAGCCATGCCGACCACGAGCCCGACCAGGGTGAGCGCCATGCCCTGCTTGACCACCATGCCGACCACGTCACCGGGGCGTGCGCCGAGCGCGATGCGGATACCGATTTCGTGGCGGCGTTCGGCGACCGCGTAGGCCATCACTCCGTACAGCCCGAGCGCCGCCAGAAGCAGCGCCACCCCGCCCAGCACGGACAGCATGGTGGCCGCCAGTTTCTCGGTGAACAGCGCGGCGTTGATATTTTCGGCCATCGGCATGGAGTCGAAAACGCCGGCGTCGGGATCGATCGAGCGCACGGCGCGGCGCACAAGCTCCACTGCCAGCAGCGGGTCGCCGGCTGTGCGCACATACAACCGGATGCCCATATCTTCGCGGTAGACCTGGCGGAAAGGCACGTAAAAGTACGGCTTGGCCGCTTCATTCAGCGTTTCGTATTTGCTATCCTTGGCCACACCGACCACATCGAACCACCGGCCCCAGCCATGCACGTGCTGGCCGATGGCGTAGCGGCCGCCGAAGAAGCGCTGGGCAAAGGTCTGGCTGACGATCATCACCGGCGCCGACTTCTCATCGTCGTGATCGGTGAAATCACGACCCTCCACGAGCGGGATCCGCAGCATGTCGAAGTAGGCCGGGGCCACCACATTGCGGTCGATCTTCATGTTCTCACTGGGACCCGGCACGTAGCCTTGGATCTCCAAGGTTTCCCACCACTGGCCGGAAAAGGATAGCGGAACGGTATGAGCATAGGTTACGGCGGTCACGCCCGGCTGCGACAAGACGCGATCGCGCAACCGTTCCACAAACTGCTTGCGCTCCGCAACCGCGTACCCGTTCAGGGCCAGGTGCGACACCAGCACGTGGCTGGGATCGAAGCCGGGGCTGATCTGGCGCGCGGCCTGAAAGCTGCGGGCGAACAAACCTGCACCGATGATGGCGACCAGCGCCAGAGCGACTTGGGAAACCACCAGCAGCCGCTCGATGCGGTGCGAGCCGGCGCCGCCCGATCCCGCGCGGCCGCCTTCTTTCAACGATTCGTTGAGATTGGCGCGGGCCATATGCCAGGCAGGTGCGATACCGGAAACGGCGCACGCCATCAGGCACAGCAGAAAGGTGAAGGCCACCACGTCCCCGCTCAGAGGAAAATCGACCGCCACCGGAAGGCCGGAGGGCGGCACCATGCCTCCCAGCGACTGACTGAACCACGAAGTGACAGGCACAGCGATCAGGCCGCCTAGCACGGCCAGCACCAGGTTTTCGCTGAGTAACTGGCGCACCAGGCGGCCGCGGCCGGCGCCCACCGCCATGCGCACGCTGAACTCCCTTTGCCGGGCGGTCGTGCGCGCTAGCAGCAGGTTGGCCACGTTGGCGCAGACAATCATCAGCACCACGCCGCAGACAGCCATCAGGATGATAAGCGGCTCCAGCAACGCTGTCTGGGCGCCGGAATGGGCTTTCCAGATTGGCAGCACGGTGGCGCTAATACCGCGATTGTGTTCCGGGTCCGCTTCCGCCATGTGGCGCGCTTGCGCTTGGATTTCAGACCGCGCCTGCTCCAGGGTGACGTTCGGCCGAAGACGCGCGAGGCCGATCATTTGGCGCGTTCCGCGATCCGTGAGCGACCAATCCTGCAGCGCTTTGAGCTGCGCGCCCATGGTGACCGGAACCCACATGTCGAACATCAGTCCGGGCACGGAGCCGACGAACGACGCCGGCACCACGCCCACGATGGTCAACTGCTGGCGGTTCACGCGCAACAGTTGACCAACCGCGCCGGGATCGGCGTTGAAGCGGCTCTTCCAGAGGCGCTCGCTAATAACCAACACGGGGTGGGAACCCTGCGCGTCGCCATACTCATCGGGCGTGAACATTCTGCCCAGAATCGGCTTTACGCCGAGCACGGCAAAATAATTGCCCGTAACGAGTTCGCCCCAGACATGCTCCGCATGCGCGTCCTGGCCGATGTTGAACGGCAGCATCGCGGAACCCGTCAGGCCGCTGATCAGCCTCAGGTGATCGCGGTAATCCCGGTAATCGGGGTAGGACGTAGTCAGAGCGTCGCCGTTCGGCGCCACGGTTTCAAACGCGACCAACCTGGCTGGGTCGGCCACGCCGGGCACAGGATGCAAGAGGACGCCGTCGATCCAACTGAAAACCGTGGAATTGGCGGCGATTCCGGCGGCCAGCGTTAGCACCGCGATCAGGGTGAAACCGGGGCTCCGCAGGGCCATGCGGAAACCGAAGCGGAGATCCTGGATGAGGGTTCGCACGACCGAATATGGGCAATTGTCATACCAACTCCGCAGGCTGATTCTAGAGCCGAAAACGCACGGCAGCGTGTCGGCTTCGCCGGGAGCGTTCGAAATTGGGACGGGATGTGCGCAGGCGAACGGGCCGAGCGGGTTCGGCCTGCTCAAGAACATCCGAGCGAAAAAGCCAAGGCCGCGCAAACCTCCCGCATACGCTCCGCGCTCAGGGCACCGACGCGGCGTCCCAGTCGCGCCTGGGCGATGGTGACGGCGTTATGCAGGTTGACGGCGCAGCGGCTTTTCACTCCGTCATCGATATCCAGGATCACTTCGGAAGGCACGCCGCGAATGGTTGATGTGATCGGTGCGATGGTGACGGTCGCGAGGTGGCCGATCACACTGTCGCGCGTCAGAACCAGCACCGGCCGCTGCTTGTCCGGCGGCGCGAACCGGCACAGGCGGACCTCGCCCCTGCTCAGGTTTCCGGCCACGCCGCGGCATCCTCCCAGACGCGGTACTCTTCCTCACGCTGCGGATGGGCCAGATACCCGCGCCGGTCCCGCTCTTCCAATTCCAACTCACGCAAGCGTTTGAGGTGCTGCTCGAGAGCCTGGCGGATCAAGGCGGACCGGTTCACCTTGCGCCGCTTCGCCGCAAGATCGGCCGCCCGCAGGAGCTTTGCATCCAGTACAACCTGTATGGTCACAATTGTGGACTCCATTCCACAGTATAGTCCACACACGCGGGCAAGCTAAAGCATGCCCCACCCACGCGGCTCATCGGATAGACTGGAGTTGCCGCTTATGGACCTTGCCAGAATTCAACAGGAATTGCGCAACCAGGCGCTCGACGGCTGGTTGTTTTTCGATCATCACATGCGCGACCCGCTGGCGTACCGGGTGCTGGGATTCACGCCGCCACGGACGCCGACACGCCGCTGGTATTACCTGATACCGGCTACGGGCGAGCCGCGCGGCCTCGAGCATCGCATCGAGCGCGGCATGACCGCGGGGGCGCCGGGCGAGAAGCTGCTGTATGCCGGCTGGAGCGAGCAGGTGGACCGCCTGCGCCAGATGACGGCCGGGCTGAAGCGTGTGGCGATGCAGTATTCCCCGCTGTGCGCCATTCCCTACGTGGCAATGGTGGATGCGGGCACTGTGGAGCTGGTGCGCAGCCTCGGCCTGGAGGTGGTCAGCTCGGCGGAATTGATTCAGGTGTTCGAAGCGCGTTGGACGCCGGCGCAATTGGAATCGCACCTGGAAGCCGGACGCAGGGTGGACAAAGTGCGTGCCGAAGCCTTCGCGCTGATTGCCGAGCGCACCCGCAACCGCGCTCCGCTGAGCGAGGTGGAAGTGAAGAACGCCACTCGGGAACGCTTCGCCGAAGCGGGGCTGATAACCGATCACGGCCCGATCGTGGGCGTGAACGCCAATTCGTCCGACCAGCATTACGAACCGACCGAGGAAGTTAGCGCGCCGATCCGCGCCGGCGATTGGGTGCTGCTCGATATGTGGGCCAAGCTCGATCAGCCGGAGGCGGTCTACTACGACATCACCTGGACCGGTTTCTGCGGCGACCAGCCGCCGGAAGAGATGCGCAAGGTTTTTGCCGTGGTGACGGCCGCGCGTGACGCCGCCATACGCCGCGTGCAGGCAGCGGTTGCGGGAGGCCAAGAATTGCGCGGCTTCGAGGTGGACGACGCCAGCCGAGAGGTGATTACGAGCGCCGGCTACGGCGAATATTTCGTGCATCGCACCGGCCATTCGATCGGCGTGGAAGTGCATGGCAACGGCGCCAACATGGACAACCTGGAGAACCACGATGAGCGGCGCGTGATCCCGTGGACGTGTTTTTCGATTGAACCCGGCGTGTACCTGCCGCATTTCGGCGTACGCTCGGAGATCGATATGTTCGTGGGCGATAACGACGCACGGGTAACCGGCGAGATCCAGCGGGAAGTACAGTTGCTGTAGGGCGAAGCTTGCGCTACGCACCGGCTTGCCAGGCGGCCTCAACCAGCGAAACGGCCTGCCGCGGGAGGGTGAGGCTCACGCTCTGTTTTTTATCCTTTCGTCGAGGGCAACGGCGCCCGCTGACTCGACGCTCCCGCGTTCGGCGCCGCCATCATTCCCACAGGCGGAAAACCTCAGTACCGGCTTGTCGATGCCGTTGGCGGCCAGCGTGCGATAAGCCAGTCCCAATATGCCGCGAAGCGTTTCCCTTGTGTTGTCGCCGGGTCACACGGCCACGAAAACATTACAGGGCAGATTTGTTGTTTATGACACAGTGGAAATAAGGGAGCGGTTGCCGGCGATTGGATTTGTTTATTTCCTGACACGTTCTTAGGTTAGTTGCGGCGCGATCAAAACGAATACCGCAACTGGCCGAACAGGTTCCGCCCCGGCTCGGGAACCTTGATGCCGGAAGCGAATGGGTCTCGATAGTACGACAGGTATTCGTAGTAGAAGCGGTCGAGCAGGTTATCGACGGTGAAGCTTCCGGATAGCTTGCGATGCGTAAAGCCAAGCTTGATGTCCAGCAGGCCGTAGCCAGCCGTCGGCACCTCGTTCAGATCGCTGTCCACCAGCGATTGCCGGTTCACCGTTACCGTGCCCAACTCGGCAAACGCCCATCTGTGTGCGTAACGCAGGGCGCTCCAAACGCGCAGCGGAGGCATCTCGGGCAGGTTGTGGCTCAGAACGTTGACTCCCATCTGAGGAGTTACCGTCCCGCGCGAATAAGAGCCTCCTCCGCTGAGTGAGAGAGCGGGAGTTAGCGTGACGCCATACGCCATCTCGCCACCATAGATGCGCGCATCGACGTTGGTATAGGAACGGGCGGTGGTCACGCCGGCCATGTCCATCGCGCTCATCGGTCCGCTGTCAGTCATCATGTTTAACTGGGGCTGGTTGTTTACCAGAATGAAGTTATCAAGGAACGAGTAAAAGAACGCAGGCCGCAGATAGAAGCGCGTGTGAGTGGCGCTCCATCCGGCGGTGATTTCCGTGTTGCGGGTCATCGGCAGTAGCGGATTGCCGACGGTCGTAGCGCCCATTCCGACCAGGTCGATATAGCGCTCCTCGGCATCCGGGACGCGCCCTGTGGTGCCGGCGCCCAAGAATAACTCGCTCGACTTCGGTAGAGCATAGCTGAGGCGCGCGTTGCCGGAGCCGTAGTTATCGTCGTTGCCAGTCCGCCGCGTGTTATGGAACTGGTAATAAAGGTCCGTCGACGCTTGCACCGATCCAACCTCCATTTGCGCGTGATCGAAACGCAGCCCCGCGCTCAGCTTCAACCTTTCGGTGATTGCGCGCCGGTAGTTCACGAAAGAGCCCGCGGTTTCGGTATTGACATCGGGAATCGCGGGGCTGACCGTCGTCATGCCGCCCATGTTCATGTAACTGAGCATGTCCCAGTTGCGATGATAAGTCTCCGCGCCCACGGTGATGTCCTGTCCTAAGTCGCCTTCCACGCGTCCGCCGATGGTCCGCGTCGAGGCGTCGGCGGCCATCATCCAGTTTCCCATCATGGCCGAAGTGCGCTGGTCGTCGGACATGAAGTGCCGGACCTGCGTGAAGTAGCTCTCGACGCGCAGGTTGCGAAGTACCGGCGTCAGATCCTGGGCGGAGTACTTGAAAGTCGCCCGGTCGGCGTTGTCGTGGTCAGAGTCCATCGTCAGATAAGGATAGAGAATCAGGCCTGCCTGCTGGCGCGTGTAGCCAAGCGAAATCTGTTGGCGGTCCGAGAGCGTGAAACGCGTCTCGAACCAGCCCGTGTTGATGTCGAAGGCCCGCTGCCGTTTGCCGCTTTCGCTGTAATTGGCGTAATCGGTGAAAGGACGGCCGGAGCCGTCCTTATAGGGATCCGAGTCGCGATAAGAGTAACCGCCGAGGATCTGAACGGTTCGGCTGCCGTAAGAGGCCGTTACGCTGGGGTTATAGTAACCGAACGAGCCGGCACTGAGGGACGGCCGCAGATTGAAGCCCATACCGGGGCTTTTCGTGACGATGTTCACCACTGCGCCGAGGCTGCCCTGGTCAGTTACGTCGAAGGCCCCTTTGCTTACCTCGACGTAATCCACTTCGGCGAAGTCGACGTGCTCGGCCGGCGGGTCCATGTGGGCCGGACACGCACCATAAGTACGCGATCCGTCGACCAAAACAACGATGTTGTTCTGCTGGAATCCATCGATGACCAAGTCGTTGGCGATGCCTGCCTTGCGGATCTTAAACACGCCGTCGAGCGCCGTCAGCGCCTCACCGACATCCTTCGCCGCGCTTTCGCGCACCCCGCTCATGTCCAGCACAGACTCATTGGGCGGCGACGCCGCCTGGATCTCCACCGACTGGCGGTAGGGGGCAATGTCCAGCACCAGCGCCAGCTTATGCTTCACCGCGTCCACCAGATGGACCGCCTGGCTCGCTGGTTCAAAGCCGCTCGCCGCGACGAGGATGGTGTACACGTCCTCCGCCCGCGCACCGGCTGGAGCGGCCAGCGTGAAATCTCCGCTGCTGCCCGTCTTGGTCTCAGCCACGGTACGTCCGTCGGCCAACAGTTGCACGGCGGCATCCTGCACCACGGCGCCGGAGCGGTCGGTCACGGTTCCGCGCAGAACCTCCGCCCCAGACAGGCTCAGCGGCACAATCACACACGCCAGTAAGCAGGTTAAAAGACTCCTTTTATCCATTTAAACCTCGAACGATGATTCCAGCTAATTGGAGACCATGCGATCCTGGCGACGGTGCCACCCTCCAGTCCTGTCTCGGCTGATCGCAGCCATGCAGTGCAGGTAAAGGCTAGATCGAGGGAGGGGGCCGTTCAAAGAGAGCGAAACCAATCTCGGCGGATCCGCGCGGTGGTAGGGCCTGGATTCGCAAACTCGATACGGGGACGATCGGCCTGACCGCGGTCCGAGCCGCGGCCAGACTCGCCGCCGCAGGTGCGGACACCGTCGCAACCTGTCCGCAACCTCCTGGACACTTCGACGAGGCAGTCCAGCCCGGGCCGTCCGGGTGCGAGATCCTGTCCACCCTCCGGCAGTGGCAAACCTTCGACCGACTGCAGCACTGCATGCCGCAGCTCGACCTCGCGCTTCCGCCGAGCGGGAGCAAACCCGCGTCGTACGGGATCAGGAGAAGAAGCAGCAGGAGCCCTGCCGCGGCTGAGCGCCAGACCGAAGAAAGCGCGTCAAAGAAGGAGGCACATGTAACCCCTTTGCGCCATCGCCGCCACTGCCGACCCTGCAAGCCGAACGTCTCCTTCGTGGGAAGTGTAACACGCAGAAGGAAGTGCTCTGAGGCTCCCACTGTCGGCTAGTCACGGAACATCCGGCGAATGCATTTGCGTTTTTTGGAAACGTTCGTCATATAAATTTCACTGACCATTCCGCGCGCCCGGGCGCGCGCATCGCCATCGAGCCGCGCGACACCCCGTGGCTGACGTTCACGCCGCAACTGGCGCGAGGGGGGTAGGGGACCGCGGGGTGTCCGTACGAATCTCCGATATCGCGGGGATGCGGCTCAGTTGTGGAATCCTGCTGGACGGCGTTTCACCGGATCCATCCGTGTGCCAGTCCGGATCAGGCCGAAAGTCAATCCGTCACTCGGATAAAGGTCCGCCACACGGGCTCGTCGTCCCAAATCAAGTCAATGCGATAGATGCCTGGGCTCAATGGTCCAAGCGCAAAGCTAAAGCTCGAACGCATCGGGCTCGAAGGCAGTGAGGTTTTCTTCGGTGCTGCTGCGACGCGAACACGATTTTGGTCGTCATACACCTTGGCCGCCAGCATCCCTTTTGACACTTTCCCTTTCTTCTGCCATTCGGAAATGACCCAGACTAGCCCGTCACGGCGCGAAAACTCATATACTTCACGCGGCAACGGGTCGCCAGCCGACTTACTCATCTCCAGCGCCGTTGTAACGTAAATGAGCCCCTCCATCTCGGATAGGGGCGCAGTGAGCGCTCCCGTGGCTGCCAGTTCGCCCAGCGTGGACGCCTCCTCGGGCGCTTTCTCCGGGATACCGGACACCGGCGTCGCTGCATTGACCATATCGACGGACATGCGAAGCGCAGGGTTGACACCCATGTGACGCGCGTCGAATCGCGTCCCCGGCATCACGCTGCCGCCCAAGATCGCTACGACCCTTCCCCTTGGGTCAAGCAAAGGTCCGCCGGCGGCTTCGGAAGATAGTGAGGGTGTGAGCTGAATCCTTTCTCCGAACCCCTGCACATTCTGCTCTCCCGAGATATCAACGCCGCCAATCGCTCTCGCCCCGCCTTCCACGTTGAAGGCGATCAGCCGCTCGCCAACGGTGACGAGCTTGGGGTCGCCCAGTGGCAGCGCTGGGAGATTGCCTGTGATGACTGCGACCACAGCCCAGTCGCCGCTGCGGGACCAGGCGCTGATCTCATCCGTTTCTTCTTTGCGCCCTCCGGCAAATTCGATCTCCAGTTTGCTTGCGCCGTCTACCGCTTGGAGCGCGGTCACGACCCGATCCTTGCTCAAAATAAACCCCGACGCGGTGTCTATGCGCTTACCCGTCGCGTCGAACTTCCGCACCCATACCAACGATGGCAAGCTCGCCCGGAAGATCTGATCCAGCGTGGGGAGCTTCGGGGCAGGCTCCGGCGCGGGGCTCGGTGATGGATTGGTTCCGGCGATCTCGAACGAATGAGCCCCGGAGGGTTGGCCGTCGATTCGCACCTCGAGCGCCCATACTCCGGCCATCATGTTAGGAGCCAGTTCGTAGGTCCAATAACAGGATAGGTCTTTGGTCTTGGATTCGATTTTGACCTCGGGGGATATTGAGTCGACCCGCCCGTCCGGACGCCTCCAGAGACCCGTCAGGACGTGCGTGCCGAGCGGTCCTTCCCACTCGAAGTACACGATGAACGACTTGTCTTGAGGGTAAACAAAGCGGCTCCGAACATCGTCGAACACGAACCTCGAACCGTCGACCTTTCCGGAAGGGCCGGAAAGCGACCGAACCAGCCGGAAGTCCTCGGCAGACGCTGCGGCAGCCGCGGCGAGGGTCAGCACCGCAACCAGTTTAGCGATCAACCGCATGTTAGACAACGAGCTTAGCATCACACGCTGATCCCGGGAAGCCCGGCATGGACTGAGGACGCCTTGGAAACGGCGGCCTTGGCGTGCCCGGCCCTCTGCACAACCCGGATGCTACACTAGCGGGTTGTCGAGTCATTTCGAGCGCGCTGGACGCTGGTTTCTGGCCTCCGGCATCCAAGTCGCCGCTGGCGGCGTGGCCCGTTATTACCGCGCGGATACACAGCAAAATCGCGTGGTTTCGACCGAAATCACCGGCTACGCCATCGGCGCGCTGGTCTACCTGCATCGGCTGACCGGCGACCACCGGTATCTGGACCGGGCGCTGGCCGCGGCGCGTTTCCTGGTGCGCGATGCGTGGCGGGCAGACTTGGGCGCGATGCCGTTTGAGACCGATCCGCCGGCGCTGTCCTATTTTTTCGATTGCGGCATCGTCGTTCGCGGGTTGCTGGCCGCGTGGCGCGCGCTGAACACCGATGAGTTTCTCGATTGCGCCGCGGCGGTGGGCCGCTCGATGGCGCGGGATTTTCGTGCCGCCGATGGCTGGCACCCGGTTCTGACGCTGCCCGCCAAGATGCCGCTCGAGCGCGACGCCACGAGTTGGTCGCGGATGCCCGGTTGCTACCAGTTGAAGTCCGCCATGGCTTGGGCGGATCTTTACCGTGTCACCGGCGACACCGCGTTTCGCCTGCCGTACATGCAGGCGCTCGAGTCGGCCATGGGCGGCTGCGCCGGCTTCCTTGCGGACAGTGCCGGCCGGCTGAAAACCATGGATCGCCTGCACGCCTACCTGTATTTTCTGGAGGGTCTGATGCCGGTGCTGAAGGGTTCGCGAGAGAGCATTGCAGCCCGCAAGCGCGATGAAGTCCGATGCGCGCTGGTCCTGGCCGGTGGCATCCGTCAGGCGTCGCGCTTGCTCCATGAGATCGCACCCGAGTTCGCGCGCGCCGATGTCTACGCGCAGTTGCTGCGGATTCGCATGCTGGCCGACGCCGCGGGAGCCGCGCCGCTCGATCGCGAAGCCGCTGCCGCCGAGGCGCGCGCACTCGTGGAGTTTCAGGCTGCCTCCGCCGACCCGCGTATCGACGGAGGATTCTGGTTCGGCCGCAAGGACGGCGCGTGGCTGCCCCACGTCAACCCGGTCTCGACAGCGTTCGCCATCGAAGCGCTCGACCTTTGGGAGCGGCCCGCCGGCGCCACTGAGCCTGGCCGGCCGCTGATTTGATCATGTTACTTGCCTATGCCACCGCTCGCCTGGCAGGATGGGCGCGGCCTGTGCGGCGTGGCGCGGAGGTTCCGCTTGCCGCCAACACCGCCAGCGCCGGAATGTCCGTTGTGATCCCGTCGCGCAACGGGAAGGCGCTGCTGGAAGCGCAACTCGCCGGTGTCGCGGCGAACCTGGCGGGCGTTCCGGGCGAGATCGTCATCATTGACAATGGTTCGAGCGACGGCACCACGGAATGGCTCCGCGCCACGTACCCGCAGGTTGCGATCGAAGTCTCGCCCGAGCCGCTTTCCTTCGCCAACGCCGTGAACCGAGGCATCCGCCGCGCCCGTTTCTCTCACGTCTGCCTGCTCAACAACGACATGCGGATTGAGCCGGGCTTCTTCGCGGCTTTGCTCAAGGCGTTTCGGGCGGTGCCGGACCTGTTCTGCGCCACCGCGCAAATTCGCTTCCCACAGGGCGTGCGCCGCGAAGAGACCGGCAAGGCGGTGATGGCGCAGGCCGCGCCGGAGGATTTCCCCGTCCGCTGCGATGAGCCCGTGGCCGGCGAGGATGGCACCTGGGTGTTGTACGGCAGCGGCGGATGCTCGGCTTACGATGCCGCCAAGCTGCGCGCGCTGGGCGGTGTGGACGAGGCGTACGCACCGGCGTATGTGGAAGACCTGGACCTGGGTTACCGCGCCTGGCTGCGCGGCTGGCCCAGCGTATACGTCGCGGGCGCGGTGGTGGAGCACCAGCACCGTGCCACCACGTCGCGATATTACACCGAAGAGCAACTTGCCACAGTATTGGAGATCAACTACCTGAAGTTTCTGGTGCGCGCGGTAGCCAGTCCGCCGGTTTTTCGGCGGCTGTGGCGGCAGGCGCTCGACCGGTTGCGATTGCGCGCCCCGAACGATCCTGCGGCGCGCGCCGCGTTGCGCGGCGCAGCCAGGGTCGTGCTGGCCGGAGGGACGGCCGATGCGCCGGAAGGTCGCGAAGCGTCGCTGCTGTGGTGGGGCAGGCTTCAGCCTGCCAACCCTGGGCAGCGGCCGCCCGTTTTTGAAGAGTCGCTGCTGTCGCTGACGGATGGTTCCGTCGCATGCTTCCCTGGGCGGGTGGTATCCGGAAAACCGCCGGCTCTGGTTACCGCGCGGGGACTGGAGCATGCAATGAGCAATGACGGAGACGACGCGGTTCTGTTGGTTCGCGTCGACAAACTGGAGCCGCCGCCCGCGCACCTGCTGGCTCGCTACGTGGAGATCGTCGAGACTCGCACCGACGCCGCGTTCGATGCGGCCGTGCCGTGGATCAGGCACAAGTGGCGGATAGAGGATTGAAGAACCGGCCGGATTCGCAGGCCGGGGACCTGCGCCACTTTGAGGCTCAGCCGGTGGGCAATGCGCGGCTGGCCATGCGATGGATGTCCGCCCGCAAGCCATTCAGGCGGACGGCTATCCCCAGCATCAAGATTGCGCCGAAGCCGAAGTAAGAGGCCATCCAAACAAAGAATGCGTAAGGTGGTTTCAATCTGATCCAATTAAACCCCAAGGCAAAGAACCCCACAGCAAAACCAACCGAGGCCACTCCGGCCGCGCTGAGAAGCCACTCGCCCGCCACATGACGCCGCAGCCTTAGCGCGGTTGCCAATGCGAGAATACCGATGCTCATTGCCATGACGACGAACAGGAGCGAGATAGGACGAAAGCTGAGTCTGCCTCGACTCCCGAAAGTAGTGATCACCGCAAATGCGCTGAGAGCCAGGCCATTCAGCGCCAGAAGCCATGGCCGGCCCTTTCTGGAGCTCCAGGTGCTGGCGGCGATCGCGCAAACTCCCGCCGCGAAAGCGACCATACCCATATTCCTGACCGCGTCATACCCCGCGAATCTACGCAAAGTCAGAAATCCATCCGGGCGGCCCTCCATATACAAAAGGTTCATGACGGAATATGCCGCGTAAAAAACGCCGCACAGTGCCAGTAACCACCGGTTCTTAATGAGTGTTTGGATCATGGGTCCCTCCCGGCGGCGATCCATCCCTCAGGGCGTGCCGCTCTCTCTGCCGTGATCATAGCACGCAAGTGGCGGATGGGGAGTTGAAGGGCCGGGGGAATCGCAGGCCGGAGACCTGCGCCACGCCCAATTGCGCGCCATCTTCTATAATGATGTTTCTTCATCTGCAACCAATTCCACTCTCAAGGAGTATGCATGTCCTCGAAGCGTATCGGTATCCTGACTGGCGGTGGCGACGTCCCCGGATTGAATTCGGTCATCAAATCGGTTGTCTACCGGTCCGGTGAATCCGGATGGGAGGTGATCGGCATCCGGCGTGGCTGGGAGGGGCTGACGCACGTCGACCTGCTGGACCCGGCTAGCCGCAGCCGCTACATTTTGCCGTTGAACCGCGAGAATACACGCACCATCGACCGCACCGGCGGCACGTACCTGCACAGTTCGCGTACCAACCCGTCGAAGATGTCGAAACTGCCGCCGACGCTCGAACGCCGCACCTTTCCCTCCCGGGAGAGCACCAAAAAGGGCGTCACTTCCACCGTGTACGATGTCACGCCGGCGGTGCTCGAGAACCTGGAAGCGCTGGGGATCGAGTACCTGGTCGCGATTGGCGGCGACGATACGCTCAGCTACGCGGCCGCGCTGGATCGCCGCGGAGTTAAGGTAGTGGCCGTGCCGAAAACGATGGACAACGACGTGCGGGGCACCGAGTACTGCATCGGCTTTTCTACCGCCATCACGCGCGCCATGGATGCGATCGAGCGGCAGCGGACCACGGTGGGTTCGCACGAGCGAATCGGCATCTTCCGCGTGTTCGGCCGCGATGCCGGCTATACCGCGCTGTACACTGCTTATGTCACTTCGGTGCGCTGCTGCATCCCCGAATACAAAGTGAATCTGCCGAAGCTGATCGAAATACTGGTCAACGACAAGAAGCACAACCCCAGCAACTACTCGCTGGTGATTCTCTCCGAGGGCGCGGAGTGGGAAGGCTACATGGTGAAGGAGTACGGCGAGGCCGACGCCTTCGGGCATCGCAAGAAGATGAGCGTGGCTGAAGACCTGTCGACCGAGATCAAGTCGGCCACCGGAGAGGAAACCATCGTCAGCGACCTGACGTACGATTTGCGCTCCGGCAGCCCGGACTTCGTCGACCGCCTGGTGGCGAACACGTTCGCCGGCATGGCCATGGACGCCATTGAGGCAGGCAAGAGCGGCCTGATGACCGCCATCAGCAGCGGCTGCTACACCATGGTGCCGATTCCCGATCCCAAGCTCGGTCCGCGGCATGTCGAGGTCGAAACCATGTACAACACCGAGCGCTTCCGGCCGGTTTACGATCACAAGCTCGGACTGCCCATCTTCCTCACCAAGGCCTGAGGATTGAACTGGAGGCATCTGTTTTCGCGGGCGGATGCGCGGCTTACCGGCGAGCTGCGCGCCCGCATCCGCGCCTCGTTCGACCAGGCCGCCGCCGATGAGGAGCACTTTCCCGCCACCATCGATCCGCGCAATTATCATGTGAAGCTGATCCGCCGGCACCTCGGTGCCCTCGCCGGCCGTCGGGTGCTCGACGTGGGTTGCGGTAAAGCCCGCTTCGCCCGCGTTCTGCGCGACCAGGAACCGGCGGCCGAAATCTGCGGGTTGGATCTTTCGCTCGAGATGCTGCGTTTCGCGCCGGCGGGCGTCCGTGTGTGCGCCGGCTCGATGACCGAGTTGCCGTTTGCCGACGCCGCATTCGATGCCGCGTACGCCACGGAAAGCCTGGAGCATGCAGTCGAAATCGCCAAAGCCGTCAGCGAGATCTGCCGCGTGGTGAAGCCGGGCGGGCGGATCGTGGTGATCGACAAAAACGCCCGCGCGCGGGGACGCCTGGAGACGCCCGAATGGGAGCGGTGGTTCACCCGGCGGGAACTCACGAGGCTGTTGAAGCGCCACTGCCGCAAGGTGGAGAGCCGCGACATCTCGTATTGGGAAGACGTGCCGCCGGACGGGTTGTTCCGGGCCTGGCTGGCGGTGAAGTAGAACGCGGCGGCTAAACTCCCCAGCGGGTACGCTAGACATAAGTGCGATCTCACGTTCCAACGCTGGGTGCGAGTCAAGCTCCGAAGGAGCGAAAGCCTCGGCGCAAGCCGTTCGTCCAGGAAGGTTTGATAGAGAGCTTTCAGTACGTTGGATTTCCGCAATCAGCGGCCCTTCGAGCTTCAGCTTAAATTCCTAAGCAATTGATTCTTGAGGGAATGGAGCCACCCGCCGGGGTTGATCCGGCGACCTGCTGATTACGGAATCTGTTTTTTGTCTTTTCCGCTGACGTTGGTTGAGATGCCTTCTCTTGCCTACCGATTTCTGAATCAACAGGTCGCGGAAATCCTCACCATGATTCAGCGCGATTGAAGAAGGCCGAGTTTTGCGAAGTTGGCACACATCTGGCACACAAACGTAGGGGCAGAGGTCGGCGAAAGGTGGATTCCATCGAGAACGGCCCAATGAAGCAGCGTCAACGCACCTCAGCGCGTGTCAACGGAAGACTCGAAGCAATGAACAACGATCAGTAGGTCGCCAGAAGCGGGCGAATGCGCTTGGGCGGCACTCGACTCGATACAAGTGAACATGCCGATGCCATCGGGACAGAGGATTGGGCCCTCATCCCGCGAGGCCCCACGCTAGCGCCGCTCTTTGGGATTCCCTGTTTGACAATAAACCGCGTACCGCTGATCGCGAATTTGATACATCGGGATAAGCTGGTTCTTGACGCCATCGCCGGCGACCTTGAAACGCAGCTCCGATTTGGATTCAGTCTGGACCCATTGGTCCGGCCTTATACCCGGACCTGCAAATGTCTTCGGCAACGGGTCCGGTGAAGGCAGGTTATCCGGGGCGGTGGCCCCGCTGTGGATTACTTTGCTCGGACCGTCAGCCGGACCGGGTCCCAGATCTGTGGCAAGAACCAGCGGGCCATACAAGACGGCAGTGACAGAGTCATCACCCGGCAGTGCTTCTTGCCGCAATTCCATGGGCAAGCTGATGCTGATGGTGTCGCCGCCCTGCCAGACTCTTCGAATCGCGAGATACGATCCTGAATCTGCGACGGCTTCCAAGGTTCGGCCGTTGATCTGCACCTGGACAGCATCTGTGGTCCAACCCGGAATCCGCACATGAACTGTGCGGGCGATGGGACGCGAGGTTTTGATCTTGAGAGTCGTCCCCTGCTCGCGTGGGAATTGAGTGACCTGGTCGATGAGCAGGCCTTCCTCTTTCCAGTCGAGAGTTGATGCGATGAACTGGTTCACGTAAACATCGCTGCCTCGGCGGAAAAAGATCGTGTCGGTGAACTTGGCAAACTCCTCTGCGCCAGTTCCCGTGCAGCACCAGAAGGATTCCTCCGGTGAGTTATAGGCGCGCCAGTACCCGGCAGCAAGCGGGAAGAAGTACTGTTTCAAACCATTAGTATTTTGCGTCCCCAGTCTGCAGTTGAAAAGCGAACGTTCATACGCATCCATCCAGCGCGCGTCCCCGGTCCAGCCAAAGACGAGCCGCTGCAGCTTCATCAAGTTGTAGGCCACGCAGCATTCCGCATTCTTCCAGCCGAGGCTTCCTTTGAGTTGTCCCGGCGGCGTCCTCCAATGTTCATCGAAACTTGTGTTCCCGATGACATAGTTGCGCGCGGCCAGCACTTCTTCGAGGAAGTACTCGGCAATTTGCCTGTAGCGGCGGTCGCCTGTGATTTCGTACATGCGGGCAGCGCCGATTATCTTCGGAACGTTCGTATTTGCATGGAGGCCCTGCAATTCGTCCCGGCGCTCTGCCAGGGGATCAAGAATGCCCGGCTGTTCGAAAAGGCGTGCGGTTTCGAGATATCTGCTCTTCTTCGTTAGCGATCCCAGGTTCACAAGGACCTCATTCATTCCTCCATATTCGGTGCGCAGCATGCGCTGACGTTGCTCGGCACTGACTCCCGAGAAATAATCTCCGGCCCACTCGGCCATGCCTTCGGCAATTTGAAGCGCCTCGGAGTTGCCCGCCAGGACGTACATATCGAGCAGACCTGCCAGGATCTTGTGGTATGTGTAGAAGGGTGCCCACACCGGCCTCCCCTGAACGAGGTGTTCGAACAAATCGGCCGGGTAGGCGCTCAGATATCTGGTCCCAATCTTTCTCTGGCATTGTGCTAGGCCGGAAACCAGCTCGTCGCCCTTCCTCTTGAGCACTTCGTATCCGGAGGTGGCTGAAGCCAGAGCGACGGCCGACAGGTAGTGTCCCCCGGCGAAATGACCGCGCAATTCACAGGCAGGATCTTCCCAACCTTTGTACGGTGTCGCACTCGAGGAGATGCCGGCTGTGACCCGAAATGAATGCAGGAGCCGATCAACGGAAAGTGAATCCAGGTAGCGCGCATTGATCTCCGCCTGCTCCTTGAAGATGCCAGGAGCGAGACGAGACGAGCCCAGCGGAAATGGGGTTAGCCTTGCGCTTGCGTCAGAGGGCGCACCCGCACCCAGGGCTTTCATGGGCGCCAGGGAGCGAATGAAACCGAGGCCGGCAGCGGCGGTGCTCGTCTTCAGGAAATTGCGGCGGGAACGATCTATCATTCGAAGCTCTCCTATTGCTGCTCTGTTGTGGAGCGCCTGAGGAAGGGCCTTCCAGGCCTGCGTTGGATGGCACTTTGGAGCGTCCCAAGCAAAGAGATACAGGGCATCTTCGGCCTCGGAAATCGAACGATCAGCTTGCCCAAAACCGCGCGAACCCCGATACCGCGGTCAGCCGGATAGAGAATCTCGGCTTTCGCGGCCTGCATGGGAAGTTCGACAGTGTCAGCTCCTTCCAAACGCCACACGGCCAACGCGGTCCAGCCCAGAGCGCACATTCCGAGCACCACCGGGGCGTTCCGATTCGTCATATCCGGCATACCCAAAGGATAGAACGGGACAGCGTAAGGTATGTGGCCGCGAGTCGCTTCCTTCCACGTGCTGCCTTACTGGCGACATCCGCACGATTACCCCCGGCCGCGAGGGAGCGCAATCTAACACTGGACCGATTGAGAAACCCCGAATCTCGCGTGACGCTATGTCTCGCGATCCAGCGCTGCGAAGCCTGATGGCCGGGGCACTTGCATCTCAGATATATCTGGCTGTGATGTTCTCGATCAGCTCCTGACGTCCGGACCGTGGCTGCGGAGCGATTTGCTCGGCGACCGCGCCGTCGGAAACCGCTTCCAACGTCATCTTGCCGTCGAGGATGGCACGGCCGGGATCGTTGTGCCATCCGGCATAGCGCTGTTTGACAATGTCCGCGAGCTCGCCACGCTCGATCATCGCTACCGCGTTGAGCAGGCCGCGCGCGACCGTGTCCACAGCTCCGATATGCCCGTAGAACAGATCCGCCGGATCGATGCTCTGGCGGCGCACTTTGGCATCGAAGTTATTGCCGCCAGTCGTGAATCCGCCGCCAAGCAGAATGTGGTAAACCGCCATGGTGATCTCGCGAACGTCGTTGGGGAATTGGTCCGTGTCCCATCCGTTTTGCGGATCGCCGCGATTCATGTCTATCGAGCCGAAGACGCCCAGCGCGACCGCGGTTGCAATCTCGTGTTCGAAGCTATGCCCAGCCAGCGTGGCATGGTTCGCTTCGATGTTGAGCTTCACTTCCTTCTCGAGGCCATTGGCGAGCAGGAATGCATAGACGGTTTCCACATCGCGATCGTACTGGTGCTTGGTGGGCTCGTGCGGTTTGGGTTCGACCAGGATCGTGCCGCTGAAGCCGATCTTGTGTTTGTGCTCAACCACCATCCGAAGAAAACGCCCGAGCTGCGCTTTCTCCTGCTTGAGATCGGTGTTGAGGAGCGAATCGTAACCCTCCCGGCCACCCCATAAGACATAGTTCTGTCCGCCGAGCTGTTTCGTCAACTCGATGCAGTGGCGCACCTGGGTTGCCGCAAAGCGGAAGACATCCGGATTCGGATTCGATGCGGCGCCCGCCATGTAACGGGGATGGCTGAACAGGTTCGCCGTGCCCCAAAGCAACTTCACCCCGGTCGCGGCCATCTTGGTTGCGATCGAGTCGCCGATCCGCGCGAGGTTGTCCACGTGCTCGCGGATGGTATGTGCCTCGGCCATGACGTCCGTGTCGTGGAAGCAGAAATAAGGAAGGCCGAGGCGAGTGAAGAACTCGAAGGCTTCGTTCAGTTTGTGTTCCGCGTGCGCCTGGTCCATCGGGCCGCTATTCCAGGGACGTTTGAACGTCCCCGGACCGAACATGTCCGCACCCTCCGAACAGAACGTGTGCCAATAGCAGACTGCCATTCGAAGATGGTCTTCCATCCGCTTGCCAAGGACAATGCGGTCCTTATCGTAATATCGATAGGCGAGCGGGTTGACGGAATCGGCACCCTCGAAGCGGATGGGTGGGATATCGGCGAAATACGACGTGGTCATTTGCTAGTCTCCTCGAATAACTTTTTCGACGCTCGGCGAGAGCGCTCGGTACTTCACAATGTGGGCCGCGAACAGGCCGCTGAGCGCAGAATCGGGATCGGCTGTATAGACAACGGGGGAGTTCCGACATCGATGCCGGGAAATAGATGTTCCATCGCGGCGGAATTATGGTAGCGCTACCATGGCCGTCTTTGCAATGCCTGTGTGATCGTTTTTATCCGTCGAATTGCAAAAAGGGGTTATGGTGGGAGGGACGTCACGCAGTCAGATTCCGGACCTAGCGCCCGCCCTGGGCGGGGCCAGGCGTGGGGGAATGGCCGACTAGTGCGGATATCCTCGCCACCGCGTACCAAAATCACCATTGACATCACGCCGCCCGACATAAAGGTCGATAGCATGGGGCAGATGGTCGATTGGTGCTGGGCACCGCGACCGAGAAAGGACCCGAGTCACATGAACCATAAACCAGGCACCGCCGCGCCCGTCACCGGCATCTACTGGTGCAGCGTCTGCAAAACGCCCAAGCAATTCACGGAAGGCGAGAAGCTGCCCGAATGCCCGAACTTTTGCGGGCGCGGGATGTGGGTAGCTGGTGGAGGAGCAGGAGTAGGGGCGGGAAGGGGCTCGTTTCGATGGCGCTGCCGGAATTGGGGCGGCACACGGCGGGTCAGTTTCCTGTGCCTGTGTGTGTTCCACACGCCAGATTACTTAAACTAGAGCTATCATGCCCGCGGCACCGAAGCGCCCGATGTTTTTCGAGAACTGGCTTGCGTCAGTGCAGGACAAGAACGAAGCGTTTGCAGGATATGAATGCCCTCTCTACAGTGATGTGTGGATTACTGGCGAGGAAAAAATCGGGCCGTATCACTTCATCAACACGAGTGCCCATGGGGGCGGGCACCGCGAAGACGCCGTCGCTCCCGTCATCGTCCTGAGGGTGAGCGCTCACGTGGAAGACGAACTTCCGCCGATGGATAAAACCGATATCAGCCTCTATCATGGCGGTACGCTGTCGGACGAAGCAGCGGCCTTAGCTGCGCTGTCTCTTGGCATTCGCGTAACAGCCGGACCAACAACGCGGGAGTTTTTTGGTGGAGACAGTCTCGGAAGGCCCGTTGCTCATTTCGGCTACGCGCCGCCGGTATTGCCAGTTGGGGACGGCGGACCGAGGCTGCCTCGGGGTGCACATGGACACAATCTTGAGGGTCTCAGGTGGATCGGTGGTTTAGACGCAAGCGCAAAAGACCAAGTCGCGCTAATCCGCGCCGCTCGCCTGTACCAACAAGCGCTCTGGGTAGCCGACGCGGAGCCGGCTCTCGCCTGGCTCCTGTTTGTTTCGGCGGTGGAAACAGCCGCAGATCGTTGGGATCAGTCGAGAGGGTCCAACGCTGAACGCCTTAGGGATTCGAAACCCGCTCTAGTTGAATTAATCGAGGCAAAGTGCCCAGCGATCCTTCAAGACGTTGCCGATGCACTCGGGGATTCTATCGGTGCGACACGGAAGTTTGTGGCATTTGTTCTGAACTTTCTACCACAGCCGCCTGAGGTGCGCCCACCCAGTGGGTTTCGCATTTCGTGGGACGCAGAGCAGCTTCGTCCAATGTTGCGGACGATTTACGGCTACCGCTCAAAGGCCCTGCACACCGGTGTGCCGTTCCCTGCGCCCATGTGCGAGGCCCCTAGGAGACTAAGCAGCGCGTGGCCAGGGGTGAACGAAAAGCCGCCCGGGTTGGCTACCGGCACCCTTGGAGGCGTGTGGCTTCAGCAAGATACTCCGATGATGCTCCATGTTTTCGAGTACATTGTGCGCGGAGTCCTGCAGGCGTGGTGGTCCTCAGTGGCATCTGCAGCCTCCTGTGCATCAACTTGAGGACCTGACGGTCCATCGACCAGGAGTTTCACGAGGCGCGCGCGAGTAGAAGCTCTCGGGCTTCTTGCAGCGCTTCCAAGGCGAGAGCGCGCGGAACGGCTGGGAACCCCAGCAGGAAGTCTTCCAAGGTGTCACCACCCTCGAGGTATTCGAACACCGTTTGGATGGGAACTCTCGTTCCTCGGACCACGGGCACGCCATGCATGGTTTCCGGATCTGTCGTGATCGCGTGGGTCACGACTCGTTGTCGCTCAGTTGGCAGCCTGCGGGCTACCTCCGCCTTGAGAGCGATGCTTAAGCACTGTGACAGCAAGTTCCGGATAGCGTCGCTGTGTGACCCGCCCTGGATTGAGGGTGCTGACCGCCGAAGCATCGGCATACCACTTGCCTGCCTGCCGGTTACTCCTTCAGTCCCGCCAGCGCTTTTACCGCGTCCGCATAACCGGGCCGCAGCTCAATCGCTTTTTGATAGGCTGCCGCAGCTTTGTCCTTCCGGCCATTTTTCCGCCAAGCCTCTCCCAGGGCAAAGTAATTCTCCGGCGTCGGGTTCTGACGTACGGCGGCCTCCAGATCAGCCGCCGCCTTGTCCACGGCAGCGGCCGCCGGGCGCGGAGCGTTCAGATTACCCAGGTTCAGCCCATTGACCATTACCGTGGTTTGGCCCATCATGCCGTTAATCATCGGCGTGAGATCCGCCACGTTTCCCGGCGCATTCCCCAGGTTCACTCCGTTCACCATAAAGGTAACCTTGCGGTCGATGATGCCCTGAATCAGTTGCTGCATCAACGCGGACGGTTTCTCCTCGTGTCGCGGCAGTAACTCGACGCGCACATCGTCGCCCTCCACAATCACGACGCCCAGCGGAACCGTTTTCGCTCCCATGCCTCCCAAGAAACCCGCCGTCGCGCCCGCGCTGCCCAGTCCGAAGTGAACCGCGGCAAACGGAATCACGGCGGTATCGCCGGCGCGAATCGGTTCTCCGACGACGACGCTCGTCTTCAGCTCCGATACCATCTTGTCGAAATCGGCCAGCGGCTTTGCCAACGGCTGGGCGAACCCCGAAACCGCCCCGCACGCCACGCACGCTGCCAGAGCAATCGATCCGGATACGTTTGTCACCGTGGTCTCCTCACTTGGCGGGCGCCGTGCCCGCGCCGATGAACCGGGTCTTCGCCTTGGTAATCGCAACGAAGCCCAACGGCCGGGCTTCGCCGCTCATCAGGAATCCATCGACTCCCGGCGCGCCCGGCTTCGGTCCCGGCAAACCAGCGCCGGCGAAATTGACTTCAACCATGAGAATCGGGATCAGCGTCACCGAGCCCACCTTGATCGCCCCACCCACCACGGTCTTGACATGCAGTTCCTTGCTCAACCGTTGCGCCAGTCCATCCGCCAGCTCACCGGCGGCCTGCGCCGGCGGGGCGGGCGCCTTCTCAGCCGGCTTCTGCGCCATCGCCAGAGAACCGCAGATGAGGGCCACCCCCACAATCAAAATTGCCTTGCGTCTCACGAAATGCCTCCTGAATTCGGAATCCGCTACAGATGATCGAACGTTAACACGAGGCAGATTAGAATCGGAAGGATCGGAGACAGCACCCAGCTACTCGATTGACTCACTGGCAGTCGTTCTGGCACAAATATACTTGACACACCCACAGGAAATCTGTGAGAATCAATACACAGAGGAGCCTGAGGCCATGACGCTGTGTATTGCCGCAACCTGCACCTACCAAGCAAAGTCAACGCTAGTTTTGTGCCGTGACTGGCAGGTTAACAAAGGCACGCTAATAACTT